>Ga0116154_10002062_pt1 | contig 15757 bp, 10 predicted proteins | sample AD_UKC030_MetaG_FD_89898 | JGI IMG/M metagenome (GOLD analysis project Ga0116154, IMG submission 89898) | Active sludge microbial communities of municipal wastewater-treating anaerobic digesters from USA - AD_UKC030_MetaG | ecosystem: Engineered > Bioreactor > Anaerobic > Digestate | place: USA...
CCGTATTTGGTCTGGGGAACGTTGAAGTTTTCCGCAATCGTCGCGGCGATGTCCGCGAACGTTTCCGATTCCGGAAGCATTCCCCCGTTGAGCAAGCGGTTGTAAAGCAGGAACGGGACATATTCGCGCGTATGGTCGCTGCCGCGGAAGGTCGGGTCGTTTCCATGATCGGCGGTGATGATCAACAGATCCTCGTCTTTTAGAACCGGCAGGAGGGTTTCCAAATCGCGGTCAAACTCTTCCAACGCCCCTCGATAGCCCTGCGGATCGCGACGATGGCCGTACATGGCGTCAAAATCGACAAGATTGACGAAGCAAAGACCGGTGAAATCGCCTTGGGCAATGGCCATCGTCGTTTCCATTCCGTGATGGTTGGATACGATCCCGTGATGGTCGGTGATCCCCGAACCATTGAAGATATCGCGGATCTTTCCGACCGAGATCACGTCGTATTGGTGCTCGGCCAGCCAATTGAGGACGGTCTTTCCGGAAGGATCGAGGGCGTAGTCGTGGCGATTGGGCGTTCGGCGGAAGCCGTTGACGGGATCCCCGACATAGGGGCGAGCGATCACGCGCCCGACTTTCCATTCGTCGCGAAGCGTCAGTTTCCGGGCGATTTTGCAGATCGAATACAGTTCGCTGAGGGGAATGATTTCCTCGTGGGCGGCGATCTGCAGGACGGAGTCGGCGGAGGTGTAAACGATCAGTTCTCCGGTTTGCATCTGCCGAGGGCCGAGTTCCGTGAGAATCTCCGTTCCCGATGCGGCTTTGTTGCCGATGATCTTTCGGCCGGTTTTCGCCGTCAGTTCCTGCAAAAGGGCATCGGGAAATCCCGTGTCCGTAAAGGTCTGGAAGGGGATGGCGGTACGTAACCCCATGATTTCCCAATGACCGGTCATCGTATCTTTGCCGTTGGACAATTCTTTCATCTTTCCGACGTTCGCCCGCGGTTTGTCCACGGGAGGGACCCCCTGGATGTCGGTGAGATTTCCGAGACCGAAGGACCCGAGCAGCGGCAGATGGATTCCGCCGGTGGCCTGAGCGATGTGAGAAAGGGTGTTGGCGTCTTCGTCGCCGAACTTGGCGGCGTCGGGAAGAGCGCCGATGCCGACGCTATCCATGACGATGAGAAAAACGCGTTTGAATTTCATGTTCATTCCTTCTTTCCGAAGGCGCGCGGATGCGCGGCCTGATAAGCATCCTGAAGATGCCGTTTGGAGATGTGGGTGTAATTTTCGGTGGTAAGGATGTCTTCGTGTCCCAATAACTCCTGCACCGCCCGAAGATCGGCACCGTTCTCCAACAAATGGGTGGCGAACGAGTGGCGGAGCGTATGCGGAGAAATCGGTTTATCGATTCCCGCTTTCAAGGCGAGGGTTTGGAGGATTTTATAGAAACCCACGCGGCTGATGCGGCCACCGTCTTTGTTCACAAAGAGAATTTCTTTTCCCTTCGGGTGAATCAGCGGTCGCGCCTCGGTCAGGTACTTCCGCAAGGCGGCGATCGAATCGGCCCCGAGGGGAACGATCCGTTCTTTTGACCCTTTGCCGGTGACGTTGACAAGGCCGTTGTTCAGATGGAGATCGGCGATGTCCAAATCGATCAGTTCGGATACGCGGAGTCCGGACCCGTAGGCGAGTTCGATCATCGCCCGATTGCGCAGTTCCAACACCGTTCCGGTTCCGATCGCGGCTTCGAGAAGGCGGTCGATCTCTTCGACATTGAGGACGACCGGCAGTTGCTTCCGGGGTTTGGGCAACGGGACCGATTCGACGACATTGTCATCGATGATCTTTTCGACTTGAAGATATCGATGGAAGGATTTGATCGCGGAGAGTTTGCGGGCAACGCTTTTCGGGGCCATTTCTTCCCGTTTGAGACGAGCGACATATTGAAGCAGATGGGCCCGTTCGATTTTGTCGGGACGGGAGATATGGTAGTTCCTCTCCAAAAACGCCAAATAGTCTTTGAGGTCGTTTTGATAAGAAACGATGGTGTTTTTGGCGAGGTTTTTCGTGACGCGAAGGAAATAGACGTATTCTTTGAGTAAGCCTTCCAACATATCAGCACGCCCTTTCCAAAAAGGCCGTTTCGACTTGGTTCATCAAGAGCAGCCCGCGAGGGGTCAGCCGCAGGTGGTCGTCCTCGCAAACCAAAAGGCCCCATTCGACATATTGACGCAACCGGGGATATCGGGCGAACAAATCGACCCCAAACCTTTGTGAAAAGGCCCTCAGCCCGATGCCTTGGGTTAGCCTCAAGGTCATCAGCCCGGTTTCTATTGACAAATCGCAACTATCTTCCGCCTGACGGCCGTTCCCGAAGGTTTCCACCGCTTGGAGATAAGCTCGGAGAGTGGGGTGGTTGTGGAAACGAATCGTTCCGATTTGCGAATGGGCCCCCATGCCGAGGCCGAGATAGGGTTGGACATTCCAGTATATCACATTATGCCGAGAATGCCACCCGGGACGCGAAAAATTACTCACCTCGTAACGAGGATACCCGGCCGCCGGCAGGCGGTCGTTCACCATTTCGAACATCGAGGCTTCGGTTCCTTCGCTTAAGGGAGCCCATTTTTTGGTTCGGATCGCATAAGCCAAGGCGGTCTTTTCTTCGAGAATCAGCGAATAAAACGACAGGTGCATCGGTTCGAGTCCGATGGCATAGTCGAGATCTTCCGCCAATTCCGCGACCGTTTGGGTCGGAATGGCATATACGAAATCGAGGTTGATGTTGCGGATCCCGGCATCCCGAAGCCGTTGGACGGCAAGGGGGACGCTTTGCGGGTCTAGCGGTCGTCCGAGGATCTCCAAGAGACGCGGGTGCGATGTTTGCACCCCCAGACTGAGACGGTTGACACCACGGGAAGCCAAAAACGCCGCCATGGGAGGATCGATGTCGCCCGGATTCGCTTCCAGGGTCACTTCTTCCCATTGCTTCGGATCCATCTGGGCTTCGAGGGCATCGAACAAGCGGTTCAAAAGGGGAATCCCGAGGGCAGAAGGGGTTCCGCCGCCCAAATAGACGGTGCGGACTTCCCGCATTTCGTCTGAATAATATCCCATTTCACGGATCAGCGCTTCGACATAGGCCGGCGCAAATTCCATCGCCCCGGCCAGTTTGGGAAAGTCGCAATAGCCGCAGACGACTCGACAAAACGGTATATGAATGTATAGACCTTGAGCCATGGCCACTCCCCCTTTCTTGATATTATGTTAACATAATCCGACCATCCTGTCGAGCCGGACGATCAAATCGATGAAAAAAAAGGGATGACGATTATTTGTCGTCATCCAAGGAAAGCACGGACATGAAGGCTTCTTGCGGGATTTCCACCGAACCGACGGATTTCATCCGTTTTTTGCCTTCTTTCTGTTTTTCGAGCAATTTCTTTTTTCGGGAGATGTCTCCCCCGTAGCATTTGGCCAAGACATCTTTGCGCATCGCCTTGATGTTGGTCCGAGCGATGACCTTGGAACCGATCGCCGCCTGAACGGGGATTTCGAACAGTTGGGCGGGGATCAGTTCTTTCAGTTTGACGCAGATTTTCGATCCGCGGTCGTAAGCAAAGTCGGTATGAACGATCATGGCCAAGGCATCGACGGGTTCGCTGTTGAGAAGAATGTCGAGTTTGATCAGTTTGGCTTCGCGGTACCCCAAAAGCACATAGTCGAGGGAAGCGTACCCTTTGGTATAGGATTTCAGTTTGTCGAAAAAGTCAAAGATGATTTCCGACAGCGGCATTTCATAAGTCAACTCGACGCGGTTAGGCCCGAGGTATTGCATGTCTTTGAACGTTCCGCGTTTGTACTGGCACAGTTCCATGATGTTTCCGACGTATTCGGAAGGAGTGAAAACCGTGGCTTTGACGATCGGTTCTTCGACGTGGTGGATTTTTCCCGGATCGGGCATCATCGCCGGATTGTCGATCTCACGAACGCTTCCGTCGGTCATGACCACGCGGTAATTGACCGAAGGCGCGGTGGCGATAACGTTTTGGTCGAATTCGCGTTCCAGACGTTCTTGGATGATTTCCATGTGCAACATCCCCAAAAACCCGATGCGGAACCCAAATCCCAGCGCTTGGGAACTTTCCGGTTCGTAAACGATCGAAGCGTCGGAAAGTTTGAGTTTATCCAAAGAGTCCTTCAAATCGGAATAATCGTCGGCGTTGACGGGGTAAAGTCCGCAATAAACCATCGGAGTCAGTTTTCGATATCCGGGAAGCGGTTGTTTGGCGGGGCGGTTCACGTGGGTGACGGTGTCCCCGACATGAACTTTGTCAATCGATTTGATGACGGCCGCAAAGTAACCGACGTCGCCGGCGGCCAAATAGTCGCGTGTTTCTTCTTTAGGGGTGTAGACGCCGACCTCGGTGACTTCGAAGACGGCATCGGCGGCCATCATTTTGATCTGATCGCCTTTTTGAAGAATGCCGTTGACGACCCGGACGAGCGGGATGACCCCGCGGTAGGAATCGTAGAACGAGTCGAAAATCAAGGCCTGAAGCGGGGCTTCGGAACTTCCCCCGGGGGCGGGAATCGTTTGGACGACGGCTTCGAGGATTTCCCGGATTCCCCGTCCCTCTTTCGCCGAGGCAAGAATGGCGTGCGAGGCGTCCAGACCGATCGTTTCTTCGATTTCCTTACGGACTTTTTCGGGATCGGCATTCGGAAGATCGATCTTGTTGATGACGGGAACGATTTCCAGATTGTTGTCCAAAGCGAGATAGACGTTGGCGAGGGTTTGCGCTTCGATGCCTTGGGAGGCATCGACGACGAGAATCGCCCCTTCGCAAGCGGCGAGGGAACGGGAAACTTCGTAGGTGAAGTCGACGTGACCCGGAGTGTCGATCAGATGAAAGATATATTCCTCTCCGTCGTTGGCCTGATAAACAAGGGCCACGGAGTTCAGTTTGATGGTGATTCCCCGCTCGCGTTCCAACGACATCGAGTCCAGAATCTGATCTTTCATTTCCCGGCTGGTGACGGCGTTGGTGAGTTCAAGGATGCGGTCGGCAAGGGTGGATTTCCCATGGTCGATATGGGCGATGATGGAAAAATTGCGGATGTGGCGTTGGCGCAGGAGCAATTCGTCTTTCGTGGGCATGGGCCATCCTCCTTTTCTGAGGGATTCTTGCTTTTTTATTGTACTACAAACCGCGGAAAAAATCCATCCGGAATTGCGGAACAGGAGAAATCTTCCCGGAGGGCGGAAATTTCAGGAAAAAAGCATCCGTTTCCGGGTGCTTTTTGAGAAGCCAGAGGGTCTGTAAGCCATGTTCTGTGCCCCTTGCGGGGCGGCGATCATTTATCTACGGCTTTCGCCGTCAACCGACCGGATTCTTTTTCTCCGGATGGTCGTTCCCCTACCAAAATTTGGGTTTCTAGCTTGAGGGGTTTACCGCGTTTCATCCGCGCATCTTTTGCGCGGCTCGTCTCTGTGGCACTTTCAGGGTACTAAGGCCTTTGAGGTCCCGTTTCCCGCCGTCACCCTTGCGGGTGCCTGAACTTATCGTTTCGTTCAGCACAATCACTACGGGCATCCCAGCCCGTGCTAGCATGGACTTTCCTAACGCCGAAGCGCTCGATCGCCCGACCTTCTGACACTGTTATTATATCACAAACGAAATTATTGGTGCTTTTCTTGAGGTTTTTCGGGTTTCCGAACCGATTCGAGAATCGCTTTTCGGGATAAATCGACCCGGCCTTTATCATCGATGCCGATGACCTTGACGGTGATCACGTCGCCGACTTTGACGACGTCTTCGGTTTTCTCGACGCGTTTGACGTCCAGTTTGGAGATGTGGCAAAGTCCGTCTTGACCCGGCCACAGTTCGACGAAAGCGCCATAGGCTTCGGTCCGGAGAACCCGGCCGGTGTAAATCTCGCCGACCTGCACTTCACGAACAAGGTCTTCCACCATCTTTTGGGCTTGCTTGATGAAGAAGGAATTCTCGTGCATGATCGTGACCGATCCGTCTTGTTCGATGTCGATGGAGCATTGTCCGCATTTTTCGATGATCGAGGAGATGATCTTCCCGCCCGCGCCGATGACGTCGCGGATCTTGTCGGGGTTGATGTGCATGACCAAGACCTTCGGAGCGTACTTGGACACTTCTTTGCGCGGTTCGGGAATCGTCTTCAGCATGACGCCGAGGATTTCCAAACGGCCGCGTTTGGCTTGTGCCAAGGCTTCGCCGAGGATTTCGCGGGAAATGCCGCTGCATTTGATGTCCATTTGCAGAGCGGTGATTCCGTCTTTCGTTCCGGCGACTTTGAAGTCCATGTCACCGAAGTGATCTTCCAGACCTTGGATGTCGGTGAGGATGGCGTAGTCTTCGCCTTTTTTGATCAAACCCATGGCGATTCCGGCGACGGGGGCCTTGATCGGAACCCCGGCGGCCATCAGCGACATGCATCCGGAACAAATCGTTGCCTGGGAGGATGAACCGTTGGATTCCCACACTTCGGAAACCACGCGGATGGTGTAAGGGAATTCGTCTTCGCTGGGAATGACTTGGAGCAAGGCGCGTTCACCGAGGGCCCCATGTCCGATTTCACGGCGTCCCGGGGATCCGTAACGGCCGGTTTCACCCACCGAGAACGGCGGGAAGTTGTAGTGCAACATAAAGCGTTTGCCCTCTTCGATCGTCGCATTGTCGATGATCTGGGCTTCGCGCAAAGCGCCCAATGTGGTCGTGGCGACGACTTGGGTCTGTCCGCGGGTGAAGAGAGCGGATCCATGAGGACGTTCGAAGATGTCGACTTGGGCGTCCATCGGACGGATTTCGTCGACGCGGCGGCCGTCGGGACGGATTTTGTCGACCGTGATCAGACGCCGGACTTCATTGACTTCGATTTCTTCCAGCACCTTGTCCACGAACATCATCCGACGATCGAGATCTTCGCGTTCAAAGAGCGGTTTGTACTTAGCTTCGAGAACGGCACGGATTTCGTCGCCGATCGCGAAAACGGTGTTGGCGCGCTCTTGTTTGTCATGAATCGACACGGCGGCGACGATGCGACCCGCTTCCAAAGCCAAAACGTCTTGACGGATGTCTTCGGGGACCACGATCAATTCGATTTCCATTTTCGGTTTGGCGCAGGCGGCAAGGATTTCTTCTTCGAAAGCAATCAGTTCTTTGATTTTTTCATGTCCGAACATGATGGCTTCGAGCATATCTTCTTCCGTTACCTGCTTGGCTCCGGCTTCGACCATGTTCACGGCATCTTTTGTGCCGGCGACGGTGAGGTCGATGTCCGACAATGCGAGTTGTTCGGCGGTAGGGTTACAGATCAATTGCCCTTCGACGCGACCGACGATGACGCCGGCAACGGGGCCGTTGAAGGGAACCCCGCCCATGCCGAGCGCAAGGCTCGATCCCAAGAGGGCGGACATTTCGGGGGTATTGTCATAGTTAACGGACATCACGGTGCTGATGATTTGGACTTCGTTGCGGAAATTGTCGTCGAACAGCGGACGAATCGGCCGATCGATGACACGCGAGATCAGTGTTTCGTGTTCAGAGGGACGCCCTTCCCGACGGAGGAAACCTCCGGGAATCTTCCCGACGGAATACAGTTTTTCCTGATACAGAACCATCAACGGAAAGAAATCGCCTTGAGACGGTTCTTTGCCGACGACGGCGGCAGACAGGACGGCGGTATCGCCGTAGCGGACCAAGGCCGCTCCATTGGCTTGTTTTGCCAGTTCTCCGACCTCGACTTTGAGGACGCGACCGCAAAACTCTTTTTCAAATACTCTTTTTTCACTCATTCTTTTTCACCCTTCTCCTTCTTTGTTGCTCCCATTTTGAGGCAATAAGCCTCTTATTTCAGCGCTTTTCGGCCCCAAAACGGCCCGAAAAAACGGTTGATACATAGAATAAGCACCCAACTCGACGTTGGGTGCTTTCCATCGGATGGACTAGCGGCGCAAACCGAGTTTTTCGATGAGGGCTTTGTAGCGCTCGTCGGAAACGGATTGCAAATAAGTCAGCAGGCTGCGGCGTTTTCCGACTTTCATCAGCAAACCGCGTTTGGAATGGAAATCGTGCGCATGCACCAACAGATGTTGGTTCAAGGATTCGATTTCTTTCGTGAGAAGCGCGATCTGAACTTCCGGAGAACCGGAATCGCCCTCTTTGAGGCCGTAGGATTTGACGATCTCGCGAACTGCTTCTTTGTTCAATGCCATGGTTGTTTCCTCCTAATCTCTTTGACTTACCCGGATCCGCAGCCACCGTCGGAGTGTCGGTGGTTCCAGGTTCGGGCGCGAAAATTATTATAACATACAATAGGTGGGGATGCAAGGATTATTTCCCGATCACAAACGCTTTTCCAACCCGTGGAGAATGACGGCCATGGCCCAGGTGTCTTGCTTGCAGTAAGCCAGAAGATTCTTCCGGGCGACCTGACGTTCCCCCGGATCCATTTCGGGCATTCGGGCAAATTGCTGATAGGCCGTCATCCCGTCGGCAATCGGCATTCCGGAATAGCCTTTGGAGTCGAACGCGGGGAGGACTTTTTTGAGCGAGTAGCTCCCGGATTGCCGGGGATGGTAAAAATTATAGGAATCCGCCACGGTTTTCGAAAAACCCCGAGCGACGAAGAAATCATAATCGGTCTTTAAGACGCGCAACAGATCGAACAATCGCTCCTGCAGTTCGTGGAGCCGAGCAGCGTATTCGGGGAACAAAAGCGCCATCTCTTCCAAACGGTTTTTTTCGAAGGTCTGATTGTAGACGATGATCGGTGTATCCCCGGGAGGAATGGCTTCCAGCAAGGCCCCAATCAGGTCTTTCCGGTGGTCTCCCTCGTCCGGGGCGAGATATTCGTGATGCGTTGCCGCCTCGGTCGGGTCTAAGGATCCGGCCTTAGTTTCGACAAAAACCGAAAATTGGAAAACGCTTTGGGAATAGGGCGATTCGCCGCGAAAACGCGGGAGTATGGCCGGAAACGCTTCGAAATCCAAATAATAGAGCGGATACCGCAGGGTCTCCAACAACGCTTTGACTTTGGGTTTGTTCACGAACGTGTAGTCGTTTTCCACACAGTATCGTTGCATCAGGTTCTTTTCGCGCTGGAGCCATGAAATCGGAACGTCGAGCATGCCGACGATCCCGGAGTTGAGCAGTTCATAGGTGTCATGGACCAAATCCGTCTTCGCCGGTCCTTCCGCGAATCCGAGGTGTTGCATAATGTAGGAGAATATGGAATTTTCTTTGGGGATGTGTGAAAAACAATAGTCGGCGAACTGACATTCGAAAGCGGTACCCCTGAGGCACTCGTTCTTAACTAGTGGGCACGGTGAATCGTCGTTGAGATGGACGTGGTTCAGCATTCGGTACAGATCAACTTCGATCGTCTGTTGGGCCTCGCTCACCACGGGGGTAAGATCGAAAAGGGTAACGAGATCAGATTGCTCGTCGGTCAAGGGTGGATCGCCGAGAATGAACTGATGATTCAAGAGAACCAAAAAGGAGCGGATGGTTTGGTTGGGATAAAGTTTTTTCATCGTAAAGGCTTTGAAAGCCAGATCGTAAACATACCGCCCCAAATCGTTTCGACAATCGGCGAGTTTCGCCAACCGTTCGGAAAAATTGTTTCTCAATGAGCCGGCGGGGACAGATGCAACCTGATACAGATCCTTTTGTTCATTTTTAACGAAAAAGGGGTTACGCTCTTTTCCCAGCTGATATTTCCAGAGGATCCACTCTCGATCCGTCGCGGGAATCACGGTGAATGTCGCCAAAGTATCGGAATAAGATCCAAGAAAGTCCAGACGGATCGATAACGTCACATCCGCGGTGAAATCGGCCGATACTTTTTGGGATGCGGCCAAAAACAACTCCGGCGCGAGGGTTTCGATCTTTTTTTTGGCGATTCTCTTCATGGTGTTGACCGCTTTGGTCACGGTGTCTTGATGGAATTGTTTTTTTTGTTCGGCGTCGAGGGAATCTTCGTCGTCCAAGGCGGTTCCCGCCCGGCTGCTCGCGGCTAAAAATTTCAAGGAGGAGAACTTATCATCGATCAGAATCCCGTTCATCTGTCGGGCTTGCATCCGTGTGTCCAACGCGGCATATCGCCGGCATCGGAGATAGTTCAGAAGATCGATGGTAGTGACAATCATGGCATCCACTCCTTCCGAGAAAGCGTTTCCATTCATAGTATACCACACTCCGGAACGTTTCCAAACAAAAAACTCCCTATCGGGAGTCAGATGCTGTTGAGCAGTCCGATCAATTCGCGTTGATGGACATTGGATCCGAACGGGTCGCGGCTTTCGTACGATTCGAGCCGTTCCAAGAAATCAAAAAGATCATACCAACCGCTCTGAAGACCGTCGATGATTTCCTGATCCGTCGGAAGCGTGGTTTTGGGTTCGGTCGGGGCTACTTCGCAACGAAAAAAGTGCGATTCGAAAGTGGCTTCGGGAAAATATTCCCATACCGTAACGGTCGGAAACAGGGATATGACTTCATAGCCGGTTTCCTCGCGAACCTCCCGACGACAACACTCCTCGCCGGTTTCTCCGGCTTCCCAACCTCCGCCCGGAAGATTGAAAACATCCCGTTTTGGGAAATACTCCCCAAGAACCTTTCCTTCGCGGAGAATGACCCCCCGGCAAGCGCGGTGATGATTTTCCCGATTCACATGTTCGCGGTCCAAACCGTCCGCAAAGATTTCGATCACCATATTTTCAACCCCTCCAACCCGCGATAAACAGGTTTTTTTAACCAATCGATCATCGGACCGATGCCAAAACCGAATACGACCGTCGCCACGCCGATATTGAACCAATCCGATTGACGATGGTAAATCAACCCCGTGATGACCGTCAGGACCAAAGCGAGCAATTCTCCGACTAGTTTTCCTTTGCCGTAGGTGGACTTCATCGCTTTCCCGATCGCGAAACACAGTTCGTCGAGCGCCGGCAAGGGAAATCGACAAAAAGTCACCATGTTCAACCCCACCGCACAGATGGGGATCGAAGCGCCAAGATAGAGGATATTCCACCCGAGGTTTTCTCCGGACACATCGGGAATGATTTCCTTCAGTTCGTCAATGACCCAACCGACGTAGGCGCTGACGATTAAAGGAAAAAGGATCCAGATCGTCACCCGCTTCTTCTGCATCGCATAAGCGATTGGCAAAAGAATAAGGGCTATGATCGGATTCAAATAACGGTAATCCAAGGGAATGCCTTCGTTAAGATTGCGGTAGAAAGCGTCCCAAGCATCCATGCCCAGATTGGTTTTCAACATCAACGTGACGCAAACACCCAAAAGGGCGAGGCCAAAGGAGTAAACGACGACGCGCAGGGCGAAAGGACGCCACTGGAAACGCTGGACTGATCGGGAATCCGTGGTGTCGTTCATCGGGAACCTCCTTGGCATAGTTTGGCCGCTTCGATACCCGAAACCATGGCATCGACAATGCGCTTGTGGCGATTGACACGGTCCCCACCGACGAAAACGTTGGGATTCGAAGTGGAGTAGGGAGACAAATCCGGACGTAAGACCAGATCCGTTCCGTTGAAAACGGTGTCGCTGGATCGCTGCCCGGTCGCATAGACGAGATCGTCCAATTCGATTCGCTCACCCGATCCCGGAACGGTCTCGATCGTCTTTGTCCCATCCAAAGCGACGACGACGGCGGTTCGATCACACAACAACGAACGTTTCCCGCTCGCGATGGAACAGGACCGCGGCAGACGAAGTTCGCGAATTTCGATGCCTTCGTCGCGCGCAGCTTGGATTTCGTGTCGTCCTGCCGGGGCTTCGTTGACGGAACGTCGATAGACGATCGTCACGCGTTTTCCCAACCGCACCAGCACGCGGGCCATGTCGACGGCGACATTCCCCAACCCAACGACGGCAACGGCCTTCCCCAGCATTTCCTTCAGATCGGAAGGTTGGTAGCGTTGGCGATCCAAAAGGTCATGGGCATACCACAAGGGGACACCATGGGTCTCGATTTCCGCTTCTTGCGGCAAATCGGATCCGCAGGCGATGAAGACCGAATCATAACGGGGAAGGAGTTCGGACAACAGAACGGTTTTTCCAACTTCAACCCCATACTGGATCCGGATACCCATCGCTTCCACTTTGTGGCGGATCCTTTCGAGGATCCGATGATCGAAACGAAAACCGGGAATGAGGTTGATCAAAGCCCCGCCCAAGTCGGGGTTGGCATCGATGGCGTCGACAAAATAGCCCATTTTGGCCATTTCCATCGCATTGGACAATCCGGCGGGTCCCAGTCCGATTACCAGGTGACGGCGCCCGTTCGGGGGCGACATTGACGGAATATCGAGAGGGAAAAGATCCGAGACCGCGGCTTCCAACTCCCCGATTTTCAAAGGGGCGCCGAGTTTGTTCATCGTACAATGTCCGACGCACAGGGTTTCGTTTTGACAAAGGCGTCCGCAGATCTCCGGAAGGACGGAGGTTTCGTCCCAAATGGTCTTTGCTTCCGCAAATCCGCCTTCACGCACGGCTTTCATGAAGCGGGGAATCGGATTATGGGCGGGACACGCAACAACGCAAGGGGCGTTTTTGCACTGCAGGCAACGGCGGGCTTCCGCCACAAAGTCTTCCCGTGTATTCATTCCGATCCCCCCTTCGTGTTTTGTCCTATGGACCGTTCAAACCTGACTACCATTATACCGTAAAGCACGAATTCCGTAAAGAAAAAACCACCCGGAGACCCGGGTGGTCGGCTTTAGGATCGGATGAGTGCGAAGTCGAGTACTTCGTCGATGGTTTCCGCATAATCGATGCGGAGGACATCGCGGACTTCTTGAGGAATTTCGTCCACGTCTTTTTCATTGCCTTTCGGAATGATGATGCGTTTTAATCCGCTGCGCGCCGCCGCGATCGCCTTTTCCTTCAATCCGCCGATCGGCAGAACCCTTCCCATCAGCGTGATTTCACCGGTCATTCCGGCAAAGTGGTCGACTTTCTTTTGCGAGAAAGCGGAAACCAGCGCGGTGGCGATGGTCACGCCGGCCGAGGGGCCGTCTTTGGGAATCGCGCCTTCGGGGACATGAATATGAACGTCGTTTTTTTCAAACACGGTCGGGTCGATTCCATATTTCACGGCATTGGATCGGACGTATGACAAAGCGGCCATCGCCGATTCCTTCATGACGTTTCCGAGGTTACCGGTGGATACGAAGGCGGTTTTGCCTTCGTAAAAGGTAGCTTCGACATCGAGGGTGTCGCCGCCGGCGACGGTATAGGCCAGACCCGTGACCACCCCGACAAGATCTTCTTGGTGAACCATATTGTTATGATAGATCGGCTTGCCCAAATAATGAGTCAAATCGGAAGCATCGACGACCACGCGGTCCAATTTATCCACGAGGATCTCTTTGATGGCCTTGCGGACGATCGAGCCGAATAGCCGTTCGAGTTGCCGTACGCCGGCTTCCCGCGTGTAGTCTTTGATAATCACCCGGATGGCATCGTCGGTAAAATGGATTTTTTCGGGATCCAAACCATGGTTTTCCACTTGTTTCGGCCAAAGGAATTTCTTGGCAATGTGGAATTTTTCGATTTCGGTATAGGAGGACAATTCAATGATTTCCATCCGGTCCCGCAATGGGGCGGGGACGTTCTCCAGATAGTTGGCGGTTCCGATGAAGATGACCTTGGAAAGATCGTAGTTTTCTTCGACATAATGATCGCTGAAGAATTGGTTCTGTTCGGGATCGAGGACTTCCAACAACGCCGAGGAAGGGTCGTTCCGTTCGTCCACGACGAGTTTATCGATCTCATCGATCAGGAAAACGGGGTTGGAAACCTCGGCTTTGATCATCCCATTGATGATGCGACCGGGCAGGGCCCCGACATATGTACGGCGATGTCCGCGGATTTCCGCTTCGTCGCGAACGCCACCCAACGAGGTTTTGACGAATTTGCGGTTAAGCGCATTGGCGATCGATTTGGCGAGCGAGGTTTTTCCGACGCCGGGAGGCCCGTAAAGGCACAGAATCGTCTGCGGGTTTTTCCCCGTCAGCATTTTTACGGAAAGATATTCGATGATGCGTTCTTTGACTTTCTCCAAACCGTAATGGGCTTGTTCGAGTTTGTCGATGGCGACCTTGATGTCGCGTTCGTCTTCGGTCTGTTTTTGCCAAGGAATCGAAATCAGCGTTTCCAGATAGGTGCGGACCACCGAAGATTCCGAGGAATTGGAGGCGAGATATTCATAACGCCGCAGTTCTTTCCGGGCTTTTTCTTTCACTTCGTTGGGCATGTCGGAAGCCTCGATGGCATCGGAGAGCTTCTTGATGTCGTCTTCTTTGGAATCGCCGAGTTCTTCCTGAATGGCCCGCATCTTTTCCCGCAGATAGTATTCTTTCTGCGATTGATCGGTGGAACGGCGAACGGACTCGTTGATCTTGCTTTCGATGGACTGCAGGTTCTTCTCTTTTTCAATGTCTTCCAGCAGATATTGGAGACGACGGTTGATGGAGACGGTAATGAGGTATTTGGCACGTTCGTTTTCGGTGATTCTCAACTCCGAGGCGATCAAGTCGCACAATTTGTCGGAAGTAATGCCCCCCTGCATCGAATCCAGAACTTTTTTCGAATCGCGGAAGAGGAATTGGGCATTCTCCACGACTTCTTTGGTTACCAGCTTCAAAAGAACCTGTTCTTCGTCCAAATTTTCCGGACGCAGTAACAAGCTGGTGAAATCGACGAGATAAAACGGCTCTTTGGTGATCACGTCGTTGATTTGAACCCGACAAACGGGTTCGAATTTGATTTTGAAATTGCCGTTGGGAAGTTTGATCTTTACGGAAATCCGCGCCAAAAGCCCGACTTGAATTAAATCGGAGAGTTCCGGCTCGGCGATTTCCGGGTTATTTTGAAATAACAGGACAACATATCCGTCCCGGTTGGTTTCGGATTCAAAGATGGCGTTTTTGGAAAAATCGCGGCCGACCTCGACCCGAACGTCGGAATTGGGAAGGAAGATGACACCGCGGACCGGCACGGCCGGCAGGCGGTCGTTAATGAGTTTGTTGGCTTCGTACATGGGATTCACCTCGCTGTGGTTGTAATTTCACAAAAAACCGTTTTCCGGAATCCATCCGGAATTAACGGGTCTTTATGAGATAATTGTATCATTTTTCCGTCCAATCGTCAATGAATTGCTCCGATCGGCGAAATTGAAAAAAACTGACCGCCTCCGGAAGCGGATTCCGGTGGCGATCAGGATGGATTAGGAGGTTATTCGACGAGGACGGCGTTCGCCCCGATGAAATCAACGGCTTTGCGAAAGGCGATTTCTTCGACGATCGTCTGGGTGGGAATCGCAGCTTTCGCTTGTTCGATCGTCACCTTCTGGGCTTTGTACTGCTCGACGATCTCCAAGTATTTGGCTTCGATTTCGGCATCGGTGGCTTGGAAGTTCTCGGCTTTGGCAACGGCTTCGATCACCAGTTGGGTACGCAGATTGCGCAGGGCTTCGGTTTCAAGATCCTTGCCGTATTCTTCTTCGGTTTTCCCCATATATTTGAGATACGTGGCGAAATCCAGTCCATATTGTTTGATTTGACGCTGGGTGTTCTCCCGCAGACGGGAGACTTCTTCTTGAACCATTTCCACAGGAACTTCAAAGGTCGCGTTGGCAACGGCTTGCTCCACGGCCTCGTTGGACAGGCGATTGGCGTTTTGTTCCTTTTTCCGGGTTTCGATGGTGGAACGGACGTGAGCACGGTATTCGTCGACGGAGGAGAC
>Ga0116154_10002064_pt1 | contig 15743 bp, 13 predicted proteins | sample AD_UKC030_MetaG_FD_89898 | JGI IMG/M metagenome (GOLD analysis project Ga0116154, IMG submission 89898) | Active sludge microbial communities of municipal wastewater-treating anaerobic digesters from USA - AD_UKC030_MetaG | ecosystem: Engineered > Bioreactor > Anaerobic > Digestate | place: USA...
AAGCCGCTCACGAGCTCCGCCCTCATCCTGGAGATCGATCCTCCCTGGAAGGTCCACTACAAGGTGGAGATGGCCAAGCGCTAGGCTCCCGCGCCTCCGGCGCGGCGGGGCCCGCCCGGGAAGGGCGCCCCCCGCCATTCCCGGGCGCGCCGCTAGAGCGACTCGATCTTCCGGACGTTTTCGCGGGAGATGTTCGCGATGGAGGCAATCTCCCTCGCCGTGCCCCGCAGGTTCTCCTCCATCTGCCTGTAGGTCTTGCGCACGCCCTCCGCGGCGGAGGTGAGGGTTCCGAGGGCGTTCCTGATGCCGTCCGTGTCCAGGGACATGCCGGCCAGGGAGTCGAAGATGCCCTTCAGGCCCTCCGCCGAGCTTTCCAGGTCGCCCAGGACGCCGCGGATGCTCGCCCCCGACCGCTCGGTCACCGCGCTCGTGCGCTCCATGTCCTTCGTCATGTCGCCAAGCGTCCTCGTGATGCGCGTCGCGCTCTTCCCCGCGAGGTCGGCGAGGTTGCGGATCTCCGACGCGACGACGGCGAAGCCGAGGCCGCTCTGCCCCGCGTGGGCCGCCTCGATGGCGGCGTTCATCGAGAGGAGGTTGGTCTGGGCGGCGATCTTGTTGATGCCCCCGACCATCTCGTGGATGCCGAGCATCTCGTCCTTGAGGCTGTGCACGGCGTCGAGGGAGCCCGAGAGCTCGGCCTGGACGGCGCCGGCCGCCTTGAGGAGGCCGACCAGGCCCGACTGCCGCTCCGAGGAGGCGGCGGACGACTCCTCGATGGAGGCGATGAGGGCGCCTATCCTGCGGTTCGAGTCCTCCAGCGAGGCCGACTGCTCGTCGGTGAGCCGCGTGAGCTCGGGCAGGAGCCCGATGACCTCCTCGAGGAGGCTCGTAGAGCGGGCCAGCTCCTCGTCCAGGGCGATGGACATGCCCATGACGGTCTTCTTGCTGTCCGCGAGGACGAGCTGGCTGTAGTGGCGGCAGTTCTCCGCCTTGTTGAGGCCGTTGTGGATCGCGATGGCCATGTCCTCGCAGGAGCCATAGCCGCAGGACGAGCAGTTGAGGTAGTCCGACTCGCCCGTCTTGCGCATCCTCGCGTAGATGGCGGCGAATTCGGCCTCCGTCGGCCGCTCGATCCCGGAGTCGCCCGACCGGTCCCGGTAGGTCCGGTCGTAGAGGCCGGCCCGCCAGAAGCGCTTCAGGCTCCTGCGGACCGCCGCGGCCGGGCTTTGCCGGAAGGGTCCCGCGCCGGAGGGTCGGCTCCTCTGGGCCGCGTCCCTGCGCCTCACGCCGGCCTCGAGGAGGTCGAGGGGCTTCGCCTCGGAGCCCGTCCCCGTGCCGCCGTTGCAGCCCTTCTCGCAGTTGAGGCAGTCGAGGATGAGGGGGGCCGCCCCTTCGGCCAGGGAGGAAGGGAGTTCGCGCAGGTAGGGATAGATGGAGGCGGGCCCCTCGACCTTCCTGATCCTCGTTCCCAGGGCCGGCCGCTCGCGCTCGACGGTCTCCTTGAGTCCCCCCGGGCTCGAGAAGAGGACGGCCCGCTCGGCGGCCGGGCTGTCGAAGGGGACTTCCGGGAAGGCCTTGAGGTCGAGGCCTTTCTCCTCCAAGTGGCGCGATATCCGCTCCAGGGTGACGTTGTAGTCTCCGAGCCCCGTCTCGTCGAATTCGCGCCGCTTGGCCACGCAGGGGGAGATGACCGCGATCTTGCGGCCCTTCGCGGCGGGATGGAATTCGCGGGCCGCCTTCATCGCGTGGAGCATGGGACTGTCCGCGGGGGCCAGGTGGGGCAGGAGCTCCGGCATGTAGAGCTCGATGAAGGAGACGATGGCCGGGCAGGGCTGGGCGATCACCAGGGCCGGGTTCCCCGCCTCGATGTGCCGCAGGTAGGATTCGACGGTCAGCTCCGCGCCGAAGGCCACGTCGAAGAAGGCCTCCACGCCCAGGCTCCTGAGCCAGCCGTTCAGGCGCAGGTAGTCCTCGGGATAGCGGGCCGCGACGGCAGGGGCGACCACGGCGACCATCTTCTCGCCCCTTCCCAAGGCGGCCAGGAAGTCGTCGAAGTCGTCGAGACCGGCGCGGGCGCCGTGGCTGCAGGCCTTGATGCAGGAGCCGCAGCCGATGCACAGCTCGTGGCGGACGCGCACCTTGTCGCCCGACCCGTCGATGCAGAACTTGATGGGGCAGGCCGAGATGCACGCGTGGCAGTTGACGCACTTGTCGTCGTCGACCCTGATGACAGGACGGAGACTCTTGTCCACGATCCCCTCCTCGAGGCGCTCCGGCGCGCCCGCCGGGGCAAAGCGTTTTTATAAAGTCTAGCGATCGGCGGGAAATTAGCCAGAAGGACGCGAAAATAAGCTTCGAGGGGCCCATCGCGGCGCGGCCGGAGGAGGCGCGGCCGGAGGCGGCGCGGCCGGAGATGGCGCGGCCGGCGGCCGTCTGGCCGCCGGCCGTTCCCCGGTGGAGGAGGCGGAGACTGTTATCCTAGAATTCCTCGAAGTCCTCGTCTTCCCCCGCCTTGGGCGCGACGGGCGCGATCGCCGTCGTCCTTTGCGGGCCTGGCCGGCCTGCGGGGAGGGCGCGGGCCTTGGGCGCGGGCCTGGCGTCGGGCTTGGCGTCGGGCTTGGCCCGGCTCCCGGACGGTTCCCCGGCCCCTTCCTTGGGCGCGGCGCCTCCCTTCAGCTTGAAGAAGGAGACGACCTGCGCGAGCTGCTCGGACTGGCCGTTGAGCTCCTCCGCCATGCTCGCCATCTCCTCGCTCGCGCTCGCGTTCTGCTGTACTACGCTGTCGAGCTGCATCATCGCCTTGCTGATCTGGTCGGCGCCCGTGTTCTGCTCGCGGGAGGCCGAGGAGATCTCCTGGACCAGGTCGGAGGTCCGCTTGATGTCGGGCACGATTGCCCGGATGAGCTCGCCCGCCGCCGAGGCCTTCGCCGTCGTCTCCTTCGACAGCTGGGTGATCTCTCCCGCCGCCTTCTGGGAGCGCTCGGCCAGCTTCCTGACCTCGCTCGCGACGACGGCGAAGCCCTTGCCGGCCTCGCCGGCGCGCGCCGCCTCGATGGCCGCGTTGAGCGCCAGGAGGTTGGTCTGCCGGGCGATCTCCTCGATGATGCCGATCTTGCCGGCGATGTCGTTCATCGCGGCCACGGCCTCGGTCACCGAGGTCCCGCCCTTCTCCGCGCTGACCGCCGACTTGGAGGCTATCGACTCGGTAGCGAGCGAGTTGTCCGTGTTCTGCTTGATCGTGGAGGCCATCTCCTCTATCGAGCTCGAGACCTCCTCCGCGCTGGCCGCCTGCTCCGTGGCGCCCTGGCTCATCTGCTGGGCGGTGGAGCTGATCTGCTCGCTGCCCGAGGCGACGTTGGAGGCGGCGGACTGGATGCCCCGCGCGATCTCCGCCAGGTTCCCGAGCATCTCCTCGAAGGCCTTGGCCATCGCGCCTATCTCGTCGCCCCGGCGCAGGTAGGTCTCCGGCACCTCCGCGCCCAGGTCCCCCCGGGCTATGCGGCCGGCGATCGCGGTCGCCTCGCCGATGGGCCTGCTCAGGGACCTGGCCATGAGCAGGCCAATGGCGGCGGAGAGGAGGAGGCCTACGCCCAGGAGGGCTATGACCAGCGTCCTCGCCGCGGCGGCGATCCTGGTGTTGGATTCGGCGACGATGTTGGCCTCCTTCGACTTGAAGGCCGTCATCTCGTCCAGCGCCTTGAGCCTGCGGTCGAAGATCGGCGCGCCCTCGCCGTAGAGGAGGGCCAGGGCCTCGTCGTTCCGGTTCGCGACGGCCAGCTCGATCATCTTGTCGAAGATCGGCCCGTAGGCGGCGGTCTCGTTCTTGTAGAGGAGGAAAATGCGCTTGCCCTCGGGGGTATCCAGCGTCGCGCCGATCTTCTCGACCTCGGCTGCGGCGTCCTTCCTGAGCTTCGCGATCTCCTCCTTGTACTTCGCGTTCAAGGCCTGGTCCGTCGTCAGCATGAGGTCGCGGAGCCGCCACTGCGCGTAGTTGACCTCCTGGTTCACGTAGGTGAGCGACTGGAGGGCCACGACGGACTTCTCGTACATGTGCGTGTCCGCGTCGTCGATCGTCGTGATCTGCGTGATGGCGACGAAGCCGACCGTCGCGGTGACGGCCAGGATGGCCGCGAAGGAAAGAAGGAGCTTGGCGCCGATCTTCAGCCTCATTCTGGACCTCCAGGGGGGGGAAGCCGGCGGCGGCGAAAGGCGTCGTCTTGCCGCCCGCCCGGGCCTGGCCGCCGACAAGGTAAAGGCTAACGGGAGCCGTGCGCGAATGCAAGGGAAGGGCCCGCGGCCTCACATGCACATGCCCCGGTAGCGCATGTAGAGGAAGAGGGTCGCCGTCATGAGGGCGTGGCCGTAATCCTCTCCGCCGACCAGGTCGATGGCCTCGCGCTCGGGCACGAGGATCACCTGGATCTCCTCGTGCTCGTCCAGGGCCTGGGGTCGGACGAGCTCGCAGCCCTCCGCGATGAAGGCGTGGAAGGAGTTGGTCATGAAGGCGGGGTTGGGGGAGAGGGAGCCGAGGGGAATGATCATCTCCGGCCGGTAGCCGGTCTCCTCGACGAGCTCGCGCGAGATGGCGAGGGTGGGATCCTCGCCCTTCTCGATGACGCCGCCCGGGAACTCCACGGAGACGTGCCGTGTGCCGTGGCGGAACTGCCGGATCATCACGAACATCCGCCCGAGGGGGCCGTCCACGACGGGAATGACGCCCGCCCAGTCCGGCGCGTTTACCAGGTAGAAGGTGCCCTTCTTGCCGGAGGACGACTCGCGCTCGCAGGAGGACACGTCGAAGATGCAGCAGTCGAGTAGCCGCTTGGAGTCGCCGTCCTTCCAGTCCCCCGGTTGGTCCATGCCTTGACCCTAGCGCATCGGGGCCGCCGGAGCAAGCTCGGCCGGGATGGAACGCGGCGCGCCGCTCCGGCCCGGCTTGGGCGGCGTCGGGCGGAGGCGGCCGGCTAGCCGCAGCGCTTGGCCAGGGCCTTCTCGACGCTCGCCTCGAGCTCCTGGGGCGTGAAGGGCTTGTTGAGCATGCAGTCGATGCCGAACTGGGCGGAGAAGCCCGCGAAGCCCTCGGTGCCGAGGGGGATGCGTCCCGACATGGCGATGACGCGCAGGCCGGGCCTGGAGCGGAGGTTCTCAATGATGAGGGTCATGCCGCCCTTCCCGGGCATCACGAGGTCCACGAGGGCCAGCTCGGGCCGGGACCTGTCCAGGACGGCGAGGGCCTCGTCCGCGTTGGCGGCCGAGACGACGCTGTGCCCCATCCTCTCGAGAATCTTCGCGACCAGTTCGACGATGGAGGGTTCGTCGTCGACGACGAGTATCAGAGCCATGGGGCCATTGTGGCGGGATTCGGCGCTCAATGTAAAGAGGAGTCCCGTCTCCGGGATCCTGCCTTGAGCGGCCGGGGACGGACGAGGTCCATGAATCCGGCAACGCGGCACGGGAAGGGGGACAGGATAAATGTCTGATATAAATATTGCTTGACAAATATTGCATGTAGAAACAGAATGGATACGGAATTACTTAATCAAGGAGGCATCATGAAGAAGATCCTTTCGGCGATGCTGCTCATCGCCGCGGCGACCGGCCTCGTCTCGGCGCAGACGCCGGTGAACCTCTACGGCCGATCGGGCCAAGGCTCTGTCGGAGTAGTCGCGGCCGCCAAGCCCGAGGCTTCCCAGGTCGGGGTCGACATCCTCAAGAAGGGCGGCAACGCCGTCGACGCGGCGATAGCCACCGCCTTCGCCCTCGGCGTCCTCGAGCCCAACGCTTCCGGCATCGGGGGCGGCGGCTTCATGGCGATCAAGCTCGCGAACATGAAAGAAGCGGTGATCGTCGATTTCCGCGAGAGCGCTCCGGCCGCCTCCACGCCCGACATGTACAAGTTCGGCGAGGACGGCAAGGTCGTCGGCAACGCCTCCGTCGTGGGAGGCCTGGCGGTCGGCGTGCCCGGCGAGGTCGCTGGCCTGCTCTACGCCCTCGAGAACTACGGCTCGAAGAAGCTCAGCAGGGCGCAGGTCATCCAGCCCGCCATCGACTGGGCGAACAAGGGCATCCCCGTCACCGTCAACCTCAACTCCATCATCCAGTCCGAGCTCTCAAAGATCAACAAGTTCCCCGCCTGCGCGGCGATCTACACCAAGGACGGGCTCCCCTACGAAATAGGCGAAACCATCAAGAACCCCGACCTTGCGAAGACGCTCGCCCTCGTCGCCAAGAACGGCAAGGACGCGATCTACAAGGGTGATATCGCGAAGAGGATCGTCGCCGCGGTCAAGGACGCCGGCGGCATCCTCACCGAGGCGGACCTCGCGGCCTACGAGCCGAAGATCCGGAAGCCAGTCACGGGCACCTACCGGGGCTACACGATCATCTCCGCGCCGCCTGCCTCCTCGGGCGGCACCCACGTCATCGAGATCCTCAACATCCTCGAGAACTTCGACCTCGCGAAGATGGGCGACGGCACTCCCGCCACGACGCACGCCTGGATCGAGGCGCTCCGCCTGGCCTTCGCCGACCGCGGCAAGTACATGGCCGACGCCGATTTCGTGAAGGTGCCTCTCGCGGGCCTCACGAACAAAGCCTACGCGAAGGAGCTCGCCGCCAAGATCGACATGACGAAGGCGATGGGCTCGGCGACCGCGAGCGATCCGACCAAGTTCGAGTCCGGCTCCACCACCCACTTCTCCGTGATGGACAAGGACGGGAACATGGTCGCCGTGACGAAGAGCATCAACTACTTCTTCGGCTCCGGCGTCACCGTCCCCGGCGCGGGCTTCATCATGAACGACCACATGGACGATTTCGTCCTCAAGCCCGGCCACATCCAGTCGGTCGAGCCGGGGAAGCGCCCCCTCTCCTCGATGACCCCGACCCTCGTCCTGGATCCGGAGGGCAAGCCCTTCATGACCGTCGGCTCTCCCGGAGCCACCCGCATCATCGCCGCGGTCGCCGAGGTCATCTCCAACGTGGTCGACCACAAGATGTCCGTGCAGGAAGCCATCATGGCGCCGCGCGTCTTCGCGATGGCCTCCGGCCAGGTCCAGCTGGAGGGCCGCGCCTCCATCAACACGCTGAAGGGTCTTCAGGCCCTGGGCCACGACGTCAACGTCAGGGGCGACTGGGACGCCTACTTCGGCGGCGTGCACGCCGTCGTCTTCGACCGCAAGGCCAAGATCCTCTACGGCGGCGCCGATCCGCGCCGTGACGGCCAGGTGGCCGCGTACTAGATTGTCCTGGAGGCCCTCCCCGCGGGGCGGGGAAGGCCTCGACGCCAGGCTCTCCGCATGCGGAGAGCCGCAGCCGGCCCGGGCCCGGGGGAAACCTCCTGGGCGCGGGCCGGCCATCATGAGAGCAAGGTGACACCATGAAGCGCGCGCTTTCCCTAAACGCATTCGTCCTCCTCGCCGCCGTCGCGGCGGGGGCGCAGTCCTGGAGCCTCAAGGCTCCCATCGCCCAGAAGCCGGCCTTCCTGACCTCGATCGGCCAGAGCGCCGACATCGAGATGGTGAAAGTCCTCCTGGACAGGAACGGCATTCCCTTCAAGGCCGACGAAGGCGTCGCGGCCAAGGCCCTCGCCGCCACGGGGGCGAAGACCCTCGTGCTGGCGATCGGCGGTTCCTCCAAGGGCCTGGGCGCGGCGGGAATCTCCGCCGAGGCCGAGCTCGAGCGGACCAAGGCCTTGCTCGCCGAGGCCAAGCGGCTAGGCATGAAGATCATCGGCGTCCACGTGGGAGGCGAGGCCCGCCGGGGCGAGCTCTCGGACAAATTCATCGTCGCGGCCCTGCCCTCCTGCGACTACGTCGTCATCGTCGCCGACGGCGACAAGGACGGCTTGTTCGCCAAGCTCTGCGGGTCCAAGATTCCGCTCGACAAGGTGGACAAGATCTCGAAGGCGGGAGTCCCCATCGCGGCCGCCTTCGTGAAGTAGGGGAGGGCGTCCGTGGCCTCCGAATTCGTCATTTTCCTCGTCATGGTCGGCGTCTTCGCCGGCGGATGCTTTGCGCTGTCCTGGCCTGTCTCGGTGTCCATGCTCCTGGCCTCCGTCGCGGGAATCCTCGCGGGAGGCCTCGCCTTGGCCGGCGGCCCCCTGGGCGCGGCGCGCCATCTTGTCGAGGGCACTTTCGGCTACGTCGACACCATCCTCACGATCGCGACGGCGATGGTCTTCATGAACGCCGTCCGGGCCTCCGGCGCCCTTGAAGCCCTTTCAGCCTGGGTCATCAAGCGCTTCAACCGCTCCCCCGCCGTCCTTCTCATCCTCCTCACGCTCGTGGCCATGTTCCCCGGCATGATCACCGGCAGCTCGAGCGCCTCCGTCCTCACCGCCGGCGCCGTCGTCGCGCCGATGTTCGCCCTCCTCGGCCTGCCCGGCGCCGACGCGGCGGCGCTGGTCGCCATGGCGGGCATCCTGGGCATGATCGCGCCGCCCGTGAACATCCCCGCGATGATAATCGGCGGCGGCATCGACATGCCCTTCGTCGGGTTCGAGCTTCCGCTCCTCCTCCTGACCATTCCCCTCGCCGTCTTCTCGGCGCTCTGGTTCGGCTATCGCCACGCTCGGAAGATGGACCGGGCCAAGGTCCTGGCCGCCCTGGACACGAGCGCCCTCGACCGCTACGGCTTCCGGCTATTCGTCCCCGTTATCCTGGTCGTGGCCCTCATGGTCTGCGACAAGGCCTTCCCGAAGGTCTTCAACCTCGGCATGCCCCTCATCTTCGCCATCGGCACCGTGCCCGCCGTCTTCGCCGGCAAGCGCTTCAACTTCCTGACGACGGCGAAGGAGGCCATGGACCAGGCCTTGCCGGTCCTCGGCATCCTGGTGGGAGTCGGGATGTTCATCCAGGTGATGACCCTGACCGGAGTGCGCGGCTTCATCGTGGTCAACGCCCTCTCGGTGCCTTCCGCGCTCCTCTACCTGGCCATCGCCGTTTCCATGCCGCTCTTCGGCGCGGTGTCCGCCTTCGGCGCCGCGAGCGTCCTCGGCGTTCCCTTCCTCCTCGCCCTCCTGGGCAAGGACACCATCGTCGCGGCCGCCTCGCTTTCGCTCATCGCGGCTCTTGGCGACTTCATGCCGCCCACCGCGCTGTCCGCCATCTTCGCGGCCCAGGTCGTCGGGCTAGACGGGTATGGGAAGACCCTGCGGAAGCTCATCCTGCCCTCACTCCTCGTGGTGGGCTGGGCTCTCTTCTTCATCGCCTTCTCCAAGCAGATCCGTTCCATCTACTGACGGGAGCAAGAACATGGATATCAGCATGGTGATCTACCTCGGCATCGCCGCCTGCGTGCTCGCGCTCGCGGTCTGGTGCCTTGCCGCCGAGGAGAAGCCGACGAAGCAGGCGACCGCCGCGATGGTGATCGTCCCCCTCCTCCTCAGGCTTCTTCTCATAAAGTGAGCGCGGCATGAAGCGAAGACATTTCACGGCGGCGCTCGCGATCGCGCTGGCCTTGGCCGCGGCCGGGGCCGCCGGCTTCTCCTTCCTCTCGATGCGCAAGCCCGAGGCCATAGTCCGGGGCCCGGGCGTGAGCGAGGTCAGGATGCTCTCCGAATGGCTTCCCGCTCTCGCGAAGGGCCCGGGAGACACCGAGGTCTACGTCCTCCGCGGATCCGAGGCGGGCGGCTCGATGCTCGTCCTCGGCGGGACCCATCCGAACGAGCCCGCGGGCTTCCTCGCCGCCGTGCTCCTCGTGGAGAACGCGAGGCCTTCGGCGGGGACGCTTTACGTCATTCCCCGGGCGAACGCGAGCGCCTTCACGCACAACGATCCGCAGGAAGGCGCTCCGCAGCGCTACACGATCAAGACCGCCTTCGGGTCGCGGAGCTTCCGCTACGGCTCGAGGGCGACGAATCCGCTCGCGCAATGGCCGGATCCCGACGTCTACATCCACGCATCCTCCGGGCAGAGGCTCTCCGGCAACGAGACCCGCAACCTGAACCGCGGCTATCCAGGCCGGGCCGACGGAACGCTCACCGAGAGGGTCTGCCTGGGAATCACGGAGCTCATCCGGAAGGAAAAGATCGGGATCACTATCGACCTGCACGAGGCTTCGCCCGAATATCCCGTGAACATGGCCATCGTCGCGCATCCGCGCGCGATGCCGCTGGCCTCCCAGGTCGTCATGGGACTCGAGATGTCCGACATCTCGATAAGGCTCGAGCCCTCGCCGGTCAACCTTCGGGGCCTTACCCATCGAGAGCTCGGGGATTTCACCGACACCGTCGCCGTCCTCATGGAGACGCCGAACGCCTCGCAGGGCCGGCTCCGCGGAAGGACCGACGAAGCGCTCGTGCTCACGGGGAAGGATCCCTGGTACGTGAAGGCCCAGAAGCTCGGCCGCCTGTTCGTGCCCTACGACGGGAACGGCCATCCTGTCGAGGAGCGGGTAGGCCGCCACTTGGCAGGCATCGCCGAGTTCGCGATGGCCTTCGGCCGGGAATTCCCCGAGAGGCCGCTTGTCATCGACGGCATTCCCTCCTATGAGGATCTGCTCGAGTCGGGGCTGGGCGTCTTCCTCCTTCCGGTTCCCTGAGCGAAGGGCCATGGATGCGAGGAGCCGCGCCAGGGCCGTCTCCGCGGACGCGAAGAGGGCCGCGGCCCTCTTCGCGTCCGTCCTGGCCTTGGCGGGATGCGCGACCCGGGCGGGCGGTGCCGGATCGAGTCTCGCCGGGCCGTCGGGCGGCCTGCCGTCGGGCCGTCTGCCGGCGGGCGCAGTTCTCGTCGATTCAGGCAAGCCCGGGCCGCTTCTCCTCGTCGTAGCGGGCATGCATGGCGACGAACCTTCCGGCCCCCTGGCGGCGCGGATCCTGGCGTCGTTCGGCGCGGACGCGGCCCTTCCCGGCCAGTCCTGGTCCATCGGCCGGGGAGCCTTGCTCGTCCTGCCGGAGGCCAACCCGGAAGCCTGCTCCGCCGGCCTCCGCGAGTCGCCCCCCAAGACTGGCCTTCCGGCAGAGGACCTGAACCGCCTCTTCCCCGGCCACCGCCGCGGCGGCGAGGGACCGGCACGCGCGGCCGAGATCTTCGCCGCGGCTCTAGGGGCCGATCTGAGCATCGACCTTCACGAGTCGGGATGGGCCTGGACCGAGGCGGACTCCCCTTCTCTGGTGCTTTCTCCCGCCGCCGCGCCTTTCGCCCTTGAGCTCCTCGAGGCTCTGGACGGGAAAGGCGCGCCCTTCGCCTTCACTGGCGGCGCTCCCTACGGCAGCCTCGTATGGGCCCTCGGGGCCAAGGGCCGGGCCGCGATCGGCGTCGAGGCGCCGGCCCGGCTCTCCGAAGCCGAGAGAATCGCGCTCCATCTCGCCGTGGTCCGGGAGTCGGCAACGCTTCTCGGGATGACGGACCGGCCATGAGGCCGCTCGAGCTCGCGGCCCTGGGAGCCGCCCTGGCGTATGTCGCGTTCCTGTTCCTGGAGCGGGCGTTGCTCACCCGCGCCAGGAAGTCCCTGCGCCTTGTCGCGCACGTGAACGGCACCAGGGGCAAGTCCGAGACGACAAGGCTTCTGGCGGCGGCCTTGCGGGCTTCCGGCTTCACGGTGCTCGCGAAGACGACGGGGACCGAGCCGAGGACCATCCTGCCAGACGGACGGGAGCGCCGGCTGTTCCGGGCCGGGGCGGCCAATGTCCGGGAGCAGCGCGACCTTGTCCTGGAGGCGGCCCGTCGCGGCGCCGACGCGGTCGTCGCGGAGTGCATGGCCGTCTCGCCGGAGGCCCAGCGCGCCTCTTCCGCCTTCCTTTCTCCCGATATCCTCGTCGTGACCAACTCCCGGCGCGACCACCGGGGCGAGCTCGGCTCCCCGGAGGAGGCCGCCGCCGTCTTCGCCGAAGGTATTCCGAAAGGAGGCTCCGTCGTGACGGCCGATCCCTCGCTCTATCCTCTCCTGGCCGAAGCCGCCGCCTCCCTGGGCGCCCGGGCCATTCTCGCGGAGCCGATGGGAGAGGCGGGAAGCATCTTCCCCGACAACGCGGGCGCTGCCCTCGCGGCGGCCCTCCTCGCGGGAGCCGAAAGGGAGAGCGCCCTCGCCGGCATGCGGGCCCATCTTCCCGATCCAGGGGCCTTCGCGCTCCGGCGCCTGGCGCGGAAAGGCGGCGGATCCATCCTCGTCGCCGACGCGCTCGCGGCCAACGATCCCGATTCCACCGCGATCCTCTGGGAACGCTCCCTGAAGGTCTTGGCGAGGATACGTCCCCCGAAGCCCGGCGCAAGGCGCATCCTCCTCCTCGCGAACAGGGCGGACAGGCCCGACCGGAGTCTCGCTTTCGCCGAGTTCACGGCCCAGAAGGCTGCCGACTTCGATGCCCTGTTCCTGCTTGGGCCTTTGCCTATGCGCGCGGCGCGCCGACTCCGCGCCGCCCGCACAGGCGCCGCCCGCACAGGCGCCGGCTTGCCCGACCGCGGAGCGTCTCCTTCCTCGGTTCCGCGCCTGGTACGCTTCTGGCGAGGCTCCTCCGTCCTCGCAGCTCTCCGCATGGAGCCGGAAGACACTTTTGTCCTCGCGGCGGGCAACTGGAAGGGCTTCGGCCCCCTCCTGTCCATGGCCGCCCCGCCCTTGGAGGATGCGACATGAATTCGGAATACGTCCTCGTCATCGGGGCGGTGACAAGCCTCTTCATGACGGAATTCTTCGGCGTCTCGCCCGGAGGTCTCCTCGTGCCAGGCTATGTCGCGCTCTTCTTCGATTCGCCGCTTCGCCTCCTCGCGACCATCGTCGACGCCGGCCTGGCCCTCGTCGCTGCCAGACTCATCGCGAGAGGAGCCATCCTCTTCGGGCGGAGGCGCTACGCGGTGTTCCTGCTCGCGGGCTTCGTCGCGCGGTTCATCCTGGAGCGCGCGCTTCCCGGCCTCGCGCCCGAAGCGCCGGTCCTTGCCGCCATCGGATGGCTCGTCCCCGGGATCATCGCCTCGGAAGCGGACAGGCAGGGTCCCGCGAGGACTCTCCTGGCCTTGGCCGGCGCGGCGTTGTTCGTCCGGCTGCTCTGGGCGGCCCTGCCTTGAGCGATCCGCGCCTTCCAAAACCCACCGCGGCGAGCGCCGCGCCTCCCGCCCGAGGCGCGAGCCGCGCCACGCATCCGGCCCGCGGCCAAGGACCGGAAAGGCTCGTCGCCCTGGTCGCCTTCGTCCTAGTCCTTGCCTGCTGGTATTGCGTCCTGCTGGCGATCGGCGGGGGAAGCGATCCCGCGGGCCGGGCCGCGGAGAAGCGCGCCGCCGAGGCCATGGAAGGCGCCATCGCCGCCATCCGGGTCGAAGCTGAATCGCGGGGAATCGCCCTCGATCCGGGCGCCGATCCCAACCGCACGGGCCTGGTCGGCTTGTCTTGGACGGGGCTTACGACCACGCTGGGGAGTCTCCCCGCCAAGCGCACGGGTGCGCAGCCCGACGCGGCCGCCCTGCTGGCAAGGCTTCTGCTGGAAGCGGGCGTGGGTCCGGGAGACCGTGTGGCCGTCGACAGTTCGGGATCCTTTCCGGGCTTCGCGGTCGCCGCCCTCGTCGCGGTCCGGTCGCTCGGCGCGGTCCCGGTGGCCGTCATCTCCGTCGGCTCCTCGACCTGGGGGGCCAATCGTCCCGAGTTCGCCCTGCCCGACATGCTCGCGGCCCTGGAGAGCCGCGGCATCCTCCCGCGCGGGGCCGCGGCCGTCTCGGCGGGCGGCGGGGACGATTCAGGCGGCGGCATGGACGCCGAAGCCTTGGGCGGAGTCCTTGACCGGTCGAGGGGCCGCGGCGCCGCGCTGATCGCGGAGCCCAGCCTGGCCCAGGACGTGGCGGCGAGGCTCCGCGTCTTCGAGGCAGAGGGGCCTATCGTAGCGCTCGTCTCCATCGGCGGGAACTACAGCCAGGCGGGAGCCGAGGAAGCCCTGGCGGGCCGCTCGGGACTTCTCCGCTCCGGGGATTTTCCCCCAGGGGGACCGAAAGGCGAGGGGCTGATCCAAGCCTGTCTCCGCGCGGGCCTGCCCGTCATCAGGATCCTGGACGTGAAAGACCTGTCCTCGCGCACGGGCCTCGCCTATGATCCCGTGCCCTGGCCTGCCCCCGGAAGCTCGGCTCTGTGGAGGGGCCGGAGCCCTTCGCGCCTCCTGGTCGCGGCCGGGCCCGTCGCCGCCATCGCCGTCTCGGCGGTCGTCCTGCTTGCCGCCAAGAGGAGAGTACTTCGAGCGCGGGGCGATCCAGGGCGTCGCCCTCGATAGAGGCCCGAGTCCCAATCCCGGCCCTAGAAGGGGAACTCCTCGGCCCCCGCGCCGTCCTCCGCCTCGGCTCCGCCCGCCCGTTCGGATACGTCGCCGCCCTGTCCCGCGCCGCCCTTGCGCCCTCCGGCCGTCTCCGCGGCGAAAAGGTCCTTGCGCGGCGCCAGGGCCAGGCCCTGCGGGCTCTTCCCGGCCACGGTGATGGCCTTGTCGGGCAGGGCCGGGCAGATCCGGTGGCAGGCGCCGCAGCCGACGCAGATCGCCTCGTCGAAGAGGGGCTCGGGAAGGCCGGGGCCCCGGGCAACCATGCGCACGGCGCCCGTCGGACAGTGCTCGGCGCAGGCACCGCAGGCCGTCCTCTTCTCCACGACGATGCACTTCTCCCGAACGAGGGCCGCCGTTCCCATCTGGACGAGCTTCTTGCGCCCGAGCGGCAGGCGCTCGAGCGCTCCCGTGGGGCAGAGCTCCAGGCAGGCGGCGCACTCGTACTGGCAGTAGGAGCGGTCGTAGTCGAGGTAGGGCGCGAGGAAGCCCCTGGCGCCGTAGCGCGCGACGGAGGGACGCAGGACCTTGGAGGGGCACTTGGAGACGCAGAGCCCGCAGGCCGTGCAGCGGGCGAGGAAGCGCTCCAGGGAGCCGGCTCCGGGCGGAGCGGCCGCCTCGAGCCCCTCTCCTCCGGAGCCGCGAGGGGCCGCGGCTCGGGAGAGGGGCGCGGGGAGGAGGGCGAGGGCGGCCGCTGCGCCGCCAGAGGCCGCCTTCTTGAGGAAGCTCCTTCGCGAGGGGCCAAGGCCGGCCTGGCCCGGCTCCTCCGGCCACTGGCCCATCGAGCCCGGTTCAGCCGGGCTCGGCTCCTGCGGGCCGATGCCTTCTGGTTTCTTTCCATCGGGGGCGGGGCCGCCCTTGCCGGGCCCGGCTCCGCGCCGCGGCCGCGGGCCGTAGGCCAGGGCTCCCGTCGGGCAGACGCCGAGGCAGGAGAAGCAGGAGACGCAGCGGTCGGCGTCCAAGGTCTTGCCCGCGGCGTCGAGACAGCGCGCCTTGCAGATCCGCTCGCAGGCGCCGCAGGAGACGCAGGCCCCGGGCTCGAGCCGGACCCGCATGACCGCGGCCCTGTTGAGAAGGCCAAGGAGGCTTCCCACGGGGCAGAGGCCGCCGCAGAAGAGCCTGCCCTTCGCGAAGGCCGCGCCCAGCACGAGGAGAAAGGGCAGGGCCGCGGCCAGGGCCGCCCCGAGGGCGACGCCATGGCCGCCCTCGGCCCAGTAGAGGCCGAGGAGCCTCGCGGCGGGGGAGAGGAGGCCGGCGAGGGCCTGGGCCGCGGGGCGCAGGGCGTACTCGAGGAAGCGGCCCGAGAGGCTGTAGGGATCGAGGAAGGAGGCGGCGGGCGCGGCGCCCAGGGCCAGGGCGAGGGCCGAGGCGGCGAAGGAGGCGGCGCGGAGGAGGCCGGGCCCCCGCGCGTAGCCGAGGCGGTATTCCCGGAGCCTCCGCCCCAGGGCGAAGGCCGCGTCCTGGGCCGCGCCCAGGGGGCAGAGGAGGGAGCAGTAGAGCCTTCCGAAGACGAGGG
>Ga0116154_10002072_pt1 | contig 15688 bp, 14 predicted proteins | sample AD_UKC030_MetaG_FD_89898 | JGI IMG/M metagenome (GOLD analysis project Ga0116154, IMG submission 89898) | Active sludge microbial communities of municipal wastewater-treating anaerobic digesters from USA - AD_UKC030_MetaG | ecosystem: Engineered > Bioreactor > Anaerobic > Digestate | place: USA...
CCTGGGGATCGGCGCGATGACCGACTTCGCCCCCCTCATCGCCCGGCCCTCGAGCCTCCTCTTGGGCGCGGCTGCCCAATTCGGCATCTTCATCCCCTTCGTGCTGGCGCACTACCTCGGCTTCGACTCGAAGTCCGCGGCCTGCATCGGCATCATCGGCGGGGCCGACGGCCCGACGGCCATCTTCCTCACCTCGAAGCTGAATCCTGGCATGCTCGGCCCCATCGCCATCGCGGCCTACTCCTACATGGCCTTGGTGCCCCTCATCCAACCGCCCATCATGCGGGCCCTCACCACCAAGAAGGAGAGGGCAATCAAGATGGCGGTGCTCAGGGACGTGTCCAAGCGCGAGAAGGTGGTCTTCCCCATCCTCGTCACCATCCTCACCGGGCTCCTCCTGCCCTCCGCCGTGCCCCTCGTCGGGACCCTCATGCTCGGCAACCTCTTCAAGGAGACCGGGCTGACGGAGCGGCTCTCGGACACGGCCCAGCACGCCCTGATCAACATCGTAACGATCTTCCTCGGCGTCTCGGTCGGATCGACGGCGAGCGCGGAGCGCTTCCTCAATCCCGAGACCCTCAAGATCATCGTGCTCGGCCTCTTCGCCTTCGCCTCGGGCAGCGCGATGGGCGTCGTCTTCGGCAAGATCATGTGCTGGGTCACGGGCGGGAAGGTGAATCCCCTCATCGGCTCGGCGGGCGTCTCCGCCGTGCCCATGGCCGCCCGCGTCTCCCAGGTGGTCGGGGCCGAGACCGACCCGACCAACTACCTGCTCATGCACGCCATGGGGCCGAACGTGGCCGGCGTCATCGGCTCGGCCGTGGCCGCGGGAGTCCTCCTGGCCGTCCTCGGCTGAGCGGCCTCCCGCCAAAGCCGAGGGCCGTCCCGGAAGCGATTCCGGGACGGCCCTTTCTCATGCGCCCTAGGGTGATCTGTCCGCGTTAGGCGCCCTCGATGGCTTCGAAGAGGGCGCGGGCCAGCTCGCCCGAGCGGGCCTGCTCGCAGGAGAAGATCGAGGCGTCGGGATCGCCCTGGGGGATAGGCGAGCAGCCGAGGGCCGAGGCAGCCCTCTCGGCGCGGGCCTTGAGCGCCGCCCCGCGGCCTGAGGCGAAGACGGCGCCGACCCGCGCGCGTTCGGACCCGTCCTTGCTCAGGGCGAGGCCGACGAAGTCCGGCGCCGACCTGCCCGGCGCGCCGGCCGGGCCTATGAGGGTGCCCTCGCCCGAGTCGAAGGTGGAGCGCACCCGGAGGATGGCCCCGCCGGACTCGGCGAGGAAGGCCGACTTGTCGTGGAGGACCTTGGCGCCCAGGGCCGCGAGCCGCGACATGGAGCCGTAGTCGAGGAAGTCCATGAAGGGGGCCTCGGGTATGATCCGCGGGTCGGCCTTGGCCACCCCGGGGACGTCGGTGTAGATGTCCACGTAGTCGGCCTGGAGCGCGAGGCCGACGAGGACGGCGCTCGTGTCGCTGCCGCCGCGGCCGAGGGTGAGGAGCTGGCCGCCCGGGCCGACGGCCTGGAAGCCCGTTATCACCGGGACCGCGCCGGCCCCGAGCACGGCCCTGATCGCCTCGGCGTCGGCGCCGAGGGGCCTCGCGTCCTGGAAGGGGCCCTCGGCCCGGATGCCCGCGGTGTAGGCCGTCATCGGGACCGAGGGGATGCCCTTAGCGCGCAGGAGGGCCGAGACGAGGCAGGCCGAGATCACCTCGCCGCAGGAGGCGAGCAGGTCGCTCGCGAGGGGATCCGGGTCGGGATCGAAGCCGCGCAGGAGGTCGAGGAGGGTGTCGGTCGCGTAGCTCGCGCCCCTGCGGCCCATGGCCGAGACGACGAGGACGACCTCGTCGCCGCGGGCCCGGGCCTCGGCGGCCTTGGCCGCCAGGCAGGCGCGCGCGGCCTCGTCGGCCACCGAGGTCCCCCCGAATTTCTGCACGATGAGCGGCATTATCAGCTCCTTCCGCGGTAGCCCCTCGCGACGAGGGTCTCGGCGATCTGCACCGCGTTGAGCGCCGCTCCCTTGCGCAGGTTGTCCGAGACCACCCACATGTTGAGGCCGTTGGGTAGGGTCGGGTCGACACGGAGCCGACCCACGAAGACGGCGTCCTGCCCGTCCGCGTCCAGGGCGGTAGGATACACGAGCTTCGCGGGGTCGTCCATCACCTTGACCCCCGGGGCCCGCTCGAGGAGCCGCCGGATCTCGGCGAGCTCGAAGGGCTTCTCGGTCTGGATGTTGATCGACTCCGAGTGGCCGCGGTACACGGCGACGCGCACGGCCGTGGGGCAGACCGCTATGGCCGGGTCCAGGATCTTGTGGGTCTCGTGGACCATCTTCATCTCTTCCTTCGTGTAGCCGTCCTCGAGGAAGACGTCGATGTGGGGGAGGGCGTTGAAGAGGATCTGCCGGGGATAGACCGAGCTCTCGATCCTCTCGCCCTTCACGAAGGCGGCCGCCTGGCTCGTGAGCTCGGCGATCGCGGGGGCTCCGGTGCCCGAGACGGCCTGGTAGGTGGAGACGACGATGCGCTTGATCCGGTACTTGTCGTGGATGGGCTTGGCCGCGACGAGCATCTGGATGGTTGAGCAGTTGGGGTTCGCGATGATGCCCTTGTGGCCGTCGAGGGCCTGGGGATTGACCTCGGGCACGACGAGGGGGACGCCGGGATCCATGCGCCAGGCCGAGGAGTTGTCGATGACGATCGCGCCCTCGGCGGCGGCTATCGGGGCGAGCTCGAGGCTGGCCTCGGCCCCCGCCGAGAAGAGGGCTATGTCGACGTCGCGGAAGGCGCCCTTCCTCGCGGCGCGCACGACGGCTTCGCGTCCCTTGAAGGAGACCTTCTTGCCGGCCATAGACTCCACGTCCATGGGTATGAACTCGGAGACCGGGAAAGCCCGCTGCTCCAGCGTCTTGGCCATCTCCTGGCCCACGGCGCCCAAAGCGCCGACCACCGCCACCCTGAAGCTACTCATGTTTCCTCCGTATCGATATCACTTCGTCCACGCGCTCGGCGGGGAATTCCGCGGCTACGACGGCCGTCCGGTTGTTGCGCGGCGGGTTCGAGACCGCCACGACCTTGCCGCGGCAGACGGTCATGCCCATCCGGTCGACCATGTCGACCTCCTCCCCGGCCTCGGGCAGGGGAAGGTACTCCCAGGGGAAGCGGATCTTGGCCAGGTCGCCCGAGAGGCTCTTGATGGTGATCGCGAGGCCCGGGCAGGCCGGGATGCAGGCGCCGCAGGCCGTGCACTTGTCCCTGTCGATGACCGGTAGGTTCGTGATGGGATCGCCCACCGTCAGGGCCCCCTGCGGGCAGCTGGTCTCGCAGGGGTTGCAGGGGATCTCCTCGATGCACTCGACGCAGACGCAGGGCCTTTGGGCCAGCTGCTCCCGGCTTGGCAGGACGCCGGCGGCCCGGAGCTCCTCGATGGAGGGGGCCCCGTCAGTCTTGAGCGACGCGTTAGTAGAACTCATGCCCGGACCTTCCCTTCCGCGAGTATCCGCGCCTTGGCCGCGAAGCGCTTCTGCCCGAAGACGCCCTGCCGGAGGGAGTCGAGCCTGCCCCAGGTCGCCTCGGTCCTCTCCCGCATGGCCGCCTCGCCCAGGAAGCCGAGCGCGTAGGCCGCGTGGATGCCGGCCAGCCGGCCCTCCTCCATCGCGGTGCTCGCCTCCTCGACGCCGGCGGTGTCGCCGACCACGTAGACGCCCTCGACGCTCGAGCGCATGTAGCCGTCGTGCAGGGGCATGTTGCCCCCGAGCTCCGGGACGAAGATCGGCTTGCAGCCCGCGAGGTAGGCCAGGTCGAGGGCCGGCGTGAGCCCGACCGCGATGCAGATCGTGTCGACCTCGAGGGTCTCCTCGGTTCCGGCGATGGGCTTGAAGCCCCGGTCGACCTTGGCGATCACGGCCCGCTCGACCCCCTCCTCGCCCTCGGCGCGGAGGATCGTCGTGCCGCAGTAGAACGGCACGCCCGCGCGCCTGACCTTGGCCGTGTGCACGCCGTAGCCACCGAGGGCCGGGGCGCCCTCGATGATGGCGGCCACCTCGGCCCCGGCCTGCAGGAGCTGGTAGCCCACGATGACGCCCACGTTGCCCGATCCCACGATGAGGACGCGCCTGCCGGGCAGGACCCGGTGCACGTTGACGAGGGTCTGGGCGCAGCCCGCGGTCATCACGCCCGGCAAGGTCCAGCCGGGGAAGGCCAGGCCGTTCTCCGAGGCGCCCGTCGCGAGGATGACGCAGCCGGCCTCGAGCGTGTAGGAGCGGGAGCGCCTCTCGACGGCCCAGACGCCGAGGCCGGGCTCGATGCCCACCACCTCGGTATCGAGCCGCACGTCGATGCCGAGCTCGAGCGAGTCCGCGAGGAGGCGCCGCCCGATCTCGAAGCCCCGGGTGCCTGCGCTGTGCTCGCGCGAGCCGAAGAACTTGTGGATCTGCTTGAACAGCTGGCCGCCGGGCTTGCCGTTCTCGTCCATGAGGACGACGGGAGCCCCGGCGCGCTTGAGCTCGATGGCCGCGCAGAGCCCGGCGGGGCCGGCGCCGACGACGACCGCCGGCTTGCTATCGACGCCCATGGCCCTCGCCTCCCTTCCAGGATCCCGCGCCTTCCTGGCGCTCGACCAGCATCCCCTCGCGGACCGGCGTCACGCAGGTCCGCACCCCGGGGATCCCGTCCACCGTCATCACGCAGTCGGTGCAGCGTCCGATGCCGCAGAACATCCTCCGGGGAGAGCCGCGCTTCGTATGGCGGAACACCCCGACGCCGGCCGCGACGAGGGCGGACATGATCGGCTCGCCCTCCTTCGCCGCGATGGCCGCCCCGTCGAGGTAGATGGTCACCTCGCGGGCCGCCTCGGGCTCTCCCAGTATCGGGTGGCTCGCGATCCTGCGTCCGCCCGAGCTCGCCTCGCCGCTCATCTCGCGAGTCCCAGGGCTTCCAGCGCGGCCAGGAGGGCGGCCTCGACCTCGGCCGAGGCCGCCTTGAGCGGCGGCCGCAGGCCCCCGACGTCGAAGCCGCAGAGCCGCAGGGCCGCCTTGACCGGCACCGGGTTGGGCTGCATGAAGAGGGCCTTGTTGAGCGCGTAGAGCCTGCCGTGGAGCCCGGCGGCCTTCGCGACGTCGCCGGCGAGGTAGGCCCCGATCATCTCGCGCATGATCGGCGCGGCCACGTGGCCCGTCACGCTCACGACGCCGTAGGCCCCGACGGCGAGGCTGGGCAGGGTGAGGGAATCCTCGCCGGTGTAGGTGACGAAGCCGGGCGCCGCCTCCCTGACGATGAGCGTCAGGGCGTCCAGGTCGCCCGAGGCCTCCTTGACGGCCTTGATATTGGGCACCTCGCGCGAGAGCTTGACGACGGTCTCGGGCCTGAGGCTGACCGCGGTCCGGCCGGGGACGTTGTAGAGCATCGAGGGGATCCGCACGCTGCCCGCTATGGCGGCGAAGTGGTCGTAGAGCATGCCTTGGTCGGGCTTGTTGTAGTAGGGCACCACGAGGAGTATCCCGTCGGCCCCGGCCTCCTCGGCGTCCTTGGCGTTCTGGATCGAGGCCCTCGTGTCGTTCGTGCCGGCGTTGCCGATCAGGGGGGCCTTCACGGCCTTCCTCACCGCGCCCAGGAGCTCGATCTTCTCCTGGCGGCTCAAGGTGGGCGATTCGCCCGTGGTGCCGCTGATCACGAGCCCCTCTACGCCCTCGGCGACGAGGCGCCTGGCCAGCTCCGCGGCCCGGTCGAGATCTATCGATTGATCCGGCTTGAATGGGGTGGCCATCGCCACCACGAGCCTCCCGAAATCCATGTGAACCTCCACGTGTACTCGGTGGCGCCCTCGCTCGGGCGCGCGGTCAGTCTTCGAAGGACTTGAGCGAGACCGGCCGCACGGGCTGCCGGAAGGAGGAGACCTCCACCTCGCCGGGCTTCAGGCCCAGCTCCTCGCAGAGCATGCGCTCGACGAGCCTGCGGCAGGTCCTGCCCTGGCAGATGCCCATGCCGGCCCTGGTCCAGCGCTTCACCTCCTGGACCGTCCTCGCGCCGGAGCGTATGGCCGCCCGGATCTCGTCCTCGCTCACTTCCTCGCACCTGCAGATATGCTTCTCGTCCCCGGATCCCATGCCGGTCCTCCTCGAGCCTTCCTAGGCTATTCCTTGACGCGGTCCCAGTACTTGGTCACGTCCTCGATGAGCGAGTCCATGTGCCGCTCGATGCAGGCCACTGCCCCGTCGGGATCGTGCCGGCACAGGGCCTCGAGGATGTCGCGGTGGGCCTTCCGGTACGGCGAGTCCACCCGGCTGCGCACCACCTCGAAGAGCTCGGATTGCTGGCCCATCATCGCGAGGATCCCGTACAGCGACAGGAGGGCCGAGTTGCGCGACGCCATCGCTATCTCGCGGTGGAAGGCGATGTCCACGTCGGCGATGCTCTCGCCGCGCGCCGCCTTCGCCTCCTGCTCCTCGAGTATGGCGATGAGGCTCTGCTTCCCGGCCTCGGTCATGTTCTCGGCCGCCAAGCGCGCGGTCTCCCGCTCGATGGCCTTGCGCGCCTGGAGGACCATGACGAAGTCCTCGAGGACCTTGCTGTTGATGAGCTTCTCCAAATCCTTCCGGTGCCTGTCCATCGAGTCGTAGGCCTTGGCCCTCGCGATGGCCTTGAGCCCGGTCTTGGTGAGTATCCTGCCCTTGTTGCCCTGCCCCTCGACGTAGCCCAGCTGCTCCAGCCGGTACAGGATCCTGCCGATCGAGGCGGAGCTGACCTTCTCGCCCTTCGCCTCGAGCTGCTCGACGAGGCTCCACGAGCCCATCGGCCCGTCCGCGTCCCGGATGCATTCCAGCACGATCCTGTCCCGGTCGTCGAGGTTCGGCCGCACGGCTAGGCCCCCTTGGCCCCGAGGAACCTCCCCGGGGAAAGCTTCTCGAGATCATACCCCGGGGTCCGGCCCTCGACGAGGTCCGCGACGAGCTTGCCCGTGATCGGGGCGAGGGCGATGCCGTCGCCCTCATGGCCGGCCGCGACGAAGAACCCGGGCCTTCCCGCGACCTCCCCGATGACCGGCATGCCGTCGGTCGTCGAGGGGCGGAAGCCCGCGAAGGACCTGATGAAGTTGACGTTCGCCAGCACGGGGAAGAAGCGCCTGACCTGCCTCCCTATGAGGGCGAGGGCCTCGGGGTCGGTGCCCTTGTCGAAGCCGGCGTTCTCGCGCGTCGAGCCGACGAGGTAGTTGCCCGAATGGGTGCTCGTGAAGGCGAAGCCGAGGCCGTAGCGCTCCTCGGGCGTCTGGGCGGCTCCCGCGGCCTCCCGCCTCGCCGCCACCGGCTTGAGCTTCGAGGCTATGTACTTGGCGCTCCAGACGTTGGTCGCGCCGATGGGCGGGATCTGCTCGGTGACCATCACCTGCCCCTTGCGGGGGATGATGGGCAGCTCGAAGCCGAGGAGGGAGCAGACCTGGCTGGCCCAGGCCCCGGCGGCGTTGACCACCGCGCCGGACTCGATCTCCTCGCCGCTCGCGAGCCTGGTCGCCCAGCCTCCCGCGCGCGGCTCGATCGATACCGGCGCGGCGCCGCGCAGGAGCCGCAAGCCCCGCTCGCTCGCGCCGAGGTAGAAGGCCTTCATGAGGAGGAGGGGATTCACCTGGGAGTCCCGCGCGCTGTAGGTCGAGGCGATCACGCTCTCCGAGACCAGGGGCTGGAGCGCCTTGACGCGGGATCGGCCCACGATCTCGACCTCGAGCCCGCAGCTTTTCTGCCCGGCGACGAAACCCTCCATCAAGGAGAGCTGCTCCTCGTCCTCGATGAGGATCATCCCGCCCTTGGTGTCGAGCTCGATGTCGCAGGGCAGCTCCTCCCGCAGCGAGCGGAACAGCTCGAGGCTGCCTAAGGCCATCTCGAGGAGGATGCCGGGCTTCTTGGACTGGAGGAGGATCATGTCGTCGCAGGAGCCCGAGGCGCCGGCGCCTATCTCGGCCTTCTCCGCGACGACGACCTTCTTCCCGCGCTTGCACAGCTCGTAGGCGATCGAGAGCCCGTTGACCCCCGCGCCGAGTATCAGGACATCCGTGCTGCTGTTCATGTTCCCTTTCCCTCGGTCCGCCTACGCCGACCTGGACCGCGGCGCGTTGGCCGCCATGAAGGCGCGGACGGTCCTCTGGTTGAGGATGAGGAAGGCGATGATGAGCGCGCCGGCCGCCGCGATGACGGCCATGGCCGGCGTGAAGGCGGCGAGGAGCTTTTCGTCGGCCGCGAGGAGGATGAGGCCGATGGTCGCCGCCCCGAGGAGGAGGCGGGTCGGCAGCCTCAGGGGCTTGAAGAGGAAGCCGGTGATCGAGGAGGCGGTCAGGCCGACGACCACGAAGAGGACGAGGGCAGTGGCGACGATAGCCCAAGCCGGCCCTTGGAGGAGGAGGGCCTGGTTGTAGACGAAGATATAGGGGATGACGTAGCCCATGATGCCCAGGAGGGAGGCCTCCCAACCGGTCGCGAGGGGCTTGGAGCCGGCGATGGCGGCGCCGCAGTAGGAGGCGATGCAGACCGGAGGCGTGACCTCGGCGAGGATGGCGAAGTAGAAGACGAAGAGGTGGGCGGGGAGGGGATCGATGCCCAGGGCGTACATCGCTGGCGCGCCGATGGTCGCGGCGATGATGTAGGCGGGGGTGCAGGGCAGGCCCATGCCGAGGATGATCGCGGTGATCATGATCAGGACGAGGGCGGGCAGGAGGAAGCCCCCGGAGAAGCCGGAGATGGCCGAGGCGATGCCGAGGGCCAGGCCCGTGTAGGTGACGACGCTCACCACCATGCCGGCGCCGGCGCAGCAGACGCCGAGCATGATGCAGTTGTAGCCCGAGGACTCGAAGACCTTGAAGAGCTTCTTGGGCGTGAGCATGGTCTCCTTGCGCAGGAAGCTCAGCACGAAGGTGGCGGCTATGCTGGCGGTGCAGGCGCCGAAGGGCGAGTAGCCGATGATCAGCAGCGCGATGAGGACGACGAGGGGCACGAGGAGGTAGGAGTCCCGGGCGATCTGCTTCCAGGAGAGCATCTCGTCCTCGTTCATCGGCTTGAGGCCCTCCTTGAGGGCGATGAAGTGCACGCGCAGCCCGATGCTCACGTAGTAGAGCACGGCGGAGACGGCGGCGGCGAGGGCGATGGTGGCGTAGGGGATGTTCGTGATCTCGGACATGACGAAGGCGCCCGCGCCCATGATGGGGGGCATGATCAGGCCGCCGGTGGAGGCCGCGGCCTCGACAGCCCCGGCGAACTGGGGCCGGTAGCCCATCTTCTTCATGAGGGGGATCGTGAAGGTCCCGGTGGCGTAGACGTTGGCGGAGGCGACGCCCGATATGGAGCCGAAGAGGCCCGAGCTCACGACCGCGATCTTGGCCGGTCCCCCGGGGCCGCGCCCCGCGGCTTTGCAGGCGAAGTTGGTGAAGAAGGCCCCGGTCTTTGTGCCCTCCATGAAGCAGCCGAATATGACGAAGATCGCGACGAAGGTCGCCGTGATGCCGGTGATCGAGCCGTAGATGCCCACGTCGGTGACCAGGTAGTTCGTCTCGACGAGGCGCGCGAGGGGCATGGGCCGGGCGTTGAAGATGCCGGGCAGGTAGGGAGCGAGATAGACGTAGCCGAAGAAGAGGCCGACGAGTATGGCCATTGCTGGCACCACCACCCGGCGGATCGCCTCGATAATGAGGAGTATGTTGAGGGCCCCGAGCCAGACCTCGATGGTCTCGACCGGGGAGACCATGGTCATGCGCATGTTGAGGTTCTCGTTCATGAGCATGACGTAGAGGGCGGGGAGGGTCGAGGCGAGCGCAAGGAGGGCGTCGAGGAGGCTCGGTACCTCCTTGGGCGAGCGCTTCGTCGCCGGGAAGAGGAGGAAGGCCATGGGGAGGAGGAAGAGCATGTGGATGCCGCGCTGGAGCCGCGGCTGGAGGATGCCGAAGAGGGCCGTGTAGAGGTAGAAGGCCGCGATGAGCGCGGACCAGATCGCCAGGACGGTCTTGAGGGGACCAGTCAACTTTCGCATGAGTACCACCTTGTCGTGCTTATCGCGGCACCGGGCCGCGGCGGGCTCGCGCCGCTTGGGTCGCGGGGGCGCGGGCCCGCCGGGCGCCGGCCGCTCCGAGGAGGGCCGGCGCCGCGTTTCGATGCGCGGTCGCTACTTGATCGTACCGACTTCGCGGTAGTACTTCTCGGCGCCGGGGTGGAGGGGAACTTGGACGGTGTTCGCCGCCGCCTTGGGGTCGAAGACTTTGTAGCCGGCGCCGAGCTGGACGAGGAAGTCCTTGTTCTCGCACAGGAGCTTGGCGAGGGTATAGGCGACCGCGTCGGGGAGCTTTGGGCTCACGAGGATCTCGGTGGAGTGGCAGAGGGTCTGGATGTCCTTGGGCATGCCCGCGTAGGTGCCGCCGGGGACCTTGCACAGGCCGGAGGCCTTGGCCACGGTGCCGTAGGTCTTGTTGCAGAAGTCGATGCACTCGTCGGATATCTCGAGGAGGGTCGAGGGGCGGCCCATCGCCATCTCGGTCATGATGGCGCCGGGAAGGCCCACGCAGGCGAAGGCGTAGTCGACGTGCCGGTCCTTGAACAGGCTCGTCATGTCCCCGTAGATGGCCTGGACCACCGTGCCGCCGTTCTTCTTGATCCGGTCGTAGGAGACGCCGTAGTGCTCGAGGACGAAGGAGGTCAGGACGAACTCGGAGGTGCCGGTCATCGGGGCCGCGACCTTGAGCTTCTCGCCCTTCTTGATCTTGTTCACGAACTGCTCGAGGGATGTGACGCCGGTGTCCTTGGCCGCGAGGAAGTGGTAGTAGTCGACGGCGAGGGTGCCCGCGATCGAGGCCACGTTCTTGTACGGCTTATCGTAGATCGGGGCGGTGCCGTTGAAGGCCGCCTTATCGACGTAGCCGACGCCCCAGGCGATATCAGCCGAGCCCTGCGCCAGGGCGAGGGGATTGGCGACTCCGCCGCCGGGGATGACCTTGATCGTGAGCTTGGGCTCTTTCTCGTTGATCAGGCGTGCGAAACCTCCCGCCACCGTGTACCAGCCCCCGCCCATGCCGCCCGCGACCCAGGTGTAGGTCGCGCTCTTGATCTCGCCCGCGCCCTGGGCCGAGGCGGCGCCGAGGGCGACGCAGAGGAGGAGCGTGAGACCGAGAGCCTTGCCGAATTTGTTCATGTGGCCTCCTAGGTAGTGTGCTTCATCACTCATCATGTGATGAGTGATGGTAGGGGCGCTTTTTCATTCTGTCAACGGAGAAAACGGTCAATTTTTCGTGCAAGGGCGGCCGAGGGGAAACCAACCCCTCGGTCCGGGGCCTCACTCCGCGAACATCCCCTGCCGGAGGTCGGTCCGGAGGAGCTCGAGCTCGAGCTTCCAGGAGCCGTAGCGGAACTCAAGCGTGGCCTCGAGGGCGAGGATCCCCGCCTCGATCCGAGCCTCGGCCTCGCCATCGGCGCTCGCCGGAAGGGCGACCGAGCCCGAAGCCCGGGCAGGGGAGGGCCAGGGATAGGGGGAGCCGAGCTCCTTTCCCGAGAGGGGGGCCTGCCGGGTGCCGGGCAATTCGGCTGCGGGGACCGAGGCTCCCGGCTCCCGCGCGAGCTCGAGGCTGAGCTCGACGAGGAGGGCCCCGTCGGCTTGGGGTCGGGGAAGGGCCCGGGCCCTGACCCGTGCCGGCTCGCCCTTCCGGTCCAGGAAGAGGATATCCGTGTCGAGGGCGAGCTCCTCGGGCCTGCTCGCCGGGGCCTTCCTCTCGCCCTCCCAGAAGCGCTCGAGGCGGTAGAGGGCGTCGTTGAAGTGGCGGGTGGGATCGCGGAGGACGAGGCGCTTGCTCGCCTCGACCTCGACCTCGGCCGACCAGGGCTCGAAGGCGATCTCGGGCAGGAGGACGACGCCGAAGGAGTTGCCCAGGCGGGTCCCGACGCGATGCTTCCCCGGGCGGAGCTTCTCGATCAGGAAGGGCTTACGGACGTCGCCCGTCGTGTAGCCGACGAAGTCGCCGTCGAGGAAGACCTCCGCGTCGATGATCGGGGAGTGGAGGGCTATGCTCCCGGGGCTCTCGTCGCGGAGCGAGACCAGGGAGCGGGCGCGGGAATCGTCGGCGAGGCTGGGCCTCGTTCCCGTGAGCCGCTCGGCCACCTGCTCGGCGAGGCGATGGACCAGGTTCTCGGTCGAGCCCCGGTCGCGGAAGCTGGTCCGCCTGGCCGAGGCCGTCTCGGTGAGGGAGAGGCTCAAGAGGACCTCGGTCCCGAGGAAGACGTACTCGCCGGAGAGGAGCCAGTCGGCCCCGGCGATCCGCCCGAAATCGGCTGCAGCGCCGGGGTCGGCGCCGAGGGCGCTCATGCCGAGCTCCTTCTCCTTGAGGATGGCCTCGAGGTTGCGCCGGTCGGCGAGGGAGATCGAGGGCAGGCTCCCCAGGTCGAAGGCCAGGATGCCCTCGAGGATGCCGGCGAGGTAGTCCAGGCGGGGATCCATGCCGGCGTTCTCGATCTCGAGAATGGCGAGAACCGGGCCCGCGGCCGGGGCCTCGGCGGCGGCGGGAAGGGCGGCCAGGGCCGCCGCGAAGGCGAGGAGGAGGCCGGGCCTCGCTCTGCTGCTGTTCCTCATGAGCCGAGTATCGCCCGCGGCGGGGCCGGAGGCAACCGGCCTCCGCGGCGAGGGCGCCGGGTCAAAAAAAGGCCGCCCGAGCTCGGGCGGCCTTTCCGGGAGCAGGGGGAGGGCTTAGGCCGCGGCGGGGCCCGCGCCGTCCCGGCGCTTCTTGGCGATCTGGAGGACGAGGACGAGGAGCATGAGGCCCGACCCGATCGCGTCGGTCATGAGGCCCGGGTCGACGAGGAGGACCCCGCCGACGAAGGCGGCGATCCGCTCATACCAGGACATCCGGCAGAGGAACCAGCCGCCGACGCCCGCGGCGACGGCGGTCATGCCCGCGAGGCTCGAGATGATCATCCAGACCAGGCCGACCGGCTCGACGTTGAATAGGAGCATCTGCGGGTTAATGACGAAGATGTAGGGCACGAGGAAGGCGGCGATGGCGAGTTTGGAGGCGTTCACCCCGGTCTTCATCGGGTTGGCCTTGGCAATGCCCGCCCCGGCGAAGGCCGCGAGGGCCACGGGCGGGGTTACGTCGGCGATGATGCCGAAGTAGAAGGCGAACATGTGGGCCGGCAGGATGATGGCCGCGGGAATTGCGGCTCCCGGGCCGAGGCCCGCCTGGCGGGCCATGATCATGATGACGGCGGGGGCGGTGATCGTCGAGGTGATGACGTAGTTGGCGGTGGTCGGCACCCCCATGCCGAGGATGAGAGAGGTGATCATGGTGAAAAAGAGGGTGGGGAGGAGCATGCCTCCGGCCGCGTCGACGAGGATGGAGCCGAGCTTCAAGCCTAGACCCGTCTGGGTGACGACGCCGATGATGACGCCGGCGCAGGCGGTGGCCGAGATGATGCCGAGGGCCCCGCGGGCTCCGGCCTCGAGGCCGCCCACGATCTCCTTGAGGGGGATCCTGGTGCTCTTGCGCAGCCAGGAGGAGACGATCGAGAGGATGATGGCCCAGAGGGCGGCCTTCATCGGGGTGAAGCCCGCGACGAGGAGGTAGATTATCGCGGCGAGGGGGATGATGAGGTGGCCCCGCTCGAGGAAGATCCTCTTGAACTTGGGCAGCTCCTCGCGGGGGATGCCCTTGAGGCCGAGCTTCTTGGCCTCGAAGTGGACGCCCGACCAGACGCCGAAGTAGTACAGGAGGGCCGGGATGGCGGCCGCGCCGATGATGCGGCGGTAGGGTATCTCGGTGAACTCGGCCATGAGGAAGGCGGCCGCGCCCATGATCGGCGGCATGAGCTGGCCCCCGGTGGAGGCCGTGGCCTCGACCGCGCCGGCGAACTCGCCCTTGTAGCCGAGCTTCTTCATCATGGGGATGGTGAAGGAGCCCGTGCCGACGACGTTGGCGACCGAGGAGCCGGAGACCGTGCCCATGAGGGCGCTCGAGAGGACGGCGACCTTGGCGGGCCCGCCGGCCGCCCAGCCCGCGACGGCGTTGGCCATGTCGATGAAGAGCTGCCCGAGGCCCGTGCGCTCGAGGTAGGCCCCGAAGAGGATGAAGAGGAAGATGAAGGTGCTCGACACGCCGATCGGGATGCCGAAGACTCCCTCCGTGGTGTAGAAGAGATGGCCCACGAGGGTCTCGAGGTCGGCGCCGCGATGGGCGAGCTTGCCGGGTATGTAGGGCCCGGCGAAGGCGTAGGCGACGAAAAGGAGGGCGATGGCGACGATGGGGACGCCCACGACCCGCCGGGCCGCCTCGAGGACGAGGAGGATGCCGACGACGCCGATCGCCATGTCGAGCGGCGTCGCGGTGCCGGCGCGCTGGACCAACGACTGGTAGAAGATCACGATGTAGATCGGCGCTCCGGCGGCCAGGACGGCGAGGGCGGCGTCGATCGGGTGGATACGGTCCCTCGGCCACTTCTTGCTCGTCGGGTAGAGGAGGTAGACGAGGCAGAGCCCGAAGGCGAGGTGGATGGAGCGCTGGATCATGGCGTCGAAGACGCCGAAGACCGCCGTGTAGAGCTGGAAGAGGGTGAAGGCGATGGCCAGCGCGGATACGGCCCTCCCGATGAGGCCGGTCAGGCTGCGGTAGTCGGATTCCTTGTCGAATTTTTTCAGGATCTCCTGCGCGTCGATCGGCGCTTCGCTCGGCGCGGGGGCTGCCGCTTCCTTGTCGCTCATGCTTCATCTCCTCGGGAAAAGTGGGGCGAGGACCATCCTCGCCGACAGGCGCAGGCCCTCCTCGGGGCCGGCCCAGTTGCGAAAGGGCGAATAGATGTCCCCCGCGACGATGCCGTGGCCGGGGACTATCGAGACGAGGACCGGGATCGAGTCGAAGGACCGGTCCATCGAGAGCACGAAGTAGCCTTCCTCGAGGCGGTAGCCGCCCTCGGCGTCCTCCGGCATGCCGACGCCCGAGCTGCGGTACCGGAGCTCGTAGAGCCGCAGCCGGGCGCGGAAGGGCCCGGCACGCTCTATCACGAAGCGCTCCTCCACCGGCGTGAGGTGGAAGGAGTGGAGGAAGACGTGGGAGAAGCGCCCGTCTTCCAGGCGGATCTCCGCCGCCGCCCGGCCGCGGCCGTCCCGGATCAGGAGCGCGGGCTCGCGCGGGAGGGAGCCGAGCGCCGCCGCGGCCAGGGCCGCGACGGCGCCGGCGAAGAGCGCCGCGCGCCTCGTGCGCGCGCGGCGCTCGAAGGCCATGCTACTTCTTGTTTTCCTTGTAGAACTTCTCGGCGCCCGGGTGGAGGGGGATGGACATGCCGTCGACGGCGGTCTCGAGCTTGACGTCCGCGCCCTTCTTGTGCGAGGCGGCGAGCCGGTCGCCGTTGGCGAACATGGTCTTGAGCATGTCGTAGACGAGCTTGGGATCGGCCTTCTCGGAGACGGCGAGCATGGACTTGACCGAGACGGTCATGACGTCGGCGTCGACGCCCTGGTAGGTGCCGCCGGGGATCTTGGTGGGCGTGTAGAAGGCCCACTTCTTCATGAGGGCCTCGGCCACGGCGCCGTCCACGGGCACGAGGACGATCTTCTTGGAGGCGGAGAGGTCCTGGATGGCCGCGGTCGGGGCGCCGGCGGTGTTGAAGGCGGCGTCGATGTTCCCGTCCTTGAGGTTGGAGGCGGACTCGGCGAAGGAGAGGTACTGGACCTTGATGTCGGCGTAGGTCAGGCC
>Ga0116154_10002078_pt1 | contig 15651 bp, 17 predicted proteins | sample AD_UKC030_MetaG_FD_89898 | JGI IMG/M metagenome (GOLD analysis project Ga0116154, IMG submission 89898) | Active sludge microbial communities of municipal wastewater-treating anaerobic digesters from USA - AD_UKC030_MetaG | ecosystem: Engineered > Bioreactor > Anaerobic > Digestate | place: USA...
GGCCTTACGCATTTATGTTAATCAAGAATTTGAAAATCTAAAATCAGCCATTGCTCAAGCTACCGATATGGTTGGCATACATGGTCGAGTTGCTATCATTGCTTTTCACTCCTTAGAAGATAGAATCGTTAAAAATTATTTTAAAGAATTAATTAACACTAAAAAATTTAAATTTATAAATAAAAAAACTATTGTCCCTAAGTGGGCCGAAATAAAACAAAATAAACGAAGTCGATCAGCCAAGTTACGTATTATTGAAAAAATAATTTAATAATTATTAAACATTTAAACATGACCGTTAACAGCTATTATTATCAAAAACCAGTTCCCGCCAACATTTTTCCTAAAATTGTTCCTAATATAAATATCAAACGAGCTAAACGTTTTAGTCAAAATTATGTTAGCGAAGCCTTTAAAGATAACAAAAAAGGATTTGTTTTAAGTTTTTGAGTAGTGTCCATAGCTATGGGTTTGTGCATGATTGGAGCTTCGCTTTATTTTCAATCGGTTAATTCTGACATTGATTATCGTATTACTGAAGCTAAAGACAAATTAAAAGTATTAGAAATTGAAAATGCGGATTTAAAAACCAATTGAGTTGAAAATATCACTCCTGATTATGTCATTGACTGAGCTAAAAATAATGGTTTTGTCAAAAATAATAATGTTTCCTATTTTGACGCCGATCAATCACCAGTTTTATCACTCAATCATGCTAATTAACATACTTAGCTATTAATATGCGAAGATTTAAATCAATAAATTTAAATGGCGTCATTGACCGTAATCGTTTAAGATTTTTACAAATTGTATTTGTAATTGTTTTTATATCTTTAACAATTTTTTTGTTTAAACTCCAAGTTTTAAATGATGAAGGCGTATTAAATGCCGCTATCAACAATACCGACGATATCAATCACACCACTTCGGTTCAACGTGGTAATATTTATTTTACTGATAAAAGTGGGACACTAATACCCGTTGCTATTAATAAATCATATTCAACTATTGCCGTTGATCCCAAAACTTTACAACGCGATAATCAAGTAGTGCCAACAGCTAAGCTTTTATCACCAATTTTAAATAGACCTGAAGCTGAGTTAATCAATATATTTCAAAAATCAAATTCTCAATACGAAGTATTATTAAAGAAAACTGAAGACGATAAATTGATTACAAAAATTAAAGAACTAAAATTACCCAATGAAAAGGGAAAACTCAAGCCCATTATGGGTATCAGTATAAGCGAAGAGTTTGAACGTTATTATCCATTTCAAGAACTTGGTTGCCATGTTATAGGTTTTATTGCTAAAAATAATTCTTCGGATAAAAAAATTGGTGTTTATGGTCTGGAAAAGTATTATAACGATTCACTTGATGGAACGGACGGTGTATTCCATGGGTTAAAAGACGCTGCCGGTCGTTTGATTAGATCATTACCATCCAATGAAAAAATGCCTATCAACGGTGATTCATTGATTACCACCATTGATAAAAATATCCAATATCAAGCCGAAACTGAAATTAAAAATTTAGTGGATAGTCGCCAGGCAGTTTCCGGATCAATATTGGTTATGGATCCAGTTTCGGGTAAAATGTTAGCTATTGCTGGTTATCCCAATTTTAATTTAAATGAATTTTTCAAAGTAAACGATTATTCAGTTTATCGTAATTTAGCCATTGAAGACCCAGTAGAAATGGGATCAGTTGTCAAAGTAATTACCATGACCGCTGGCATTGATAGTGATACTATTACTCCCAAAACAACTTATTATGACAGTGGGGCAGTTACTATTAATAATCGCACTATCAAAAATTTCCATAACGATAAATTCGGCACCGCCACTATGACCAAAGTTTTACAAAAATCTATCAATACTGGAGCCATTTTTGTAGAACAAAAAACTGGTCATAAAATTTTTTATGATTATTTAAAAAAATTCAAGTTCAATGACATAACGGGTATTGATTTACCCAATGAACAAAAAAGTGTTTTAAAAAATCTTGAAACCAAATATGTTCCCGATATTAATTTTGCCACTGCTAGTTATGGGCATGGTATTTCTATCACGCCTATTGCCATTTTGCGAAGTTATGCCGTCATTGCTAATGGTGGTTACTTAGTAAACCCTTATGTTGTAGAAACTACCAAAAGTCCCGATGGCACTTATGGATCAGTTAATAAACAAGATATTCTTTTAGAAAGTATTATCAAACCTAGCACAGCCAAAACTATCACCAATATGATGGTCCAAGTTGTTGAGGATGGTTATGGTTCTAGCGCAAAAGTAAAGGGTTATAGTATGGCTGGTAAAACTGGTACAGCTGATATTTCTTATGGTAAAGAATATACCAACGATACCATTCAATCCTTTGGTGGTTTTTTCCCGGCTAGTAATCCAAAAGTTGTTATGCTAGTTGTGCTTAACAAACCAGCCATCGGCATGACCGCTAGCACTAGTGTTACTTATGGTTTTCATGATATGGCAAAATTCATCATTGATTACTATAACATTCCGCCTGATGAACCATTAAATTAATTAAACATTTAATAATGAACTGAAAAGCTAAATTTCTAACAATTCTATCAACTTTCATTGCCAAGTTAATTATTTATAAATATCATCCCTTGGTTATTGCTATCACTGGCAATGTTGGCAAATCATCTACTAAAGAAGCAGTAGCTTTTGTTGTTTCTCAAAAATATTCTGTTCGAAAAAATGAATTAAATTATAATACTGAAATTGGTGCGGCTCTTACTATCATTGGTGTTGAACAAAGCGGTAGCTCAAGCATTTGAGTGTGATTAAATCATTTATGAACTGGGGTAAAACTTTTAATTCATCGTCAAAAAAATTATCCGCAAGCTTTAATTCTTGAGTATGGCGCTGATCGCCCTGGAGATATAAAAAAATTATGTCGTATTGCTAGACCGGACATTGCTATAGTTACCAATATTGGCAATATTCCTGTTCACATAGAATATTTTGAAGATATTGATAAAGTATATGACGAAAAATCAACTATTATCAAAATGTTAAAATCATCAGGCCATGCCATTTTAAATTATGATAATGAAAAAATTTATAATTTTCGAAAATTTACCAAAGCCAAAATTATTTCTTATGGTTTTGATAATGATGCCGATTTGCATGCTAGCAATTACAAAATTGAAACTGAAAGCGATTTGTTTGATTCATCCATGTATATGCGTTTTGAATATAAAAACTATTTTGCTCCATTTGAAATAAAACAAATTTTGGGCAAAGGTTTTGCTTATGCTTTTATGTGTGCTATTTCAACTGGTTTAGCCATCGATATGAATTTAATTGATTGTTTGCATGCCTTAGAAAATTATGAACTTTTACCTGGCCGATTAAATCTTGTTCCAGGCATTAAAAACAGTTATATCTTTAATGATTGTTACAACGCTTCGCCATTGGCCATTGAAAATTCTTTAAATTTAATGAGTGACTTTCAAAATAATCGCAAAGTATTTGTTTTTGGTGATATGCTAGAGCTTGGCAATTATTCTGAAAAAGCTCATCGCTTACTGGCGAAAAACATTATCAATAGCAACATAAAAATTTTTGTTGGCATTGGCCAAAGGACAAAATTTACCATTGAATCGCTTGAAAAATCTGGTTTTGATAAAAATTTTATATTTCATTTTGATAATGCTACTGAAGCTCGACTTAAAATTCAAGATTTAATTTACCCTGGTGATTTAATTTTAATCAAAGGTTCTCATAGCATGCACCTCGAAATCATATTAAAAGAAATTGCTTTTGACCCCGATAGTATAGTTTAATTTTTTCTTTTCCAACTAGAAGTTTCGTTTCCGCCTTAGCTCAAGAACCGCGCTTAATTGTGCGGTTTTTGAGTTATCTTGAAATTTTAGTAAAAATTATATATACTAATAAAAATATAAATATTTATTGTTATGTGGATGAAAAACCGTTTAAAAACTATCGAAAACGAAAATACTTCAGAAATTGAATTGTTAACCAACATTGAAAACCATATCTGTGATGCTTTATACGATCGCTCAACTGAAAAGTCTGGCGATCCCAAATATGAAGAATTGAAGCAACTAACTCACAATCGTTATTACCATTTATTTCAAACTCGTAAAAATGATCGCTCATTAGGATCTGGCATTTGTAAAGATGCCATTTTGATCAGAGATTCATTGATTGGTAAATTAGAAAAAGTTAATAAAAAATTTGACGATATAAAAACCAATCAAAAATTTATGCAGAGATTTGTATTAACTTGGCTTAAGAACAATGGTCAAGAAATGTGCGAGGAAGCTAAAAAGTTTTATACCAATGAACAAAGCAATTATCAAAAAATATCAGTTTTTATTACTCCAGAAATATTAAAAGACTTTCTGTTGATAAAAAGTAACGCTAAACCCAAAAATAAATTTCTATATAAGATTCGTGAAGAAATTAAACAAGCTATTAACGCTACCGATATCAGAGCTGTAGCTAGTTATTTAAGACTTACTTATAGTTCATTAAATGATTTTTATCAAAAACATATAAAAGATAGCGATTAATAAACGAATCAATTTTCAATATTTGACATAAAATGTCAAATATTTTATTATTTTTTATATATTTTTGGTTTGCGTATTTTAGTCTTTTTTGCTAACCTTTATTAGTAATAAACTTATTAAACTTCAACTTATGGAAAATAATTTTACTACTAAAAACTACACTTTAACCCCTAGCGAAACCAAAGTTTTAAACAAAAAAATTAGCTACATTAAAAATATATTAAAAAAGTCCAAAGGCAATCCATTTTTGAAAATTGAGATTGAAGAATTAGTAAAAGTTGATAATTTTGGTAATAGATATCGCTGTGAAGCCAATCTTTCTGTTTACGATAAATCAATTTATGTTAACAAGCTTCACTCTCAATTACGAAGTGCAATGGACGAATGTTTCTCAGATTTAAAAACTCAAATTATCAAAGATATCAAAAAATATAAAACCAATATTCATAAAAATGCTCTTAAAAATAAATATTCATTTCTTGATAAATTGCTTGGTCGTAAACATAAAACCAAAGACATTTACGAAGATATTGAGTAGACAATATTAAAAGATCTTCTTTCCCATAAAAATTAAATTTATAATTTTCAAACTAAGTTTATCAAATATCAATTAGTTGTTATTATAACTAAAAATACATCATGTCATTATTCAAAAAATTATTTAAATCTAGCTCCAGCCAAGTTTTGGCTGGCAATTATAAAACTATTATTCAAAAAATTAATGATTTAGAGCCAGAAATCAAAAAAATTTCTGATCAAGACATTAAAGATAAAACCAAAAATTTTAAAGACCAGCTTTCTAGTGGTGCAAAAACTATCAATGATATTTTACCGGAAGCTTTTGCTTTAGCTCGGGAAGCTAGTATTCGCACATTGAACCAACGTCATTTTGATGTTCAACTTTTAGGTGGTTTAGTATTATCTCAAAACAAAATTGCCGAAATGAAAACCGGAGAAGGCAAAACCTTAACCGCTGTACTGGTTAATTATTTAAATGCTTTACGATCTGAAGGTGTCCATGTAGTCACAGTTAATGATTATTTAGCCAAACGTGATACAGTTTGAATGGGGCAAATTTATTTTGCTCTAGGTCTTTCTATTGGTTGTATTACTCAAGAAGGGGCTTTTATTTATGATCCAACTTATACAAAAGACATAATTAACAAAGACGCCGGCCATATTGACACCGAACGCGACACAACCGCCAGTTTTAAGGTCTTTAGCGAGTTCTTACGCCCTTGTGAGCGTCAAAATGCCTATTTATGCGACATTACCTATGGCACAAGCTCTGAGTTCGGTTTTGACTATTTACGTGACAATTTAGCTCAAAATGCCAAAGATATGGTTCAGCATGGTCATCATTATGCAACCATTGATGAAATCGATAGTATTTTAATTGATGAAGCTAGAACCCCATTAATTATTTCTCAACCCGACATGGAATCGTCTTCGTTGTATAAACAATTTGCTCAAATTGCACCACGTTTAACTATTGATGAAGATTTTAGTATCGATTATAAAAACCGCGCTATTAGTTTATTAGAACCAGGATTAGACAAATTAGAAAAAATAATTGGTTTTAATATTTATGACCAACAAGGTATTCATTTTGTGCATCATTTGGAAGAAGCTTTAAAAGCTCAATTTTTATTTCAACGCGACAAAGATTATATTGTTAGAGATGGCAAAGTAATTATTGTGGACGAATTTACTGGTCGCATCATGCCCGATCGTCGTTATTCCGGTGGACTCCATCAAGCCCTTGAAGCCAAAGAAGGAGTTTATGTTAATCCTGAAAGTAAAACCGTTGCAACCGTTACCATTCAAAACTATTTTAGAATGTATGAACATTTATGTGGTATGACGGGTACCGCTACCACATCCGCCGAAGAGTTTATGTCAGTTTATAAATTAGAAGTTGTTTCAATTCCTACCAACAAACCAAATATTCGCAAAGATTTAGCTGATAAAATTTATCGCACTGAAAATGGAAAATATCAAGCCATTATCAATGAGATAAAAGAAAGAAATAAAAATGGTCAGCCAGTTTTAGTTGGCACTCGCAGTGTTGAAATTAACGAAAAAATTTCTAGATTATTATCAATTGAAGGTGTGGCTCACAATGTTTTAAACGCTAAACAACATGAACGGGAAGGAGAAATCATTGCTCAAGCTGGTAAACTTGGTGCCGTGACAGTAGCCACCAATATGGCGGGGCGTGGTGTTGATATTATTTTAGGCGGTAACCCAAGTATCGAAGAAGAAAAAAATAAAATATTAGATCTAGGTGGATTATTTGTTTTGGGCACAGAACGGCATGAAGCTCGACGCATTGATAATCAGCTTCGTGGCCGCACTGGTCGTCAAGGTGATCAAGGCACTACTCAATTTTTTATTTCGCTTGAAGATGAATTAGTAAAAATTTTTGCCCCCAAGAGTATCAGCACTATTATGGAAAAATTTGGTTTTAAAGAAGACGAGGCCATTTCTCATCCCATGATTACCAAATCCATTGAGAGCGCTCAAAATAAAATTGAAGGCATCAATTTAGATATTCGTAAACATGTTCTTGAATATGATGATGTTTTAAATCAACAACGTAAAGCCGTTTATGGTAAAAGGCAAGTTTTAGTTACCGAAAATGACGATTTAAAAATTAAAGATTTAATTTTTGGTATTTTAGCCGATAAACTTCACGATGATTTAAAATTGTTGGATTTAAAAATCGAACCAGTTTTAACTTATCTTAAAAATTTTGATATCAATATTGACGAATCAATCATTAAATCCAATTTGCAAAATAGCGATAAGCTATTTAATGTAATTTTCGAGCATATCAAACAAATTTATTCACAAAAAGAAAAAGATATTGCCAATTTTAATCAAATCGCCCAATCCGTAGCTTTAAATATTTTAGATAGTTTATGAATGGTTCATCTTGAAAAAATGGAACAATTACGCGATAGTGTATCGCTTAAGGCCTATTCAAATATTGAACCATTAGTTGCTTACAAAAAAGATTCTTTTGTTTTCTATAAAGATTTATGAACTAATCTTGGCAATTATTTACTCGATTTTATCATTAAATTTAATGAACAAAATATTCAAACTCAAAAACCAACTAACAATGTTGTTATAACTGGCAGTAAAGAAAAAATTGGTCGTAACGATCCATGCCCTTGTGGGTCAAAACATCCAGATGGACGTCCAATGAAATACAAACACTGTTGTGGTAAGGGTAAAAGTTAAGAAACAAGCTTTAGAAAAGCGCAGTCATTACACCCAGAATATTTTTCCAAAAATTTTATTTTTGAGCTAAATTTTGCAAGGTAAATAATATTATTAAAAATCAATAATTGGTCGAGAAAAAGAATATTATATTAATGTCCTACAACCCAAAATTAAGTATTCTGGGTGTGGGGATATAAACATTGTTGTGGAAAATAAAAAAACCCGATTCTAAAGAAAATCTAAAGAATCGGGTTGGGCAATATTATTGCCTGAATCTAGAACTCAATTTTATAATCGACGAAATAGAAATGATGAGTATAGGAATCTATAAATAAAAGACTCCATACTTGAGATACAACACTGTTGCGGTATGTGGTGTTGTAAAATAATTCCACCATCTCCAACCAACGATAGCATCCTTAATCCACGGGTTTATCCATAGATCAAGATACACACTACCAACAGTTGCAATTGCTACAATTATAACCGTTGAAATCAAGAACAAAATAAAAACAAGAACTCTTTTCATGCTATTCTCCCATAATATTCTAATCTAGAACTATCATAATTATAACATACTTATGCCTTTATGTCAAATATTTTATAAAATAATTTTGTATTAAAATAATAAAAATTATAAAAAATTAAAAAAACAATATGAAATATAACAAATTAGTGAGAGATAAAATTCCGGAGTATATTATTAAAAAAGGTGGAATACCTATCACTCACATTGCTAACAATGATGAGTATTGAGAAAAATTGAAAGAAAAACTTTTTGAAGAAGCCAATGAATTTATTAACGGTGAAGAGATTGAAGAAATGGCTGATGTTTTAGAAGTTATCAATGCCATGTGTGAATATAAAAATTTTAATGTTCAAGAAATAAACGATATTAGAAATAGAAAAAATGAAGAGCGAGGTGCTTTTAAGAAAAAAATTATCTTAGAAGAATCATAAAATTTTAAAATATAATATTAAATACCATGATTAATATTTTTAATTTTTTTAATCCAATTGATTATACTGTAATAAATAAACTTAAAGAATTTGATAGAGCTGATAAATTAGAAGAATATTTAGATTTTATTAATAATATTTTTAAAACATTGAAGGTTATTGATAATAATGATCCTTTATTATCTTTAAGAGAATATTTGAATAAAAATATTCAAATTAAATTATGTAATTTAAAAATAGATAATATTGATGATGAATCTCGTCTTTTTTTACGCAAGACTGTTATAGATAAGTTAAATAGAGCTCAAAAATTATTACCCAAAGGATATCATTTAGCTATCAGAGATGCTTTTAGATTCGAAAATTTAGTTTGAGATCTTTACAATCTTTATTGCAAAAATTTAAAATTAGTAAGGCCAGATTTAAATGATAAAGAAATAGATATCGAAGTACGTAATAAAATTGCAATGCCTGACGACTTGGTACCGCCAGGGCATATGACTGGTGGTGCGGTTGATGTTGTTTTGGGTGACGATAATGGTGATTTTATCCCCACTAGAATTGTTGGAACCGATTTCATTAATGACCCCAATCATCAATATACATTTTGTAATAATCTACCAAAAGAAATGTATAAAAATAGAATGATTTTATATAATGCTATGACAAAAGTAGGATTTAGTAATTTTTTTAGGGAATATTGGCATTATTCATATGGGGATGGATATTGAGCTATGAAAAGGAAAAAGAAAATTTCAATTTATGGAATCCCGAAAAATATTTAATTGCAATTTTAAATTTAATACTATGGACAAAAATTTAAAATTATCTGATTATAATAGTATATGAACAAAATTTTGTTTTTTAGACGAAAGTGGTAGTTTAAGTAATCCTACAGACGTTTTATTTACCATTGGGATTATTAAATGTGCACAACCATATTATTTACAAAGTAATATTATTTATGAAAGAAGCAAAAGAAAATTCTATGATGAAATGAAATTTAATAAATTGTCAAAGAATAATATTGAATTTGCACAGTATATGTTAGATTGTTTATTTAAAACACGTAGCCTTCATTTTTGTTCTTATACGGTTGATAAAAAGGGAAGTTATTTTGCTCAAAATTTTGGCAATAATATCTGGCAAGCTTATGAAGATATTACAATAAAATTAATTACTAAAGCAGCTTTACCCGAAAATGAAATATTAATTTTAGTTGCAGATTATATTACGACTCCAAAAAATATCAAATTCGAGATTAATATTAAAAGAAAAATCAATGAGGGTGTAGGCAGACTAGCTATGGCGGGAGTATGCCGTTTTGATTCAAAATCTAATGATCTACTGCAATTAACAGATTTAATAATAGGGGCGATTAATTACGACCTGAAATTAAGTTTGGGCATTATTCAAAATGGAGATAAATACAAAAAAAGATTTCTCGCGTATTTCAAAAAGAACCTTGGAGCTGACAGCCAAAGTCTAATAGAAGGATTCAGAAACTACATATTTAACATATTTGTTGATAAAGACATTAAAAAAGAGATGCTAAAACATTAGAAAATGAAAAAGAGCCATCGTCCTAACGGTCGACGCTCTCTCTCGATATTTGACTACATTATAGCAAATCTTAATTCAAAAGTCAAGTGTTGTTATATAATTAATAAAATTTTAAATTGAATACTATGTTACATAATCATGAAGAAATCGAAGCCAAATTTTTAAATATTAATATCAATGATATTGAACAAAAACTTAAAGAAACTGGTGCTACAAAAGTTGGAGAATATTTTCAGAAATGAACAACTTTTGATTATCCAGATTGAAGGCTTGATAAAGAAGGCGCTTGAATTCGTTTAAGAGACGAAGGCAATGGCGAAATTAGTCTATCATTCAAAAAGAGATTGGGTATGATTAGTAGAGAAGGCAATACTAACGATCAAGGTATGCAGGAAATAGAGATTAAAGTTAATGATTTTGAAAAAACTAGTTTAATTTTTAAAGCTATGGGATTTGCTGTTAAACATTATGCTGAAAAGAAAAGAATCAGATGAGCAAAACAAGATGTTGAATTTGATATCGATATTTATCCTGAGCTTGAACCCTACATTGAAATCGAAACAACATCTTGAGAAAAAATTGAATCCGAAGCTAAATTAATAGGTTTAAATTATGAAGATAAAAAAATATTTTCTGCAAATCAAGTTTATGCCATGAAAGGTATTGATGTAGGCAAATTATTAAAGATCAGCTTTACCGATGGTTTAGTTGAAAGAAAGGATTAATATATTATAAAAACTATATATGAAGTTTGTAATTGTTGATGGACAAGATCAAATTATTGGCTATAAAGAAAGAGAGGATATAAATTCAGAAGATATTTATAGAGTTTCAGCTTTATGAATTACCAATACTAATAAAGACATTCTTTTAGCGCAAAGATCATTAAACAAAATTAATGATCCTGGCAAATGAGGGCCAGCAGTAGCTGGTACAAACGAAAAAGGTGAAAGCTATATCCTTAATATTTTGAAAGAAGCAAAAGAAGAAATTGGCATTAAAATCGTTAACCCTGAATTAAGCATTAAAGAAAAAGTAGTAGGGGAGCATAATCATTTTACACAATGATTCAAATTAGTTTTAGATATACCCTTAGAATCATTAACAATTAATTATGACGAGATTAATAAAGTTAAATGATTTTCTCCAGAAGAACTACAAAGAAAAATAAAAAAGAACCCTAATATATTCTTAAAAAATTTTGAACGATACTTTAAATTATTTTCTTAAATTTAAAATATGCCATCCAAAACTGTAAAAAAAGAAGAATGTGTCTGAATTGGCATAGGCATTGATATATTAAAAAAATCAGAATTATATTATGATATTATTGAAACCAATAAAATATTAGTAAAAAAATATGGATCAAAAACAGATCTCAATAAAAATTGTCCGCATTTGAATCTTTATGATCTAAGTATTCCTAAAGAAAATTTGAAATATATCATTTTAAAAATTAAAGAAATCTTAGTTGACCAAAAACCTTTTATTATTAAAACAAAAAAAGTAAATTATTTTTCATTTGGAATAATTTTTTTAGAAATAGAGCCAAACCAAGAATTAAAAACATTACATAAAAAAATAGTTAAAGAAGTATCAAAATTAAAAGGAACATGCATTGATAATGATTATTTAGCTCCGCATAGAACATATACTAAAAAGCAAAAAGAATTATTACTTAAATATGGAAATCCATTTGTATTAGACCAATTTCAACCTCACATCACAATTGGTTTTGTAAATAATCAAAAAGATACATTAGCCAACATTTGTAAAGAATTGAATACTTATATAAAATCAAATAAATTTCAAGTAGATTGTATTCAAATTGTATCCGGTGAAAAACATAAAAAAGTAAATTTAAATTTTTAAAATAAAAATATGTCAAAAGAAATTTATAATAATAAAATGCTTTTGTATAAATTAATGACCAAGTTTGGGTTTAGCAATTTTTTCCAGGAATATTGGCATTATTCTTATGGCGATGCCCATTGAGCTTTAAAACGAAAAAATAAAGTTTCCTTTTATGGAATCCCTAAAATTAATTAAAAATTAAAATATAATTATGAAGGCATTAAAAATTAGTTTAGACAATGCTAAACAAAATAAATTATTTTATTTTGTTGCCAATGTAATTATTTATCGTGACAGTGACAAAAGATGTTTGATTTTAAAACGTAGCAGTACTGAAAAAGTTCATCCCGATAAATATTGTGTACCGGGAGGCAAATTAGAATGAGATGATTTAGATATTGACCATCCCACACGCATGAACGGTGATGTTTTTGATTTTGAAAACAAAGTAGAAGAATTGTTAAAACGTGAAGCAAAAGAAGAATCAAATATTAATATTGAAAAGGAACTAATATATATAAATAGTGTAGCTTTTGTTCGTCCTGATGAAATTCCCGTTATATTATTAAAATTCGCCGCTAAATATAAATCAGGAGAAGTAGAATTAGAAAATGGATCTTTTACTGATTATGCCTGAGTGAACGAAGAAGAAGTTAAAAATTTTGACTGTATTAAAGGTATACCAGAAGAAATTGGTCAAACAATTGATATTTATCAAAAATTAGAAAATTCAATTAATTAATTTAAATATAAATTATGGCAGAAATTCACAAAAAAATTCAGCCCCAATATTTTGAAGCAATTTTAAGCGGTAAAAAGAACTATGAGCTTCGCTTAAATGATTTTGAAATTAAAGAAGGTGATGTTATGGTTTTAGAAGAGTATGATGCAGAAACTAAAAATTATACTGGCAGAAAAATTGAAAAACAAGTAACATGAGTCGGAAAATTTAAAATGGATCAATTATTTTGATCCGAAGAACAGATCAAAGAAAAGGGCATGCAAATTATATCTTTAAAATAAAAATATGTCACGACCACCATTTATACCCAAACCCGGACAAATTGACTATACCAATATTCGTTATTGTCCAACCATTAATTCCATCATCAAATACAATGATGAGTTTTTATTGCTTAAACGCAGTTCCGATGCTAATTTTTATCCTGATTATTGAAACGGTTTATCCGGTTTTTTAGATGATCATAAAGATATTGAAGATAAAGTTAAAGAAGAACTATGAGAAGAACTGGGGATAACCGAAGATAAAATTATTTCTATAAAAGTTTTTAATCCTTTTCGTCGCGATGACAAATCTTATGATAAAACTTGGATTGTTTTTCCAGTTTTTATAGAATTAAACACAAACGAATTTAAACTTGATTTTGAACACTCGGAACTTAAATGATTTAAAATTAGTGATAGATTAGATATAGTTAATAATTATAAAATAATCCCAGAGATAAAAGATATATTAAATATTGTATTTTAATTAAAAATTTAGTATACTATCAATAACATACTAATCAATAAAATGCTATGGACATTATCCAGCAAGAAATTAAAAAAAATAGTTTGTTTTTGGCGGAACATAACGTTACCACCAAGATTATTCTTGGTGATTGTTCAAATGTTTTAAAAACAATAAAAGACAATAGCATAGATTTAATTGTTACTTCACCGCCATATTCTGATCAAAGAAAAAATACATATGGTGGCATCAAAGCAGATCAATATGTCGAATGATTCTTGCCTATTTCAGCAGAATTATTTAGAGTTCTGAAACCATCAGGGACATTTATTCTCAACATCAAAGAAAAAGTTAAAGATGGAGAACGCCATACATATGTTTTAGAGCTAATTCAAGCCATGCGTAAACAAGGCTGATTGTGAACCGAAGAATTTATTTGATATAAAAAAAATTGTTATCCCGGTAAGTGGCCAAATCGTTTTAGAGACGCTTGAGAAAGGTTGCTTCAATTCAATAAAAACAAGCATTTTTATATGAACCAAGAAGCAGTTATGGTGGCTACAGGAGATTGAGCCAAAACGCGATTAAAACATTTAAGTAACAAAGATCTCATAAGAGATAATTCGAAAGTAAATAGCGGTTTTGGAAAAAATATATCCAATTGATTGAAAAGAGATATGGTGTATCCCACCAATGTTTTAAATATTGCGACCGAAACTTCAAACAAACAACATAGTGCGGCGTTTCCCAAAGAATTGCCAAATTGATTTATAAAATTATTTACGAAAACAGGAGATACAGTTTTGGATCCATTTTTGGGTTCTGGAACAACAGTTGCGGCATCATTAGAATTAGACAGAAATTCAATAGGAATTGAAATTAAAAAAGAATATTATGACTTATCGATTGATAACGTAAAAAAATTTATAAACAAATAATTATGGAAAAATTAAATTATAAAAAAATAAATGAATATATCGCCGATAATGTTATAAATTTATTTTATATAAAAAGATTAGAAAAACTTAAATCAGCAAAATTATTAACAATTATAAAAAGAAAAAATCCATATTTATTTAAAGCCAAAAATATAGAAACAGCAGGAGATTTAGCAGAAAACATATTAAACGCTTTTTTGTCTTCCCAAGAAGAAACTATTTTTGGTAATTTAATGGAACAACTAGCAATTTTTATTTGCAATATGAAATTTAGCGGTAAAAAAGCTGAACAGGGTAAGTATTCAAGTGTTGATTTAATATTTGAAAGAGAAAATAAAATTTATATAGTGGGAATTAAATCTGGCACTAATTGAGTAAACAAAGATCAGCTAGATATTATGAGAAAAAATTTTAAAAAAATTTCTGCAACATTCAAACCAAAACGCAAAAACAAAGAGATAATTTTTGTGAATGGTTGTATGTATGGCAAAGACAACAACCCTTTTAAAATATCAAAAAACATAGAACATCAAAATTATTATAAAATATGTGGTCAGTCTTTTTGAGAATTAATATCTGGTGATAATCAATTATATAAAAAAATAATACATCCATTGGATAAAGAGGCAAAGAAAAAAAGTGCTAATTTCAAGAAATTATATAATAACAAAATAAATGAAATGACAAAAGATATTTTGGATAATTTTTGCACGCATAATTCATTAAATTGAGACGCATTGTTAGATTATACATCCAAAAGTTAATATCTTATAATGAAATACAAATACAATACACCAATACATTAAATAAAATTCCAAAATTCAATGATCAATATCCAACAAAATACAAAAAAGAGCTTTACTCTAGTAGAATTAATGATTGTAATTGCTATCTTAGCAATATTAAGTGCTATTGTAATTTTTGCATTAAATCCAGCCCGACTTTTTGATAATTTCAGAGATACTAGAAGAGTAAGTGATATTAATACCATAAATAGAGCTATCAATTTCATTGAAACCTGAAATACCGATGGTATAGCTTATGGATCAACTACAACTGTATATATATCA
>Ga0116154_10002081_pt1 | contig 15641 bp, 16 predicted proteins | sample AD_UKC030_MetaG_FD_89898 | JGI IMG/M metagenome (GOLD analysis project Ga0116154, IMG submission 89898) | Active sludge microbial communities of municipal wastewater-treating anaerobic digesters from USA - AD_UKC030_MetaG | ecosystem: Engineered > Bioreactor > Anaerobic > Digestate | place: USA...
ATGGCGGCTCGGGCCGAGGCCAGGGAGCCGGCCTCGGCGAGGAGCTTGGCGGTGGCCTCGCGGAGGATGCGGGCGAGCTCGAGGCGGTAGCGGGCTTCCTCCTGGACGAGCTCGTTGTTCTTCTGCACGAGCTCCTCAGGCTCGACGAATACGGTCTGCCCGGTGGCTGAGACCTCGTGGACGATGCCGCGGACGCGGCCCTTGAAGTTGGCTCGCAGGGCGAGGACGGTCCTGCCGTCCCGCTGGGTCGGCTCGTCGGACTGGAGCATGGCCCGGATCTCGGGGTCCCGGCTGAAGGCGTCGGTGATGGCGGCGATCTCGCGGTGGGCCCGGGCTATGCGGTCGAGGGCGCCCTTGAGCTCGGGGAGCTCGCGGAGGCTCCCGTCCCTGTTGAGGATGCGGAAGACGACGCGCGCGATCGGCGCGAGGTCGGGCGCCTCCTCGGCGGCCGCGCGGATGGCCGGATCCTGGGCCCGGGCGGCGAAGGCGGCGAAGGCCGCGAAGGACTCGGCCCAGAGCCCGAGGGCGTAGAGCTCCTCCACCTCGAGGGCCGAGCCCTCCTTGGCCGCCCGTCTCGCGGCCTCGGCGATCGGCGGGAAGGCGAGCTCGGGGAGGGATTGGCCCTCGTGGAAGAGGGCCAGGAAGGCGGCGACCGAGGCCTTGAGCCCGCGGACGGCGGCCGCGTCGTCGTGGGGCTCCTGGGCGAGGAGGGCCTCCCGGCCTTCATCCGAGAGACAGTAGCCGGCCACCTCGTCGCGGATCCGCCCGAACTCGAGCAAGGCCAGCGCGTGCTCATTCGTCATCGTCGTCTCCTCGGTGGCGGGCCGCCCGGGGGCCGCGGCGGCTCGCTCTCCGGGCCCCGTCGCCCCGCGACTTGGCCTCGGGCGGCTTGCCCTCGCGGGAGCGGTACTCCGCGGTAGCCTCGAGCTCGGCGCGGATGCGCAGGTAGCTCTCGTAGCGGTCGGCATGGACCGAGCCCTCCTCGACCGCGGCGGCTATCCTGCAGCCCTCTTCGCCGCGATGGCTGCAGGAAAGGCCGAAGGCGCAGAGGGGGGATAGCTCGGCGAGCTCGGGGAAGTAGGCGTCGAGGCCCTCGGGATCGATGCCGCGGAGGGCGAGGCGGCGGACCCCGGGCGTGTCGATGACCTTGGTCCGGCCGTCGGCCAGCACCGTGAGCTCGGCCATCGTGGTCGTATGGACGCCGCGGTCGAATTTCTCGGAGACCTCGCCGACGCGGCGCCCGAGCCCCGGCTCGATGGCGTTCAGGAGGCTCGACTTCCCGACCCCCGACTGGCCGACGAAGACCGAGGTGCCGCCGTCGATCCAGGCGCGCAGCTCGTCGACGCCCTCACCCGTCTCCGCCGAGCAGAGCATGGCGTCGTAGCCGAGCTCCTGGTAGACGGCGAGCCGGTCCTCGGTCTGGGCGTCCACGCCGAGGTCGGCCTTGTTGAGCAGCACCAGGAGGGGGGCCCCGGCCGCCTCGGCGAGGACGGCGACCCGGTCGACGAAGCGAGGCCGGAAGGGCGGCAGCCGCGGGGAGCTCACGCAGACCACGAGGTCCACGTTGGCCGCTATGGCCTGGCGCGCCTTGCCCTTCTCGTTGTAGCGGCCGAAGACGTTGCGCCGGCCCTCGAGGGCCGTGACCAGTCCCCGGCCGGGGTTCCCGGGGTCGGCCGCCACTTCGACCCGGTCGCCGGCGGCGAGGGAATTGTAGGCTCCCGAGATGTCCTTGAGGCGCTTCCCCTTTATGGCGCACAGGAGCGACCGGCCGTCGTCGCAGAGGACCGAGAACAGGTTGTTCGCGCCCGAGAGGACGAGCCCGCGCACCGCGCTCACCCCAAATCCAGGGCCACGGGGCCTTCGAGGCCGAAGCGCGCGGCGAAAACGGCGTACCCGGGCTCGAAGGGGCCGGGGCCCGTCAGGGCGAAGAGCCCGCCGCCGGGCGATCCTTCGGGAGCTCCCAGGGCCCGCTCCGCGAGGATCGAGGCGAGCCGCCTCGCCACGCCGTCGCGGGAATCGACCACCTCCACGCCGGCGCCGGCCGCTCGCGCTATATCGGCGGCCACGTGGAGGAAGTGGGTGCAGGCGAGGACGATCTCGTCGGCCCCGAGCTCGACGAGGCGCCTCGCGTGGCCCTCGACGGCGGCGAGGCGCTCGGCCTCGGTCGAGCCGGGATAGCGGAGCTCCACGAAGGAGACGAGGTCCTGGGCCGCCTCGCGGAGGACGCGGACCCCGGGGGCGTGCCTGGCTACGAGCTCGTCCAGGTAGGGATCCTCGACCGCCCGAGCCGTGGCCATCACGCCGATAGTCCCGCTCCTCGTGCGCAGGGCGGCGGGCTTCACGGCGGGCACGGTGCCGATGACCGGCAGGCCGGGATTGGCCTTGCGGACCGCCTCGAGGGCGGCCTGCGACGCGGTATTGCAGGCGATGACGAGGACCTTGGGATCGAAGCGCCTCCTGATCGCCTCCACGACCTCGAGGACGCGGGCGCGTACCTGCTCGCGAGTCTTAGTGCCGTAGGGGAAGCCGCCTCGGTCGGCAAGGTAGGCGAAGCGCTCGCCCAGTAGGAGGGGCCTGGCCGCTTCCAGGTAGGGCAGGCCGCCGACGCCGGAATCGAAGAAGGCGATGGGACGGGGATCGGGAGCCATGGGATCAGCCGCCGAAAAGGGAGTCGAGCCTGCGGCGGGCCTCGGCGGCCGCGTCGCGCTCGCCCTTCCTTCCCTCGGTGCCGGAGCTGAGGCGAGGGTCGGCCTCGAACCACTCGCAGTAGTTCCGCCGATCCTTGTCGGGGACGGGGGACTCTATGGTCTCGGCGCAGTCCCAGCGGGCTCCGGCCTTGTAGAAACGGCAGTTGCGGCAGGAGTGGAGGTCTTTCCCGCAGCTCTCGCAGGTCTCGTTGAAGCCCGGCTTCCGCTCGCTCGGAAGGGGGGCGCCGCAGAAAGAGCACATGGCATGATCATACGGTCTTTTGAGCCGGCGGCGCAAGCCGAGCCGAGGCCAAGGGCGAGCGCCTCGGCCCCCTCCCAGGCGCCCTGCTTGTGCCCGGGGCGGGCTTCGTATAGCTTGTCACCATGTACCCCTACGATCGGTGCTCGGAGCCCCTCTGCCAGGGCGCGGCCTTCGCGGGGCTCGGGACCTGCCTCCGCCACGCGCCCGACCGGGGCTCGGCGCTGGCCCGCGCTCAGGAGCTCCTCTCCGCGGGGGCGACCGTCAAGGACCTGAACCTCGCCGGCCTCTCCCTCGAGGGGCTCGACCTCTCGCGCAAGCGCTTCTTCGGCTGCTCCTTCATGGCCTCCTCCTTCAAGAGCGTTCTGTTCACGAACACGACCTTCATCCTCTGCTTCTTCGACGGATCCTCGGTGGATTCCTGCGACTTCTCCACGGCCAACGCGCAATTCTGCTCCTTCGGCGGCTGCGATATCCAGAATTCCTCCTTCGAGAGCACCGAGCTCCTCCACTGCAACTTTGACGGCGCCAGGATCCGGGAAAGCACCTTCAACGGCTCGAACCTCTACGACTCGCGCTTCATACGCGGCGAGATCGAGAACTCCGATTTCGTCGACTGCGACCTCAAGCGGGTCTACATCATCCCCGCCCGGCAGGCCAACGTCTCCTTCAAGGGCTCGAACACGATGGAGGCCATCAGGGACCTGGAGCACCTCTACCTATGAAGCTTTATCACCACTACTCGCTCTACGGCTTCTCCAACGTCTACCTCCTGGGCAACGACGCGACCAAGGAGGCCCTCGTCGTCGACCCGGCGGAGATGAACGCCACCCTCCTGGGCTACATCGAGCGCAACGGCTACGGGCTCAAGGGCGTCCTCGTCACCCATAACCACACCCACCACGTGCGGGGCCTGAAGACCCTTCTCAAGATCTACGACCCCCTGATCTACGCGGCCAACGCCCAGGTCCTCGGCTTCCCGTCCCGGCCCGTCCGGGACGGCGAGCCCTTCTCGTGCTGCGGCTTCGAGGTCCTGCCCCATTTCCTCCCCGGCCACTCCCCCGACTCGGTGGCCTACCGCGTCGGGCACCTCGTCTTCACGGGCGACGCCCTCCACGCGGGGATCCTCGGCAAGACCCTCAGCACCCACAACGCCGCGACCCTCAAGCGCCGCCTCGACGAGCGCGTCTTCTCCCTTCCCGACGAGTGCGTCCTCCTCCCCGGGCACGGCCCGCCCTCCACCGTCGGGACGGAGCGCCGCTTCAACGTCGGGCTCGAGCCGGGCTACGCCGAGCGGGTCTCCGACCGCTACGACTTCTTCGTCTGAGGCGGGCGATCCCGCCGCGGGCTTTACCGCGGGGGCCCCGCGTCGTATCATGATCCGCAACAGGAGGAGATAGGTGAAACGTTACCTCGCACTCGCCCTCGCGGCCCTCTTCGCGGCCTCGTCCCTCGCGGCCCAGGACTTCGCCGCCCTCGACGATCTCCACGACGAGCGCAAGCTCTCCGAGGAGCTCGCCGCGCTGAACGCCCTCTACGACAAGGCAGATCCCCAGGCCGCCGTCGTGTACCGCCTCATCCGCTGCATCCAGGAGATCGCGGTGCAGATGCCCAAGGAGAAGAAGGCCGAGAAGCTGGCCAAGTTCGACGAGGCCATCAACTTCGGCAAGCCCCTCCTCGAGGTCGCCAAGGGCGGTCCCCGGGACCGGGCCGAGGTCTACTATTGGTACGGCGTCGCCATGGGCCAGAAGGGCCAGGCCATGGGGGTCTTGAACGCCCTCTTCATGACCAGCGACATGCGCTCGAACAGCGACAAGGCCCTGGCCATCGACCCGACCTTCGCCGACCCCTACTACCTCAAGGCCAAGGTCGACGACGCCGTCCCCTCCGTGGCCGGCGGCGACAAGACCCGCATGGGCCAGCTCTACGCCAAGGCCCTCGAGCTGGGCCCGACGAACATCTGGTACCTCACGGATTTCGCCATGGCGCTCAAGTCGAGGAACAAGAGCGCCTCCTTCAACAAGGACGGATCCAAGGGCGTCCCGGCGGGAAAGTCCGACATGGAGTACGCGGTCGAGCTCGCCGCCCGCGCGCGCGCGGCCTTCGACGCCCTGCCCAAGCCGACCCTCGACCAGAAGGAGAAGATGGAGGAGCTCAAGGCGGCCAAGCTCTGAGAGCCTAGGCGCGAGGCAAGGCCGCGGGGAGACCCGCGGCCTTTTTTCGTCTAGACCCGCCTCGAGGAGAAGCGCCGCTCGGGCCGCGCGATGGCCTCCTGGGCCTGGACGAGGCGAAGCTCCCGGGAGCCGTCGGCGAGGCTCCGCTCCAGGATCGCGAAGACCGAGTCCGTCATCAGCTCCAGGGACTCGGCCGGGTCGCGGGTCTCGAGGTAGCGGCCGAGGAACAGCGCGGCGCAGAGGTCCCCGGCCCCGTTGGGGGCGGGATCGAGGGGCAGGCGAGGCGTCGTGACCGTGCGGAACTCCTTCCCGTCCGAGAGGAACATCGAGATCTCCGAGCCGGAGCCGCCCGAGGGCTCGAAGCTCGTGATAAGGACGATGCGCGGGCCGAGCTCGTGGATCGACTCGGCCGCCCGCTTGGCGCTCTCGAGGTCGGAGATGACCCCGCCGGAGAGGGCCTCGGCTTCGAACTGGTTCGGCGTGATGATGTCGGCCCAGCGGGCGGCCCTGGTCTCGATGAAGCCGGGTATGCCCTCGCCGACGAAGAAGCCCCGTCCGTAGTCGCCCATGACCGGGTCACAGCAGTAGATCGCCTCGGGGTTGGCCTTCCGCACGTCGTCCACGGCGCCCAGCACGGCCGTGCCGATCTCGGCGGCCCCCATGTAGCCGGAGAGCACGGCCTCGCAGGAAGCGAGGGCGCCGCGGTCCTTCACCCCGCTCCAGACGAGCTCGATGTGGGCGCTCGTGAAGACCTCGCCCTTCCAGGACCCGTAGCCCGTATGGTTGGAGAACTGCACGGTGTTGATCGGCCAGACCTCGTAGCCGAGGCGCTCGAGCGGGAAGACCGCCGCTCGGTTCCCGACGTGGCCGTAGGCGACGTGCGACTGGATGGAGAGGATGGCCATATGGACTCCCTAGGGCGCGATATCTGCTCGGGATCGTCCCGGGAAGCCGGTTCTCTCCAGCTCGCCCAGGCAATCCGCGAGGAATCGATTCTGCAGGTCGAGGCCCACCTCGTCAAGCGCGAGGCTCCTGCCCCCGCCCCAGCCGGGACCGAGCCTCCCTTCCCAGGAGGCGAGGGTCTCGGGGAGGAGCTCGGCGAGCTCGCAGCCGAAACGCCGGGCGAAGCCATCCAGGTCGAGGCCGAAGCGGGTTCGGAAGGCCATCATGAGGGCCTCGAAGGCGCTTTCGAGCCTCGGGACGCGCTCCTCGCGGGCGAGCTCGGCCGCCTCGCGCCCGTATCGCCCGGGCTCGCGCCATTCCTCGATGCGGAGCGAGCAGCCCCCCTCGGTCCTGATGGTCGAGACGGCCCCGGGCCCGGCCCCGAGGTAGGAGTCCATCCGCCAATAGGCGAGGTTGTGCAGGCATTCCGAGCCGGGCAGGGCGTAATTGGATATCTCGTAGCGCCGGAAGCCTCGCGCGGCAAGGGCGGCCTCGGCGGCCTCGCGCTCCTCGCAGTCGAGCTCCTCTGGCCTCGGGGAGAGGCGGCCCGACGCGAGCGAGGCCGCCAGGGGAGTCCCCCCTTCGAGGACGAGGTCGTAGATAGAGAGGTGGACGGCCCCGAGCTCCGCGAGCCTCTCGGCCTCGGCAGCGAGCTCCCGAGGCCTGCCGCGCGTTTCCGGCGGCTCGGGCAGGGAGGCCATCAGGTCGGCCGAGAGCTCCAGCCCGCTGGAGGAGGCGAGCTCCATGGCCTTCAGGGCGAGCTCGGCGTCGTGGGGGCGCCCCAGGATGCGCAAAAGGCCATCGTCCAGGCTCTGGACGCCGAGGCTGAGCCGCGTGACCCCGGCGGCGAGCATGGCCTCGAGCTTGGCTGGGGAGAGGCTCTCGGGATTGGCCTCCACCGTCCATTCCTCCGGATCGGGAGCAAGGGCGGCGAGCCCCCGCAGGAGGCGGGCGAAGGCGGCATCGGGCAGGGCGGTCGGGGTACCCCCGCCGACGAAGACGCTGCGGTAGGGCCCGGCCTCGAAGCGCTCGGTGAGGACGCCGGCGCGGTCGAGGGTCGCCGCGACGAGCCGGTCGTAGGTTTCATCGCCGCCCGCGGGAACCGGCAGCGAGAAGAAATCGCAGTAGGCGCACTTGGAGCGGCAGAGCGGAACGTGGATATACAGGGCAGCGGGGGCGATCATGGGGCGCCGAAGCGCTTGAAGGGCCAGTAGCGGAGGAGGACCTTGGCGAGGAACTGCTCCTTGCCGATGGGTCCCCAGAGCCGCGAGCCGCCCAGGGCTCCCCGGGAATCCCCGTCGACGAAGTATTCCTTGGGGCCGAGGAGGCGGCTCTCCATGGAGCCCGAGCCGGGCAGGCCCTCGGTCCAGCCGGCGGGCAGCGCGGCTCGCCTGATGTCGTAGCGCTGGGGCGAGAGCTCGAACTCGGTGAGGTAATGTTCGGTGCCGGCGGGCAGGACCTTGTAGACAAAGTCCTCCATCATGACCCGATCGCCGGGCAGGGCGATCACGCGGAGGATGCGGGGACCGGCCAGGGTCGGGTCGTCGCCGCGGTGGATCGAGAGCCGCTGGAAGCTGACGAAGCGCAGGAGGGACTCGGCCATGCCGCCCCAGAAGCCGTCGCCGCGGGCGTAGGGAGGGTCGGCCACCACGATGTCCCCGCGGGAGGGGGCCGAGGACCAGGGTAGCTTGCCGAAGATGGTGCGCGGGCCGTAGGCGAGGGGGGTCGCGAGGAGGTACTCGTCCTCCTCGATCGTCGGCGCCATCGAGGAGGAGCCGCTGCGGTAGGCGGTGATGAAGAGGGAGGAAACCACCTCGAAGCAGATGAAGAAAAGGAGGAAGAAAGCGATCCGCCTGCCGACCCGCCGGCGGCCCTCGACCGCCTCGGCATAGGACATTCGGCGCGCGAAGACGGACATGTGCCCCCCGTGGTAGGAGATGAGCTGGATGCGAGCTTGCGGGCTTGGACACTAGCACGAAGAGGTCGCGTTGACAAGCCCGAGCGCGATTCTATACTCTAACGGCCAGATGAGCATACCCGAAGGCGTCAAGGTCGTCGCCGTGAACCGCCGCGCGCGCTACGATTACTCGGTCGACGAGACCTTCGAGTGCGGCGTCGTCCTCCTCGGCACCGAGGTCAAGTCGATCAAGGACGGCAAGGTCTCCTTCCAGGACGCCTTCGCCGAGGTCCGATCGGGCGAGGTCTGGCTCAGGAACTTCCACGTTGCCGAGTACGGCTTCTCCTCGGTGTTCAACCACGACCCCGACCGCCAGAAGAAGCTCCTGCTCAAGGCCCAGGAGATAAAGCGCGTCGACCGCCGCGTCCGGGAAAAGGGCTACACCCTCATCCTTCTCTCGATCTACCTGAAGCGCGGCCTCGTCAAGGTCGAGCTCGGCTTGTGCAAGGGCAAGAAGCAGTTCGACAAGCGCGCCGACATCAAGGCGCGGGACGTCGACCGGGACCTGCGCCGGGACTTCCGCGGGCGGAGCGAGGCCTAGCCGTGCGGATCACGGGAGGCCTCTACCGAGGCCGCAAGGTCGAGGTCGCGCAGGGAGGCATGGACATCCGCCCCGCCATGGACCGCATGCGCGAATCGGTCTTCGCCATCCTCGGCGACCTCACGGGGCTCTCATTCCTCGACCTCTTCTCCGGCTCGGGCATCATCGCCCTCGAGGCAGCGAGCAGGGGAGCCGATCCCGTCGCCTGCGTGGAGAAGGATCCCGCGAAATTCCCCGTCCTCCTCCGGAACGTCTCGATCTCCGAGCGCCGCATCGAGTGCAAGTCCATGCCCGTCGAGCGCTTCCTCCTGCGCAACTCCGCCTCCTATTCCATCGTGTTCTGCGACCCGCCCTTTCCCTACCGCTATCGACTCGAGCTCCTCCGCGGCCTCGCCGAGGGGCCGACCTGCGCCGCGGGAGGCCTCGTCGTCCTCCACTACCCCGCGGAGGATCCCATGCCCGAGGCGCTCGGCGTCCTCCGCCGCGAGGACGAGCGCGTCTACGGGCGTTCGCGGGTGCGCTTCTATCGAAAGGAATTGGAGATTTTAGAAAGGGAAGGTTGATTGTTTTCGCGATTTATCCTATATTTTTGGGGTACGGCACTCGTATGGATAAAAACCCGTTCGCTCGGTTTCCATCCGAAGGACTCATCAAGACGGCGGATCGACCTCAGCCCGAGGTGGTATCCGGCGACAAAGCCAGACTCAATCGGCGGGGCAACGAGCTTTTCAACCGGGGGGATATAGAGACCGCGCGCAGGATCTTCCAGACTACTGGATACTCCGACGGCCTTATCCGCGTGGGCGAGCGCTACCTGGCCGAGCGCCGTCCCGTAGACGCCCTGAAGATGTTCTGGCTGGCCCACGATGAGCGGCGCATCGAGTCTTCGATCGCGACGGTGTCCCTCGTCATACAAAACCTCCTTCGGGAAGAAGAGGACGAAAAATGAGCGATCACGACAATCAGGACCCGATTCGCCGAGAGACGGCTCGCGAGCCCCAGAATCCCGAGCTTGCCGAGATCGCGGACCTATCCAAGCGCGGGTATCAGTACCTCAAGGAGAACCGGATCGAGGAGGCCGAGGAGTGCTTCGCCCGCATCCTCGAGCGGGACCGCGAGAACAACTACGCCCTGGTCGGGCTCGGGGACGCGGCCCGCAAGCGCGGGGCCTTCCGCGACGCCGTCGACCATTACAAGAAGTGCCTCGTCTACCATCCCGGCAACAACTACGCCCTCTTCGGCCTCGCCGACTGCTACAAAGCCCTGAACCAGTACCAGAAAGCCATCGAGATCTGGGAGCAGTACCTCCTCCACGACAACAAGAACATCACGGTCCTCACCCGCGTGGCCGACGCCTACCGAAAGGTCCGTGACTTCCGCAAGTCCAAGGCCATCTACCTCCGCGTCCTCGAGATGGAGGCCGACAATCCCTACGCCCTCATAGGCCTCGGCCACCTGCATTACGATTTCAAGGAATACAAGGACGCCCTCGGCTTCTGGCAGCGCATGGTCGAGCTCCAGGGCGACAACGTGGATATCCGCGTCCTCACCTCGATCGGGAACTGCTACCGCAAGCTCAAGCAGTTCGAGCTCGGCGTCCCTTACTTCGAGAAGGCCCTCGCCAAGGAGCCGGACAACTTCTACGCCCTCTTCGGCCTGGCCGACTGCTACCGGGGCACCGGCATCCCGGCTGAGTCCCTCGGCTTCTGGAACCGCATCCTCGACAAGGATCCCCGGAACAAGGTCATCCTCACCCGAGCCGGCGACGCCTATCGGAGCATGGGCGAGTACGAGAAGTCGGCCCAGTACTACGAGCGCGCCCTCAACATCGAGTTCGACGTCTACGCCGTCCTCGGCCTGGCGGTCATCGCCCGCATGCAGGGCAAGCACCAGGACGCCATCGTCTCCCTGCGCAAGCTCATCCAGAACGACCCCAAGAACTACCGCCTCTACATCGAGCTGGCCGAGTGCTACAAGGCCTCGGGCGAGCGGCAGAAGGCGATAGAGGCCCTCTCGGACTTCCAGCGCCTCGGCATCCGCAACGTCTACATCCAGGACGCCTTGGCGAGGATGCAGCGGGCCTGATGGAAGGCGAATCCCTCGCGGGCCTCTCGCCCGAGGAACTCGGCGAGGCCCTCGCGCTCGGCGAGCCCTACCGAGCCCGCCAGGTCTACCGCTGGATCGCGCGGGGAGCCTCGGGCTGGGAGGAGATGACCGACCTTCCCGCCGCCGAGCGCTCCCGCCTCGCCGGGCTCCGCCCGCGCGTCGACTCCTCGTCGCCCGCGGCGAGGCTCGAGGATCCCGACGGCTCGATCAAGCTCCAGGTCCGCCTCGCCGACGGCGCCGCCGTCGAGTGCGTCCTCCTCGAGGACCTCGAGGGACGGAGGACGGCCTGCCTCTCCTGCCAGGTAGGCTGCCCCATGGGCTGCGCCTTCTGCAAGACCGGGAGCCTCGGCTACCTGCGCGACCTCTCGGCCGGCGAGATCGTCGAGCAGTTCCGCTTCCTCCGCGCGGCCGCGGGCCGCGGCGCGATCTCCAACGTGGTCTTCATGGGCATGGGCGAGCCCATGCTCAACCTGGGCGCCGTACGCAAGGCCATCGCGATCCTCTCCGACCCCAGGGGCATCGGCCTATCGCTCCGTAAGATAACCATATCGACCAGCGGCGTGGTGCCCGGCATCCTCGACCTCGCCGAGCATGGCCCCAAGGTCAGGCTCGCGGTCTCGCTCACCTCGGCGGACGACGGGCTGCGGGGCGAGCTCATGCCCGTCAACAGCAGATGGGACCTCGCCGCGCTCAAGGACGCGCTCGCGCGCTACCAGGCGGCCACGGGAGAGCGCATAACGCTCGAGGCGGCCCTCATGGGCGGCCGCAACTCGAGCCCGGCCGACGCCGAGGCCCTGGTCCGCTGGGCCTCTCCCCTCAAGGTCCAGGTCAACCTCATCCCCTGGAACAAGGTCCCGGGGCTCCCCTTCTCCGAACCGAGCCGTGCCGAGCTCGAGGCCTTCGCCGCCGTGCTCGAGCGCGCGGGCATGACCGCCTCGCGCCGCATGCGCCGCGGCCGCGGCGTCATGGGAGCCTGCGGCCAGCTCGGCGACACGCTGCGCGCCTAGCGAGCGCGGCCGCGGCGATGGAGCCGCGCAGCGGCGACAGCGACGGTCCCGGCGCCATGGGAGCCTGCGGCCAGCTCGGCGATACGCCGCGCGCCCGGCCGGGCCTCGGGCCTATCCTCCCTAGGCCCTCGCCAGCTTCCTCTGGAGCCTCGCGACGCGCGCCTCGTCGGCGACCCGCTCGTCCTCGGATACCGACAGGCCCGCCGCTTCCCGCGCCCAGGCCAGGGCCGCCCCGAGCTCCCTCGAGGAATGCTCGTAGAACTTGGCGCGCTCGACGCAGGAGCGGCGGCTCCGAGGCAGGAGCTCGAGGATAGCGCGCCTTTCCTCGACGCGCCCCAGCCGCCGATATCGCCGGGACAGGAGGAGGCCCGCCGCCTCGTCGCCCTCGCCTGCGGCGGCCTCGAGCAGGCCCTCGCCCTCGGCACACCGGCCGAGCCGCAGGAGATCGCGGCCGAGGCCGCCGCGGTCGATCGAAGCCGAGGCGGCGAGCTTCCCCGGGCGCTCGAACGACTGGTCGATGCGCGAAACCAGGGCAGCGAGGGTGGACACGTCGCTCGCGTTGTGCGCCATAACCGCCCCCATGAGGGGATGGTCGCCCCTGCGGAGGTACTCGAACCAAATGCCCGGGATATCGGAGCCCGGCACGTCCTCGCCGCGCTCGAGGCCGAGGACCTCGCGCTCGAGGAGGCCGAGCGAGGCCCCCCCGTAGATCCGGGCCCAGAGCCTGCGCGCGCAGCGGAGGGCGTCGTAGTCGCGGAGCGCGGGGATCGGCAGGCCGTTCATGACGCAGCGGCTCCGCAGGAGCGGAAGGTCGAAGGACTTCCCGTTGTAGGTGAAGACCGCGGTCCCGTTCATCGCTCCGCCCGGCTTCGCGGGCGCGCCGAGGGAGGCGAGAAGGGCCTCGAGGTAGGCGCCCTCCCCCGGGTAGTCCTCGAGGAAGAGCTGCGTGACGAGGAAATCGCTTCCCTCGAAGCGGCCCACGGCCGCGAGGAAGGCGACGGTCCCGGTCCCGCCGGATAGGCCGCTCGTCTCGAAGTCGAAGAAGCGGAGCGACTCGCGCGCGAGGGGGGCGGCCTCGGGGCGCTGCCCCGGCCCGAAGGCTCCCTTCGGCCGCGAGCCGAGGCTGAAGGGCGCCGGATCGATATGGGGAGGGAAGCCGAGGGAGAAGGATAGCTCCCGGGTCCATAGGAGCTCGTCCAGCTCCCTCCAGCCCGAGAGGAAGGAGGGGCGCGCGGCCGAGCTCGGTCGGGACCCACGTTCCTCCCCTCCCCTCCTCAGCGCGCGCGCAGGACCTCCCTCTCCCGGGCCGACCGCGGCGGGAAGGCTCGAGGCGCGGGTCATGCCGAGCTCGCGCAGCCGCGCGAGGCGGCTTTTAAGGCCGGAAGCCACGACCTCCCCCGAGGAGCTCCAGCAGCCCGAGGGCTCCCGCCTTGACCGCCTCCCCGTCGACCGCCGAGGAGATGGGGCCGCCCTGCCCCGCCTCGGCGAAATCCACGCCGACGCAGGATGGGCAGCCGCGGGAGCAGGGGCAGGCGGCCAGGCGCTCGCGGGCCGCGCCCAGGACCGCGGCGAGGCGCGTAGCCAGGGCCTCGGCCAAGCCCGTTCCGCCGGGGTAGCGATCGTAGAAGTAGATCGCCGGCCGGCCGAAGTGGGGATCGCGGAGGCGCTCCGCCCGGCCGAGGTCCCGCGGATCGCACATCAGGAAGGCGGGGGCGATGTCATGGAGGACCCGTCCTGCGCCGGCCAGGACGGCGGCCCGAAGGGCCTCGTCCCTGCCGGAAGGGAGGGCTCCGCCGCCCAAGCTTTCCGGAGCCAGGAGGAGGACCAGGGAGCGGGTCTGCATCTCCTCGGGCGGGAGGCTGATCTCCCCGTAGCCGACGTTCTCGTGGCTGTGGAAGCGCAGCTTCTTGAACTTCTCCGCCTGGCTCCGCACCAGCACGTCGCCGAGGGCGTACTCGAGGGATACGCCGGGTACGGAAGCTCGCTCGTCCTCGGTGAGGACCTGGATGTCGGTCTTCACCACCGCGTCGGTCCAGTAGTCGACTTCCCGCTCGGCCACGTGGCAGGTCCGGTTCTCCACGTCGAGCTTGCGGACGATGTACTGGCGGCCGAGGTGGATGTAGACGGCGTCGTCGAAGATGAGCTCCTTCGCGCTCGGCCGATCCATCTCCCCGATCACCCTCCTGCCTCCCCCCCCGCCGCTCCGCGGCGTCTCGTCGATGATGACCACGTTGTCGGCGGTCGCCGAGCGCAGGGAGATCCGCTCGCTCGGGTAGCCGTCGGCGGACCAGAACCATCTCCGGCGGGTGAGGCGCACGAGCCCCTCCTCCTCGAGGAGGGAGAGGGCTTCCGCCGTCGCCTCGGCTCGAGCCGCGGGGGGCTGGCCCCCGGCCTCCTCGCCGAACGGCTCGCCTTCGGCGAAGGGCAGCTCGAAAGCCGCGCACTTGACGTGGTCGGCGAAGATGTAGGGATTGTCCGGATCGATCCGGGCGCACTCCGGGCTGCGCCCGAAGAAGTACTCGGGATGCGAGATGATATACTGGTCCAACGGCGCCGATGAGGCGACCAGGATGGCCAGCGAGACCGAGCCGCGCCTCCCCGCCCTTCCGGACTGCTGCCAGAAGCTCGCGAAGCTGCCCGGGAAGCCCGCCACCACGGCCGCGTCGAGGCCGCCGATGTCGATTCCGAGCTCGAGCGCGTTAGTTGAAACGACTCCTTGGATGCTGCCCTCGCGGAGGCCTCGCTCTATGGCCCTGCGCTCGCTGGGCAGGAGCCCCGAACGGTAGGGGCTAACCCGGATGCGAGAGTCCTCGGTGTAGCGGTTGGCGAGGGCCGCGGAGATGTAGGAGGCGATGAGCTCGACCTTGAGGCGGGAGCGGGCGAAGAGGATGGTCTTGACTCCCGCGCGCAAGAGGCCAACGGCGATCTTCTCGGACTCGGTCGCCGTGCTCCGGCGGATTCCCTGCTCGCGGTCCACGAGGGGCGGATTATAGAGAACGACGCGCCGCTCCCCGCGGGGGGCGCCGTTCTCGGTTATGGCTTTTGCCTCGCGGCCCGTGAGGGCCCGGGCGAGCTCGGCGGGGTTGCCTATGGTCGCCGAGCAGAGGATGAAGGTCGGCTGGGCTCCGTAGAAGGCCGCCACCCGCTGGAGGCGCCTCAGGACGTTGGCGACGTGGCTGCCGAAGACGCCGCGATAGGCGTGCATCTCGTCCACGACGACGTAGCGGAGGTTCGTGAAGAAGTTGATCCACTTGGCGTGGTTGGGCAGGACCCCGGAATGGAGCATATCGGGATTCGTGATCACCACGCGGCCCGAATCCCTCGCCGCCATGCGGAGCGAGTCGGGCGTATCCCCGTCGTAGGTGTACACCTTGATGGGCAGGTCTCCCCCGAGGGCTATCTCGCCAAGCTCGGCTTGCTGATCCTGGGAAAGGGCCTTGGTCGGGAAGAGGTAGAGGGCGCGGGAGACAGGCTCCTCGAGGAGGGTCTGCACCACGGGAAGGTTGTAGCAGAGCGTCTTGCCGCTTGCCGTAGGCGTTACGACGACGAAGTCCTCGCGAGCCCTGGCCAAGCGATAGGCCTCGGCCTGGTGGATATACAGCCGGCTCAAGCCACGGGAGGCTAGGGCCTTCGCGAGCGCGGGATCCAGTTCGAGAGGTAAAGGCGCCCAAGAGGCTACCTTCGCAGGCATGGTCTCAACATGCGCGATGCAGGGAGCAATCTCCGGGTCGGCGAGGAATCGCTCGACGAAAGCCGAAGGGGAGTCCGATTTCATGAGATGAATACTACACCAAAGTACGTTTCGACGACACCGTCTGGGGCTTATTCTAGAGTGCATCTAAAAATGTTGGCGTTGAAGCAGGAGGCCTGGCGGGGCGCGTAGGGTCTGTATGCCCGACTTCAGCCCGCCCTTCTGCGCCAACCCGCAGTGCGAGCATCACCTCCACCACGCCTCGGACCCCTACCGC
>Ga0116154_10002082_pt1 | contig 15634 bp, 8 predicted proteins | sample AD_UKC030_MetaG_FD_89898 | JGI IMG/M metagenome (GOLD analysis project Ga0116154, IMG submission 89898) | Active sludge microbial communities of municipal wastewater-treating anaerobic digesters from USA - AD_UKC030_MetaG | ecosystem: Engineered > Bioreactor > Anaerobic > Digestate | place: USA...
ATAGACAATAATACCTGGGACATGATCCTGGGCAAGGCCGGAAGGCTGCCCGGGGAACTTGGAAAAGAGATAGTGAGCCTGGCCGAAAAACTGGGTAAGGAGTTTTATACAGGAAATCCACAGGATGCGTATCCCGACGAGCTTCCGGCTTTCAGAGCCGAGATGAAGAAGAACGGATGGGACACAGGGCCGGATGATGAGGAACTCTTCGAGTTGGCCATGCACGACAGGCAATACCGTGATTACAAAAGCGGAGCAGCAAAAACAAGATTTGAAGCTGAGCTTGCAAAAGCCAGAGAGCAGGCTTCCCCGCAGGGTGCAGTTAAAGTGGAAGTAACAACTCCTGCCCCTGCCGCCCGCAATGAAACTGCAAAAAAAGACGATCCCTCAGTCAAACCGGTCACAGCCCCGGCTAAAGGAAAAATATATTACAATCTTTACGGAGAGCAGACAGAACCCTCGAAACCGGGAGATCAGGTTAATGCCGGAGAAAGGATCTGCTACATCCAGACCAATTCATATATTGATGAAATAATAAGCCCCTGGGAAGGTGAAGTTTCAGAGATACTGGTTGCCCAGGGAGCTAACGTCAACAAGGGAGATATTCTTTTCAGGATCAGGGAGCAAAAAAGGAAGCCAGGCAAGAAAAAGCGGTCATAGCTGGCTTTTATTGACGGAAATTTTAATCTTTGTATCATAGCGTCCCGGATAATAACCAATCTATACCCTGATATGAAGAAACTTGTTTTACTTTTCGTTATGGCTTCAGTCATTATTACCTCATGCAACAGGAAGGAAACCAGCGATAATCCGCTTCTTAATGAATTCGACACCCCCTTCGGCGTTCCTCCCTTCGAACAGATAAGGCCGGAGCATTACAAGCCTGCGTATCTGAAAGCCTTTGAAGAACAAAATGCTGTCATACGAAAAATCGTTACCAGCAAAGAGGAACCAAGTTTTGAAAACACAATAAAGGAGCTTGAATACAGCGCTGAGCTGCTTACAAAAGTCAGCAGGATTTTCGGTGCACTTAACTCGGCCCACACCAACGATTCGCTTCAGGCAATCAACCTTGAAATGGCTCCGCTTCTTTCAAAACACAGGGATGACATAAACCTCAACGACACACTTTTCCTCAGGATCAAGTCTGTCTTTGAGAATATGGATAAATTCAACCTCACTGAAGAGCAGAAGAAAATTCTTGACGATACCTACAAGGGTTTTGTAAGGAGTGGTGCAGAACTCTCTGCAGCCGATAAGGATAAGCTTAGAAAGATAAATGAGGAGATGTCGCTTCTGACTGTGAAATTCGGTCAGAACCTGCTTGCTGAAACTAACGGTTATACTTTGCTGATCGACAGGAAAGAGGATCTTGCCGGGCTACCGGCAGGCATTATAGAACAGGCTGCTTCAACTGCCGAAAAGATCGGACAGAAAGGGAAATGGGCTTTCACCATTCAGGTTCCCATAATGGAACCCTTTCTAAAATACGCGGAAAACCGTGAACTGAGGAAACAGCTCTTCACTGCCTACTTCATGAAGGGGGATAACGGAAATGAATACGACAACAAAGAGATTATTTCGAGGATTGCAAGCCTCAGGCTTGAGAGGGCAAACCTGCTTGGTTACAAAACCTATGCTGATTTCGTACTCGAAAGAAATATGGCAAAAACTCCGGAAAGGGTTCTTGATTTTCTGGGTCAGGTCTGGGAAGCTGCTCTTCCTGTTGCGAAGGCCGAAGCAGCAGCACAGCAGCAGATAATTGACAGGGAAGGAGGAAAGTTCAAACTCGAGCCATGGGACTGGTGGTACTACACTGAAAAGATCAAGAAGGAAAAATATGCTCTCGACGATGAGCTTACAAGGCCATACTTCAAGACTGAGAATGTGATTGACGGCATGTTCTACGTTGCAAAAAGGCTTTACGACCTCGATTTCACAAAGAGAACCGATATACCCAAATATCATCCTGAAGTAGTAACCTATGAAGTGACACGCAACAAAGAGCATGTGGGTATTCTGATGATAGATAATTATCCACGTTCGTCAAAGCGTGGAGGAGCATGGTGCGGGGCCTACAGAGGACAGAGCCGCGACAGGAACGGCAACATGATCCATCCTGTTGTAACCATGGTAACCAACAGCGCTCCGCCATCGGCCGACAAACCATCGTTGCTGACACCTGATGAAGCCAGCACCCTGTTCCATGAATTCGGACATGCCCTTCATCAGCTGCTTTCCAATTCGACATATCCCGGAGTTTCCGGGACCTCAGTTGCCAGAGATTTTGTCGAACTTCCTTCGCAGATTATGGAACACTGGGTTCTTGAACCTGAGGTCCTGAAGGTTTACGCCAAACATTACCAGACAGGAGAGGTGATCCCGGCCGAGCTAATTGAAAAGCTCGACAAGGCCGGAAAATTCAACATGGGTTTTACTACTGTCGAGTTCCTTGCCGCAGCTCTGCTTGATATGGAATATCATGTTGTCGCCGGACAGGCAGAAATCGACATCAGGGAGTTTGAAAAGACAGTCCTCGACAAATACGGTCTGATCCCGGAGATAAAACCAAGATACAGGTCGACCTATTTCAATCATATCTGGAACAGCGGTTATGCTGCCGGGTATTACAGCTATTACTGGAGCGAGATGCTTGATGCCGATGCATTCCAGGCATTTAAGGAAACGGGCGACATTTTTAACCGGGAGATTGCCGCCAGGTTTGAAAATGAGATACTTTCGAAAGGGGGATCAAGGGATCCGCTTGACATGTACATTGCATTCAGGGGGAAAGAGCCCGGGATCGATGCCCTTCTCGAAAACAGAGGACTGAAATGAAAAAAGCTTTCTTCTCCTGGCTTGCATTTATTCTGTTTTCCCTTATTGTTACACAGGCCAGTGGCGCTGATCCCCTTGCTGAAAAAGGAATTATAGACCTCAGGGAATCCGCGGGAAACAGATTCATATTCAAGCTTAACGGAGAATGGGAATTCTTCTGGTCCAGAAAACTTGTTCCGCGGGACTTTCAGCTTACCAATCCTCCCCGGCCTGATATTTACGGACAGGTCCCATCCTACTGGACCAGTTACCGGACCGACGTGCTTAAGCCGACCGGAAAAGGATTTGCTACCTATCGTTTGAGGATTTTGCTGCCACATGGTTTCAGGAATTCACTGGCTTTCAATATGCCCGTTTTCGATTCGTCATACGAAATTTATGTCAACGGGAACAAGATGGGAAGAAATGGCATTCCCGGTGTAAGTGAAGATGAGACAGAACCTTACTATGAAAAGAACCTGTTCAGGTTCAACCCCGATTCCGATACCATTGAAATAATCCTGAATGTTTCGAATTTTCACCATCGCAGAGGTGGATTCTGGATGCCAATGCGGATCGGCACCTTCAATGAAATACAGCAGAATTTTGCCTTCGGCTGGGCAAAAGACTGGTCATCATGTAGTTTTCTCCTTGCCTTTTCCCTGCTTTTTCTATTCTTCTTCTTGATTTTCAAAAGGGACAGGCAAACTGTGTTTTTCAGTATTGGTACCATTGGGCTTGCCGTGAGACCGCTCTTTACATCCAATTTTCTGATTCATAATTTAGTGTCGGTCCGATGGGACTGGATTGTAAGATGGGAATATCTGGGACTCTACACTATTCTGGCCGGATGGTACTGGTTTGCCCTGTACCTTTACCGCTCAAGGTGCTTCAGGATAGTTACCCTTGGGGTAACAGCCATCCTTGCTGTTGCTGCTGTTGTTACCATTACCGCTCCGGTGAGCACCTTCAGTTACATGACCTTTGTTATTTATCCGCTTCAGGTCATTCTGTTCGCAACAGTGCTCTTTGAGTCGATCAAAGGGATAATTAAGGGGAATCATATCGACTTTTTTTATTTTCTGACCTTCGTTATGGTGGGGCTGGCTGCATTCAATGATGTCAGGATTTCCCTGGGCATGCAGGCTTTTTTCTCCGGTTACATACTTACACAGGCAATAGTTCTGTTTGTTTTCATCCAGGCTGTACTAATATTATACAAGTGGGTAAAAGCCTATTCTGAAAAGGAGAAGCTCCAGAAGGAGCATGAGTACCTAAACAGGCATCTTGAGAAAATTGTCAATGACCGCACTCAGGAGATCATCGCCCGGAAGGAAGAGATAGAGGAACAGAATATCAGGATAGCCAGTCAGAACAAAAAACTGTCGGAGACAATACAGCTCAGGGACAAGATATTTTCAGTGATAGCCCACGATCTCAGGAGTCCTGTGGTGAATATTCTTTATATGCTGAATCTTCTTAAGGAAGAAGAATACAAGGATAAATACGATTCTTTTGCTGATGCCAGTATTCAATATTCCCAGCAGGTAATAAACCTTCTCGAAAACATGCTGGTATGGGGAAGAGGACAGGAGGATAAAATAAAATACTCTCCCGGGAAGTACGACCTGGCGGATATTATTCTTACAAACCTTAGTATTTTCAAGGATACTGCCGACAAAAAAGGGATTAAGGTCAATTTCACCCAGATAGGCAACTCCAGGGCATTTTTCGACAGAGACCTTATGGATATTATTGTAAGGAATCTGCTTTCGAATGCCATGAAATTCACTCCCAGGGGAGGAAGGATAAGTATATTACTGAAGGACAAGTCGATGACACATGACGGGACTTCAATTAAGTTTTGTGACAATGGGGTCGGAATCCCTGAGGAAAAGCAAAAGAAACTGTTCACAGCCACTGAAATAGAGAGCACTCCCGGGACAGAGAATGAGAAAGGGACCGGATTTGGACTGAAGCTTTGCCATGAACTTGTAAAGATCAATGGCGGGACCCTGAGTGTGGAGAGCCGTGAAGGCGACGGTACCTGCTTTACAATCATACTGCCGGATTCAACAACTCAGAATGGCTGAACCTTTCTGCCTGCGTCCTGCTGCAAAGCCGGCCCGGAAATCACAAAGTTCTGGTTCTACTCCCTGGTAATCAGAGCAAGTTTTTCCCTTTCAAGTATTCTCAGGTATCTGCCCCGGATCTCAACTAATCCTTCACTTTCAAGTTCAGAAACCACCCTGGCTAACGACGGACGGGCAACCCCGAAATAGTCAGCCATGTCAGTCTGTGTCATGGGAAGCTGCGTTGCGGACACGCCAGGACCGGATATCTGAAGGAAATACTGAGCAAGTTTTCCTTTTATAGTTTTGAAATTCAGAAACTTTATCTTTTCAGTCAGAAATAACGAATTGTTCGAGATCATTCCCAGAAAGTTCTGCAGAATTCTGTCATCGCTTTTCAGAAACTTCAGGAAATCATTCTTTTTAATAGTGAGAAGCTCTGCATCCGTAACTGCAACGACATTAACCGGGAACACCGAACGTGAAGAAAACAGAAACGCTGCTCCTACGGATCCGGGTTCCCTTACCTCTTCTATCTTCAGAACACGTCCGGAATAATCTGTCATTTCTCCCTTTACCGAGCCGCTGATAACCATAACAAAGGAGTTAACCGGTTCACCGCTCTGAAAGATCATTGTCCCGGTCCGGTACCGTTTTATCACGTAGGGTGTGGAAGATATAACAGACATTATCTCAGCAATATCCATTCCCCTGAAAACCGGGGCCTTCAATAAGTATGAATAGTCCATCTGATTACACGTGTTTATTGCCCTTTGCTGCCTGCAACCATATAACAGCTGTGAAAAACGCCAAAGGCAGAAATTTCTTCAAAAATAGCAATTGTAACATATGTTACAATCTGAAACTGATGGATTTCAATATTCACCCGTTAAAAAGTAAACCAGATCATTATTTCAGCATTATCCCGGGCAGGAAGTTAATGATAGAAGCATATTATAAATATCATATTTACTTCAGATGAGGAAAAAAATTATAACTTAATCGCAGATTCCATGATCACAGAAGTTTATTAAAAACATCCGTGTATGGCAACAGAAGATTCCTGTCACAACCCCGGTGAGAAGAGACTTTATCTGGGCCTGGATATAGGATCTGTTTCATTGAACACTGTTGTAACCGACAGTAATTTCAACATACTTGAAGATTTTTATGACTATGTTCACGGCAGACCGTTCAATGTGCTGTATGACAGGCTTTCCATGGTTTTCAGGGATCACCCCCGGGAACTTTTTGCCGGAGCAGCCCTTACAGGCGCCGGAGGCCGGCTGGCAAACGGGCTTCTCGGCGGGATATTCGTTAACGAGATCATTTCGCAGGCTACCTCGGCAGGAAGGCTTTACCCTGAAGTCAGAACTGTGATAGAGATTGGAGGAGAAGATTCCAAGCTTATAATTCTTGAGAAGGATACGGAAAGCGGATATTCAAGGCTTGTGGATTTTGAGATGAACAGCATCTGTGCTGCCGGGACCGGTTCCTTTCTCGACCAGCAGGCAAGAAGGATAGGGGTTGCCATAGAAAAGGAGTTCGGTGAAATGGCATTAAGGTCAGTCGATCCACCCAGGATTGCAGGAAGATGCAGTGTGTTTGCCAAGAGCGACATGATCCATCACCAGCAGATTGCCACGCCGCTTCATGATATTGTTGCAGGTCTATGTTTTGCACTTGCAAGGAACTTCAGGAGCAATGTTGCAAAAAGCAGGGAATTCAGGAAGCCTGTCCTTTTTTCAGGAGGCGTTGCAGCCAATGCAGGCATGGTAAGGGCTTTCAGGGAGATACTCGACCTCCGCGCCGATGAGTTGATCATACCGGCGCATCATGCTTCAATGGGAGCCATCGGGGCGCTTATGCATGCATACACCGGGAATGGGAATGTGAATCATTTTAAGGGACTTGGGGAACTTGAGGCATACCTGTCGGCAACAAATGCGACTTTCAGGAGTCTGCCTCCGCTTGTGGAGTCAGAGGCCGTATACGACAGACGGGTTCATTTCAGGAAAAACGGAACAGATAAAATCCCGGTTTACCTGGGAGTCGATGTAGGTTCTTTGAGTACAAATGTTGTACTTATTGATCCGGATCACAGGGTTATTGCAAGAAGATACCTGCCGACAGCCGGAAAACCGCTTGAAGCTGTCCGCAGGGGTATTTCGGAAATCTATGATGAAGCAGGGAAGGATGTTGAAGTCAAAGGTGCCGGAACAACCGGGTCGGGAAGGTATCTGACAGGCGATTTCATAGGAGCCGACACCATACGCAATGAAATAACAGCTCAGGCTACTGCAGCTATCGACTATGATCCGACAGTCGATACCATTTTCGAGATCGGCGGACAGGACTCCAAATATATAAGTATTGAAAACGGAGTCGTTGTCGATTTTGAAATGAACAAGGTTTGCGCTGCAGGCACCGGTTCGTTTCTTGAAGAGCAGGCTGAAAAACTTAATATAAACATTGTAGATGAGTTCGGTTCATTGGCTCTTAAGGCTTCAAGCCCCGTGAAGCTTGGCGACAGGTGTACTGTTTTTATGGAGTCGGACCTCAACACCTGTGTGCAGAAAGGGGCAAAAAACGACAATATGGTTGGAGGCCTCGCCTATTCGATCGTTTATAACTATCTTGAAAAGGTAGTAGGCGACAGGAAGATAGGTAACAGGATCTTCTTTCAGGGAGGAGTCACCAACAACAAAGCCGTTGTCGCTGCTTTTGAACATGTTACCGGTAAAAAAATCACCATACCTCCTCATTATGATGTGACAGGCGCCATCGGAGCCGCCATTCTCGCCCAAAAAGAGATATACAACGGGCAGATGACAAAATTCAAGGGTTTTGGAATCAGGAATGCTGATTATGAGGTAAGCAGGTTTATCTGCAAGAGCTGTGCAAACAACTGCGAGATAAGAAAGGTGAAAATCGCAGGGGAACAGAAATCGCTTTTCTACGGAGGAAGATGCGAGAAGTATGAGACCGACAGCAGGAAAAAAGAACAGACCAACATACCAAACCTTTTCAGAAAAAGGACTGCTTTTCTTATGGAGGGCTATGAGGAAGGGAAGGGAACAGGTCCGACAATAGGTATACCCCGCGCCCTGATGGTCTTCTACCAGCAGTTCCCTTTCTGGAGAACCTTCTTTGAAAGACTTGGATTCAGGGTGATCCTGTCAAAGGAGTCGGACAAGCAGCTGGTTACCAAATCAATTGAAACGATCACAACCGAGATTTGCCTTCCGGTCGAGCTGATGCATGGTCATGTGATGGATCTCATTGAAAAAGATGTCGATTATGTCTTCTTGCCGTTCATAGTTAACGCAAAATTCAGGGAAGGAAACAAGACTTTCAATTGCAATTGTCCGTGGATACAAACCTACCCCTTCATGGTCAAAGCCGCTCTCAGGGATAAGATAGATGAAACAAAACTCCTTATCCCGACCTTGCATTTCAGGTTTTTTGAAAGGGCTCTTGTGAAGGAGATGATGGAATACTTCAGCTCAAGGTTCAGTATCAGTAAAAAAGATATAAGAAATGCCATTTATGAAGCTGACCGGGTACAGATTTCCTTTGAAAGGAAATTGATTGCTTACGGTAAAGAAGTGTTCGGGAATATACCTGAGAACTGCCGGCCGGCCGTGCTGCTGGGGCGCCCTTATAACAGCACCGATCCTCACCTTAACCTCAGTCTGGTTGAGAAGCTGATCGCCCAGGGCGTTATGCCCGTTCCACTCGATATGATCGACCTTGCTCCCTACAATATTTTCGACAACTACAGGAACATGTACTGGCCAAACGGGCAGAAGATTGTAGCTGCAGCCCAGCATGTGGCAAAGACGGAAGGACTCTATGCTGTTTACTTAAGCAACTTCAGGTGCGGTCCCGATTCGTTTATCTGGCACTACATCACCGAGGAGCTTAAAGGGAAGCCTTTCCTCCATCTTGAGGTTGACGAGCACTCGGCCGACGCAGGCATGGTCACCCGGATTGAGGCATTTCTCGACAGCCTCAGGGGAGCTGAAAAAAATGAAAAAAAAGAAGTCAGGCCCTTCAGACCGAGGCCGGGTCTTTCATCCCCGTCGAAGGACAGAGTGCTCTACTTTCCATATATGAATGACGGTGCTTATATGATAGCCGCTGCTGCCAGGAGCATCGGAGTACATTCTGAAGTTCTTCCAAGACAGACAGAGGAAGACATTGCAATCGGAAGGAAATACACCTCATCAAAAGAATGTTTCCCTATGATATGCACCACCGGCAGTTTCATAAAAAAACTAAGCGAACCGGGCGCCGATCCTTCAAAAATGTGCTTCTTCATGCCCGACCACAACGGACCCTGCCGCTTCGGACAGTACAACCAGTTTCACAGGATACTTTTTGACCGCCTTGGCTTCGAGAAGGCAGAGCTCATTACACCCTCAAACGACACATCCTATCAGGATGTGGCCGGAGAGCACGGACAAAAATTCCGGATAAGGGCGTGGAAAGGATTTGTGGCAGCCGACTATGTCAGAAAAATACATCGTGAGATAAGACCCTATGAGCTGAACAGGGGGGATGCCGACAGATTGTACGGTGATGCAATACGCAGGCTTGAGCAGTGCATTGAAAAGGGGACGTCAGGACTTCACAGGGTTCTTGCCGGAATTGCAGGCGACTTCCTTTCAATACCTGCTGACAGAAGTGTAAGGAAACCTGTTGTGGGTGTAATTGGTGAGATATTTATGCGCGATAACGCAGGATGCAACGGTAACATATCCGACCGTCTTGAAGAGCTTGGCCTTGAAGTGTTGGTCAGCCCGTTCTCGGAATGGATTATCTACTCCACACACAGGTTCACCCGCGACAGCATCTGGAAAAATGACAGGAAGGGGGTGATAAAATCAAAGCTGCAGGGAACAGGCCAGGAAGTTCTGTCAATGATGCTGCTGAGAGGTATCAGAAAATTCACCGATCACGAAAAGGATGTTTCACTCCACGACATGCTGAGGCTTTCGAACCGGTACCTGAGTGAGTTCTATGACGGTGATCCTCCGATAGCGCTCGGGACCTCGGTTGCCCTTTCGGAAAGGGGAGTTTCAGGCATGGCGGCAATACTGCCGTTCACCTGTATGCCCGGCACACTGGTGGCCTCGCTCAGCGATTCTTTCAGGAAGGACCATAATAATATACCCTTCATAAATATAGCCTACGACGGACAGGATTCGGTATCACTCGATACCAGGCTTCAGGCTTTTGCTTTTCAGGTAAAGGAATATGCCGGATCGGGAAAAGCATCAGTAAAGAGTATTTAAAGCCTTTTTCGTATGTTATAACAATGTTATAACATAGTAAAAGCAATGATTAACCGGTTATTGACGGCTGGTTATTTGTTGAATGCTGCCGGTTACGGGTTGCGGGTTGCAGGTTTCCGGCCTCGCCCGCCGAAATGTGGTCAGGTTGCCTGCAGAGACGGTTTAGCAGTTTTGATTAATCAGTTTGAAGCCCAGTGAAGAAATGAGTGTTCTGGTTTTTTCAGTGCCGCCCCGGAGATCGATTGAATAGCTTGGGAACTCCCTTCGGAGAGGGTAGTTCTCCCTTTCTTTTTCGAAACGGGAGGGATCGAACCTCAGCCTGACATCATCCTCCATTATATTATATGTGTGCAGGACAGCTCTGCGTGCTATTTCCTCCGGTGTTTTTCCGTGACATTCCAATAGTAGCAAAGGTTCTTCCGGTTCAGGAACGGATGCAGGGAACCAGTCAATCAGAGGGATCCCGAAGAATTTACAGAGTTCATTTACAACCATGGAAGTTCCGTTAGCCTTTCCATCGGCAGAATAACCGGCTATGTGAGGAGTAGCAAGGAATGCCATATGCATCAGCGGGATGTCGATTTCAGGTTCCTTTTCCCAGACGTCCAGTACTGCACCTGACAATATCTCACCTGCAAGCGCTTCCTTTATGGCATCTGTATCGACAACCTCTCCTCTTGAGGAATTAATAAGCCAGGAACCTTTTTTCACCCTTCGGAACGCATCTCTGTCAAACAGGTGAAAGGTATTGTCTTCACCTCCCATATTCAGTGGAACATGAAGAGTGATTATGTCAGATTTCCCGAGAAGTTCGGGAAGATCGACAAAGATGCTGTTCTGTTCTTTTCTTTGCCGCGGGGGGTCATTCAGAAGAACCCTCATTCCAAGTGACTGAGCCAGTTTCTGAACCTTTGATCCCACATTACCGGCTCCGATTATCCCTATGGTAAGCCTGCTGAGAGACAAACCCGATTCTGAAGAAATATTCATCAGAGCCGAGGCGATATACTGCATTACCGATGATGAATTGCATCCGGGGGCGTTTGTCCAGCATACATTGTTTTCATCGCACCAATGTGTGTCGATATGGTCGAATCCTATTGTAGCGGTCCCAATGAACTTCACTGCCGTGCCAGATAGCAGATCCGGATTACACTTCGTTCTGGTTCTCACAAGCAGAGCATCAGCATCCTTCGCGGTGTCTTTGTTGATCTGACTGCCCGGAAGATAGCTCACCTCTGCCCAGGGCTCGAGGACTCCTTTGAGGTATGGTATCTTGTTATCGGCAATTATCCGGATCATCGGCTCAGATTATCGCTACAAGGTAATAAAATTTAGTTCCGCTCGGATTTCAGTCCCTGATTTTTCTGAAATCGGCAACTAAAGCTTCGGGTCAGTGAACTCCGGTCCGGTTTTTGTGTTTATCAGGAGCATTGATACTTTTTTAATATTTAGTATCTTTGTTTAGAGCTTTTATGTTTACCTGTTTATTTTGATAGTTAAACAAAAGCCATTTAGTCTTAGTAAAAAATTTAAGAAAATGAAAACCAAGTTTACCATTTTGTTCTTTGCCCTGCTGCCCTTTTTTGCAGTTAACGCACAGAAGCCGATAATCCTTTCAGAGGACTCTATCCAGATTGGCAAATCTCTTCTTCCCTGTCTTTCGGTAACCATACCTGAAGCTGATTTTGATGTTGTCCTTAAGGACTGGATCAAGGAGCTCGAATCTGGCACCAAGTCAAAAGTAGTTAACGAGAATGGCGAGATGTCGATATTCGGAGCAAGGATAAAGAAGATCGACGCTGGAGATATAAATGTCTACAGCAAGCTTGTTAAGCTCGACTCGATGCTTCAGTTGTTTGCATCTTTTGAGATCAAGAAGGATGAATATATTGAAAGTGCAACCGGAAGCCCTGCTTTTGTAAGCGCCCAGGAGTTCATTAAGGAATTTGCCAAGAACAAATACATAGATGTGGCAAAGGGCCAGGCTGATGCGGAAGAAAAGAAGCTTAAGGACCTCCAGAGGGAACTTTCATCTCTTGAAAATGAAAAATCGAAGATGCAGAAAAGCATCCAGTCGGGAAGCAGCAGGATATCATCTGAAAATGAAAACATTACTCTTCAGAACAATGAGCTGAATACTGTTAATGCGGCCATTCTGGAGCAGAATCGACTTTTGGCCACAATGGAAGAAGGTACTGCCAAGGAAGAACTGGCCAAGCAGATAAAGGAACTTGAGAAGCGTAAGAAAGCTGCTGAAAGGAATATCAAGAATGCTGAAAAGAAAATTGGCAAAGCCGATTCAACAATCGACCAGGCAACAGGCGATATTCCCAGGAATGAAAGGATGCAGGATAAAGTCAGAGAGCAGATAGCTGCCCAGGATGCAGTTTATCAGAAATATGCCGACAAACTGAAGAGGATAAAGGCATACTGATCCTGATTACGGCAGACCCGGAGGATCCCCTTTCCATTGTGACACCGGACTTTCATGTGTCAGCATAATAAATGGAAAGCTTCATTTATTCTATTCAACGATAGTCATCTCATCAAGCAGGTACCCCGCACCAGCGAACTTATCTATGATGAAAAGGGCAAATCTGATATCAAGGCTTATATTGCGGCTTTGGGCAGGATTAAATGCCAGATCGCTGGCGACTCCTTCCCATGCCCTGTCGAAATTTATCCCGACGAGAAATCCGTCAGCGTTGATTACCGGACTTCCGGAGTTGCCTCCGGTTGTGTGATTATCGGCTATGAAACATACAGGCATTTCTCCGTTGCGGCCATAGCGTCCGTAGTCGCGTCCCGCATAGAGCTCCTTAAGCCTTGAAGGAACGTTGTAGTCATATATGGAGGGATTATCCTTTTCAACTATTCCCCTTAAAGTTGAAACAGGTTTGAACCATACAGCATCCTCCGATTCATAACCTTTAACACTTCCGAAGGAAACCCTGAGAGTGGAATTGGCATCAGGATAAAAAACCCTGGCACTGTCATATTCCATCTGCAGAGTCATATACCTCTTGTTCAGCGTCTGGCGTTCACTGTTCATCCGGGCAAGCCCAGGAAGGACATTTCCCGTCAAAAAGCGCGACACATCAATTGCCAGACTGTAGAATGGATCTTTTTCCAGTTTCTTCAGGCCGGACTTTCCAAAACGCCTGATAAAAGAATCAAAACGTTCTTTGTCGGTAAAGACAGAGCTGTTGTAGAAATCAGGGGATAATTTTCCGAAGTCGCCGCCTGACAGCTTTGTAAGCTTCAGATATTCCGGAGCAAGCCACTTCTGAGCCAGTGTCTCTCCATACATGGTCATCAGAGCTGAAAAAAGCTCCTTGTCGGTAGCCATGTCATAGTCTTTAAAAAATTCACCGGCATAGGCTGCAAGAGTCTCCCGTGTTTTTTCTACTGCCTGACGGTCCGGAGCCTTTCCTCCCTGAAAGAGGGATGCAAGCTCATAGGTCCGGCGTGCCAGAACCATTGCCTCAATTCCGTTGAAGACTTCGCTTGTGTAGTTGTTAACGAGAGTGTATTCTGTCAGTTCTTTATACAATTCACCGTAAGAAGGAAGGATATCGCCGTACTTCAGCATTCTCCCCTTGTCGGCCCTGATCCATTCCGTAAGCCCTGCCTCAAATTCCTGCTTTTTCCCTATCGTGTTCATCTTCTCAAGACCCTGGATCTCTCCTATCCATTTCTTCCATGAATTGGATATGCCGGCTTTCTTTGAGCTGTACTGGATCCTTATAAGCGGGTCTGATTCCATAGCCCTGTCTATTATTTCGAGCTTTTTTGTCCTGATTCCCACCATCAAAGGATTAATATGATTTTTTAGCATATCGATATGTTGGGAAGGCACATATTCGGAGGTTGCTCCGGGATAGCCGAATACCATCGTAAAATCACCCTCATTTACTCCCCTGAGTGAAACGGGGAAGTAATAAGCCGGATTATAGGGAACATTATCGGGAGAATAGTCAGCGGGTTTGTTGTCCTTGCCGGCATATACCCTGAATAATGAAAAGTCGCCGGTATGTCTGGGCCACACCCAGTTATCTGTATCTCCGCCGAATTTTCCTATTGCTGAAGGAGGGGCTCCCACCAGCCTGACGTCCCTGAAAGTCTCATTTACAAAAAGGAAATACTGGTTCCCCATGAAAAACGGCCTTACAACAGCGCTGTAGCCGGTTCCCTGTACTGCTTTTGCCTGGATATCGGCAATACGGGTAGCAATAAGCTTTTCACGTTCCTGTGCCGGCATCTCATCGCTGATGTCCTGAAGAACCTGTGCCGTTACGTCTTCCATCCATTTCAGGAGTGTAACTGTGACGCCCGGATTAGGCAGTTCCTCAGAGCGCGACATAGCCCAGAAGCCATTTGTAAGATAATCGTTCTCAAGTGTGGAATGGTTCTGTATCTGGCCGTAACCGCAGTGGTGATTTGTGATGAGCAGTCCGCTGCCTGATATGAATTCTGCCGTGCATCCCCCGTTGAAGTTTACAACGGCATCCTTCATACTGGAGCGGTTTACGCTGTAGATATCCCCGGCGCTCAGTCTGAATCCCTTCTCCTGCATCAGTTTAATATTGAATTTTTCTATCAGAAGGGGAATCCAGATACCCTCGTCGGGCAGCGTTGATGCAAAACCGGATCCGAATGAAAGAACAACAATAAGAGCTAAAAGAAACTTTTTCATAAAACAAATTTTTTCAATTCGCGGTAAACCTGTTCGACCGGCAGGCCTACCACATTAAAATATGAACCGTTGATGGCACTGCAGGCAGCTATCCCAATCCATTCCTGGATCCCGTATGCACCAGCTTTATCGTAGGGTTTGTATTTGCTGATATAATAAACAATTTCCTCATCAGAAAGCTCTGCAAAGGTAACCTTTGTTGAACAATGAAAAGATACAGATTTCACGCATGAAAGCAGGCAGACTCCGGTAATCACCTCATGGGTCCGTCCTGAAATTTTACGGATTATTCTTATGGCATCCTCCCTGCCGGCCGGTTTATGGAGAACCTCGTCAACGCACCAGACTATTGTATCGGCAGTAATTACTATATCATTGTCCTTCAAACCATCCATAAAGGATTTTGCTTTCTCGCCAGCCACATGGAGAGCAATTTCAGCGCCTGTAAGACCTGATGGATATTCCTCTTCCCAGTCTTTTGTGACAACCTTGAATTCAAGGCCGAGTCCCCTTAAAAGTTCCTGGCGTCTGGGAGATTTTGAACCAAGAATAATATTGTATCTGTTGAGTTCATCTATTACCATGTCAGACAAGGTTAAAATAGAGTATCAGTTTTACTGCCACAGAATAAAGAACTCCTGTGCACTGGGCAATCTTCATAAGGCGGCTTGCCGAACGAATGTTGTTTTTTCCCGGGCCGGCGCCAAGATGCCGGATAACAAGGATCAGGGGAATCGCCACAGCGA
>Ga0116154_10002096_pt1 | contig 15583 bp, 8 predicted proteins | sample AD_UKC030_MetaG_FD_89898 | JGI IMG/M metagenome (GOLD analysis project Ga0116154, IMG submission 89898) | Active sludge microbial communities of municipal wastewater-treating anaerobic digesters from USA - AD_UKC030_MetaG | ecosystem: Engineered > Bioreactor > Anaerobic > Digestate | place: USA...
ATTTTCTCGGACATGTATTTTTGTATAATTTTTTATAAATTTATTATAGCATATTTATTCTTAAATACAAAAAAACGGCTTTGTTAAGCCGTTTTTAGAAAACTGAGCGGGTAAGCAGACGGTCTCACGCGCGACTTCGTCGCTTTTTCAAACCCCTCGGTTTGAATAATTCCGCCACAGGGAAAATACTTTTCCCCGACCCCCTTTGGTTCGATTCTACTTACCACAATTCCACAAAACAAAAAACTCCCCGAATGGGAGATTTTTTGTTTCACTGAGCTCTTTAGTTGATACAGTTCGAACTGGGTTTATAGAGAAATGTTTTGTTTAAAGCCTTATTGATAGAAGCTATTTATAAGATTATTATATCTGGTGTTTATCTGATTGCGATTTGCAACTTTTGCATTATACGCTTTTCTATCTTTCTCGAAAGCAGAAACTGCCTTTTTGTATTTAGAAAGGATATTATTATATTCATCAAGATTGTCTATGTCTGTTGCTAGCTTGTTAAGCTTATTAATCATTTTCCCAATTTCGGCATCTTGATTATCTAGATCCTTACTTGAAACATTTAATTCACCGTCCAGTTTCCTAACTGTAGCGAGAAGATTATCAATTTCTTTTTGCGTATTAACGGTTTCAATTATTCCCGTATATTCTTTTCCGTCAACCTTATTTAAAACTTCTATTTTTCCAAGCGGGCTATACTCGTTCTCAGTTAAATCATTTGAAAAATCACCAAGTTCTATTTTTGAAGTAGCTATTCCGAATTCTTTTGAAAGGTTTGGGGATGTTCCTATTTTATTTCCAAGACTAGTTGTTTCAAGAAAACAGTACCCTGAGTCATAATTGGAATATTCCTTAGGACATTTTACGCCCATTGCCATATGATTGTCCTCTGGATCTGGAAAAAGAAATAAAGAAACGCCATAGCCCATTTCTTTTAATAATACATAAGCCAAATAACTTTTATCTTGACAAACTCCTTTTTTGTCATATAAAACCTCGTAAGGATAGGTAGGCTTTTCTGCTTTTCCATTAAGACCAGCCTTTCTATTGTTAAATTTTTCAGTATCGTATGGGATTGTCTGAACAAATGTCGCTACCAACTCAACAATTTGATTTTCATTAAGTTTTTTCTCTTCCCCAAGAGATTTTATAGATTTCGCCAACTTACTTATAGTATCGTCTTCCTCAACTCCATTGATGAACAATTGGTTCTCTTTTTCTAACCAACCTATTTGAGACTCTCCGTTGAATACATTAGTAGCAGGAAGCGAATTATAAAACTTATAAAATGAACCATACAATTCTTCATTTAGAGAATAGTTTTTGCCTTTATACTTCCATTCATATGTAATTGTCTTTGATTCATCTGGGGCTGGTAATTTTTCTTTGATATAGCTTTCTTCAAATTCCAAGAGACGTGTATCCATTATTTGCCAATATCCTCCTTGCATTTGATTCATATCTATCCAAAAGTTTTCTCCATTTATGTTTTGTATAGCAATTTTGGCAGAATTTCCTCTTCTTTCTGTTTTTGTTATTTTTAAACTATCAAGCATACTATCTTTGCTTGTGTTAATTTTTTCTACCATTTCTTTTGCCTGTTCATATGTAAAATTTCCCGTAATTACCGCCTCTCCATTAGTTATCTCTGTTTCAACTCTTGGTGCACTCGCCAGCTGTCCATTTAGAAAAATAGCTATTGTTTTGCCTACATTTTTTTGAGTCAATTCAGAAAGTAATTTTGTTCCCTCGTCATTAAATTTTAAGGAAATCTCTGGCTCTATTCCGTTTTCACCATTAAAATAAGCTAGTGATGCCCATTTCAAACTTTTTCCGTTTAGCTTTGTAGGTATGTATTTAATCGCATTTTTTCCTTGATCGGAGTTTTCTTCTTTGATTTCTAAAATTGAAACATCCATACCCATCATAGTTTCTTGAATTCCAGCCTCTGTTTCACCAATTTTTTCAGAAACTTCTTTGGAATTGAAGTATTTATTGAAATTAGCCGTATCATTGCTCTTAATTGCTTTTTTCAATTGGTATAAAGAATACTCTGGTGATCTTAAAGTGTAGAAAGTTATTCCAGAAACAATAATCAAAATAGCAGCTAAAATGCCTGCGATTACTTTTGTTAATTTTAGTTTGTTTTCATTGGGAACTTTTTGATAATAAATAATAGAATAAATAATCATTGATAGCACAGGCAGAACTATGCCTGCAAAAACAGCAATGCTTTTCTTCATATCAAATTTTATGGCTATCTTCCTGCAAAAATATATACCAAATAGCCAAATAAGAAACAGCAATGGCAAAGAAAGAATTATAAAAGTATTTACAAAACCAAGGATATTGATGCTTGTAATGTCAGTATTTAGTTGCATATTTCCCTCGGAAACAAAATACACAAATGATCCACCCAAAATCCAAAATACAAAAAGAAATATGGGAATTGACAATTCTTCCTTTTTTCTAATAAAAAAGTAGCCTGCTGTTAAAACAAACAATAATCCAAAAATAAATACAATTCTCCATAAATTTACATTTAAAATCAATGCTTTTTCGGCAGAAGAAAACCCGCCTGCACTTAACAAAAAAAGTCCACAGATATTAAGAAATACCATAGAAACAAACAATGCCCTAAAAAAAGAAAAGAAAAAATTTTTTAATATATTTTTTATTGATTTATTTTCCATATTAATAATTAAATTATAATTTATCAGAAAATTAACTAAAAAATATATAAACTACAAATACAAATGTTCTCTAGGGGCAATCCGATTGTTTTATACTGAATTTTCCTCCTATTTCATTGTTGTTATTGTAATATTCTATATTAAATATAGCACCTTCATCCAGAAGATGCCTTAGGCTAGTATCATTACATATAGTATTTACTTTCTTGTTTTTAATTTTATTATCTATCCATTCTTGAGTTAAATAATAATTATCATTAATTACTTTCAGGGAAGTCGTGAGAGTTGTTCCGTATGCAGAGGATTTAAATAATTGAGTAGTATCATCCAACATTAATGGTATTTTTTCATTTTCTTGTCTTGATATTTCTGCAATTTCTTCCTCCAAAGTTGGCTGCGTGGGTTTTTTGAGGAAAATTCCACCCAATGCAGATGTAATTAAAAAATAAGAAAAAACAGCCAAAAAGACTGCCGAAATTAAAACAATACTTCGTTTTTGAAGCTTAATCATAATAAAATAATTTATTTTAAAATTCTTTAAACTCTGGACAAAGTTTTTTTACTTCCAAATATTTATTATAAGCTTCCTTTATAACAATAAAGTCATTTTTTAGACGCTTATCTTCCTTTCCCTCCTCACTTTCTAAAAATTCCTTTTCTGCCTTATATTGACTTACAATATTAGAAAAACCAACGAGCCTTGAGGCGTTTTCAGGTTTAATCGGAATACTTGTATATAAATTTCTAACAGTTTGGCAATTTTGCTCTCCTATTCTTTCATCTTCTTTTAAATCATTAACCCTGGCATCCTCAATTATTTTTTGTTCTGTATCTTTATTCTGTTCTTGTAATTCAGAAATTATCACTTGCTGTTCTGATACCTTTTTCTGCAATTCTTCAATAATATTTGCTGAATTTCCTATCTGCTCTTTTAAATTTTGAACTTTCTTGTAGCCAAAATAAAACAAAAAAACAGCCAAAAAGACTGCCGATAATAAAACAATATTACTTTTTTGAAGCTTAATCATAGGCCATAATATCAATATAAATCTACTTTAAGAATAGACCAGATTTTATACTAAAGCAAATTCCGCAAGGTTTTTTATATTCTAAACTAGTGAATGGTTTTTAACTTTACCTGTCATATATTTTTTTAGGTTAGCCCTGTCTTGTTTTTCAAAATAGTCTAGTTTTTTCATAATTTCATCCTCATCAATAATTCCATTTTCATTAAGATCGATTTCTTTAGAAGCATCAAAGATAAATTCCCACTGGTTTTCTTCCATTGTTTTACGCATTGTATAGATAGAATCTATTCCGCTATTAGACTCTCTTATTTTCTCCAAAAATCCATATATTTTCTGATAGGCAAAATCTCCTTCGTTCTCTTGATTTTTTATTTGTTCATGCCCTTCAACATCAATGCCTGCCGCAGCTGTCGAGGCAATCGCAATAAGTTTTTCCTGTAAAGCTTTGCGAGAAATTGAATCGAATGTTTTCCAGACAAGAAAGGCCGATGAAGAATTTACAAGCAGAATAAAAACTTCAAGCATGATAAGAGCTTTCCACTTGAAGTTTATTTTTTTTTATTTTTATATTAAACATATAAAAAGATATATTTTTTTGAATTATTTTAACCTGGTTTTAAAAATTGCTACAAAAATAAATTGTTCGAAATGCTTTGCGATAAGAGCAATAAGAAACTATTCATATCTCAATGCCTCCAAAGCATGGATTTTCGATGCACGTCTCGCTGGAAAAACTCCGGTTGTAAGGCCGAGGAGGATTATAAATGTTGCTATTGCTATTAAAAATGACATCGGCACATATACAAAATTGGTTGGGTTTATGCCATATCTCTGCCCAAGAGTGTTCACTAAAAGATTAATTCCCTTTGCGGCTCCATACCCTCCGAGAACTCCCAAGATACCTCCTGAAAAACTTATAAGAATCGCTTCAAAAATAAACATTTTAAAAATATCGGTTCTTTTTGCCCCGAGAGCCTTAAGAATTCCGACTTCCTTGGTTCGCTGCAGGAGTGAAACGCTCAAAGTATTCATCATTCCCATAGCAGAAATTGACATAATTATTGTTCCGAAAGCTACAAGCACGCTCCTGACTATTGTAAAAAAGGAATTTATATCATTTACTATATCTATGACACTTTCAGTCACAAAACCGATCTGCTCAATCTGCGAACGCGCATTGCTTATTTTTTCCATGTCATTTATTTCAACTTTTCCAGATTGGCCAGCAACAATTCCGTATTGATCTTTAAGCATTTGGAATGTTGCATAGGCATATATTGCATCTGCTTTTGAAGCATCATTTATTATTCCAACTATCTTTATTTTTTTTGAAATTAATTCATTTTCATCGCCAACCTTTTTTTCAATATTTTTTGTTTCATTATTTGAATCTGAATCAGGATTGTTTTCTTCGTTCTCAGTATTTTCATTGCTTGCTGCCTCCTCTTTTCTTATATCCTTCGGAATTACAGCTTGATATTCAACCTCATTGCCGACAGAATCTTGCGCATTTTCATATCCAAGAAGCGCTGCCAGTCTTGGAGTTACAACAACCCCATTGGAAGATGCAAAATCAGAAATGTTTATCCTTTCAAGATTAGAATTTGCTTTTTCCATAAAGCCTGGAGTTACTCCATACACAACGGAATCGGTCTGTGACTCGCCATTTATAAATTTTCCTCCTATATTAGCTCTTATCTCAACAGCGCTAATACCGTCTATATTTTTTATTCTCCCAGCAGTTTCTTCATTAAGAACTACGAAATTTTCTAGATTTTCATTGCTAATATCAATAACATTTTCTGGATTATTTTTCGTCACCTCCTTAATAACCATGTCCTGCACTCCAAATCCTAAGGCAATTAAAAAGGTTATAATTCCAACACCAACGCTCACGCCTCCAATTGTAAGTATTGAACGCGTCCTGTTCATGGAGATGTTTCTATAGCCTATCAGCAAAATAGATCCCAATTTCATGTGACTCGTTTCCTCGCGTTTAAACCAAGAACTTCGTTCTTGAAATGCAATTGAATTTTCTTGAATTTTTTTTGCCATTTTTATTGTCTTTTTGTTTTTTTGATATTAGGCACCTCATTTCCTTTTTCAGCGACCAATTCCGTAAACTCCCTTATGGCTTTGACGTTGTGTTTGTTTTCAGTATCGGAAGTAATGACTCCGTCAACCATGTTTATTATCCTAGAACCAAATTTATATTGCTCAACATTATGAGTAACCATAAGTATTGTTATTTGATATTGCTCATTTATGTTTCTAATTAATTCCATTAGTTTTTCTCCAGCTCTTCTATCAAGATTTCCAGTGGGTTCATCAGCTATTATAAATTTTGGGTCTAGCAGAAGAGCTCTTGCAAGAGCAATCCTTTGCTGTTGTCCTCCGGAAAGATCGTATGGCCTATGATCTGCCCATTCCCCCATGCCTACAAGCTCTATGAGTTTAGCGGCTTTTTGAATAGCTTCGCGAAATGACATTCCTGAAATAACACCCGGTATTGAAATATTTTCAATTACTGAAAGGGATTTTATCCAGAAAGGCTGCTGCGGAATAAATCCTATGTTTTTATTCCTAAAATTTGCACGCCAGTTTTTTGTGTGACTCCATTCATATTCATCCCCTATGAAAACTGTTCCCGTCGTAGGAGGCTCAAGGCCATATATAATGTGCAATAAAGTTGATTTGCCGCATCCTGAAGGACCAACAAGAAGAACGAAATCCCCCTTATAAACATCAAAATTAATTCCATATAAAATGGGGATCTCTCTGCCTCCGACAATGAAATTTTTGGTTACTCCCTGAACCTTGATCGCTACTTCGCGATTTTTTTCAGACATATTTTTATTTTTTGTTTTTTTACCTATTGAGCAACTTCTCTATCCAACCAAACTGATTAAGGAATGTCCCCGTAACAACTTCGGTTGCATTTGCGCGAGCTTGATCAATTGCAAGCGTAGTAGGTTCTGACAATGTTTTGTTATTGGCTTCATCATATGCTTCTATTTGAAAGCTGTACACCTGTCCTGATTCTGAAGGAATTGTAATTAAGTGATACGTATTAAGATTATCATCACTTGCAGTTTGTTCAAAGGATTTAGTTGTAATGCCTTTTGCATATCCAACCTTAACCCTTGTAACCTCATCTGTTTCTATCTTAATATAAAGGTTTGCCTGTGCAGTTTTTCCCCGCCCAAGAACACGCCCAACAGCACGATTTGTTATTATTTTTGGAGGACGCGAATCTGTTCTCGTTGTAATTTTTTGCTCAATAGGCTTTGCTTGAATATTATGTTCATCAATACCTGAAATATTTAAAGTATATTCAACGGCAGGATCCAATCCCTCTATCTCTGCCGTATGTTCAGTTACTCGTTCATTTGTGAGATATGTCTGCGGACTTCCTTCTCCAGAGCCTTTGAATGTTATATATGTGGTTGTTGGAACATTTGTTTTATATTGCACAACTACAGTTGGCAAATCAACATTTTCCTTGTTTTGTACTGTAATTTCTGATACCCTAGGTTCTTCTGGAGTACTAAAGGAATATTCGTCAGAATCAAAAGTATTTAAATCTTCATCCACACAGCTTATTTGTGCCGTATAGGTTGAGGCAGGAACAAGCTTATCTATTTTTTGAACATGTGATGTCCCACCAGAAGATTCTTCGACACTCATATTTGATCCGCCTCCTCCATATTCCAGCGTGCAAGTAGCACTAGTGTTTGTCTCCCAACTTACATAAGCAGTATTAAGTTGGATGTCTGTTATAGATACTTCAGAAATCGTCGGCGGAGGTAATGTTTCAAAGTTCGCAATTTCAGACATTCCTATGTTTCCATCTGGATCTATATGTTTTGCTCTATAGTAATATTTTGTGCCAGCGCTTAATCCTTTTAGTTCAACCGTATGATCTGTGACACTGTCAACCTGGCCATTTGTTTCTCCAAGTGCCATTACTTTTCCAAATTCCACAAATGAACTTGCCACACGATTGGTTGACCAAGAAACAGTTGCCTCAAATGCTTGAACGGTAACTTTTGGCTCGCTAACGATAGTAGGTGGAGTCGTATATCTTCCTGTCGGAGTAACGCTTGTCGTGGAAGACGCAATTGAATAATTGTTTGTCCTATCTTTTGATTTTACATAATAGTAATATAATCTGCTCTCGAGATTTACATCGATAAAGGCAGTTCCTGTAGTTGTAGCAACTTCTTCAAAATTTTCATTATCATCCGATCTAAATATGGCATACCCTGCAAAATTTTCAGGATCATAGCTTGTTGGAGCCGCCCATTTTATGGCAGCACTATATTCTTCTGTTTCTCTGTTTGAAGTATCAAATGATAGCACATTCAATGGAGCTCCGGGAGCCGAAGTTTCTGCAGTAAATTCAACCATGGCATACATTGAATAGTCTATATTACCAGTCTCATCTTGAGCCACAACAAAGAATCTATTAACTCCTCTCTTGGTTGCAAACGGCCCTGGCCCAGCTACTGTAGCTGAAGTTTCAACAGTATTATATTCATCAGGAGGATCCCCAATTGAATAATAATATTTTATTTTCGCAGGATCTCCGGTGAATGAAGCTGGCCTCTCCCAGAAAAAAGTGAATGAATTGCTTGTTGAAATACCTTCTGGATCAACACGAAGAGTTTGTGGCGGAGTTGGGGCTGTAGCGCTAAAAAGAAAGTCTTGCGTAATTGGAACAGAATAATTGCCGGCCTTGTCAACAACACGAAGCCTGAAAACATTTCTCGCTTGATACGCACCAGCATGAATCAAAGTTTCGCCTTCATACAAAGGAAGCGTCAGTGCAACATCACTTGCATCAAGACTGTGCCAGGCAGCCGGATCATATTGATCTTCATCGCCTGTTTGATATTCAAGCCTATCAATTCCGGATCCTACTGTTGGATCTGCCGCATCATTTTCCCATGTAAACTCGAAATTATCAATGGCAGTAAAGCTAAGCGGGTTTACTGTTATATCGCTAGGATTTGTCGGAAGCCTATTGTCAAATTTGTATACAAACACCTGATAGCTTTCATCATCAATAAGATTAGCATTATCAATTGCCTTCACGAGAAGATTATATGTTTTTCCGCTGTTAGTATAATCATTACTGCTAGCAGCAAGAAGGGGAGCGGTAAAACTATTATCTGTCTGGAATGTTCCATCTCCAAAAGCATCATCGCAGTCTTCTCCCTCGCCAAAACATACATAATATCCAGCAATTCCCGAGCCTCCGGGATTAGGATTATCACTTGCTCCTCCAGCTTCTCCGGCTGCAGGCCATGTGAAATATGGCTGGACATAATTAAACCAAGCATCTCCTGAAGGATTGCTAATTTCAACCTGCCCGACTCCAGCCTTAGAATAGGCAGTTGAACTTGTTGGATTATTAGGAGCTTCAATATCTTGATAGTAATAAACTGAAACTTCATCAACTCTTGGGGATAAAATTTGATCAGAAGAGGTGAAATTAATTTTTATTTTAATATATTCCGCTGCTGGAGAATTTATTGTAAAAGTATGAGTATCGCCAACCTGATGATCATTGCTGACATCAGACCATTCTGACCAAATCCAATTTTCTTCGTCATCTCCGCTCTCTCCTTCTCCATTAAGTCCAGTTGAAGTTTGTGTTTGTATCGAAACAAAAGTAGCGCTTGTATCAGGAATAGTATATTTAGCAGTAAGATTTGCCCAATCATAAACAGATAACAAATCTATGGTTTCAGAAGTATAGCTTCCAGTCTTTTCAAATCCCGTGCCGTTTGCGCTTGAAGAAATGACATAATTATAGAGTCCATCATTATATGAGTTAGTTCCTGCTCCGACAGTGCTCCAAACTCTGTTGCTTTGATATGTTCCCGAACCTCCGGTTGTTGGTTGAGCTGGAATAGAAGCCATCTGTTCCCATCCTGGAGTAGCAATATTGTAGCGATAATAAAAACTAGCGCTAGCAGTAGTTGCATTATATCCAACTACCGTATATAAATATCCGTCATTACCATCGATAAGAGAACCTCCGGAATTAGCCAAGACTCCTGTAGGCAAATCTGTACCTGCTGATCTTGTCCAACAATTCCCCGGAAGTGTCGTGTTCTGAACATCGCAACTGAAGAAATAGCGCCCATTAGTCGCATTTCCACCTCCTCGTGTCGAATACATTATACCGTTTTTATAAACAATTTGCGCTCCGGCTTCTTGTGCCCACCCAGATGATGCCGGATTATTCAAATTGGCTGACCAACTCGGTGTGCAGATTCCTTGACCCCGGCAAGTATCATATCTCCACCAATTCGTTCCTCCATTTCCCTGTGTCAGATATATGTATCGGCTTCCGTCATATGCCATGCTTGATCCGTTTCCAACTTGAGCAGATGGTCTGGTTGCTGTCACAATTTCCGACCAGGAATTTGTAGCAATCGTATATTTGAAGAAATAATTATTGGCACTAGTTCTGGCTGTTGAGACGGCACCTGGAACATAATAAATTATTCCTTCATTATTGTCGTAAACCAAACTAGATCCTGTATATGCTCCTACTGGCAATCTAGCAAGCTCTGTGAACGTTCCGGTTGCTACATTATATTTGCCAAAAGTATTGTCGTATGTTCCCCTTGTGATATAAATATTTTCACCATCACCAGCAGAAACATACGTTCCATTTCCATATCCGAAATAACTGTTCACACCAGTGATGTTTCCTGTTGGAATGTGTGGACCGAAAAATCCGCTATTTGGCAATTCCCAGCTGTTTTCCTCGATATTGAAACGATAGAAGTTTGTTGAGCCTCCGCCTCTTGTGAAATATATATATCCGTCATAGTTTACCAGTGATCCGCCATGCCCTGTAGCCACTGCCGGAGCATCTGGAAGATTTGACCAAGTGTTTGTTTCGATGTCGTATTTTACGAAATATTGCCTCGCATTATACCTTGCGTCATTGTTGGCATAATTTCCGGCAATAGCATAGATCGCATTAGTTTCACTGTCGTATGTGATGTTTCCGCTGAAATAGAATCCTATTGGAGACTGTGCCATTGGTGTCCAAGTATTTTTCTCTCCCGCACAAGTTCCATCGCTACCGTCATTACAATCGACTTGATATCTGGCAAAATATGGAAATTGATTTCCCTGAACAACATAGACATAGTCGCTTCCCTCATCATTTTCAACATAAACCGCATCAGATCCTATATAAGTAAACTGGCCATTTGAAGTGTTGGGGTTTCCAAAATTAATATTAAGTTTCCCTGCCCAATCTCCGGTTTGTGTGTCATAGCGATAGAAGGAGTCTTCATTTCCTGGGTTTATGAAGATATATCGGCTTCCGTCATATGCCATGCTTGATCCATAGGTAAAATCTTTTGGAGCATTAGCAAGAACTGTCCAGATATTAGTAACAATATTATAGGACCAGAAGGCTTTTGAGTTTGTCGGAACCCCATTTCCGGCTCCTCTGGTAGCATAAAGCGTATTGTCCGGACCATTTACCAAAAAAGCTCCAGCATTGGTATTCATTGGCGTGGTTGCCATTGTAGTCCACGTGTCAGTTTCAATTTCATAGCGATAAAAAGTGGTTGAATTGTTTCCGGCAAAAGTATAGAGGCAGTGATTGTCGTTTAATTCATCCAGGCCTGTTACTCTGCAACTGCCCAAAGTCAATTCTCCACCGTTATTAATAGCTCCTAGTGCTACCGACAAACGGTTTTGATTCCAAAAACCAGGCGTGGAATTCAAGCGCATTGAGCCAACTCCGCCATTGTCATAGACATCAACACCTGCAAGATCCCCACCATCAAAATCTTCTTCGGTTGTTTTATTGACATGAAGTGGATCATCTTCACTAGGAACAGAAACGCCATTATAGACATATGTAAATGCATCCCAGACACTCTCGGCAATGTTTCCATTATTATCCTTAGATTTTATTTTCAGGTGATACGTCCCTGTCTTAAGAGCCGCATTTACTGTATATGTATTTCCAGTCTGATATGAACCGTCAGTTTCCGGATCGTCGCAATTTTCATCAGTGTCGAAACACACATAATATCCGGCGATTCCTGAACCATTGCTACTAGCTCCTGACCATAAGAAGTGGGGATGGAAATATGGATAACTGTTTCCAGATGTAAGCGCTGTCCCCTCAGAACTTGCAGAAGAAGCATTTATATTTGTAGGGTTTGTTGGTCTATCTTCTTTACTGGTATATGCAATGTTGTAGCTAAAAACTGTCGGGGTTGAAATTCTGCTCGCGCCTTGCGAACCAAGCGTTATTTTTATTTTTATATATTTATGATATTCAGGAGTTATTGTGCCCGCATCATCAGTGATTGAAATTTCATCATAATCGCTCCACTCCATTCCATCATCGCTGGTTTTGGCTTCATATGTAATTGACGTGTTGGCTGGAACATCGTCATCCACAGTCAAAGTTATGTCGCTATCAACATAATCAAGACTTATGGCCTCACTTTCATATGTTCCCTCTGCCGCATAATTGGTTGTGCTTATGGAATATTTCCACAAGTCTGAAAGTCCGAGACCGGTGGTTCCATACAAAGAAGTTCCGCCGTCATATTCTATACTGGCTCCATTGTACGGCCCGCGGCCATAACTGAATTTCTGATTACGGGGAAGCCTCCTCCAGCTGTCTCCGCTAATATCATACTCCCAGGTTTCATCCTTATAATAACCCGCTAAAGCATATATTTTTTGATTGCTGCTGTCGTAGGTCATGTCAAATCCATAATATTGAGAAAAAGGAGTTGAGGCCATTTTTGTCCAATTATTACTTCCAGTATTATATCTCAAAAATGCTGTCTCACCCCCTCCAACTGCCACAAACAAATTGGTTCCATTGGAAACAATTCTTGCTCCAGTGGTTGGATAATAATTTATCGTAGTTCCTCCATCACTTATTGAGATATCTGCAGCATTAGACCAAGCTCCTCCGCTAGCAGCCTGATAAAAAAGATCATTGGTTCCAGCTGTTCCGCCAGCCCATCCACGTAAGGCATATATTCGGCTATCGCCTGAATTGTAAGCCATCCCAGCTCCTTCACCAGCATTAGCTGGAAAATTGTTTGCTAAATTGCTCCAATTTCCGCCAGAATTAATAAAAACAGTAGCGGCTCCTGAACGTGGGAAATAAACCGTATTGTTATAGCAAGTTCCTTTAACATCATTATTGACCTGATAAAAACCAGAGGTGCCTCCATTGGTCCAGGTGTTTGTGGAAGTGTTGTAGACATAGTGACCAGCAGCAGCAGCAGCGTTTCCCCCCAAAATCGCCTGCAAAGATCCGTTACAGTAAATAAGATCTCCTCCGGTTCCCACTGCTTGCAGAGTTCCGGCTGCATTTTGCACGTTTTTTGGACCGATCCATTTTTGGTTAGCTGCTCCATCCGGATCAAGTTTCCATATATTTTGCGTACCATTTCCTTGAATAGCATAAATATTATCATCATTACTATCATATGAAAGCGATGCAAAGTTGGCATTTACGAGTCCTGGGGTTCCATACCCGCTTTCTGTAACAAGCGTCCAAGTATTTTTCTCTCCTGCACAAGTTCCAGTGCTTCCATCATTACAATTGATCTGATATCGCAAAACATTTGATGTTCCGCTAGAACGCAAGAAATAAAGATATTTGACAGTTCCATCGGTCCAATAAACACCTTTAGTTTCACCTGTTATAGTATATTGCGTTACCCCAACTTGTATATTCGCTAAATTCTCCCAAGTTCCCTGATTCGGAGCTTCCAGTTTGTACCGATGAAAAAGAACACCATTTCCACGCACCAGATACATATATCCGTCATTTCCATAAACCAAACCTCCCCCGGTTGTCACTGTCCCGGGCGCACCTGAAAGCAGTTTCCAATGATCTTCCGTGTCGCTCACGTCGTACATATAGAATTCTGCTCCAGCGTTTCCTCTTATGAAATAGATATCAGTTCCGTCTGTTTCAATGGCCGCTCCTGAATAAGGAACATCTGGAAGATCATCAAGCCTTTCCCATTCATCATCTTCAACGTCATATTTATAAAATTGCTGGGAATATCCTCCAAAAGTCGCATAAATGTCTCCGTCGCTTTCCAGATATGCCAAATCAGCACCATAGTTTGCTGGTTGAGGAAGATCGGCTATGTTTTCCCAACTATTGTCTGCGGTATCATATCTCCAAAAATCCTTGCCGGCATACCCGCGAGTTACATACAAATAATTTCCCGCCATCACCGAACTACTACCATAGCCAATGGTTTCCGGCGTTGGCGTGACAATTCTTTCTGTCCATGAGCCTTCGGGGTCAAGCTGGATAGCGTCTTGCGAACCTTCAGCATTAGCATTTGTTAGTGTTCCTCTTTCCCAGTCCGCCTTAAGGCTTACCGTAACCGACTTCGGCGCGCTTAATACACTTATTGTCGTCGAAAAAACAACTAACAAAATAATTAGTGCAAACGACATTCGCCAAGACAGATATTGAAAAAGTTTAAATGTTTTTCTAAAAACAAAGCTTACTGCTCCAAAAATTAGTGATGCATAATAACGACGCCAATATGCTTTTCCGTAGCTCTCCTTTTTTGCCACATGAGAAGAAAGATATACCGAAAGAGTTTCTTTATTTTTATTTTTTTTCAAGTTGCCTGAAAATCCAAAGAATTTTCTCCAAGAAATTTTTCTTACAGTAAAACTTTTTTTATCTGCCGCTCTTTTAATTTTAATTCATTTTTCCTTGAAGAAACTTTGTCTTTTTTTACCAAAACCTTTTTATTAATCACTTCGGCATTTTTTTTCTTTGTAATTTTTTTCTGGTTTTTCTTTCTCGTTTTTTTCGAAGAATTTAAAGGAGTGTTTTTAAAATGCAAAAAATCCCCTCTTTTCCTTGTTAAAATGGAAACGGGTTTTTTGTTTCTAACTATATTTTTTTTGTTTTTTCGTGAAGTAATCTTACTTCCCCTTTTTGTTTTTCTCACGAAATACAAGCAAGCACCCACCTGCTTCTTAGGTATTTTATAGCTTCGCTTTAAAAAAATTTAATTCTTCTTTTTTATTTTTAAGCACAAAAGCAAGGTTCACCCTTAAGCTGAGCCTTCTTCTTATTAGCACAACTTGATTGTAACATTATTTTGATATTGTGTCATCATTCCCCACAAGCAAAGTTATCCACAGATTTTTTGACGTTAAATGTTTTGTTTAAAGCAAAATGTTTAATAAATTTTAAATTTTAAATTTTTTTAAAACACCCCAAATGGATTGTTTTAAAAAATCTGAGCCTCTTAGTATCTGACGTTCGAAATATATATAAAAACTAACAAATTCATATTAACCTATAGGCATTAAAGAAAGATCCTTAATAAATGAATATGTAAGGCAAAAAATAACTGCAAAAAACAAAAGGGCATATAGCAATGAAAAATGTATACTATTCTCCTGCTTAAATATTCTTATCTTAAAATCAACAAAAAATACAACTATGCTAGGTAAAGCCACTGTATAAAAATAAAAGGATAGGCTACCCGCATCTAGATACAAAAAATCCGTAAATAAAATACTAACAAAAAATAAAAATAATAATACAACAGATATTCCAATTGACAATACTGAATGTAAAAAATAATTTCCAATATATACTTCTTTAAATACTTTTTCTACTATAAATTTCGAAATAAATGCTGTGATCAATAGTAAAATCAATATCCCTGCCAATAATACAACCATCATAAGCTTAATAATTATAAAAAAGTCTATTTATATTTTTATTATGCCACAGTTCGATTTCACTTACAAGTAACAAAAAACAAGGCTTTAGAAAGCCTCATTTTG
>Ga0116154_10002097_pt1 | contig 15581 bp, 12 predicted proteins | sample AD_UKC030_MetaG_FD_89898 | JGI IMG/M metagenome (GOLD analysis project Ga0116154, IMG submission 89898) | Active sludge microbial communities of municipal wastewater-treating anaerobic digesters from USA - AD_UKC030_MetaG | ecosystem: Engineered > Bioreactor > Anaerobic > Digestate | place: USA...
GAGGACCGCGAGGCGATCGCCGAGGCGGTGGCGGGCGCGGTCGCGGGCACCGAGGCGCTGGGGCGCGCGGCGAGCTTTCGGCTCGACCGGCTCGACCTCCGCGACCGGCTGCTGCTGCATGAACGGCACCTGGTAAGCAAGGAACTGGCCGGCCTCGGCGGTGAGCCGGCGCCGGTCGGGGCTATGCTCCTGGTCCAGGGCCGGGTCGGCGCGATGGTGAACGAGGAGGATCACCTGCGGCTCCAGGGGGTCGTTTCCGGGTTCGCGCTGGATGCGGCGTACGCCGAGGTGGACCGGCTGGACAGTGAACTGGGGCAACGACTTGCCTTCGCATTTCACCCGGAGTTTGGTTACCTTTCCGCCTGTCCCACCAACGTCGGAACCGGCCTGCGCGCCTCGGTCCTGATTCACCTGCCCGGGCTGGTGCTGACCAAGGAAATCTCGAAGGTGCTGCAGGGGCTGGCCCAGGTCGGCCTGGCAGTACGGGGCTTGTACGGCGAGGGGAGCGAAGTCGTCGGCAACTTCTTCCAGTTGTCGAACCAGACCACCCTCGGCAAGTCGGAGCGGGACCTCCTCGATCACCTCGGCAAGATGGTCCGCGAGGTGATGACCTACGAGGAAGAGGCGCGGGCGGTGCTGCTGCGCGACGCCCGTGCGGTGATCGAGGACAAGGTCTGGCGCGCCTACGGGCTCCTGCGGTACGCCCGGGCGATTTCCTACGAGGAGGCGATGAACCTCCTCAGCGGCGTGCGGCTCGGGGTGGGACTGCAGGTGATTCCCGACGTCGGGTTCTACGCCCTCAACAAGATGCTGGTTCACACGCAGCCGGCGCACCTGGCCTCGGCGCATGGCGTGGCGATCGACGATCCGTCGCTCGCCGTCCACCGCGCCGACTTCGTGCGGACGCTGCTGCAAGACGAAGGACGGCGAGCAGGGTGACCCCATGAACGGCTACAACTTCACCGACCGCGTCCGGAAGGTCCTCCAGATGGCCCGCGAAGAGGCGGCCCGTCTGCACCACGAGTACGTCGGCACCGAGCACATCCTGCTCGGGCTGATCCGCGAGGGCGAGGGCGTCGCCGCCGGCGTCCTGCAGAACCTGAACGTGGACCTCGAGGACATCCAGCAGAAGATCGAGGAGACCGTCAAGCGCGGGAAGGCGGCCGCGGCCGCCGGTCCCGACCTGCCGTACACCTCGCGCGCCAAGAAGGTGCTCGAGCTGGCCATGGTCGAGGCGCGCGAGCTCAACCACTCCTACGTCGGCACGGAGCACCTGCTCCTCGGGCTGCTGCGGGAGGAAAAGGGCATCGCGGCGCAGGTGCTGGCCGACGCCGGCGTGAGCCTCGAGCAGTCGCGCGCCGAAACCCTCCGCATCCTGGGGAGCGACCTCCCGCCGTCGGCGCCCGCGGCGCCCGCGGGGCAGCCGCAGCCGGCGGCCAAGTCCGAGAAGAAGTCCAAGACTCCCGCGCTCGACCACTTCTGCCGCGACCTCACCCAGCTCGCCGCCGAGGGCCAGCTCGACCCGACCATCGGACGCGCCTCGGAGATCGAGCGCGTCATGGAGATCCTGGCGCGCCGCAAGAAGAACAACCCAGTCCTGATCGGCGAGCCGGGCGTGGGCAAGACGGCCATCGTCGAGGGGCTCGCGCTCCTCATCGCCAGCGGCCAGTGCCCCGACGTGCTGCGCGACCACCGCGTCCTGTCGCTCGACATGGCGGCGGTCATCGCCGGCACCAAGTACCGCGGGCAGTTCGAGGAGCGGCTCAAGGCGGTCATGAACGAGATCGCCCAGAACCGCAACATCGTCCTGTTCATCGACGAGCTGCACACTCTCGTCGGGGCGGGGGCGGCGGAGGGGGCCATCGACGCGTCCAACATGCTCAAGCCGGCGCTCGCGCGCGGCGAGCTGCAGTGCGTCGGCGCCTCGACCCTCAACGAGTACCGCAAGTACATCGAGAAGGACGGCGCGCTCGAGCGGCGGTTCCAGACCGTCGTCGTGGAGCCCCCCTCGATCGACGAGACCTTCGAGATCCTCAAGGGCCTGCGCAAGAAGTACGAGGACCACCACCGCGTAAGCATCCCCGACGAGACGCTCCGCGCGGCGGCGCAGCTCTCCGAGCGGTACATCACCGACCGGTTCCTGCCGGACAAGGCCATCGACGTCATCGACGAGGCGGGCGCCCGCGCCCGGCTCGCCTCGCAGGCGCCGCCGCCCGAGGTGGCCGCGCTCAAGGGCGACCTCGACAAGGTGAACGTGGACAAGGAAGAGGCGGTCCGCGACCAGAACTTCGAGCGCGCGGCCTCGCTGCGCGACCGCGAGCGCGACCTGCAAAACCAGATCCGCCTCCGCCAGGAGGAGTGGGAAAAGGACCGGCAGACCCGGCGGCCGACCATCGACGAGGAGGCCATCGCCTTCATCGTCTCCCGGTGGACGGGCATCCCGGTGACCCGGATCCAGGAGGCGGAGGCCTCCCGCCTGCTCCGGATGGAGGAGGAGATCCACGGGTCCGTCGTCGGCCAGGATGAGGCCATCCGCGCCGTCTCGCGCGCCATCCGGCGCTCCCGCGCCGGGCTCAAGGACCCGAACCGGCCCATTGGCTCGTTCATCTTCTCGGGTCCCACCGGCGTCGGCAAGACCGAGCTGGCGCGCGCCCTGGCCAAGTTCCTCTTCGCCGACCCCTCGGCGCTCATCCGCGTGGACATGTCGGAGTACATGGAAAAGTTCTCCGTGTCCCGGCTGATCGGCGCGCCGCCCGGCTACGTGGGGTACGAGGATTCCGGCACGCTCACCAAGCTGGTGCGCCGCAAGCCGTACTCCGTGGTCCTGCTCGACGAAATCGAGAAGGCCCACCCCGACGTATTCAACATCCTGCTCCAGGTGCTCGACGAAGGCCACCTGACGGACAACTACGGCCGGATGATCGACTTCAAGAACACCGTGGTCATCATGACCTCGAACGTCGGCGCGCGCGACATCACCCAGTCCAAGAGCCTCGGGTTCCACACCCAGGACGCCAGTGCGTCGTTCGAGACCATGGCCGGCAAGGTCAAGGAGGAGATGGCGAAGGTCTTCAACCCCGAGTTCCTCAACCGCCTGGACGATGTCATCGTCTTCCACCCGCTGAGCCGGGAGCACATCGCGGAGATCGTCAGCATCCTCCTGCGCGAGGTCGCCCGGCGGCTCGGCGACCAGGTGCGGCTGACCCAGGCGGCCACCGACTTCCTGGCGGAACAGGGCTACGACCAGCAGTACGGCGCCCGTCCGCTCAAGCGCGCCATCCAGAAATACGTCGAGGATCCGCTGAGCGAGAAGATCCTGCTCGGCGAGATCGGCCGCGGCGACGAGATCGAGGTCGATCTCGGACCAGACGGCAAGTCGCTCGCGTTCCGCGCCCTGACCGGGACGCAGGCCTGAGTCGTGCGAGGCCGGACGCCCTCACGGCGGGGGCGGCCGGCCGCGCGTCCGGACGCCCTCCCCTGATGCTTCGTCGCTGCATCCCCCTGCTGGCCCTCCTGGTCCTGGCAGCGCAACCGCTGCGCGGGCAGGACCTGGCCTCGCCCCCGGTCGACAGCCTCGTCGTCGAGGGCAACAAGCGCCTCACCGAGGCCCAGATCGTGGGCACCTCCGGGCTGGTGGTCCACCAGCCGGTCACATATCGCGACATCCAGCGCGCCATCACCGCCCTCTTCCAGACCGGCCAGTTCGACGACGTCCGGATCGAGCAGCGCGAGGCCGGCGGGCTCCTCATCCTGGTCATCATCGTCCGGGAACGGCCGATCCTGGCCAGCTGGAGCCTGCTGGGTGTGCGGCAGCTGCCGGAGCAGTCGGTGCGCGACCGGGTCACCCTCGTCGTGGGACGGCCCCTCGACCGGAGCGCCGTGGCGCAGAGCCGGGCCAGCATCGATTCCGCCTACGCCGACAAGGGCTACTTCCAGGCGCAGACCACGGTCAGCGAGTTTGCCCAGCCTGACGGATCGGTGCAGCTGGTCTTCCAGGTGGTGGAGGGGATGCGGATCTCGATCAGCCAGATCCTGGTGTCCGGCAACGAACGCTTCACGGACAAGCAGGTGGCCAAGCACATGGACACCAAGCCGGAGGGGTTCCTCTGGTTCCAGAAGGGGACCTACGACGAGGACAAGGTCGAGTCGGACATGCGGCAGCAGCTCCCGCTGTTCTACGGTTCCAAGGGCATGATCGACTTCCAGGTCATCAAGGACACGGTGCTGGCGGATCCCGAGACCGGCAAGGCCGCCCTGTCGCTGACGGTGGAAGAGGGCAAGGTGTACTACGTCGGTACCATGGACCTGATCGGCAACCGCCGGTACTCGGCCGACGAGCTCGGGGCGTATTACCCGTTCGGCGGCGCCGCGGCCATCCAGAGCGGGAAGCCCGTCGTGAGCCAGCCGTTCAACCGCGCCGCGTGGGAGGCGGCCACCAACCGGCTGAAGGACCTGTACCTCAACACCGGATATATCTACTCGCGGGTGACCCCGGAGGAGAGCCGGCGCATCGCCGAGGATGGCACGCCGATGATCGACCTGCGGTGGCGGATCGAGGAGGGTGCCCCCGCCACCATCAACCGCATCATCATCCTCGGCAACGACGTAACCCATGAGTCCGTCATCCGGAGCGCCATCGTCATCTTCCCGGGATCGGTGTTCAATCGTGAGCTGCTGATCCGCAGCTACCAGAACATCTCGAACCTCGGGTTCTTCCAGCCGCTGCCCCCGCCCGACGTGGCGCCCACCGAGAACGGCCAGGACGTGGACATCACCTTCACCGTGGTGGAGAAGCGCACCGGCAACGTCAACTTCGGCGCCTCGCTGGGGCAGGGCACGGGCCTCGGCGGCTTCCTCGGGCTGGAGGAGCCGAACCTGTTCGGGCGGGGCAAGCGCGGCCGGTTCCAGTGGCAGTTCGGCAAGAACGTGAACGACTTCAACCTCTCGTACACTGACCCGTCCATCCAGGGGTCGCGCGTGTCCGGGACGCTGGCGCTGTTCAATTCGCGGCAGCGCTACATCGTCGGCGACCTCGGCCGCCGAGAGCAGAAGGGCGGGTCCGTCCAGGTCGGCTTTCCGGTGTTCGGCTCCCGCTACACCCGGCTCTTCACCTCGTACAGCCTGATGAGCATCAGCTACGCCGGCGGGTCGATCAGCCTCCGCGAGCGGTACAGCTGCTCACAATGCGTGAAATCCACGGTCGGGTTCAGCCTCGTCCGGGACACCCGGGTCGGCCTCCCGTTCGCCACCGGCGGCAGTCGGGTCACCACCAACCTGGAGTTCACCGGCGGCGTCCTGGGCGGCGACGGCGACTTCCAGAAGCTGGAATACGAAGGCCAGTGGTACGTGCCCCTCGGCGGCCTGGGCGGCACCGCCCAGCTCGGCACCGGGATCAAGTTCGTCCTCGGGCTCACCGCCAAGGCGGGGTGGATCTTCGGCGACGCGGGGCCGTTCTTCACCGACCTGTACTCCATGGGCGGCGTGCAGTACGGCATTCCGCTCCGCGGCTACGAGGAGTTCTCCATCACGCCGGACGGGTACAATCCGTTCTCCAGCTCGACCCGGGCCAGCGCCAACGCCTTCGGGCAGTCCTACGCCGCCTTCACGGCGGAAGCCGGGGCCCGGATGAGCCAGTCGCTCTACGTGAACCTCTTCTTCGACGCGGGCAACGTCTACCGCACCCCGTCACAGTTCGATCCCGCCCGCCTCTACCGCGGCGTGGGCGTTGGAGTAGCTTTGATCTCGCCGCTGGGCCCGATCGGGATCGACCTGGCCTACGGCATCGACCGCCTGAACATCGACGGGCAGCCGGACCCAAGCTGGAAGTTGCACTTCAAGATCGGCAACATCTTCTGAGGACCGCAGTTCCATATTCACTGACATCCAGGCAGGAGTTTACGATGGGACGGATTTTCACCGCACTTTCTCTCGCCGGGCTCGCGACCGGCCTCGTGGCGCTGCCGGCCTCGGCCCAGCAGTCTGCAGGCAAGGTCGCTTACATCAACTCCCGGCTGGTCCTCGCGTCCATGCCCGAGTTCGCCAAGGCCGAGACGCTGCTCACCAACGAAGTGGCAGGATACCGGCTGGAAGTCCAGAAGCTGCAGGCCAACCTCGACTCGGCGGTGCAGTCGTTCCAGCAGAGCTCGGTCGTGCTGAGCCCCTCCGCCCGCACCGCCAAGCAGAAGGAACTCGAGGCGCAGCAGCAGCAGCTCGAGAAGCGCATGCAGGAACTGCAGGATCGGGCGGCGCAGCGCGAGCGCGACGTGGTCGGGCCGATCCAGCAACGGGTCACCTCGATCGTCGAGGGGGTACGCGCCGCCGGAGGATACGCCATGATCTTTGACGTTTCCACGCAGAACACGGGCATCGTCGCGGCCGACCGTTCGCTGGACCTGACCCAGAAGGTCATCGACCAGCTGAAGGCCGGCGGCGGCAGCTGAGCCGGTGACGCCTCCCACGCTCACGGCACAGGCGGTCGCTGACCTCGTCGGCGGCCGCCTGCTTGGCAATGGGGCGCTGCCCCTGACCGACGTCGGCCCGCTCGACCGGGCCGACGGCGCCACGCTGTCGCTGCTGAGCGGCCCGCGGTACGTGGAGGCGTTCGCCCGGTCGGCGGCGGGCGCGGTGTTGTTGCGCGCCGAGCACGCCGAGGTGGCCGGCGGGCCCATGACCAGGATCGTCGTGGACGACCCGGCGGCCGCCCTGCTCAAGGTGGTGCCGGTCCTCATTCCCGAGCCCGCGGTCGAGTGGGGCGTGGCGCCGACGGCCGTCATCGGCCCCGGGGCCACCTGGCGCGGCGAGGTGCAGATCGGGCCCCACGCGGTGCTGGGTCGGGACGTGCGCCTCGGTTCCAGATGCCGGATCGGCCCGGGGGCGGTGCTGGAGGACGGCGTGGTGGCCGGGGACGACTGCGACATCGGGCCGAACGTGGTGTGCCACCGCGGGACGCGGCTCGGGAACCGGGTGCGGCTCAAGGCGGCCGCCGTGATCGGCGGCGACGGCTTCGGGTTCGCCTCCGGCCCCGGCGGGCACCGGCCGATCCGCCACGTCGGCGGCTGCGTGCTCGAGGACGACGTGCAGGTCGGTTCCCACTCCTGCGTGGACCGCGGGAGCCTCGACGACACCGTCATCGGGGCGGGGACGAAGATCGACAACCTCGTCCACCTCGCCCACAACGTCCAGACCGGCCGAGGCTGCCTCATCATGGCCGGGGTCGGGGTGGCGGGGAGCACGCGCATGGGGAACGGCGTCATCCTCGCCGGCCAGGTCGGCGTGACCGGCCACATCACGCTGGGTGACGGCGTCAGGGTCAGCGCGCAGTCGGGGATCGGCCAGGACGTCCCGGCCGGGACCGACATGGGCGGGAGCCCGGCGCGGCGCCAGCGCGACTACCTTCGTGCCCAGTCCGCCCTGTACCGGGTGGCCAAGATCATCAACCAGCTCGAAGAACTCGTGTCGAAGCGAGGTGACCGTGGCTAGGCGTACGATCGATCGGGAAGTGTCCCTGAGCGGGGCGGGTCTCCACACCGGCGCCGTCGTGACCGCCACCTTCCGGCCGGCACCGGGCGGACGCCGGGTGGTCTTCCGCCGCACCGACCTGCCCGGGACGCCCGAGATCGCGGCCCGGCTCGAGGAGGTCGAGGCGACGGACCGGCGCACCGTGCTCGGCCAGGGCGCGCAGGCGATCCACACCGTGGAGCACGTCCTCGCCGCGGTGTGCGCCCTCGGGCTCGACGACCTCTACATCGACCTCGACGGCCCGGAGCCACCGGCGCTCGACGGCTCCTTCCGGCCGTGGCTCGAGGCGCTGCAGGGCGCCGGCGAGCGGGTGCAGGACGGCGACCCGGTGGTCTTCCGCGTCCTCGCCCCGTTCACCGTCACCGAGGGCGCGTCGAGCTACGTGGTCTCGCCCGCGGGCGCCATGCGCGTCACGGTGGCCATTGATTTCCCGCATCCGCTCATCGGTTCCCAGGCGGGGAGTTACGAGGTGACGCCGGAGGTCTTCGCGCGCGAGCTCGCCGGCGCGCGGACCTTCGGGTTCGTGCACGAGGTCGAGGCGCTCAAGGCCAAGGGCCTCATCCAGGGCGCCACGCCCGGGAACGCGGTGGTGCTCACCGACACTGGGCTGGTGGACGGCACCACGCTCCGGTGGCCTGACGAGTTCGTGCGCCACAAGGCCGCCGACCTCGTCGGCGACCTGGCCCTGATCGGCGGACGGGTGCAGGCCCACATCGTCGCCACGCGGCCCAGCCACCAGGGCAACATCGCGCTCGCGCGCGCCATCGCCCGGACCGGGCAGCGCGAGGGCGGGATCGCCATGGACATCGGCCGGATCCTCGACGTGATCCCCCACCGGTATCCGTTCCTGCTGGTGGACCGGATCATCGAGATGGAAGGCAAGAAGCGGATCGTGGGGATCAAGAACGTCACCATCAACGAGCCGTTCTTCCAGGGGCATTTCCCCGGGCACCCGATCATGCCCGGCGTGCTCGTCATCGAGGCGATGGCGCAGGTGGGCGGGATGCTGCTCCTCGGCTCGCTGGTCGAGATGACGGAGGAGAAGGTCATCTACTTCATGTCGCTCGACAACGTGAAGTTCCGGCGGCCGGTGCTCCCCGGCGACCAGCTCCGGTTCGAGCTCGAGATGGTCCAGTTCCGCGGGAAGACCTGCAAGATGAAGGGCGTCGCGTACGTGGACGGAAAGGTGGCCGTCGAGGCGGAGATGATGGCCGCCGTGGTGGACCGGTGACCGTCCGCATCCACCCGACCGCGCTGGTGGACCCCGGCGCGACGCTCGGCGAGCGCATCGAGGTCGGCCCCTTCGCGATCATCGGCCCCGACGTGGTGGTGGGCGACGGCTGCCGCATCGGGCCGCGCGCCACGCTGGAGCGCTACGTGCGCCTCGGGGCGGGCGTCAGCGTCGGCGAGGGCTCCCTGCTGGGCGGCCCGCCGCAGGACTTCAAGTTCAAGGACGAGGAGACCTGGGTCGAGGTGGGGCCGGGCACCGTCATCCGCGAATACGCGACGATCAACCGCGGCACCGCCGCCACCGGAAAGACGGTCGTCGGCGCCAACTGCTTCCTGATGTCCTACGTTCACATCGCGCACGACTGCCGGGTGGGCGACCGGGTCATCATCGCCAACGCAACGCAGGTGGCCGGGCACGTGACCATCCACGACTACGCGAACCTGAGCGGCCTGGCGGCGGTGCACCAGTTCGTCACCATCGGCAGTTACGCCTTCGTGAGCGGATGCACCCGCGTCAACCAGGACGTGCCGCCGTACGTGAAGGCGGCGGGCAATCCGATGGAACTCTACGGCCTCAACTCGATCGGCCTGCAGCGCGCCGGCTTCGCGCCGCAGACCATCGCCGGCCTCAAGCGGGCCTACCGCCTGTTCTTCAACTCCGACCTCAACCTCGGCCAGGCGATTGAGCGGGCGCGGATGGACCTCCCCGACCTGCCCGAAATCGAGCGCTTCATCGGGTTCGTGGAATCCTCGGGGCGGGGCGTCCCGGCGTGAGCGCCCCGCTGCCCGTCGGCGTGATCGGCGTCGGCGCGCTGGGGCGGCACCACGCGCGCCACCTCGCCACCCTCGACGGCGTGAAGCTCGTCGGCGTCTACGACGCCAATACGGAGACGGCCGAACGGGTCGGGGCCGAGGTGGGGGCGCCGGCGATGAGCGGGGTGGACACGCTGCTCGGGCAGGTGAAGGCGGTTTCGATCGCCGTCCCCACCTCCCTCCACGCGGAGGTCGGCCTGCGCGCGCTGGAGCGCGGCGTGGCCGTCCTCATGGAAAAGCCGCTGGCCGCCACGCTGGCGGAGGCCGACGCGCTGGTGGCCGCCGCCGCGCAGGCCGGCGTCGTCCTGCACGTGGGCCAGATCGAGCGCTACAACCGCGCGGTCCGCGCCGCCCTCCCCGCGGTGGAGAATCCCCGGTACATCGAGGTCGAGCGGATCGCCCCCTATTCGCCGCGCGGCACGGACGTCTCCGTCGTGCTCGACCTGATGATCCACGACCTCGACCTGCTCCTCGCGCTCACCGGATCGCCGGAAGTCACCGACGTTCGCGGCATCGGTGCCGCGGTGCTCTCCTCCCACCTCGACATGGTCAACGCGCGTCTTGAGCTCCCCGGCGGCACGGTGGCGTCGATCACCGCCTCGCGCATCGGGCGGCAGCGGGTGCGGCGGGTCCGCATCTACCAGGACACCGGGTACCTCACGCTCGATCTCGCCTCCGGGCACGCCACCTTCCTGCGGGTGCGGCCGAGCTGGAAGCGCGGCACCGGGACCAGCCTCGAAGAGGTCGTGGAGGAGATCGTGCTCGAGGCGCCCGAGGGCGACGCGCTCCGGCTCGAGCTGACCGAGTTCGTGCGCGCGGTTCGCGGCGAACGGCACCGCGGCGTGACGGGCGTGGAGGGCCGCGCCGCGCTCGACCTCGCCTTGCGCGTGGGCGCGGTGGTGCGACCGGCATGACCGTCGGCGCCCCCCGGATCCTGGTCTCTGCGGGGGAACCATCGGGGGACCTGCACGGCGCGGAGGTCGTCGCCGCCCTTCGCGCGCGGTGGCCCTTGGCGACTATCGACGGGGTAGGTGGTCCGCGGATGGCCGCCGCCGGGGCCAGCCTCCTCTTCCCGATGGAGCGCCTGAGCGCGATGGGCGCCGTCGAGATCATCCGGCGGGTGCCCGCGCACCTGGAGCTGTACCGGTCGCTTACGGCGGAGTTCCGTCGGCGGCGGTGGGACCTCTACCTGCCGATCGACTATCCCGGGTTCCACCTGCGCACGGCCCGGGCCGCGCGCGAGGCGGCCATCAAGGTGTTGTACTACATCCCGCCGCAGCTCTGGGCATGGCGCCCCGGCCGGGCTCGGCGGCTGGCCGCCGCGGTGGACCGGCTCGCGGTGGTGTTGCCGTTCGAGCCGGCCTTCTTTGCGGGGGTTGGGCTCGAGGCCACGTACGTGGGGCATCCCCTCCTCGACCGGGCGCCGGCGCCGTCGCGGGAGGCCGCCCGCGCCTCGCTGGGCCTTGCGGCGGGCGCACGGGTGCTGGCGCTCTTTCCGGGGAGCCGGGAGCAGGAAGTCCGGAGCCACTGGGAGACGTTTCGTGCGGTGGCTGGCCAGCTCCGCGCGTCGGGACGGTGCGACGAGGTCGTGGTGGCCGTCACGACGGCCGGCCGCTATCCCGACCCGGGGCAGGCGCGACTCGTCGCCGACCCGCGGACGGTGTTGGCGGCCGCCGACGCCTGCCTCGCCAAGTCCGGCACCACGACGCTGGAGGCGGCGCTGGCCGACGTGCCGATGGCGGTAGCGTACCGGATGCATCCGCTCACCTTCGCGGTGGCGCGCCGGCTTGTGACGGTACGGTGGGTGAGCCTGGTCAATCTGGTCGCCGACCGCGAAGTCGTCCCGGAGTTCCTGCAGGAAGCGATGACCGTCCCCGCGCTGGTCGGGGCGCTCGGCGACCTCCTCACCCACGGGCACCCGGCGCGGCAGGCACAGCTGACGGCGCTCGCGGAGGTCCGCGGCCGCCTGGGGACCCCGGGGGCGTCCGCCCGGGTGGCGGACATCGCGGCGGAGCTGCTGGCCACGTGAAGATCAAGGTCCCGCCGAAGGCGGTGGACTGGGTCGTGCACCCCGTGGCCCGGGCGGTCGCGGGGAGCTGGCGGTTCGAGCGGGTCAACCGCGGCGCGTGGGACGGGCTGGTCGCCGCGGGGCGCGGGTTCGCCTGCATGCTCTGGCACGAGGCGCTGTTGCCGCTGCTCTGGCACCACCGCGACGCGCACGCGGTCATCGTCGTGAGCCAGGCCCGCGACGGGCAGTACCTGTCGGACTTCGCGGAGGCGATCGGCTATCGCCTGGTGCGCGGATCGAGCTCGCGCGGCGCGGTGGGGGCGCTGCTCGCCGCCGCCCGGGAACTGCAGGGCGGGGCGATCGTGGCGCTGACCCCGGACGGGCCGCGAGGCCCGCGGCGGGAGCTGAAGCCGGGGGTCCTGGCCGCCGCGCAGCGGGCCGGCGTGCCGGTCCTGCCGGTGCACGCCGTGGCCGACCGCGCGTGGCGGCTACATTCATGGGATCGCTTCTGCATCCCGAAGCCCTTTGCGCGGGTGCGCGTGGCCTACGGCACGCCGCTCGTCATCGCGGGGGGCGAGGAGCATCTTGCGGCGGCCGAGGCGGCGGCGCGGCTTGCCATGGACGAGGTCGAGAGGATGGCGCAATGGCCCGACGGCACGGCGACACACACCGGCTGATCCGCTGGCTCTGGACCAGCCGGCGGCTGGACGCCAGGCTGGCGCGTGTCGGTCTGCTGCCGGCCGCGGTGGTCTGGCGGGCCGGGATGGGACTCCGCGAGTTCTCGTTCCGGCAGGGCTGGCGGGCGGCGCACACCCTGCCGCTGCCGTCGGTCGCGGTCGGCAACCTCACGGTGGGTGGGTCGGGCAAGACGCCGATCGCCACCTGGATCGCCCGGCACTTTGCCGCGCGAGGCCGGCGGCCCGGGATCCTGCTCCGCGGGTACGGGGCCGACGAGGTGCTGGTCCATCGTCACGACGTCCCCGAGGCGGTGGTGGTCGCCAATCCCGACCGGCTGGCCGGCGCGGCGACCGCGGCGGCGGACGGGGCGGACGTGCTCGTTCTCGACGACGCGTTCCAGCGCCTCGACGTCCGCCGGGACCTCAATGTCCTGGTGGTGAGCGCCGAGACGACGCTGGCCGTCCGGTGGCCGCTGCCCGCCGGCCCCTGGCGCGAAGGGTGGGGGGCGATGGAGCGGGCCGATTTCGTGATCGTGACGCGGAAGCGCGCCACCCCCGAGGCGGCGGCGGGGCTGGCCGCGGAGATTTCGCGGACCACCGCCGTCCCGATCGCCATCGTGCACCTCGGCCTGCACCACCTCGAGGGGATGCTGAGTGGCGCGTCGCGCCCGGTCGAGAGCCTGCGCGGGGAGCGCGTGGTGGCCGCGACGGCCATCGCCGATCCGGACGCCTTCGTCGCCCAGGTGAAGGGGACCGGTGCCCAGGTGCAGGTTGCCACCTGGAAGGACCACTACGATTTCCGGGACGAAGACGTGGCCTGGCTGGCGCGGGCGGCCCGAAAGGCCGATCACGTGGTCCTGACGGCCAAGGACGCCGTCAAGCTCCGCGAGCGCTGGCCCGCCAGCGCGCCGGAGCCGCTCGTAGCGATATTGAATGTGAGGTTCGAATCCGGGGGCGAGGCCTTTGCCGCGGCGCTCGACGCCCTCGTGTCACCCGTGAAGCGCCCGCCGTCCACCTGAAGGTCCGGACAACCCGGAGAGGACTATGACCAGCGTAAACGTGCGTACCGGCCAGGACGTCGTCCGCCCGGAGAAGGATACGTTTCTCGGCGAGGAAAACCCCTTCGAGGCGATGATGTCGCGCTTCGACTACGCGGCCAAGCGGCTGAGCCTCGACGCCGGCCTCTACAAGGTGCTCCGCAACCCCGAGAAGCAGATCACCGTGTCGATCCCGGTGCAGCGCGACGGCGGCGACGTCGAGGTGTACACCGGCTATCGCGTGCTGTACAACACCTCCCGCGGCCCGGCCAAGGGCGGCATCCGGTTCGACATGAACGTCACCCTGGACGAGGTGACGGCGCTCGCCGCGTGGATGACCTGGAAGTGCGCGGTGGTCAACATCCCCTTCGGCGGCGCCAAGGGTGGCGTGATCTGCGACCCCAGCACCATGTCCATGGGCGAGCTCGAGCGGCTGACCCGGCGCTACACGTCCGCCATCATCGACACCCTCGGCCCCGACAGCGACGTGCCGGCGCCGGACGTCAACACGAACGAACGCGTCATGGCGTGGATCATGGACACCTATTCCATGCACAAGCGCCACACCGTCACCGCGGTGGTGACCGGCAAGCCGGTCGAGATGGGCGGCTCGCAGGGGCGCCGGGAAGCCACCGGCCGCGGCTGCATGATCGTCACGCTCGAAGCCCTGAAGCGCCTCGGGATGCCCATCAAGGGCGCGCGGGTGGCGGTGCAGGGCTTTGGCAACGTCGGATCGGTCGCGGCGGACCTGCTGGCCAAGCAGGGCGCCGTCGTCGTGGCCGTGAGCGACAAGTCGGGGGGGCTGTACAACGCGAAGGGGTTCGACGTCAAGGACCTGCTCTCCTGGGTCAAGGAGAAGAAAGTCCTCGCCGGCTATCCCAAGGGCGATGTCATCACCAACGACCAGCTCCTGGCGTGCGACTGCGACGTCCTCGTGCCCGCCGCCATGGAAAACGTGATCACCAGCAAGAATGCCGGGAGCATCCAGGCCAAGATCATCTGCGAGGGCGCCAACGGCCCGACCACGGCCAAGGCGGACGCCATCCTCGAACAGAAGGGCATCTTCGTCATCCCGGACATCCTGGCGAACGCCGGTGGCGTCACCGTCAGCTACTTCGAGTGGGTGCAGGACCGCAGCGGGTACTTCTGGGACGAGGACACCGTCAACCGGCGCCTCGAGCGGATCATGGTCACCTCGTTCGAGGAAGTGGCCGCCATGGCCGACAAGCACGCGGTGAACATGCGGATCGCGGCGTACATGCTGTCGATCGAGCGGGTCGCGGCGGTGCACCGGCTCCGCGGCATGTACGCCTGATCCGGCCGGCCGCGCGTGGAGTTATGGCTGCTGGCCGTCGGCAAGCTTCGGCCCTGCTACCGCGAGGCCTGTGACGATTACCTTCGCCGCATCGGACGGCGCGCGAAGGTGCATGAGGTGGAGGTGCGTGAAGCGGCCCGGGCTCCGACCCGGGCCGTTCAGCAGGCGGAAGAGGCGGACCGGCTCCGGGCCCGGATTCCGCCGCGCGCCCAGGTCGTGGCGCTCGCCCGGGAGGGACGCGCCTGGACCAGCGCCGAACTCGCCGACCGCTTCGCGCGGTGGGAAGCCGACGCACGGCCGCTGGTGTTCCTGGTCGGAGGCTCGACCGGACTCGACCCCGGCCTCGTCACCGAGTCCGAGTCGGTCTGGAGCCTCGGCCCCCTCACGCTGCCGCACGAACTGGCGCGGGTCGTGGTGGTCGAGCAGATCTACCGCGCGGGCACGATCCTGCGCGGCGAACCGTACCACAAGGGGAGGTAGGGCTGGCCGAGTGGTTTGAGGACTGGTTCAACGAGGACTACCTCGCGCTCTACCCCCACCGCGACCAGGCGGAAGCCGATCGCGCCGTCGCCCTGCTCACGCGCGTGCTGCCCTGGCGACGGGGATGGCGGGTCCTCGACGTCGGGTGCGGCGCCGGCCGGCATGCGCACGCGCTGGCCGCGGCCGGGGGCCGCATGCTCGGACTCGACCTCTCGAGGGCGCTCCTGAAACGCGCGCGCGCCGCGGCCGTGCCGCTGGTGCGGGCCGACATGCGCCGGCTTCCGGTCCGCGCCGGATCGATGGACCTCGTCGTGAACCTCTTCACGAGCTTCGGGTACTTCGACCGCGACCAGGAGCACGCCGACGTCGTCCGGGGCATCCACGACGCGCTGGCGCCCGGCGGGTGGTTCGCCCTCGACTTCCTGAACGCCGACTCCGTGCGCGGCGGGCTGGTCGCGGACGAGGTTCAGCACCTGCGCGTCGGGCGAGTGCGAATCACACGC
>Ga0116154_10002099_pt1 | contig 15576 bp, 14 predicted proteins | sample AD_UKC030_MetaG_FD_89898 | JGI IMG/M metagenome (GOLD analysis project Ga0116154, IMG submission 89898) | Active sludge microbial communities of municipal wastewater-treating anaerobic digesters from USA - AD_UKC030_MetaG | ecosystem: Engineered > Bioreactor > Anaerobic > Digestate | place: USA...
GAACATCCAGGGGGGCTTTGCGTATGTGGATCGGTATCAGAAAGAACTGGGGGCGCTGGTGTATCCGGGCGACGGGGCGACCCTCAATCCGTATCCGTATTATGACCGGTGGGGCGACGCCTTCAATACCTCGACCGAATTCGTCATTGTCGATCAGGCCCGCGCCCTGGCCGTCTCAAGCTGGCTCATGGGACAAACGGCCTTGCGATCGCAGCCCTGGAGTCCACATGCCGGATCTATCGTGGAGTGTGGAAGCGCAGCGGTAGGTGAACACTCATTCCAACTGGCCATAAGCGGAGTGGATTTGAGTTACGCGACGGTCGTTTGGGAAGGATCTCATCAAGAGCTCTCAACGGGACTCAATCTGAATTTCACCGCCAAGATCCCGGGAGACCAATGGATCGAAGCCGAAGCCCTGCTTCCCGATGGCCGGCGGTTTTTCGCGAGCAAGGAGTTTTTCTCCCTGACCACGCAAAATCCTAACCTGCCCATCGTGACCATCACGGCCTGCCCGTCGATCGCCAAAGAAGGATCGACCACCGAAAAAGGTCTATTCATCGTAACCCGCGCGGGCAACACCGACTCCGATCTGGTCGTCCAGTATACCTTGTGCGGGACCGCCCGCAATGGCACCGATTGTGCCTGGCTCACCGGCTCGGGTTATTCGGTGTACGGCGGGTCTCTGACAATGAAAGCCGGTGTTACCCAAATCACGATGCCGGTGATCGGCAAAGTCGATGCGGCGTTTGAAAATCCGGAGACGATCACCGTCGTTTTCAAAACCAACGCGGCCTATAATGTGGGTTATCCCATGTCCGCCACAGTGACCCTCTATGACGCGCAATCCACTGTTCCCTCGCCTAATGCCGCGCCATCGGCAGCCAGCCAGACCGTTGAACTGAACGAAGATACCGCGGTGGACATTCAGCTTCTGGGGAGTGATCCCGAAGGCAAAGGATTGTCCTTCGCCCTTGTGGAAGGTCCAGCCCATGGCGTTCTTTCCGGAATGCCGCCCCGGTTGGTTTTCACTCCTGCGGCCGACTTTTGTGGAACTGACCACTTTTCATTCAAGGTCAACGATGGAGAAATGGATTCCGCCTCGGCCACGGTCTCCCTCCATGTGCATCCTGTCAACGATGCCCCTCTGGCCTATGATAGCGTATGGACTACCGAGGAAGACACCCCGGTGCAAGTGACTCTTGCCTACTCGGATGCGGAAGGAGACTCCCTCCTTTGCCGGATTGTGGACGCGCCCAAAAACGGCCGATTGGAGGGCTCCATTCCTAACCTCATTTATATCCCGAATCCAAACTTTTTTGGCATGGATACATTTTCATTTGAAGTCTATGATGGACAGGCAACTCCAGTTGTGGCCACGGTTCAGGTCAGCGTGCAATCCGTCAACGACGCGCCTCGGGCGTTGAACCAACAACTCCAGATCCAGGAAAACACCTCGCTTGCCGTGAGGCTCCAAGCATCCGATCCTGATCAGGATCCCTTGCACTTCTTCCTGGTGTCGGCCCCGGCCAATGGTCACCTCACCGCCGAGGGAACCGAATGGGTTTATACACCGAAACCAGGTTTCATCGGAGCGGACCAATTCGCCTTCAAGGCCAGCGATGGCCAAGCCGATTCGGCCGTGGCAACCGTCCAGATAACGGTCGAGCGTTGCCTGACGGGCGCGGGGGCCTTGTTGCTTTTTGAGGGAAATACGGAGGATTCCACAGGTAACCATCCGGCTGCGGCACTACTGGGTGGCGCCTTTGTTGAGGCCAACGCGCTTCGGATTCGCCAGGCAGGCGACGGGGCCCGGATGAGCCTGACGATGCCGAACGTCTGTATTCCGGGGAAAACCAAAGCCATTCGCTTGGAGGCTCGGCTCTACCTCAACGGATATGTCGGTTACGGCGTGGGAACATATCCCTTGCTGCGCCTCCAGCGCGCCTGGAACGCCCAGCTGCTCTTTCGCCAGGATAAATGGTCGACCAGCGCGAGCTGCCTGGGGGGCGCCTCCACCTCCATCGCCTCAGCCAGCCTGCTGAAAACCGGCCTGAGCCTCCATGAATGGCATCACTTGGTGATCGAACTCAACCAGGAGGGCTACATGCTATTCGTGGACGGCGCTATTATCGCCACGGTCGCGTCTCAGGATCTTCGCCTGTGGCCGGAGACCGGCACGGTGAGCCTGGAGATGGGGAACTTCGACGGATGGATCGATGACGTCCTAGTAAGGAACCTCACAGATTAGCCTCGGGTCGGCGGCTTCGAATTCCAGGACGGCAGGAGCCTCAGCATCATTGGCTTTGCGGATCAGACCTCGCTTGGTGGGGAAATTGCACCACTTTTTCCTTTGCTCAGAAAGCTTTTTGTGACAGGAAGATCCTTGTTCGCGTGTCCAGCAAGATGAAAACGTGGTACAATATATTGTTTACCTGCGCCTTTTGGCTGAGTTCGCCGTATTATTTTCTGAAGATGTGGCGGCGCGGCCAGTGGCGCGAGGGATTCGGACAGCGCTTTGGCCACTACGATTCGAAGATCAAACAGGCGCTGACGAACCGTCATGTCATCTGGCTCCATGCTGTGAGCGTTGGGGAAGTCAATATCTGCACCCAATTAATTCGAGCCCTGGAGCCTCGGGTCCCCAACCTTAAAATCGTTGTCTCCACCACCACAAGCACCGGAATGGCGGAGTTGAAGCGCCGGCTCCCGCCGCACATCCTCAAGATCTACTATCCCATCGATCGCAGATCCTATGTAAAAAGGGCGTTCAGTGTCCTGGGCCCCGAAGCCATCGTCCTGGTCGAAGCGGAAATCTGGCCCAACTTCCTCTGGCAGGCCCAACGACAACGGGTGCCCACCTTCCTGGTAAATGCCCGGCTGTCGGAACGGTCCTGGCGCGGCTACCGCCGTTTCGGGTTTTTGTTCCGCCGGCTATTCGCCTCATTTGCCGGCGTCGGCGTGCAAAGCGAGGCGGATGGATTGCGGCTCCAGGAACTGGGTTGCCGTCCCGAGGCCATCCGTCTGGTCGGCAATCTTAAATTCGATGCGGCCCGGCTCGACGAGAATCGCCATCTGGACGTGGAAGCGATGTTAAAGCATCTGGGAGTGCCTGCCGAAGCCCCCGTGCTGCTCGGTGGCAGCACACACACCGGCGAGGAGGCCCTGCTGGTCGACATTTTTCTCCGCCTTCGGGCGCGAGTCCTCGGTCTTTTCCTGATCCTGGTCCCGAGACACCAGGAACGAGGCAGGGAGGTCGGCCGCATGCTCGAAGAACGGGGCGTTCGTTTCGTCTATCGAAGCCTGGTTCTCCCCCATACTCCACACCCTCCCGGATCGATCGATTGCCTCCTGGTCAACAGCACCGGAGAACTGCGGTTTTTCTACGAGTGCGCTCACGCGGTCTTCGTCGGCAAAAGCATGACCTCCCAAGGGGGTCAGAATCCCATCGAGCCGGCGTCCTTGGGCAAACCCATAGTCTTTGGCCCTCACATGGAAAATTTTCCCTCCATCGTTCCCGCCTTTCTCTCCTCGAAAGCTGCCATCCAGGTGCAATCTCCGGCGGAACTGGAATCCGCGCTGGCCCATCTCCTGACTCATCCCGATGAGGCGAGGGCCATGGGAAAACGCGCCCTCGAGGTGGTCAGCAAAAACCGGGGATCGCTGGAACGTACAGTGGATATGATCATCCACCATCTTAGTCAAGAGGATGTTTTTATCTCCCACTGAGGGGGCGCCCGTGCCGGGCGTCCCCCGGACGCAGGAGCGCAATCTTGAGCCCAACCAGCGGCGGCCTCAAGTCAGAATCCGGCGGCCTTCGTCGAGGAAGATCCCCTTCAGGTTCATTTCGAGAACCTGCGGGTTCGATGCCTTGGACAACGCCTCCTGCTCCGAGATCTTTCGTTCCTGGACCAATTGGAGGAGGGACTGATTGAAGTTGATCATGCCTTCGTCGGTGCCGGTCTCAATCGCCGCGGGAAGCTTCTCCAATCGGTTTTCCTCGATCAACTTTCGCACCGTGGCGTTGTTGATCATGATTTCAATGGCGGGCGTGACCTTGCCGGAGAGGGTTGTCACGAGGCGCTGACAAACCACGGATTGCAGCGTGGCGGCAATCTGGCGCCGCACCTGCTCGCGTTCGTCGGACGGAAAGAAATCCAGAATGCGGCTCACGGATTGGGAGGCCGAGGTTGTGTGCAGCGTCGAAAGCACGAGATGACCGGTGTCGGCCGCGCTCATGGCGGCCATGAAGCTGGTGCTGTCTCGCATTTCACCGATGACAATAATGTCCGGATCCTGACGCAGAATGTGGGTGAGCCCGAGCTGGAATGACAGCGTGTCCAATCCCACCTCGCGCTGTTCGATCACCGACTGGTTATCTTCGAACATGTACTCGATGGGATCTTCCAGGGTGATAATATGCTTCTTAAAGTTCGCGTTAATGTGTTCGACCATGGCTGCCAGCGTGGTGGATTTACCGCAGCCTGTGGATCCCGACACCAGGACAATGCCGCGCGCAGATTCGGCAATCCGTTTCAGGGTATCGGGCAAACCCAACTCCTCTATCGACGGGATGTCCTTTTTCACATAACGCATGGCCAAACAGAATTGACCACGCTGCTGGAACACATTCGTCCGAAATCGGGCGATCCCGGGAACGAGATAGGAGAAGTCGGCTTCCCGCTGCTCCTCCAGCAGCTGCTTGGCATGCGGGGGCGCGATCAATCCCACAATCTTGTTGACCCAATCCTCCGTGGGCAGCGGGCACTCAATGGCAATGAGTTGACGATGAATGCGAAAAACGACGGGGCACCCGATCTTAATGTGAACATCGGAGGCCCCGCCTTCGACGGCGGTCTGTAATATGCGTAAAAAAATATCCATGCAAACAAACCCGTAAACAGCATGAATTATGCCAGCGAGGAACTCGCCAGCACTTGCAGCCGTTCCTGGGATTGTTTGGACAGACTGGTAATTACCATCGAAACCAGGTATCCCGAATGCCGGTTGCCATGGCAAGCGACAACGACACCATTAAAGTTGACCTTCTTGCGGTCTCCTGGGGATTGGAGGGAAACCGTCATTTCATTCCAGACCGGGATCGGATTGGCGGCGCGGAATTCGATGCCGCCCTTGTGAATGCGAACGGCGTGGGAGGGAAGGGACAACTGGATCTGGGGAGATTCGACTGAGACGGGCTTGAAAGCACCGGACCTGTCAAGTTTACTAGCGCTCATAGTGATTGGTTCACAATAAGATTATCATAGTCCATGTAATCGTCAAATTCGGCTCTACCATTCAATGACGGCCGAGGCCCAAGTAAATCCGGCCCCGAACGCCACCATCAGCACCAGATCTCCTCGATGGATCCGACCTGCCCGAACCGCTTCGTCCAATGCAATCGCCACCGACGCCGCTGACGTGTTGCCATATTTTTCGAGGTTGACGAAAACCTGATCGGCCCTTGCATGAAGCCGTTCGGTGACGGCGTCGATGATGCGGCGATTGGCCTGGTGCGGGATGATGCAGGCGACTTGGCCGATCTCAATGTGACAGCGATGCAGGGCTTCCCTGGCGGCGTTGCACATGGCGGTCACCGCATGCTTGAAGGTCTCCTTGCCGTCCATGCGCAGAAAATGGAGCCGTTCATCGACCGACTCATGTGACGCGGGACAACGGCTTCCCCCCCCGGGCATGCCCAACAGGCCGGTTTTTGATCCATCGGCCCCCATGCAAACAGTCAGCAGTCCGTGACTCTGAGGCCGATTCCTGAGGATCACCGCCCCGGCTCCGTCCCCAAACAAGACACAGGTGTTTCGATCCTTCCAATCGATAATGGAGGAGAGCTTTTCGGCGCCAATCACCAGGACCGTGTTGTAGGTCTGGGTCATGACAAATTGCTGACCGATCTCCAGGCCGTAAAGAAAACCGGAGCAGGCCGCTTCCACATCAAAAGCGGCCGCGCGGTGCGCTCCAATCTTGTGCTGCAACCAGCAGGCGGTCGACGGAAAGGGCGTATCCGGAGTTATGGTGGCGACGATGATCAAATCGATCTGGTCCGGTGTGATCCCGGCATGAGCCATTGCCCTTCGAGCGGCCTCAGCCGCCAGGTCCGATGTATACTGCTCCGGGCCGGCCATCCGCCTCTCTTTGATTCCTGTTCGCGTGGTAATCCAAGTGTCGGAGGTGTCCACAATCTTCTCCAACTCGATGTTCGACAAGACACGATCCGGCACATAGGACCCCACTCCGGCAATGGAACACGTCCGCGTGGCATTTCCACCTAAGATCCTTGGATTGACAAATGTCTGGGACTTTTCGGTTTTCATAGGGCAGAGGAGGCGGTATGGTCTTTGTTCGCAACCAGGAGCTTGTTTGCAGCGGTCACCTCACGGCCAATATTCTCATCCACCCGGTTCTGCACGGCTTCCGTGGCCAGGTGAATTGCATTCATGATGGCTTTCTCCCGCGACGATCCATGGGCAATCACCACGGTGCCGTTGAGACCCAAAAGCGGCGCTCCACCATGAGTATCGGGATCCACCCGTCTCTTGATCGTTTGAAACGCGCCTTTGGCCAGAAAGGCACCGGTCATACGCAGTGGATTTCGAGTCAATTCTTTACGAAGCCACGAGAAAATTCCGATGGCCAGGCTTTCACATGATTTCAACACGATGTTCCCCACAAAACCGTCGCAGACCACAACATCAACCCGGTTGGTAAACAGATCGTGTCCTTCAATGTTTCCAATAAAATTGAGTGGCAGCATCCGACACAGCGGGTAGGTCTCCAGGGTCAGCTCATTCCCTTTTACGGCCTCGGTTCCCACGCTCAGCAACCCCACCCGGGGCTTCTGAATTCCGAGAATGTCACGCGCGTAGACACTCCCCATGACAGCATATTGCGCCAAATGAACGGGCCGACATTCAACGTTGGCCCCCGCATCTAAAAGCACAAACTCATTTTCGGGCGCCGGGATGATGGTTGCGATGGCCGGCCGATCAACCCCCGAAAGTGGTCGAAGCTTAATGGTCGACGCGGCAACGACACCCCCAGTATTGCCCGGCGAAACCAAAGCCTCGGCTTGTCCTTCCTTGATGAGCTCCACGGCTCTGGCAATCGAACAGTCCCGCTTGCGCCGCAGTCCTTCCACCGGCTTGTCTTCCATGGTGAGGACCTCCGTCGCATGAATAACGGAGATACGCGCGTCCCGGCAATGATGTCGGTCCAGCACTGCTTGAATCTGATCTTGATTTCCGACCAGAAAGATGCGGCTGATCGCGGCGTCCCTCCCCAAGGCCTGCAGAGCCCCCAAAACGACCACATCACACCCGTGGTCGCCGCCCATCGCATCCACTGCGATACGCATAAAGAAAAAGAGCGCAGATACTCCTGTCGCTCCTATCCACGCTCTTAAACTGATCAGGCCATCGCCTGTACCGTAATCACCTGCCGGCCTTTATAATATCCACAGGAAGGACAAACTCGATGTGTGCGATAAGGGGATGCACACTGCGGACAGGTGGTTAATTGAGGCAGTTGACGGACACTGTTATACGCCCTTCGCATCCGTTGACGGCTTTTCGAAGGTTTTCTCTTTGGTACACCCATATTGTCTTCGCTTCTGGTTCAGCTTAAAATTTCAAATTATCCAGCGCAGCCCATACTGACGCGGAACTTCCAGGTTCCGGAGCACCGCTTCCCTCGCCGGACCTGCCGGAGTTACTCACCGTCAAGCCAGCACACTCACTTTCACACAACGGATGTTGCGGAAATGCGAGCAAAATATCTTCGCGCAACAGCGGCGTCAAGTCCACGCAGTCATGAATTATCTCGACCTTGTCTTCTCCACTCAAGGGAACAAAACCTGCCCATGACGGAAAATCAAGCTTCCGATTGAACTTCTTCAAACAACGAACACACTCAAAACCAACCTCGATCTCCAGGCTCCCTTCCAACAAAATACCACCCTCCATCAATTTGACTTCCAAGGAATACTTTAACGGTAATTCTGGAAAAGCACACTCGTCGAATTTTTCAATATCCAACTCGGCCACTGAAACCTCGCCAGAAATTTCAAGGGTCTTCCCGCTCTTGAGTTGAGAAATGTTAACGATAATAGCCATAGGTTTACCTTTCTAATGTGAGGTCTTGTTCGAGCGTTTCATTTTCGCATTTAATGCCTTCTCAACATGCGCAGGCACAAAATCCCTGATATCACCTCCTAACCTGGCAATTTCTTTAACGATCTTTGAACTTAAAAAGGTATAAATGTCTTTGGGCATCATGAAGATGGTCTCAACCTCTTCTTTCAGTTTGCGATTGGTCAGTGCCAGCTGAAACTCAAACTCAAAATCCGACAGCGCCCGGAGCCCGCGCAGAACTGCATCGCCCTTCTTCCTGGACACAAAATCGACCAACAGGCCTGAAAGGCAATCGACTTCAACGTTCTCCAATCCCGCAACTGCCTTCTCGACCAGTCGCTTTCTTTGCAGCTGGGAGAAGAGGTGTGTCTTGGAGTAATTATTAGCGACAGCGATGATCACACGGTCAAACATCCTGGACGCTCGCTGCACGACATCAAGATGTCCGAAAGTAATCGGATCAAAGCTTCCCGGATAAATCACAATGCTCATAGGAGGTGCCTTTCAGCCGCGCACAAGTCACTGTAATCATTATAAGGCAAATGGCAATCCCACAGCCTATTCACAAACCGCTGGGAGCTATCGGTGAATAACCTGCCAAAACCGTCAAAAACTTCGAATCCAGCGCGCAACCAGTCTATGGATTCCGACTTTTTCACAGGGAATTTCTTCTGTAAATCCTTGTCGGAACCTTGACAGCATTATTTGTTTTCATTATTCACAGGGCATAATAAGATTTCAGGTAAGATCAATACCATCTATTATTAAGCGCGACATGAAACTGACCATCGCCAAAGAACAAATCATCAACGGGCTTCAGGCGGTTCAGAACATTGTGGGAACACGGAGTACTCTGCCAGCTTTATCCAACGTTTTGTTGAGGGCAGGTGATTCGGCGCTGGACCTGACGGCGACGGATCTGGATGTTACCATATCCGCCCGGGTGGAGGCGGGGGTCCAGGATGCCGGGGTAACGACTGTTCCGGTGAAGCGGTTGTTTGGGATCGTAAGGGAGCTTCCTGTTCAAGAGATTGAAATTGAGAGCGACGATCGGCATGGATTGATCGTTCGCGCCGGTGGTTGTTACTACAGAATCCACGGACTGGCGCCCGAAGAGTTTCCTCCCTTGCCCCAGATTGCCGAGGACAAGCGGATCCTCCTCCCTCAATCCAAGGTCAAGTCCATGTTGAGGAAAACGTCGTATGCCATTTCAAATGACGAGGCGCGGTATGTTCTGAATGGCATCTTTTTCAGCATTAAGGAACATAAGGTGACAATGGTGGCAACGGATGGTCGAAGACTGGCGTTAGCGGAGGAGGATGTCGATGTCCCGATCAATAGCCAGAGCGAATTCATTGTTCCTACCAAAGCCATTAATGAGTTGAGTCGGCTCCTGCAGAGCACCGGAGATGTGGAAATACGGTGTGGCAGCAATCAAGTCGCTTTCCAGCTGCAGATGGATCAGAAGAACTCGGCGGTTTTGGTCACCAAACTCATCGAGGGAAACTACCCCAACTTCCGGCAGGTTATTCCCGCCGAGTCCAAGGAACGGATCACTCTGGTCAGAGAGGAATTGTTGCAGTCGCTGAAACGAGCGGAGATCATGACTAGTGACAAGGCCAATTCCGTCAAGCTGACGTTTGGTCGCAACAATCTTGCGATCACGGCGAATTCTCCGGACGTGGGCGAGGCGCGGGAAAGCTTGGCCATCAACTACAGGGGACCGGAGATGGCCATTGCATTCAATCCGGGTTTCATGATGGATCCCTTGAAGGTTCTGGAGAATGACGAGGTCTTCCTGGAGGTTTCAGACGAGCTCAGTCCGGCCGTCATGAAGATCAATGGTCCGTTCCTCTATGTCATCATGCCCATGCGGACGAACTAGTGACGAGAAGTGTAACGGATAGGGTTCGGCATTTAGCGTCGTATTTTGCCCTCGGGCCGACACGGCGCATGATTACCGTTGGCTTGGTGATCTTCCTCATCGATCAGATCACCAAACGGATGGTATTGTTTGCTCTGGGTTTTGGACAGGAATGGGTTTTGCTGGAGGGTTTTTTTAAACTTGTCCATTGGGGGAACACCGGTGCCGCATGGAATCTCTTTTATGGAAACAACCGGATATTAGCCATCATTGCTCTGGCGGCCCTCACGGCCCTTTTCCTGAGTCGCCATCATTTTGATATTCATCGGGTTACCGGTCAAGTGGCGCTCGGTCTCATCTCCGGTGGCATTTTAGGCAATTTGACCGACCGTCTCGTGGTGAATCACGTGATCGACTTCCTCTATTTCTACATGATTCGGAAAAATGGCGAAGAACTCGGCTTTCCGGCGTTTAATGTGGCCGACGCGGCCATTTGCTCAGGCGTTGCGCTGATCTTCTACCAATCATTTAATGGAAAAGAGACGCTCAGTTCCGCTGTAAAAAAGTAGGTTGGGATACGATTAATCTGAGTTCCGAGGGTACAATGGAGATGAGCAACCGACAACTGGGAAAGGCTGTCGCCCTGGTCGGGCCCACTGCGTCGGGAAAATCCGCCGTTGTCCTCCACCTCGCCAACATGCTGGGAGGCGAGATTATATCGGTGGATTCCATGCAAGTTTACAGGCGCTTGGATATTGGAACCGCAAAACCGACCCTAATTGAAAGAGCACGTGTCAGGCATCATCTGATCGACATTCTAGATTTGCACGAAACGTTCGATGTCCATCAGTTCAGCCGTCTCGCCGAGTCCACGGTAGCTGAAATCCAATGTAGGGGCAGAATGCCTTTGTTCTGTGGGGGAACGGGGCTTTATCTGAAGGCATGGTGCGAGGGACTTGGGACAGCGCCAGCTTCTGATCCTGCCATGCGGAAGGACCTGGAGGCCCGAGCCCTCCCCGACCTTGTCGCTGAGCTAGCAACATTGGATCCTGAAGCATCCCCAATCATTGATTTGTCCAACAGGCGACGCGTGATCAGGGCCATTGAAATCGTCCGTTTGACCGGACAACGCCTGCTGTCTCAACGCGCCCCATGGAAGAAAGGCTCCTGGGCACCTGTCGGGAGCGAGGAATCGCATCCGAAGGTGATCATGCTTGGACTCTGTCGTTCCAGAGAGGATCTCTGGCGGCGGATTGACGCGCGGACTGAAGCCATGATCAAAAACGGCTTAGTCGAGGAGACACGGCGGTTGCTGGATGCTGGCCTTCGGGAAAACAGATCGGTCTCGCTCGCCCTTGGCTATCGCCAGGTATTGGATCACCTCCAGCGAAAAACGTTGCTCAAAGATACCCTCGAGCAGATCAAGGCCGCAACGCGACGCTATGCCAGACGCCAAATGACGTGGTTTCGTCATCAGCTTCCTGTGCGTTGGGTGGATTTGCCTCCAGCGGAATCTCCAGAAGAAACAGCCCGACGGATTGCCTGTCTCCTGGTTCAAGAGGGCGCGGCATGCGACAAAACCCCTGATGCAAAGCGGCTTTCACGGATCGAAACCTCATGAAATCACTCATTTCACTGGCAACACAACGTTCATATCGAGTCTTCCTGGTCGGAGTGGAACTGAAAAATCGAAGAACTTGGGAAGTCGAAGAATCCCTTGAAGAGCTGCTTCAATTGGCAAAGACGGCTGGAACAACCGTCGTGGGCCAGGGCATTCAACGCATTCCCAGTCCGACGGCTTCCACCTTTATTGGTTCAGGCAAGGCGGCCGAGTTTGCCAAGCAGTGCGACGCGTTGGATGTGGACACTGTTATTTTTGACGACGAGTTATCACCGGCGCAGAATCGCAATCTCGAGAAAATATTTTGTCGCAAAGTCTTGGACCGGACGGCATTGATCCTGGACATCTTCGCTCATCGTGCTCGGACGAGAGAGGGAAAACTGCAGGTGGAACTGGCCTTGCTTCAGCATCTTCTTCCGCGATTAACCCGGTATTGGAGCCATCTGTCGCGGCAAAAGGGAGGCATCGGGCTCAGAGGAGGCGAAGGAGAAACGCAATTGGAGGCCGATCGACGCCGCGTTCAGGAGCGCATCGAGACGATTGTCTCTGAGCTTGAAGAGGTTAGGCGCCAGCGCGGTATTCAAAGGCGGGGACGTCAGCGGCACCTCTGGCCATTGGCTTCCATCGTGGGTTACACGAACGCCGGAAAATCGACGTTGTTCAATGCTTTGACGGGCGCCGAGGTTCTGGTTGAGGATAAGCTTTTTGCTACTCTGGACCCGACCACTCGCCAACTTCGGCTGCCGACAAATCAGCACGTATTGCTGTCAGATACCGTGGGTTTTATCCGAAAGCTGCCCCATCGACTTGTCGAAGCGTTCAAGGCCACGTTGGAGGAGGTGGTTGAAGCCGACCTGTTAATTCATGTGGTCGATATCAGTCATCCTCAAGCCGAAGAACAGATCCAGGCGGTAAACCTTGTGCTCGAGGAGATCGGAGCCACGGGCAAAAGCACGCTGATGGTTTTCAACAAAACAGACCGTGTCGAAGCGCCCGATCGAATCCGGCATCTGCTCGCCCAGCATCCGCAGAGCGTCGCTGTATCCGCCCTCGAGAAAGCGGGATTTCCGGCACTCATGGCTGAGCTGGCCAACCTGTTGCGCCCCATCCGTCAAGTCGTGGACTTGACTATACCCCACCACGAATCCGCCCTGATCGCCAGGGTTCATCAATTGGGCCAGGTGATCGAGCGCCGTTACGAAGACGGTGCGGTTCACCTTGCAGTCCGGCTGCCTCCCTATGCCCTGCCCGAGTTCGCCCGATATCATCGGGTCAACGCAAAAGAATCCATTCCGTTCTGATGCCCTCCGGCCCTCCCGTCTGCAGCAGCAGGAAGCCTTGGACTTTGATAGATTTTATGTCATGCTAGATCCCAATTGATGCCATGTTGGCCAAACGAGTCATACCGTGTTTGGATGTTCACGCCGGCCAGGTGACCCGCGGTTTTCAGTTCGGCCGCGCCGAGAACGGCGAGCTCCGAAATGTCGGAGATCCTGTTGCCATGGCCTTGCAGTATAACGACCAGGGAGCCGATGAGATGGTCTTTTATGACATCACGGCCAGCGCGCATGGACGCGCCACCATGGTCGAAGTGATGGAAAGGGTGGCCGATCAGTGTTTCATGCCTCTGACTGTGGGAGGCGGCATTCGATCGCTGGAGGATATGCATGCAATGTTGATGGCTGGCGCCGACAAAGTCAGTATCAACTCCTCGGCCCTGGCTTCGCCGAGACTGATCCGGGCCGGAGCGGAGAAGTACGGAAGCCAATGCATCGTGGTCTCCATCGATGCCAAGAAAGTGGCTCCCGACCGCTGGGAGGTTTTCTCCCACGGCGGCCGGCGTCCCACGGGACGCGACGCCCTTGCCTGGGCTGTCGAGGCCGTGGAACTTGGCGCCGGAGAGATCGTTTTGAACAGCATGGATTCGGACGGAACAAAAGCCGGATATGATGTGGTCATAACCCGGCGCATCAGTGAGGCGGTCGGCGTTCCTGTTGTCGCCAGCGGCGGCGCGGGAAAACTCGAGCACTTGGCCGAGGTCCTTATCCAGGGAAAAGCCGATGCCGTCTTGGCGGCCAGCATTTTTCACTTTGGCGAGCACACCGTGCGCGAGGTGAAATCCTTCCTGGCCCAACAGAAAATCGTGGTGAGATTATGAGCTTTTGGGAACAATTACGTTTTAACACCGAGGGGTTAATCCCCGCTATTGTTCAGGACAATCGCAGCGGACGCGTATTAATGATGGCTTGGATGAACCGTGAGTCTTTGGAACAGACGCTGGCCACAGGCAACACGGTGTTTTGGAGCCGGTCCCGCCAAAAGCTGTGGCGAAAGGGAGAAACCAGCGGGCATATCCAGATCGTCAAGCAAATTGCCCTGGATTGTGACGGCGACACGTTGCTCATCAAGGTCGATCCCAGGGGGCCGGCGTGCCACGAGGGATATCAGTCGTGCTTTTTCCGGTCGGTGAACTCCTGGACACGGGAGCTGTTCATCGGCGAGGAACTCATGGCCCGGCCCGAGGAAATCTACAAGCGATAGTGAACGAACAGTTCCTAGCTTGGGGCTGGACAGGCTATGGGATTTGCCTCGCGCTTTTGATCGCATCGCGAGGCATGGATTTTCTGAGCACCTGGCTGGCGACGCCGCGTCTCCTGCTCGAAGCCAATCCCCTGGCGCGCCGATTGGGCTGGAAATGGGGTCTGATTGTTAACGGGGTTCTGTGCTTGGCCTTCAGCTTCTGGCCGTTGCCCGCCATCATTATTGCCACGACAAGCATGTTGGTCGCCGCCAGGAATTTTCAATCCGCATGGCTGATGCGATACCTGGGCGAGGAAAACTACCGTTCGTGGATGGCCAATCATATCAGGCGTGTGCCGCTCGGCCTTTATCTGATTTGCGTCCTGGCGCAGTCGTTGCTGGTGGGGTCGATCGGGTTCGCCCTGACCCTCTTCAGCGGTTACCGCCTGATCCCGTTTGGCATCGGTGTGGGCATGATCGCTTACGCCCTGGCCGTCACCGTCTACACCCTCCTTGCCTTCTGGCGGATCCGCCGCCATCCCGATCCCGTCCAATCCGTCACCGACCCCCATCGCTGCAGTTCGGAAATCTTCAGGGAATGACCCGGATCCGGAAGAACAAGGGCGAGGATTCCTGCCCTGTGTGGAAAGAAAAACTCGCGCTCGAACCTGTGGCCCGAATCCAGTTCGAATAGGGTTCCCAGAAGCGGGCATCGTGACTGCTCTCCACCTGGTAGGAATATCCCAGACACGTCGGCCACAGCAATCGGTAGGTCTGGTCACTGGTTCGAGCTGGCAGCAATAGCGTGAGGGACGACGCCTCGTCCAGCGGACTTGTTCCGGCGATGAACTCATCCCGATTGCAAAGCCCATCCCCGTCGGCATCATCCCATGGGGAAACAACGGCATTGCCAAAAAATGCCGTTTCCCATGAATCTGGCAGACCGTTGCCGTTGTCATCGACGATGCCATAGGCTGCACTCATGACGAGGGTGCTGGCCTGAATCAAGGAATTGGTGACAGGCGGGGGTGTGACATAGTACGGCACCGCGCCGAAGGTCACAATATATTGGCCTTCAACAGCGTTGGTGAGCACGGATACGCGTCCGCGTCCGGTCTGGTTGATAGGGCCTGTGATCTTGAATTGAGCCTGGGACAGGTTGTTCGAGATAATAATTGTGCCCAAGGGGATGTTTGTCACGCCAATCGAGATATCGTCAATCAGCCAGCCTGTCCTCGGCAGGGCGTCCAGAGAGAACAAACCATAGTTCCAGGCGATACTGATCACGTTACCCAGATAGGGTGTCAGATCGAGTTCGACTTCCTCCCAGTCGGTGACAAGACCTTTATACTCGGCCATCGGGATCCAAGTGGCCCCTTCGTTTGTCGAGATGCTGACATGACCGACTTCATGGAAATCCAAGGGGGACC
>Ga0116154_10002104_pt1 | contig 15543 bp, 6 predicted proteins | sample AD_UKC030_MetaG_FD_89898 | JGI IMG/M metagenome (GOLD analysis project Ga0116154, IMG submission 89898) | Active sludge microbial communities of municipal wastewater-treating anaerobic digesters from USA - AD_UKC030_MetaG | ecosystem: Engineered > Bioreactor > Anaerobic > Digestate | place: USA...
CCAACGTTCCGGTCGGCAAATACGACCGGGGCGACCGTTCAACGACCTTCAAGACCGTGGGAGAATTCCGAGACATCGACCAGATCAAGAAAACCGTCGTTTCATTCTCTGGAGATCTTGCCGGAGGGGTAACCATCGACAAGCTCGGCACTGTCAGGGACGGCGCCGAGGACATCAAGAACATGGCATACCTGTATACCATCGTCGACGAGAAAAAAGCTGAGAAGAAAGGCTTCTTCAGCAAGATGTTCGGCCCCAAGGAAAATCCGGAAAAGAAGAAGTTCCAGATGAAGCAGTGCATCATCCTCGACGTATTCAAGCAGTCAGGATCCAATTCGGTCGCGGTCGCCGACGGAGTCATGGGACGCATAGACAGGATGAACGAGGTCGTCAAAGGGATGGACGGGAATCCTCAGCTCGTCTTTGTCTACGATACGGCGCGTTATATCAGGACCATGATTCGCGACGTGGAGGAAACGATGATCATCGGCATCATCCTGGCGGTCATCGTGGTTTACCTGTTTCTGGGCAATGTACGATCCACGATCATTACCGGCATAGCGATTCCAAACTCTATCATCGGCGCCTGCGTCATCATGTACTTCATGGGGTTCACCATAAATATCATGTCTCTCATGGCATTGTCGCTGGCAGTCGGACTCCTGGTCGACGATGCGATTGTCGTCAGGGAAAACATATACCGCAAGCTCGAATCCGGCATGACGCCGAGACGGGCCGCAGAGGCCGGCACGAATGAAGTCATGCTCGCAGTAATCGCGACCACGCTCACCATACTGGCGGTATTTCTGCCCATATCGTTCATGCAGGGCATCGCCGGCCGCTTTTTCAAGCAGTTCGGGCTCACCATTGCATTCGCCATGGCGATCAGCCTGTTCGACGCGCTTACCACCGCGCCGCTGCTTTCGGCCTATTTCGCCGGCACCGGCGAAAAGGCAAAAAACCGCGTTGTACAGGGCTTTGACCGGTTCCAGGACAAGCTTGACAACTATTATGAAAGAATTGTGGATTTCAGCATTTCGCATCCCGTTCTGGTTATCGTGATCACCACGCTTGTCTTTGCCGGCAGCATCGGGGCATTCGGCGCAATCGGCAAGACCTTCCAGCCCGAGGCCGATGAGAGCGAATTCACCATCAACATCGAACTCCCTTCTGGGATCAGCCTGGCAGGGACCAGGGACATCGCCACTGGAATAGTCGACAAGCTCGCTGACCTTCCGGAGCTCAATTATGTAACGCTCACGGTCGGCAATGCCGAAGGGGAGGATAACAAAGCCGCGATCAACGTATTTCTGATAAAGTTCGCCGAACGGGATCGGGATTCAGTGGAGATAAAACAAGAGATACGCAAAAAACTCGCATCATATAAAAGCGCCAATCTTTCGGTCGACGAGTACATGGGCGGGAACGACTCGAAACCCTATATACTCAATATAAAAGGCGACAACCTGGAGGAGATTGAAAAATACTCCGAGAAGGTAATTGAGAAACTCAAACAGCTTCCGGACCTCACCGAAATCGCCACAAGCAACCGCCCCGGCAAACCGGAATTTCAGGTGCAGCTGAACGAGGAGCAGATGACCGCTCTCGGCGTCAAGCACCGGACAGCCGGCATGGAGCTTCGCTACCATGTCGAAGGCGGCGTTGTAGGCAAGTTCAGGGAGGAGGGCCTTGAATACGACGTCCGGTTGAGGCTGAAGCCGGAACAGAGGAACCTCAAATCCGCATTCTCCCAGACCAAAGTCCCGAACATGCAGAACAAGATGATCCCTCTTGAAGTGGTGGCGTCCGGCAAGGATGCGGTGGGACCGGCGAAGATACTGAGGCAGGACCGCTCACGAGTGGTCCAGATAATGGCCAATATCTCCCCGGGCGGAGCGGTCGGCACCGCACTGACCAGGACTGAAGAAATCCTGAAAAAAGAAATGCCCATGCCCAAAGGGGTATCCTATTCGTTCATCGGGGCGGCCGACAGTTTCGGGGACATTGTGGGCAATATGATCACGGCTTTCATTCTGGCTCTCATATTCATTTACCTCGTATTGTCGAGCCTGTATGAGTCCTTCTTCACGCCGGTGACCATATTCCTGGCGCTGCCTCCGGCGATAGCAGGCGCATTCTACGCCCTGTTCATGACCGGAATGCTGCTCGACCTTTTCTCGATGATAGCCCTCGTCATGCTGCTCGGGCTTGTGACCAAAAACTCCATTCTGCTGGTCGATTTCGCACTCGAAGGCTATCGCTCCGGCTTGACACGCAGGGACGCGATCAAGCAGGCCGGATTGAAAAGGCTGCGGCCGATCCTCATGACCACGTTCGCCATGCTTGCTGGAATGCTTCCGCTGGCCCTTGGTATCGGAGAAGCGGCCTCGTTCCGCAGAGGCATGGGCGTAGCCATCATCGGCGGTCTTATCGTATCGACGATGATAACCTTGGTGACCGTACCTGCGGTGTTCGAGTATATCGACATGTTCCGCGAGTTCATCGAAAAGAGGTTCAGGTTCAAAAACCCTGAGGACAGGTTCGATTACGAGCAGCACCATACTGATGAAGTCGAACAGCCGCAAACCGAAAATATAGAGATTGAAATTCAAAAAGAAATTATACAGCTTCCTCCTGAGCAAAAAATCCGCAAAAGAAAAAAATAGACTTATGCCTGCATGCGGTCCGCATTCCCTGAAGGATAAACGATGCGGACCGCAACCAACCCCACACTTATTCTGTATAAAACCGACAGTTTGTTCATTTTCATTCTTGTAGCCTATTGCATGATTATACGGTTTGCCGTATAATGAATCTCAATAATCCGCTGTGTGCAGGCATCCAGGCTATCAGTCATCAATTATTTACTTTGATTAGCTGCCACATCAGATTATGAATTATGGGCACCTCTAAAAATCAGTTTTTTCATTATTAAAAAATGATAAAACCTGATTTTACCAATGAATATGCCCACAAGGGAACATCCATAATGTAATTTATAGAAGTTCCCTTATTATTTTTTCAGGAAAATTTTATTCTCTCATATTCATGTATTCATGAATAGTGCTTGTCATACTATAAGCACGAATAATAGTTTGACTACCGATTGAAGTTCGGTTCTCCGCATATCATTCTGCAAAATATTTTGCAGAAAAAGCCGATGGAAACAGAAAGTCAATGTCAGATGCATTCATCGGCGTTTTCTGTACAGTATTTTATAGCTTCATTCAGCATATCCATGTAATTGGAGGAAACTTCTATGTCAAGAGAGCATCTCGCGTCAATGATTCATGAGAGCGTGGCCCGGTACGGAGACAAGATCGCCATGAAATATAAAGAGGGCGGTTCGTGGCAAAGCATCTCCTATGGGGAAATGGGGCGCAAAATAAGGTGCATCGCTAAAGCGCTGCTTGAAATCGGCGTCCAGGAAAACGACATGATCAGCACCTTTTCTCAAAACAGGCCCGAATGGCACCTGGCCGATTATGCGATCCTTTCCATAAGGGCGGTAAGCGTTCCCATCTACGCGACAAACACGGCAAAGCAGGCCGAGTACATCGTCAACGATGCCAAGGTAAAGATCATTTTTGCCGGCGATCAAGGCCAGTACGACAAGGTAATGTCGTTTATCCAATCAACGCCGCAGGTTAAAAAGGTGATCGTGTTCGACAAAACCATAAAACTCACAGGAAACATCAGCATTCACCTCGATGATTTTATCAAAACAGGGGAAGCATCAAAGAAAGAACAAGAGCTCGATAAGAGGATAGAAAGCGGCAAACCCGAAGAGCTGGCGACCCTGATATATACATCAGGGACTACCGGCGATCCCAAGGGCGTCATGCTCACCCATGCGAACATGTGCTCGCAGTTTATCGCGATCGACAAGCATTTCGACGTCGACAGCAGCGACAGTTCACTGTGTTTTCTGCCTCTGAGCCACGCTTACGAGCGAACATGGTCGAATTACGTGTTCAGACAGGGCGCCGAAAACAACTACATGGCGAATCAGAAAGAAATTGTGGCCTACCTGTCCGAAGTCAAGCCGAGCTGCATGGTCAGCGTTCCGCGGCTATATGAAAAGATCTACGCAACCGTTCACGATGGGGTTGAAAAGGCAGGCGGGATAAAGAAAAAACTTTTCAACTGGGCCTTCGAGACCGGGAAAAAATACGCCTACAAAAAGAAAGACAAAGCGTTCGTCGGACCGCTGCTTGCCGCAAAGCACGCCCTTGCAGATAAGCTTGTCCTGAGCAAGCTTCGCGACGTGGTCGGCGGCTATAAAAAATTCTTCTCCGCGGGCGGCGCAGCCCTGTCCAAGGACATCGAGGAATTCTTCTTCGCCTGCGGCGTGCTGGTCTGCCAGGGATACGGCCTCACCGAAACATCTCCGATGTCGACCTGCAACAGGCCGCGCGAATATAAATTCGGCACGGTGGGCAAGGCGATATACGGCACCCAGATGCGTGTATCCGACGAAGGAGAGCTCCAGATCAAGGGCCCAAATTTGATGAAGGGATACTACAACAAGCCCGAGGCGACAGCCGAGATATTCACGAAAGACGGCTGGCTCAAGACCGGTGACGTCGGCGTCATCGACGAGGAAGGTTTCATCAGGATAACCGACAGGATCAAGGACCTGATCATAACCTCGCAGGGCAAGAACATCGCGCCCCAGCATATCGAAGGCGTGGTCGGAATGGACCACTATATCGAGCAGATCGCCACAATAGGCGACAAGCGCAACTACATCTCGGCGCTGATCGTTCCCTCCTTCGAGGCCCTGGAAAAATACGCCAAGGACAGCGGAATCGCCTACTCCAGCCGCGAAGAACTGGTCGCAAAACCCGAGATAATCAAATTCTACAGCGAGAGGATAGACAAGCAGTCGGTTGAGCTCGCCAACTACGAAAAAATCAAGCGGTTCACCCTCATGCCCAGGGAGTTCACCCAGGACGGCGGTGAACTCACGCCGACAATGAAAGTAAAAAGAAAGGTCATCATGCAGAAATACGCCGACGTAATCGAAAAGATGTACGCAGGCAAGGATTCGGATTGATAGAATACCGATCCGGCATAAGTCAAAAAGGCCGCTTGAAAAAGCGGCCTTTTTTGTTGAATTGCAATTCTACCGGTACGATAGACTCCATGCCCTGATCCGATATCAATACCTCCTTATCATCGAGGATGATATGCGTTCGACTGAGAATCTGCCGGCTGCAAAGGAAAGGATAGCAGCACATTCGTGCCGGGCCCTGGAGCGAACTCTATAGCCCCGCAGATCTGGTTGGTCAGCATCCATATCAAATGCAGTCCCATACTTTCCGATTTGAGAAAATTAAAACCGTCAGGCAAACCAACTCCGTTGTCACCAACTGAAAGATCAATTTTATCACCCCGAACTTTAAGATCGATCCTGATATCGCCCTTAATGCCTTCCGGGTAGGCATACTTGATAGCGTTTGTTATAAGTTCGTTTATGATCAGACCCAGCGGCACCGCACGTTTCATATCGAGGCACACCTCCTGAATGTCTGCGATGATCCGCACCTTGTCAGAGTCCAGAGAATATGTTTCGGCAAGCATGGCGGCGAGATCTCTCACGTACGGCGCCAGGTCAACCCTCGTGAAATCGGGGGAGCGGTTCAGTCGTTCATATATGGCGGACATCGAATTGATGCGTGACTGCGCGTTCCTGAAAACCTCCCTTCCGCGTTCGTCGGACAGCTTGTCCATCTCAAGACCGAGAAGGCCCGAGACGACGTTCAGGTTGTTCTTCACCCGGTGCTGAAGCTCCCTCATGAGCAGGTCTTTTTCAATGAGGGATTTTTCCAGCTGCTCTTCCATCAGTTTCCGCTCGGTGAAATCCTTGAAAAAATTAAGGGTCGCCGGAGCGCCCTCCCATGTTATCTCGACCACGTTTATCTCGACCCAGCGGAAATTTCCGTCTTTTGCGAGCATCCTGAACTCGTAGCTCGAAAGCGCCTGGCGTCCCTCGGCCCTGGCCCGGTAATTCTCGGCCACCCTGGCTCTGTCGTCCGGATGTATGAACTCGATGAACGGCTTCGTATATATCTCATTCATGCTGAACCCGGTCAGCTTGCATGTTATCGGATTTGCGTATTTCAGCATTTGTCCCTGCGCCACGACAATTGATTCTCCTGCGTTTTCGGCGAGCTTGCGGTAACGCTCCTCGCTGGCCCTGAGGTCCGTTATATCAACGAGCGATGCGATGCTCTCGGTTGTTCCGGGAACCATGTCCACATGAAGTAATATGTTGCGGACCTCGCTTGATTTCTTGACGAACCTGAACTCGTACTCACGCGGAATTTCCTTTCCTTCCTCCCTCCTCTTCCGGTGCCTTTCCATCATTATGTTCAGGTCGTCCTTCACAACCCATTCAGTCCAGCTCATCTTCCCCTCGATCTCCTCCTTCGAGTAGCCGGAAAGACGCTCGAACTCCCTGTTCGCGAAGCTGATGATGGTATCTTCCCGAAGAACGACCGTGGCGCTGCCGGTCGTCTCAAACGTGGCGCGGTATCTTTTTTCACTTTCACGAATGATCCGCTCGTCCTCCTTCAGCCTGCGATGGGCTTCGTGAAGCTTCGCGGCCATTTTTATCGAAGCAGTCAGCACGGTAATACCGGTGTTTTTGACCACATAACCGTACGAGGTTATCTTTTCAGTCTTTTCAAGGATTTCCTTTTCGGTGTGAGATGACAGGAACACCACCGGAATATCATTGTCCCTGAGAATCTCCTGTGCTGCGACCGTACCGTCAATCCCTTCACCCAGATCGACATCCATCAGGATCAGATCCGCGGTTCCCATTTTTTCGCGAAAAAAGCTTATTGCTTCCTCGCCGGAAAGAACATGAATGACTTCGTATCCTTCCGTTGTCAATGCCTGAGATTCGGCAATTCCGACAAGGGCTTCGTCCTCCACGAGCAGTATGGTTTTCGGCGAGTTTTTCATGATTGTTCTGCAGAATTGAAAATTGATTATACTGTACTAAATTATATACCAAACGACGCCATCTGCAAGAAAAATATACATCCGGGACCCGATGTTACCCGATCGGCATCAGATTTCTGCCGATACGTCAGACGCCCCGCGCTATCGACGCGAAAGACTGCCGGTGTCGTAATCGAATCAATTCAGGTTTGGATCGTCGAAAACACGACAAGCCTGAATAGCACATTTTTGTACCGCAGCCCATTAAAAAGGATCCCTGTATATTATTGCGTTTCACCTTAAAAGAAATGAAATTTTTTATCAAAGCCATGATAAAAGTTCTTTTAATAATTTTGAAAATGTGGATAATACTTTGATCCTTTACAATTTTATTTACAGTGAAAATTACCAATAAAAATATTTATGAAGTAGACAAATTTATATTCTGAAGTCGGCTCATCAATTTTCACATAACGTTCGACGATTCATTATAAAAAACAGGCATGCACACAATAAATCCGGGCCCGACATTCACACATCACCTCAAACTCCATGTCTGTCATATATTTTAATTACGATAATAATATTATCCGGCATAAATCCTTCGTCAGCCGAGAGCCGGCTCGTTTCCGTCGGCATTTATGAAAACGAACCCAAAGTTTTTACTTCCGATAACGGGAAGCCCGCCGGAATTTTTATCGACATCATCGAATTTATAGCGGAAAAAGAAAACTGGAAACTTAAATACGTGCCAGGGACCTGGGATGAAGGATTGAACCGTCTTGAAAAGGGACAAATAGACATCATGCCCGATGTCGCCTATACCGCCGACCGTGATAAAAAGTTTTCTTTTCACAAGGTAGAGGTGCTCTCATCCTGGTATCAGGCGTATGCGCGAAGGGAAAGCGGAATACGGTCGATACTTGACCTGAACGGAAAGAAAATCATTGTCCTGGAAAAATCGGTACAGCAGGAGGCATTTAACCGCTTCAGCCGGGGATTCGGACTCGACATCAATATTGTTTCGGTCCCTGATTATAAAACTATGTTTGAAATCCTTTCCAGGGGAGATGCGGATGCCGGGATAACCAACCAGTTTTACGGAGCGCTCCATGCCAGAAAATACGGCCTCGCGGATACTGCGATCGTATTCGAGCCTTCCTCGCTTTTTTTTGCCTCAAAAAAGGACACGCACCGGTATTTACTGGACGCGATCGACAGTCATATGACTGAAATTAAAAATGATCCGAACTCCGCTTATTATCAATCTCTGAAGAAATGGACCTCCGAGGAAGTTCCATTCAGGATTCCTTCATGGCTGAAGATAGTTGTACTGGCTTCCGGTATTGCTCTTACCATAAGTTTCGCCGGTAGTTTCATTCTGAAGCGGCAGGTCAATATACGGACTCGCGAGCTTAAAGAAATCAATGAGGCGATGGAGCAGCGCATCGTCGAACGAACCGCCGAGCTTGCCGAGGCCATGGAGCGGGCCCAGGACGCCGACCGACTGAAGTCGGCGTTTCTTGCAACGATGTCCCACGAACTTCGCACGCCCCTGAACTCGATTATCGGATTTACGGGAATCATCCTGCAGGGGCTTGCCGGACCTCTCAACAACGAGCAGATAAAGCAGCTTTCGATGGTGCAGAAAAGCGCGAACCATCTTCTCAGCCTGATCAACGACATTCTCGATATTTCCAAGATCGAGGCCGGCGAGATTGAAATCAAATCCGAACTATTTGACATGAGGGCGGCAGTCGAGAACTCGCTGCGCACCGTGATTCCCCAGGTTGAAAAGAAAGGCCTTGCGCTTGAAGCTGCCATTGATTCTGAAGTGGGCATGATAAAAAGCGACCGACGACGAATTGAACAGGTACTGATCAACCTCATCGGGAATGCGGTCAAGTTCACCGAGCACGGCACCATCCGCGTTGAATGTAAAATTGAAAAGGCATGCCTTATAACAAAGGTCAGCGATACCGGTTCCGGGATAGAAGCCGCGGAAATAGATAAACTCTTTCTTCCCTTCAGGCAGATCGACACCGGCCTCGCCCGACGCCACGAGGGAACGGGACTCGGACTTTCAATCTGCAAAAAGCTGATTGAAATGCTCGGTGGAACAATCAGCGTGAAAAGCGAACCCGGCAAGGGAAGCGTTTTTACATTTCGGCTGCCATTGCAGTCAAAAATGTGAAAACCCGTCCCGCATGCAGCGCGGACGGAACTGACGACGAGGTGTTTTCATGAAAAAAATCCTCATCATCGAAGACAACGAGCAGAATCTTTATCTTCTGACTTTCATTCTCGAAAAAAACGGATACAGCGTCTCTCAGGCGCGCGACGGGTTCTCTGGAATCGAGCAGGCCAAAGACAAAATTCCCGACCTCATTCTTCTTGACATTCAGCTCCCCGGCCTGGATGGATACGCGGTCGCCCGGGAATTGAGGAAGGATCAATCCCTGCATGCTGTTCCGATCGTGGCCGTCACCTCATATGCTATGACCGGAGACCGTGAACGAACTTTAGAGGCGGGATGCACGGGGTACATCGAGAAACCCATTGATCCTTTGACTTTTATGGAAAGAATTGAAAAATACTTGTGACGCCATTATTAATGAAAAAGCGTCACAGTACTGGCCATTCCCTCACGGAGGACAGCTTATGAAAAAAATTCTCATTGTAGACGACAATCTGGAGAATTTATACCTGCTTGAGGTATTGTTGTCCGGCCACGGCTGCGAGGTCGTCAGAGCTTCCAACGGCGTGGAGGCCATCGAAAAAGCGCATTCAAACAGGCCTGACCTGATAATATCGGATATCCTCATGCCCGGAATGGACGGGTTCGCCCTGTGCAGGGAATGGAAAAAAGACGAACAGCTCAAGGATATACCTTTTGTTTTCTATACCGCCACCTATACGGAAAAAAAAGACGCCGACTTCGGCCTCGACCTCGGCGCTGCCCGGTTTCTCATCAAACCGATTGCACCCGAAAAATTCATTTCAGAAATACAGGAGGTGCTTGATACTGCCCCGACGGGAAGTTCTGCTGCACGGGGGATAGCGGTTGAAAACGAGACCGCATACTACCGCATGTACAATGAGACCCTGATCCGCAAACTTGAAAAGAAAATGCTCGACCTGGAAAAAATCAGCCGTGAACTGGAACGCGACATCGCCGAAAGAAAAGTGACGGAGGATGCCTTGAGGCGCAGCGAACTGCTGCTCTCACGGGCACAGCGCATAGCCCGACTGGGACACTGGGAATGGGATGTCGGCGCTCAAAAACTCACATTGTCCGATGAAATATACCGCATATTCGGCGTCCCAGTGGATTATGATCTTACACTTGAGCGGATTCTTACCATGGTTCAAGCCGAAGACCGGCAACGCAACAGAATAATAATGGAAGGCCTCATTGCAGGAGAGGAAAACGGCGAGCTTGAATTCAAGGCCGTCACCCCTGACGGCCGGGTCAAATACATATGCCAGTACGCGGAAGTAATCCGCAATGATTACGGCGCCGTAGAGGTGATCATGGGGACCATGCAGGACGTGACAAGCCTGAAGCGGACCCAGGAACTGCTCGAGCAAATGCTCAACGAAAAAGAAGTCCTGCTCAAGGAGTTGCATCATCGCGTTAAGAACAACCTGCAGGTGATCTGCAGCATGATCAGCCTGCAGGAAAACTACATCGTCGACGAAAATGCCCGCTGGCTGATCAAGGACGTAGGCAGCCGCATTCACTCGATGGCCATAATCCATGAAAGACTCTACCAGAATGAAATGTTTTCAATGATCAATTTTTCAGAACACCTGTCTCTCCTTCTCTCCGATCTCAGGACAATGTACAAACATCCCGGGCAGGAAATTAGTCTGATAAATAATACCGAAGATATTGATCTTGACGTAAACTACGCTATACCCTGCTCGCAGATCGTCACCGAGCTGGTGACCAATTCATTGAGGCACGCGTTTCCGGATATGAAGAGCGGAGAGGTTTACATAGGACTGAAAAATAACGGCGATCGCCGATACTCATTGACCGTGAAGGACAACGGCGTAGGCTTCCCCGCGGGTTTTGAGTTTCCCGGCAAGGATTCCCTGGGACTTACCATGGTCACGGTGATGGTCAAACAGATAAAAGGAGACCTGCAGATAATCCGCCGGAACGGGCTTGAATACATTATCTCTTTCAATACATTGGACAAGCTGAAGAATGTCACCGGGATTGAGGATATATGAGACTTATTGACGCGCATTACGCCGGCCCGGGCTGATGGATTATGCGGGCAAACCAAGCCCTGTAACTTTTTTAAAGGCAGATACAGGGCGCTGTTCGATTAATTTTTATTCCTTTGAGAAAACAAGCTGGATATCAACGACAAATCCAATAGCCGTTCCGGAAATATTACTTACATCATTCGCAAAACAAACGCCGTTATAAGCCGGATCAGCGCCATGTGCGACAACTTTGATTGACTGCGAAGCCTCAGCTGCGAAGGTTGTCGGAACCATTATAAATAAAAGGCTCTGACAGCGTGAATGTAAAAAAATTCCCTGCAGCCCCGGCCGGCACTATGATCGCAGCATGGTCCAACGCAGTCTGCAGTGATCCTGAATAATTATTGCTAAAAGTCGCATCAAGGCTCGTGGCAGAGGTATGGCCGATATTTATGCTCATGTCGGAACATGTCGACTCTGCGATCATGTCCTCCCCGCGCTTGAACCTGATCGCCTCAATGGTCCCTGATCTATCGATGTCATTTGCAAGATAAAGCATCATGTAGCGCCCATCATCAGTGCCCCCTATATCACCGCCGGTATACACCACTCCTGTATGAGCGATCGTTACCACCGATGAATCGCTCTTCTTATCGCCGCCGTCATCGCAGGCGGTCAGGGGAAAAAATGCCGCAAGCAGCGCCAGCATCAGCAAATACCATATACGTTTCATTGCATACCTCTTGAATAGTTTTCCGTATAACCAGATCGCGTCGGTCGATCTTCAGTAATAATTACACAAAGACACTCTTTTCCGTGTCAAACAATAAAACTGTTGCGGAACTCCCATTTCGCGCCCGGAAAACCCGCAGGTGGGACTGTGTTTTTTAGTGAGAAATTAAAGGGGCCGCCCCTCGGCGGCCCCTCGCGTTTTCTTTATGCCTTGATGATCTTTCTGTTGAGCGAAAGGTCCTGCTCTCCTTCCTTGTCCACCAGATCGAGGTTGTCGACCTTGCTCCTGAAGCGCAGGACGTTCAGCATGAAGATGTCAAGCTTGTTCACGATGTTCGGCGGGAGTATCTCGCCGTCGATCTCGACTGACATGACCGGGAAGCGCCTTTCCCTCGCCCACGGAGTGATGAGCCCTTCGATGACCCGGCCGATAAGGCACGCGAACGGCGAAATGTTGATGACTCCGGAGAAATCGTCCATGAGGGCAGTGGCGGCCACGCCGCTCGAGATCGATATCTCGGAATGCAGCTCGTCGGTCACGAAATGCCTGTAGGAGTTTCCCATGATCTCTTCCATGTCATGCGGTGTCTCGGGGATGAGCTCGGTGGACTTGAGCGCGTTCTTGACCTTGCGCTCCACGCCGTGCTTCCACTTCTCTTCGAGCTTCCACAGGAACAGGTCCTTCTTCGCGGACCAGTACCGGCTGCTGTACCACGGGCTGACGTCGATCTGTTTCTCGATCTCGTGCCTGCGCGTGTGGTCGCAGTAATAAATCCACTCGGTGATGCCCGAAACCTTGCCTATGATGCCCCGTCTGCTCATGAGCTGGATGAGCTCGTCCACGGCGAAATCGTCCCTGCGCACGTATATTTCGCCGACGATGAGAACTTTTGGGGTATCGGCCATTTTCTGCTTCAGCGGGATTTTCGACACCTCGGCCGCTATCCTCTCGAGCGCGGGGACGACCTTCGAGGTGTCTACTTCGGCAATATCGATGAGCTCCTGCCAGAGCTCGTCGTATTTCGCGATTGCAGCTGACGGGTCCACGGCGCAGGTGCGCAGCGAGGTCTCGATGTCCTTCATGTAATCGGCGACCGTCAGGGCCCACCAGGCGTTCCTGCTGAAATTGGGCCCGAGCTCGTTGTACGAATTGTCGGCTTCAAGCGTGATGACAACGACGTTTTCGAGGCGCAGGTCCTTGAAAAGGTTTTCATAGAATATGAAGTACTGCCCTGTCCGGCATGGGCCGGTCGTGGTCGGCACGAACAGAAGGTATATCTCGTCCTTCCGGTATTTGTCAGAGGTGAAATACTTGAGCGCGCTCCCGAGAACGAGCTGAGAGGGCAGGCATTCCTTGCCCGACATATGGCTGCGGGCGAGCTGGAGAGTGTACCGGTCCGGAAGCGGCATGGCTTCCGCGTTGATCCCGGTTGCCCTCGCGCCTGCCGCAAGCAATTCTGCGGAAAGGCGCCCCATATTTGAAAGAAGCAGTTTGGTCTTTTTGTTGCCGAAAATCTCAATTCGCTTCCCGGTCTTTTCGTCGATCAGATGCAGACGGTCCTTGCCGTTGTTGATGAAGCGCAGGCCGTTGTCGAAACGCTCCTCCTTCATCGAGCTTATCTTCGAACGGTAGCCCTCGATGATATCGACGAAGGCCTCGACCCTGGTGTCGATACCCGCATCCGCCGAGTGTGAATCCAGCTCGAGCACGAGAAACGGCTTGGTGCCCATGATCCACTTGACGTAGTGGAGCATGAACGAGTCGGGCGCGCAGGAAAAGTTCGTAATGTACGTGACATAGATGTTCTCCTCCTGCTTCAGCATCACGCTTGCCCTCATGTCCTGCTGCCCGTAGTACCAGTACATGTTCTTGAATATCGAAACGTCCTCGATCGGCAGCATGTCGAACGGGACGACCGAGTATCCGCGGCTGGTGAACTTCAGGGGGATTCCCATGTTCGCGTCCCTGGTGAACGCGTTGTAGGGGCGGCCCAGAATCGCGATGACCGGCCTGTCCGCCTCACGGGCCTCCTTCAGGGCTTTTTTCCCGAGATCGGTGTAGGCGTTCCAGAAATCCTTTTGCTTGTCGAGAGCGATGTCGAACGCCCTGCGCACGTCCTTCTCGGGCACTCCCATCATCTTCCCGAGATCAAGGAAGCCTTCGAGCGCCTTGGCCTTGCCGTACTTGAAGCTGACGATCGGCGAGAGTATCCTCTCTTCGGGGATTTCAGGGAAGGCCTTCTTGATGTAATACGGAAGGGACTGGGTTATCGGGCAGAAGTTCGCATGCACGTCATCCTCATAGCTCTCCATGTCCCTGAAGTGCGGAACGAAAATGTAATCGATCTTCCGGTTGACGATGTCCTGCACAGCGCCGTGCGCGATCTCAGCCGGGAAGCAGTACGACCCTTCGGTGCGCGCTATCCCCTCATAGCAGATGTCCTCTGAAAGCACGGTCTTTATGCCGAGAGTGTGGAAGAACCACGAATACAGCGGCCACAGGGTGTACACCGAAAAGGCCCGCGGAACTCCCACGGTGAAATCGTATTTTGCGGCGAATTCATCCTCTTTTGCCGCGAATTCACGGAACAGGAGCTCCTCGCGTTTTTCGATGTAGTTGAATATTTTTGCCTCGTCGAAATTCTTCTTGCGCCTGGTGTTCGCGTACTTGTTGCAGCGGCCGCCGAACATGTATTTGTGCTCGTTGACCTTCAGGACCCTGACCGGACACTGGTTGTCGCAGGCCTTGCAGGTGAACTCCCTCTCGTAGACGATGCTTGTGTTCAGGATCGTGTCGATGTCGAACGAGCTCTTCTCGATGATGCGGTCCTGCCATTTCTGCTTGGCGAGCATGCCGACCCCGAAGCAGCCGAGGAGTTCGGGATCGGGCGGCACGGTTATGTCCTTGTCGGTCAGCATGGCGAATGCAAGGGGCACGGCCTTGTTCAGGGCCACGCCGCCCTGCAGCACGATGTTCCGGCCTATCGACCTGTTTCCCACGACCCTGTTCAGGTAGTTGGACACGATGGAGGTGATGATGCCGGCGGTTATGTCCTCCCTGGACGCTCCCTGCTGTATGGCCTTGCGGATATCCGAATTGATGAAGGCCGAGCAGTGCTCGCCGAATTTCAGGGGAGAGTCGGCGCGCACCGCGATTTCGCCGATCTGTCTGACGTCGGTAATGTTCAGGTCGCCCGAAGCGGACTCTTCGAGGAACGATCCGGTCCCGGCCGAGCAGGCCTCGTTCATGGCGTAGTCGATGGGCACCTTGTTTTTCAGGGATGCGTACTTGGCGTCCTGCCCCCCTATTTCGAAGATCGTATCGACATCGCCCTTGAAATAGGTGGTTCCCGTCGCGTGGGCTATGATCTCGTTGTACACGGCGGGCGTTTCAAGAAAGACGCCCAGTATCTCCCTCGATGATCCGGTCGTGGAGGCGAGCGTAATCGAAATTTTTTTGCCTCCGATCTGCTCCTTCACGCTTTCGAGGCATTTTTTTAGCGCAGCGACCGGGTCGCCGTGGGTCCTGCCGTAATGCGCGGCGACGATCTCGTCGGTTTCTATGTCGATCAGCGCGACCTTCGTGGTTGTGGAGCCGCCGTCGACGCCGAGAATGTACTCCCCGCCCTCCTTGAC
>Ga0116154_10002106_pt1 | contig 15532 bp, 15 predicted proteins | sample AD_UKC030_MetaG_FD_89898 | JGI IMG/M metagenome (GOLD analysis project Ga0116154, IMG submission 89898) | Active sludge microbial communities of municipal wastewater-treating anaerobic digesters from USA - AD_UKC030_MetaG | ecosystem: Engineered > Bioreactor > Anaerobic > Digestate | place: USA...
CCGACCTCCTGATCATCATCGGCGCCCGGTGCGACGACCGGGTGACCAGCAAGCTCGACTGTTTTGCCTGCGGCGCGAAGATTATTCATGTCGATGTGGATGAGTCGTCCATCGAGAAGAATGTGGCCGTTGATCTGGCCCTGGTCAGTGACGCGAAACGGGCTCTGGGACACCTGAACAAAATGATCGAGGAACGGCACTACAGCATTAATCCGGCGGAGCGCAGCGACTGGCTGAACCAGATTCAGGATTGGAAGCAGCAGGAACCCCTGCGCTATGAGCAGACGGACAAGGTGATCAAGCCCCAGTATGTCATTGAAAAGCTTTACGAACTGACGAAAGGCGAGGCGATCATCACCACGGAAGTGGGGCAGAACCAGATGTGGACGGCCCAATTTTACCACTTCGACCGGCCTCATGCTTTTATCTCTTCAGGCGGACTTGGGACCATGGGCTACGGTCTGCCCGCGGCCATCGGCGCCCAGTGCGCCCTGCCGGACAAACTGGTGGTTGACATCGCCGGCGACGGCAGCATCCAGATGAACATCCAGGAAATGGCCACGGCGGTCCAGCAGAACCTGCCGGTGAAGGTGGTGCTTCTGAACAATGGCTTTCTCGGCATGGTGCGGCAATGGCAGGAACTCTTCTACGAGAAACGTTACTCTCAGACCGATATGACCTATCAGCCTGATTTCGTAAAGCTGGCGGAGGCCTACGGCTGGGTCGGCCTGCGGACGGACTCCGCAGCAGAGGTGGAATCCATGCTCAAGCAGGCGATTGCTACGCCTCGGCCGGTTTTAATCGATTTTCATGTTGACCGGGAAGAAGGGGTGTACCCCATGGTGCGGCCGGGCGCCGGAATCAACGAAATGACCCTGTGTCCCTGGCGGAAATGCGACTAACAAGGATATATTATTAATATAAAAGGAAGGAATCATGGAAAGAAAAGAACATATTATTTCCCTTTTGGTGAAAAACGAACCGGACGTGCTGGCCCGTATCGCCGGCGCCCTCGGTGGGAAAGGCTACAACATCGAGAGTTTATGCGTCAATGCCACGGCGGATTACCGGATATCCAAGATTATCCTGACCACGCGGGGCAATGCGGCGACATTAAACCGGATTGAAAAGCTCCTCAACAAGCTGATCGATGTGATTCAGGTGGATGTCGTGAATCTCGACCGGTTCGTCCAGAAGGAACTGACCCTGGCAAAAATCAAAATTTCCGATGAATTTCGGGCGAAACTGGCTGTAGATATTGACAGTTACAAATGGAAAGTTGTATGGCTGGACGGCGATTATTTGATTGTGGAAGTGACGGCGGATAAGGACGAAATGGACAAGATTCTGTCCCATCTGTCTGAATTGGGCATGGTGGAGTACACCCGGACAGGTACCATCGTCATTGAGCGTTAAGGGAGGGTTGCCCGACCGGGTAAATGCCGGTCGAAACCGAGGTATAAAGAAATAACCTATCGATATCGATCATGAACAAGGAGGAAGGTGTATGGCAAAGATTAATTTTGGCGGCGTTTGGGAAGAGGTAACGACTCTGGAGGAATTCCCCCTGGCGAAGGCGAAAGAGGTGCTCAAGAGCGAGACGATTGCTGTAATCGGCTATGGTATTCAGGGGCGTGGACAGTCGTTGAACATGCACGACAACGGTTTCCGCGTCATCGTCGGCGAAGGGGATTATAACTGGAACAAGGCCATCGAAGACGGTTTTGTCCCTGGAGAGACCCTCTTTTCCCCCATCGAGGCGGCCAAAAGGGGCACCATTATCCAGTTGCTGCTTTCGGATGCCCAGCAAAAGGAAATGTGGCCGGAAATCAAGGCCTGTCTGAACGAAGGGGATGCCCTGTATTTTTCCCATGGCTTTTCCATTGTCTACAAGGAACAGACCGGTGTCATTCCTCCGCCCAACATCGATGTCATTCTCGTCGCCCCCAAGGGTTCGGGTCGGACGGTCCGGACGAATTTCCTGGACGGGAGCGGTATCAACTCCAGTTTCGGCGTTTTCCAGGATTTCACGGGCCGCGCCATGGAGCGCACCCTGGCCGTCGGCATTGCCATCGGCTCCGGCTATCTCTTCCCCACGACGTTCGAGAAGGAAGTTTACAGCGACCTGACCGGCGAGCGGGGTGTCCTGATGGGTTGCCTGGCCGGTGTTATGGAGGCCCAGTACAATGTTCTGCGCGCCAATGGGCACAGCCCCTCCGAAGCCTTCAATGAGACGGTGGAAGAACTGACCCAGAGTCTTATCCGGTTGGTAGCCGAAAACGGCATGGACTGGATGTATGCCAATTGCAGCACGACGGCCCAGCGCGGCGCCCTCGACTGGAAAGACCGGTTCCGTGATGCCGTGGCGCCGGTTTTCGAACAGCTCTATAAGAGTGTGCTGACGGGCGAAGAGACGCGAATCGTTTTGGAAGCCGGGGCCTCCCCGGACTACCGGGGGCGTCTCCAGAAGGAACTGGAAACCATTCGCGACAGCGAAATGTGGCAGGCCGGTGCGGCGGTGCGGGCATTGCGGCCTGAGCGGAGAAAGAAGGGTTAAAGAAGCCCTGAAAGGGAGAAGGACATGCGCAGTGATGTGATGAAAAAGGGCCTTGAGCGGGCCCCCCATCGGTCCCTGTTGAAGGCGATGGGTTATACGGATGAAGAGATCGCCCGCCCCCTGATCGGTGTGGTGAACGCTGCCAACGAAATTATTCCGGGTCACGTTCATCTCAATACGATTGCCGAGGATGTCAAGGCAGGGATTCGTCTGGCCGGCGGCACCCCCGTCATGTTTCCCGCTATTGGAATCTGTGACGGCATCGCCATGGGGCACATTGGGATGAAATATTCCCTCGCCAGCCGGGAATTAATTGCCGATTCCACGGAGGCGATGGCCATGGCCCATCCGTTTGACGGCCTGGTCATGATACCCAACTGCGATAAGATCGTACCGGGGCTCCTTATGGCGGCGTTGCGGCTCAACATTCCGGCCATTTTCGTCAGTGGCGGACCCATGCTGGCCGGTATCCGCCAGGATGGAACACCGGCGGACCTGATCAGTGTTTTTGAGGGTGTCGGCGCCGTCAAGGCGGGAAAGCTGACACCGCCGAAGTTGAAAGCCCTCGAGGACTGCGCCTGTCCTGGTTGTGGATCCTGTTCGGGCATGTTCACGGCCAATTCCATGAACTGTGTGACCGAGGCCCTCGGTCTGGGCCTGCCGGGAAACGGGACCATTCCCGCGGTGGACGCGGCCAGACGACGTCTGGCCAAACAGGCGGGGATGAAGGTGATGGAACTGGTGAAAAAGCAGATCCTGCCCCGGGATATCGCGACCCTGGATGCCTTCAAAAATGCCCTGGCGGTGGATATGGCCCTGGGCTGTTCGACCAACACGGTTCTCCATATTCCGGCGATCGCCCATGAAGCCGGGATTAAGTTAGATCTGGAATTATTCAATAAAATCAGCAAGAAAACCCCAAACCTCTGCCACATCAGCCCCACGGGAGAGCACCATGTTCAGGATCTTCACCGGGCGGGAGGCATCCAGGCGGTGATGAAGCGGATTGCTTCCCTGGGGGTCATCCGGGAGGATATTTTGACCGTGACCGGAAAAACCGTGGGGGAAAATATTCGCGGGGCCAAAGTGTACGACAATGAAGTCATTCGGCCTTTAGAAAAACCGTACAGCAAGGAGGGGGGCATCGCCATTCTGCGAGGCAACCTCGCGCCGGATGGTGCAGTGGTCAAACAGTCGGCCGTGGCGGCGTCCATGCTGGTGAATGAAGGTACCGCCCGCGTGTTTGATGGGGAAGACGCGGCTATTGCCGCCATTTTGGGCGGCAAGATCAAACCGGGCGATATGGTGGTGATCCGCTATGAAGGTCCCAAGGGCGGACCCGGCATGCGGGAGATGCTCTCTCCGACTTCGGCCATCGCCGGGATGGGGCTGGATACGTCGGTGGCCCTTTTGACGGACGGCCGTTTCAGCGGCGGGACCCGGGGCGCGGCAATCGGGCATATTTCTCCCGAGGCGGCGGAAGGCGGGATGATTGCCTTTGTCCGGGAAGGCGACCGGATTGCCATCGACATTCCGGCCAAGAAGATCACCCTGAAGGTGAGCGATGCGGAACTGAAGAAGCGGCAGAAGGGGTTTGCTCCCCCTGTGCCGGCGATTAAGACGGGGTATCTGGCCCGTTACGCCAAGCTGGTCACCTCAGCCAGTACCGGGGCCATTTTTAAGGATTAACAACGCGTTAAACCAAATAAAAAAGGGGACGCATCCTTTCCTGAAGATAAAAGTAATGCGTCCCCTTTTTCGTTCAATATTACAGAGCTTTTACGTTGACGGCTGACAGGCCCTTCTGGCCTTTCTCGACGTCAAAGCTTACGCGCTGGCCTTCCTGCAGGGTTTTGAAGCCGCTGCTGACAATGGCGCTGAAATGAACGAAAACGTCGCCGCCTTCGTCCTTCTCGATGAAGCCGAAGCCCTTCTTGTCATTGAACCACTTTACTTTTCCTTCTGACATGCTCGTATCCTCCTTTCTTCAGTTTTCATGCAAGTCGGATTACAACCACGTCAGAAATAAAAAAAACCACCCGCATCCAGAACGGATACCCGGTGGCTAACTTACTTCCCAAAACGTTTACATCCAACTCTTGCTTGTCCCCCCATTCGGACTGACCGAACGGCACTCATAGAAGTTAAGTTCGCATATACAGCGCATCCTACAGGATGTCAACGAATTTTTTTTAGATTAAGCAGAAAAAAAGGGGGAAATGCAACGGACTATACTTTTTTTATCTGGTAGCCTTTGAGGGGGATCGACACATAACGGTTTAAAAATTCAAAGGAAATGACAAATATTTCGTTTTCATAATCCGTTTTCTCCACATGGCCTTCGATTCCCGTGAAGGGGCCGTCAATAATCACCGCCGGTTCCCCAAGTTTCGGGTACTGTGCCTGCCGGATATCGACTTCGGAGGAGACCAGTTTCTGAATCGTGGTCATGGTTTTTTCCGGCACGGCGGCGGGCGTACCGTCAATCCGGTTGCCTAGGATGCGGACCACACCGAACGTTTTGAGAATTTCGACCATTTTTACCCCCGTCAAGTCTGTCTCATCAACAAACAGATATCCCGGAAACAGGGGGATGGATATCCGCTTTTTGCGGTCTTTGCGGCTGCTCCAGACAGAGATTTTCGGCAGAAACGTTGCGAAGGATTTCTGGGTCAGACCTTCGAACGCCTTGTTTTCATGGCGACTTTTTGTATGTATGGCATACCAGGGCATATCCGTCTCCTGATCAATCCGTGAGCTTTATCGGTCCGTATCCCGGTTATCTCTAAGGGATTTTTAGATGGTTGGCAAGCTCTTTTCGCTTGCGAATTCCGAGTGGTTTCGCCGCCGGCAGGGAGAGTCCGGTATAAGCGCCCTATCCTTTATACATATAAAGAATGACGAAACCGGGAACAGGCAAAGGGAGGATCAGAGGCGTTGAAGTAAAATGGATACGATCATCGCCAAGCCGTTGAAGAAGTACAGAATACGGATGTACTTTCCGTATCCGTCCATTACGACGGTATTGGTTGTCTTGCGCAGCAGCATGAGCAGCCTTACAAAAATGGGGATGGACAATAAGGCGACAAGAGCTGGCCAATACAAATATCCGGCGCCGATCAGGGCGATTATACCGGCATAAATAGTCACCCAGAAAACTACCAGGCCGATCTTGGCCTTTTTCAGCCCCAGGCGGACTGCGATGGTGCGCTTCCCGATGGCTTTGTCCGTGTCGATATCGGGAATGCTCTGATAGTAGAGGATAGAGGCCACCATAAGCCCGACGGGCAGGGAGAGGTAAAGGGGCAGCCAGTCGAGCCGCCCGGCGATGACCCAGTAGGTTCCGACCACCATGACAGGCCCCATGTTCAGTCCGACAAAGACCTCCCCTAGGCCGTGGTAACCGTAGCGGATCGGCGGGGCGACGTAGAAGAGGCTGCTGCAAAAGGAGAAGAGCACGACAGGGAACATGGCCCAGAGATCAAGGGTCGTCATCAGATAAAAAGCGACAATAAAGGCGAGAAAATACAGGGATATAATCGCTTTTTTCAGTGCCGCCGGCGCGATTTTCCCTTCCTGAATGACCCGGGAGCCACCAATGGAGGGGCCGTCGTCGGCCCCCTGAATATAATCGAAGAAATCGTTGGCAAGATTGGTTGCCAGATGGACCATCAGGGCGCCGGCGTTGATCAGCAAGAAACGCCAGGGATGCCAGGCCCCCTCATGCCCCGCCAGCACCCAGCCTATTGTCAGGGGGATCAGAGTGGCGATGTAAAAAGGCGGTCGGCTGGCCTGAAACCAGGCTTTCAGAGTGTCCTTATCCATCGGGCCTTTCTCCCACGTGGAGGTAGGTGGTCCCCAAAGTCAGGGGATACTGCACAATGTTCTTCAATCCGACCTCCCGCATCAGGCGGGCAAAAGCGTCCGGTTGTGGGAAATTCATAATCGAATCGCCGAGATAGCGGTAAGCCGCCGGGTTTTTGGTAAAGGCGGCGGCGAGCCGGGGCATGATGTACCGCAGGTAGAGACGGTAACCTCCGACCCACCAGACCTGTCGGGGAAAGTTCATCTCTAAGACCATAACCTGCCCGCCGGGCGTCGTCACCCGGCGCATCTCTTTCAGGGCTTTTTTGCGGTCGGGCATGTTCCGGATACCGAACGCCACGGCACTGACATCAACGGACCGATCGGGAAGGGGAATCTGCATGGCGTCACCCTGGAGAAAGGCGATCCGGTCGTTCAGTCTCCGGCGGTTGATTTTATCCGTGCCTACGGCCATCATTTCCCGGGCGAAATCGAGGCCGGTGACTTGGATGGCCGGATAGGCGCGGGCGGCAGCGATGGCCAGGTCCCCCGTGCCGGTGGCGATGTCCAGAAAACGGTGCATCCGGAAGAAGCGCATTTTTTTTACGGCGAAGGCGCGCCACCCCCGATCCAGGGATAAACTCATGAGATGATTCAGAAAATCGTAGTGCCCGGGTATGGTGCTGAAGATGTCCTCGACCATATCAATATGCTGCGCGCCTGTAACGGTGGCCACAGCGGGGTATTGTCTTTTCAATCGTTTTACCATGGATGAAGCATCTTCCTTATGATTACCTGTTTCCCTTATACTCAGGCCAAAACATCATCTTCCAGGTCATTTCGACCGCAGGAAAAAATCTTTGTGTCAGGTTATTTTTAGGCATTAAGGTTTCCCGCATTCGCTCGCAGTGAGTTCTTTATGTGACTTGTAGGCCGAACAGTCTGGATATATTGTTATTTTAGCAATTCATCACCAGGTCGTTCAATCTTGGCGGCGGACTATAGCGGAAATGCCGAAGGGGGTCAAGGGAATACGCTTTTGGGCTTTACCCTTGAAAAGACGTGGTTATTCTTATATGAAAGATGAAAACCTTTTTACAGAAAGGATCCTCGCATGTCCATCGGGATTGAAATCCTGATTATACTGATTCTGATTATCGCCAACGGGATTTTCGCCATGTCCGAAATGGCGGTGATCTCGTCCCGGAAGGAACGCCTTCAGCAGTGGATCAACGAAGGGCATCCCAAGGCAAAAAAAGCCATGGAGCTGGCCTCCGCACCCAGTCATTTTCTGTCCACGGTCCAGGTGGGGATCACCCTCATCGGGATTCTGGCCGGTGCGGTCGGCGGAACGACGGTGGCGGAGAAGCTGGGGGTCTACCTGAAAAATTATCCCGCCGTTGCCCCTTACGCCGCCACGGTCTCGCTGTTCGTGGTCGTGCTTCTGATCACCTATCTATCTTTAATCATTGGAGAACTTGTTCCGAAGCGGCTGGCGTTGACGCATCCGGAACGGATAGCGTCGGCCGTCGCCGGTCCGATGGCAATGCTGGCCCGCATGGCTTCTCCCCTGGTTCATTTCCTGCACCTTTCGACGGAGGGCATCCTCCGTCTGCTGCGGATACCGCCGTCGTCCGATGCGGCGGTGACGCCCGAGGAAATCAAGGTCCTCATCGATCAGGGCACCCGGCTGGGCGTTTTCGAGGAGGCGGAACAGGATTTGGTGGAAAGTGTCTTCCGTCTGGGCGACCGCAAGGCGAGCATCCTCATGACCCCCCGCGCCGAAATCACCTGGGTTGATGTCAACCTCTCCCTGGAAGACAACTGGCAGCGCATCCAGGACAGCGGCTACAGCCAGTTTCCCGTCTGCCAGGGCTCCCTGGAGAATATCCTGGGGATAGTATCGTTGAAACCGCTGTGCCTGTCCATGGCCCGGGGTGAGTCCCCCGATCTGAAACAGAATCTGATCAGACCCATGTTCGTTCATGAGGGGATGACGATACTCAAGGTTCTGGAATTATTCAAGCAATCCGGGAATCACATTGCCCTGGTCGTCGATGAGTACGGGAGCACCCAGGGGCTCGTGACCCTCCATGATATTCTGGAGGCTATCGTGGGGGTTATGCCGGGCATGGGCGAGGAGACCTGGGAGACTGCCGTGCGCCGGGAGGACGGGTCCTGGCTGCTCGATGGCATGCTGCCTGCGGATGAGCTGAAGGAGCTCTTCAATATCGCGAAACTGCCCGAGGAAGAACGGGGCGACTATCAGACCCTGGGGGGGTTCGTCATGATGCACATGGGGCGGATTCCTTCCGCGGCGGATTATTTCGAGTGGGAAGGTCTGCGTTTTGAGGTGATGGACATGGACGGCCACCGGGTGGACAAGGTCCTTGTCACCCCTCTGCCACGGGAAGAGTGATTCCCTTGCCGCCCCCAAACGGGTTGTGCGCGATTATGCCTGCATAACCCACCAAAACAAAAGACCTTTCGTTGCGTTTCGCTTTGCACCAACGCACCCTGCATTTCCGATCCCCACCCTTTATCATTTTTACCGGAGAGAGAAATCTTTTCACCGGGTCAGTTCGTCGGGTGATAGCGAGCAATCTTGATCCCTTTGGGTGGCATTTTAATGCGTGTGGTAAATCTTGTTCTGTATTTGTCATCCCGGCCGCCGATCATTATAATCTCATACTGCCTGTAAAACTTCCGATACGTTTCTAAGTCGATGGGCAATTGTAGCAATGTCAAACGCTTTTATGCTATCTTCTCTTCCCTGAGGTCATATCCTTCTTCACCTGCAGGGTTTTCAGGCAAGGCACATTGGGTGAAGAGAAGGTTGACCGCCGTTAACATGCTATCCAAGCAGTCATGTAACTGCCTGTTTTTTGATGGGTAAGCGTAAAATAATAACTTGGATCTTGGTAAAGAAGTGATCGTTCTTCAAACGAAGAGGATCACTTCTTACAGACTGATCGAGGCGGGCATTAATGGATTGGGATCGTACACAAGCCAAAGGGTTCAAAGGTTCACCGGACGGTCTGTTCTTTTATCCATGGGAGCGGCAGTTTGATCGCCTGATTACACCCTTCGAGGAGTTTATCCACCGGCAGACGACAAGCGGCATCGTCTTGATGTTTACAACGCTCGTGGCCCTTATGATTGCAAACTCACCGCTTAGCGATACGTACAGTCAAATTCTCCATGCCAACTGTTCAATTTCCCTTGGGTATTTTAACCTTCGGATGGACTTGGCCCACTGGATTAACGAAGGTTTGATGGTCTTCTTTTTCCTCCTGGTTGGCTGTGAAATCAAACGGGAGGTGCTTGTTGGAGATTTATCCAACGTCCGGGTCGCGGCTCTGCCCATTGTTGCCGCAATCGGCGGCGTGATCATGCCGGCTGTTATTTACCGAGTTTTCAATCCAGCCGGCGAAGCGGCAAACGGATGGGGCATTCCCATGGCCACCGATATCGCGTTCTGCGTCGGGGCGTTGGTGCTATTAGGAAAGCGTGTGCCGGCCGCACTTACCCTTTTTCTCGTTTCACTGGCCATCGTGGACGACCTGGCGGCCGTCGTTGTGATTGCCCTCTTTTACACGGCCAACATCAATATCCCGGCACTGGGCCTGGCGCTCCTCTCGCTGTTTTCACTAATGCTTTTCAACTTCGCCGGCGTCCGCCGCCTTATTCCGTATGGCATTGTCGGATTTTTAATGTGGCTGGCCCTTCTTTCTTCCGGCATACATGCTGCTGTCTGCGGGGTGCTCCTGGCCTTTTGCCTGCCCGCACATTCCCGGCACGACACCCTTTCTTTTGCCGAACGGATGAAGCAGTTGGTGGGCGATTTCAAGGCATGCTGCCCCCCCACCACCAACGCATTGAAAAATATGGAACAGCACAGCTTACTCCTGCTGATGATGGAGGAAGTCCGTCTGACCGAGACCCCGCTGCAGAGGGTGCAGAACGCATTGCACATACCGACGTCCTTGATCGTGATTCCTTTATTTGCCTTTGCCAATGCCGGTATTGCCGTCTCACTTGATGAGTTGGTCCAGGTCCTCTCGAACAATATTACTATCGGCATCATGCTGGGTCTTATTTTGGGGAAGTTCCTGGGCATCACCGGCTTTTCCTGGATTGTTCTGAAAACAGGTTTTGCGAAACTGCCTGAGGGCATGAAAATGGTTCACCTTGCCGGTGGTGCTCTGTTGGCCGGGATTGGATTCACCATGTCCATTTTCATTGCGGAGCTTTCGTTCTCAGATAATGATGCGTACCTGAATACCGCAAAAGCGGCCATCATCCTGTCTTCTCTGCTTGCGGGAATCGTCGGCGTTATTTGGCTGGGGCTGTGTAATAAGTTTTTAACTAAAAGGTCAGCGAAGAAATAATGCGCGAAAAGCGGATGCACAGGACGGCAAGGATATTTTTAATTCATAACCTTTTCAAAGAGCAGTTTTTCGGGTTCTTTTCATCCCTCAAAGAGGTTCTCAGCACTTTTATCAATCTGGCCGTCATAAAAGATAACGTTTTCAGGGGTGACGAACTGAATACGCTGTATAAGGTACACTTTCAACGAACGCTGTATTTTTTGTACTATTGAGCTCGGGTTGAAATAAATCATCAATTTGCAATAGAATTTGTTTCCTGCGCCATTCAAAAGGATGTTTATATAAAAGAATTAATGGTTTTTCACAGTGGCAATCCAGCCTGAATGTCCTGCAAAATGGCTATAGGCGTAGCCCAGGAGATGAAAGAAAAATACAGCATTCTGTTGGAATTGAAGATTTACACGACGCATTCAAAAGAGGCCGTGGCATATGATTTTAAAAGCGCCACGAATGTCGTGTTTGAGAAAGAAATGGTTCCTGTCGATATTGCAACTGATAGGAATAAAATGGATGCGTTTTTAGCATCACGACTGTAAGCCTTAAAAAAAAAGAGAATGCCTTTAGCAAATAGGGTGGGCTCTGCCCGCAAAATTTTTTGGTCCAAACGCTATCCTTCATAAATAACTGTGCAGCCCCGGCAGGTAGTTGACGCCCAGGTAGGTGAAGAGGACGGCGGCGAAACCGACCAGGGCCGTCACGGCCAGACGGCGTCCACGCCAGCCCTGGGCGTAGCGTCCGTGAAGGAGCACCGCGTAGATAAGCCAGGTAATGAGTGACCAGGTTTCTTTAGGGTCCCAGCTCCAGTAGGAGCCCCAGGCGTAATGCGCCCAGACGGAACCGGTGAAGATGCCCAGCGTAAGCAGAATAAAGCCGAGGAGTACGCTCTTGTAAATCAGTTCCTCCAACAGGTCTGCCTGCGGAATCAGGGTCAGAATTTTCGCCGTTTTTATGTGGTCTTTTCCCAAGTCACCGATCAGGAAAAGGATGCCCGTGCCGAAGGCCGTCGTGAAGGCCGCGTAACCCATAAAGCATGTCAGGACGTGGCTTGTAAGCCAGTTGCTCTGGAGGGCCGGAATGAGGGGTTGGATGCGGGTGTTCATATCCGGCGAAAGGGAGGCGAAGGCCAGGCACAGAAACGCCACCGGCACCACAAACAGACCAAGGATGCGTGTTCGGGTCCGCCACTCCATGATGAGGTATAAAAGGATGATCGTCCAGGAGAAGAAGATCAGGGATTCGTAGAAGTTGGTCAGGGGCGGGTGATCGTAGCCGACGGCATAGGCCGCCTTCCACCGCAGAAGAAGCGCCACCGTGTGGGCGATGAAACCCGCCGCCAGGGCGCCGGTTCCAAGGAGGCCGACAGACGGTTTTCCGCTGACCAGATGGACCAGATAGGCGAGGAAGCCCCCCAGATAGATAAAGGTGACAATACTCAAAATTTGGGTGTCGGCCATGCCCGTCTCCTTATTAATAAAGCTTGCAGCTCCGCTATTTCTTTAAAGTCTCAGGTAATCCGGTTTTTATTTTATCTGCGATATCGGTTATTTCCTTCTGCAGCCCAGCCGGGTCGCGGCGGCTGCGTCCGGAGATTCGGACGGCCGTATCCTTCCCCGTCATACCGACCGCCACCCATACCTGCCGCTCGGGATACAGGAAAACCATCATGAAACCCATAATCATCAGGACCGCCCCCAGACCGACCCAGAACACCCCCGGTTCCTGCATCACCTGCAGACCCGTGTAATAGCGGTTCTGAATGCCGTCAAGGGTAAAGATATAAGGTGAGAATAATGCCGGATTCAGGACGGGCATGGTGTCAAACACATCGGGGTAAGTTTGCCTCAGGGTGTCGATATGCTGGAAAATCCAGAATTGCCTTTCCCCCTGGGGTGAGTGGGTGCGGAGTTTGGCGGCAGGACCCATGTTCATGAAATTCTCCTCCACCCGGATGACTTCAAAGGCGGCGTGGCCGTCCGGCAGGCGGTAGGTTTGTCCTGCTGTGGTCAGGACCGGCTCGGATTTCTTTCCGTCCGGCAGACGGGTGTAATGGAGCATCACAGCAGGGATTTCACCGTAGCTGGCCTGATAAAAACGGAGGCCGGCAAAGGTTGTCGGGTGATTGACCAGGATGGCACTCTGCTGAACGGGACGCTGATCTTTGAGAAACGTCAGGTCGGAGCGGAACATCTTGGGCACCCCGGTATCGTAGAAGGTCAGGGTGAACCGGTCGCAACGGACAGAAAAGTCCAGTTTCCGGACGCCCCGGCCGCCTTCCAGATAAAGGAGATTTTCCGCCGACCCTTCAGCGATCTGCATGCTCCCCTTGAGGCTGAAAAAGGCATCCAGAACCGCTCCCAGTAAAATGAGAAGGATGCTGGCGTGGATCAGGTACACGCCGTAGACGGACAGAAGGCCCTTTTCTCCCCGGAATACCGTCTCGTTTTTCTGCTCAGACCGGGCCAGGCGCCGGAACCGGCACGCCAGAATCCTGTCTATCCGCTGCGTTTCATCGGAATAACTGCCTGATAATAAAGAAGATACGATTGATTCCCCGGAAGGGAAGGCGATCCTGTTGCCGTCGTTCGGTCCGCCGGCTTGTCCCGATGCCGGTTTGGTCAGGAGGCGATACCAAGTGCAGAAGATGAGGTTCAGCGCCAGCAGCGCCGTCAGAATGGCAAACCAGAACGAATGAAAAATGTCGTCAAATTGCAGGGTTTTCAAAATGGAGAAAAGGCCAGAAGGGGATTCACTCCCGTGCGGCATGGGTCCCTGGGGCACCAGAGTACCGACGGCGGAAAGAACGGCAAAACAGATGAGAATAATGATGGTGGTTTTGACTGAACAGAGGATCTTTCTGATTTTCCCGAAAAGCACAAAGGCCTCCTCTCACCGCATATTATGGGTTTCTTTTACTATATTTTGGGGAAGGACACCAGAGCTTACCCGCCTATGATGAGCACCTTGGCCCCCCGGACCTTCCCTGATTTGAGTTCGCCCAGGGCCCGGTTGGCTTCCGCCAACGGGTAGGTCATGTACTGGGGCCGGATAGCGATCTGCTCGGCAATATGAAGAAATTCGGAAATATCCCGGCGGGTGACGTTTGCCACGCTCTTGATCTCTTTTTCCAGCCAGAGCTGGGACGGGTAATCCCAGGTCAGAAGACTTTCCTTGTCCCCTTCTTCCTTGCGGATGGCATTGACGACCAGACGGCCCCCGTGCTCCAGGTGTTTCATTGCCTCCATGATCGGCTTCCAGGCGGGGGTCGTGTCGATGATCGCGTGGAGCTTTTCCGGCGGGGGATCCATGGTGTCGCCGGACCACACCGCCCCCAGTTCGCGGGCGAATGCCTGCTCCGTCCGGCTGCGCGCGAAGACAAAGACCCGGGAGTCGGGGTAAAGGAAGCGGGTCATCTTCAGGACCAGATGGGCCGAGGCGCCGAAACCGGTCAGTCCCAGGTTCTGGCCGTTTTCGAGATTTGTCAGGCGGAGTGACCGGTAGCCGATGGCCCCGGCACACAGCAGCGGTGCCGCCTCTGCATCGGTAAAGGACTCCGGAATCCGGTAAGCGGAATCCTCCGGGATACTCGTGTATTCGGCGTACCCGCCTGCCGCGTCCCGGCCCGTGGCTTTGAATTCGGAACAGAGATTTTCCAGGCCCTTTTGACAGAAGGAGCAGGTCCCGCAGGCGGAATGAATCCAGCCGATGCCGATGCGGTCGCCGATTTTCCACTTTGTCACATTTTCTCCCAACGCTGTCACCCGACCCACGATCTGATGGCCGAGGATCATGGGCAGCCGGGCGGGCGGGGTGCGCCCCTCGATTTCGTCCAGCTCGGTATGGCAGACACCGCAGACGGACACGGCAATCAGAATTTCGCCCCGGCCGGGGATGGGCTCCGGGATCTCCGCACACGTCAGGGGTGACGGATTGTCCTTTAGGGACGCGGTTTGGTGGAGCAGCATGGCTTTCATGGGCCGACCTCCGGTTAAAAAGTCATGAGGGACTGCCATCGTTCCCATTCCGTGGCGTAGGGAAGCCCCTCGTTTTTCAGGATGGCGATGATTTTTTCATCGTTGAAACGCAGATACGGGTTGATCCTGAATTCATCGGCCAGTGTTGAATAGACGTGTTCGGAATCGTAGTTTTGGAGAAACCGGTTCAGGTACGGGTTATCCGGCTCCAGTTGACGTGCGAAGTATATGGAATCCTTGACGTAATCATGACCGGCGTAGATGATCGTCTCCGGCGGCAGGGCCATGAGCTTTTTGATGGACTGGTAGAAGAGGTCGCTCCGACCGGAAAAGCAGTTGCCGATGGTGCCGTTAAACAGGGTATCGCCGGAAATCAGGACGTTACCCAGATGAAAACACAGGGAATCATCCGAATGACCCGGCGTCGGATAGATCAGAATGGGCTCGTTGTCCAGAAAGATCTTTCCCATATCGGCCAGGTCCCGGCAGCCAATATGCTGCGCCGGATAGTGCTGCAGCAGGAATTCGTTTCCGGCCGTGTGATCGTAATGCCTGTGGGTGTTGACGACGTAGAACAGGGCAAGCCCTTGCTCTGCCAGGAAGCGGCCGATCTCGTCCACGGCGCCGCCGTCGACTGCCATGGCGGACTGGGGCCCGTAGACCAGGTAGGCGAGATTATCTGCAGAGTAGCGGAATTGGGCTACAGCAAGCATCAGCAGGAAGATCCTTTCCTGAAAAGGGTATGGAGAGGCTATAGCATAAGGAAAGGGGAAAGGGAAGACAGGAGGCAGGAGGCAGGAGGCAGGAGG
>Ga0116154_10002116_pt1 | contig 15471 bp, 14 predicted proteins | sample AD_UKC030_MetaG_FD_89898 | JGI IMG/M metagenome (GOLD analysis project Ga0116154, IMG submission 89898) | Active sludge microbial communities of municipal wastewater-treating anaerobic digesters from USA - AD_UKC030_MetaG | ecosystem: Engineered > Bioreactor > Anaerobic > Digestate | place: USA...
CAGCGCGGTGATGAGGAATGCAGCCACATGCGTGCTCATGTGCCACCCGTCAGCCAGAAGCGCCATTGAGCCGAAGGCGACGCCCGCGCCGATCTCCACGACCATCATCGTCGCCGTGATGGCAATGACGATGCGGGTGCGCCGCTCAGCCACGGAGGTATCAACGGCGTAGTCGTGCGAGTGCTGCCAGCGCGATGGATCAATACGGTGCATACGGTATCGGAGAGTTGGACGTTGACGATGGACTCGGAAGGTTGGGTCTGCGGTCGAAGCTCCGTGCGAGCTTTTGGGGAGAATCAGGCATGAGTGTCTCGCTCCCCGCCTGATGATGGTGCTTTGACAGCGCGCCGTTCGCGACCGAACCAAACCAGCATGACCAAGGCAACGAGCGATAACACACCGCCGGTGCACAAGGTGATCGACGCACCGTAGCTTTCCCACAATGCACCGGCCATCACGCTGGCCGACAGCATGAATAGGCCACTCACCAGGTTAAACAACCCGAAGGCGGTTCCCTTCAGTTCCTCAGGCGTTACGTCGGCAACCATGGCGGCGAGGATGCCTTGAGTGAAGCCCATGTGCAGCCCCCACAACGCGACCCCCATCAGCACCATGAGCGGAGAACCCGCCCAGGCGAGAATCAGGTCGGCGAGGATGAGCAACATCAGGCCGGCAACCAGTAGAGAGCGGCGACCGATGCGGTCGGACAGCATGCCGGCAGGCAGGGCGGACACGGAGTAAACCACGCTCATCACGACCATCACCAGCGGTATCCAGGTGACGGCGAGACCAGCCTGCTGCGCCCGGAGAACCAGAAACGCCTCGCTGAAGCGCGCCAGGGCGAAGACGGCGCCGACGGCGACCACGCGCCAATAATCGCCGGAGAACTGCCTGAGAGCATCGTGTCGGATCGGCGAGCGGAAGCCCTGACGGGGATGCCTGCCTTCGGGTTCTTCAACGCCAACCACAATCAACAAGACCGCGATGATTGCGGGCGCGACGGCGAACCACAGCACCCGCGAGATATCATTCGCGAGCCAATACATCAGCAACATGGCCAGCGCAGGACCGAGTACCGCCCCAACCGTGTCCATGGACTGGCGGAGCCGAAACACGCACCGCGAATCACCGGGGGAGCGACATCCGCAACCAGCGCGTCACGCGGCGCGCCCCGGACACCTTTGCCTATTCGGTCCAGGAAACGCGCGATCAAGACCGCGTTGGCAGACGTGGCCAGCGGGAATAGTGGCTTGGTCAGAGCCGCCATTCCGTAACCTAGGAGGATGAGCGCCTTTCTACGACGCAGAACGTCGCTCATCGCTCCGGAGAAGACCTTCACGACGGGAGTAGCCGCTTCCGCGATTCCTTCGATAACACCGACCGTCACGACGCTCGCCCCCAGCGTGGACACCAGGAACACCGGTAACAGGCTGTGCACCAACTCCGAGGACAAGTCCATGAACAAACTGACGAACCCGAGCGCCCAAACCGTCCGAGGAATGGGCGGCAACCTCTGCATTTTGAGCAGGTTGCGACGCATCAGTCTATCCAGGTTGATCCACATCTTCTGTGGCACACGAAACCGCAGCCCGACATCACAGGCAACCGCCCCATCGAGCCGAAGGCGACGCCGGCATCGATCTCCACCACCATCATCGTCGGCGTGATGGCGATGACGATGCGACTGCGGCCCTCGGCCACCGAGGTATCAACCGCGTAGTCGTGCGAGTGCGGCCACTGGCCCGGATTTGTGCGGTGCATAGCCTTGCCCGTCACTCAGTCGATCCAGGTTTCCCGACGTAGCGCGATAACGCCGCCCACGCCTGCATCATGTCGCGCAGCGACTCCAGGTAGCTCATCTGCACCGACGCCCAGTCCCGGCGCACCGGCAGGATTTCTGTCCGGCTGATGTCACGCGCCGCATAGCGGGTCTCCGCCATTTTCAACACGGTGTCGGCCTTCCGCCTCTTCCAGTCGGAAAGGCTTGATGATGACTTTGATTTCTTTCATGGCTTCTCTTGCGCTAATTCGCTTTCGGATTACACCTCGACTTCCGCCTTCTTCTGTCCTTTGAGCAGGCTATACAGCGCCGGCAGCACCAGTAGCGTCAGCAGCGTGTTGGTGAAGATGCCCCCGATAACCACTGTCGCCAGCGGCCGTTGCACCTCGCCGCCCACGCCCACGTTCACCGCCATCGGTATGAAGCCCACCGCTGCCACCAGGGCCGTCATCAGCACCGGGCGCAGCCGCACCAGGCAGCCTTCGCGAACCGCTTGGTCCAGCGGAGTCCCGTCATCGAGTTTCTGTTTGATGAACGTCACCAGCACCAGCCCGTTCAGGATGGCCACGCCGCTCAACGCGATGAATCCAATGGCCGAACTCACCGTGAACGGCAGTCCGCGCAACCACAGCGCCGCCACGCCGCCCACCAGTCCCAGCGGAATTCCCGACGCCACAATGAACACTTCCCGCAGCGTCTTCAGGCTGAAGAACAGCAGCACGAAGATGAGCGCCAGCGCCATCGGCACCACGAACATCAGTTTCGCGTTGGCCCGCTCCATGTTCTCGAACTGCCCGCCCCACTCAATGGTATAGCCCTCGGGTATTTTCACTTGCGCGCCGATTTTGGCCTTCGCTTCCGTCACGAAGCTTCTCACATCCCGCCCCCGCACGTTGCATTGCACCGTAATGCGCCGCCTGCCCCATTCACGGTTGATCGTGGACGGTCCTTCCATTTCCGTCACCTTGGCCACCTGGTTCAACGGCAGCACCGGACCCGCCGCCGTCGGGATCAGCGTGGCCGCCAGCGCATCTGGGTCTGTGCGTTGTTTGTCGGGCAGGCGCACCACCAGCGGGAAGCGCCGCTGCCCTTCCCGCACCTCGCCCACCCGCCGCGAACCGACCGCTCCGACCACATTCAACACGTTCCGCGTCGGCACCCCGTAGCGGGCGATGGCTTGCGGGTCCACGCGCACCTGCAGGAAGCTCTGCCCGGTCAACTGCTCGACCGATGCCTCGCTTGCCCCCCGGATACCACTCAGCGCCTTCTGCACTTCACCCCCCAGTCGCCGCAGTTCCTCCAGATCGTCGCCATACACTTTGATGCCGATGTCGCCCCGGATGCCCGCGATGAGTTCATTCAGTCGCATCTCAATCGGTTGGCTGAACGCCGGCTTCAGGCCTGGCACCTGGTTCAACAGCTCCCGCATCTTCTCGGTCAACTCTGTTTGCGTGCGCGCTTTCTTCCATCGCTCGCGCGGTTTGAGCGCCAGGAAGAAATCCGCCAGTTCGCTGCCCATTGGATCAGTCGCCACTTCCGCCGTGCCCAGCCGTGTCCAGATGCGTTCGATCTCGTCCGGGAACTCCGCCATCAGCCGGCGCTCGATCATGTCGTTTTGCGACACAGACTCTTCCACCGAAATCCCCGCCAGTCGCACCGTCGTTCCCACAATCGCGCCCTCACCCAGTTTCGGCAGGAACTCCCCGCCCATCCGGGAAGCCAGAATCACCGCCCCGACGAACAGCGCCATCGCCCCCAGCAAGGTCAGCACCCGAAACCGCAGCGCCAGCCCCAGGGCCGGTTCGTAAATCCGGTGCGCCAGCCGCACCAGCCACGGTTCCTTTTCCTTGACCTGTTTGGGCAGGAACAGCGCCGCCAGCACCGGCGTCAGGGTCAGCGCCAAAACCAGCGACCCCAGCAGGGCGAAGATCAGCGTCAGCGCCATCGGTTTGAACAGTTTCCCCTCGATGCCTTCCAGCGTCAGAATCGGCAGGAACACAATCAGGATGATCCCCACGCCGAACGCCACCGGCCGCGCCACTTCTAGCGGCGCGCTCCGCAGCACTTCCTCGCGTTCATCCTTCGTCAGCGCTCGCCCCAGTTCATGCTGGCGCAAGGCCAGCCGGCGCATGGCGTTCTCCACCATCACCACCGCCCCATCCACGATCAGCCCGAAGTCCACCGCCCCCAGGCTCAGCAGGCTCGCCGCAATCCCCGCCTGCAACATGAAGTTGCCCGCGAAGAGCATCGAAAGCGGAATCGCCACCGCCACAATCAAGCCCGCCCGCAAGTTGCCCAGGAACGCGAACAGGATGGCGATGACCAGCAGGGCCCCGGCCAGCAGATTGTGTTCAACCGTCCGAATCACGTTGTCCACCAGTTCGGTCCGGTCGTAGAGCACTTCGAGTTTGATGTCCGGCGGCAGGAACTTCTGCACTTCCGCCAGCTTCGCCTTCAGCGCGTGTGTCACCACCGCGCTGTTCTCGCCCATCAGCATGAATCCCAGCCCCAGCACCGCCTCGCCCCGGCCATCGGCTGTCACCGCCCCGCGCCGGATTTCGTGGTCCTCCTTCACCGTCGCCACGTCGCGCACCCGCACCGGCGTCCCGTCATGGCTGGTGATCACGATGTTGGCGATCTCCTGGACATTGGTAGTGAGACCCACCCCATGCACGAGCAAAGACTCGCCGCTCCGCACAATCTGGCCGCCGCCCACGTTCTGGTTGTTCGCCTGCAACGCCTCGACCAGTTCCTCAAACGTCAGGCGATACTTGATGAGCCGGTCGGTTTCCACCACGACATGGTATTGCTTCTCGAATCCGCCCCAGGTGTTCACTTCCGCCACGCCCGCTACCTTGCGCAACTGCGGCTTCACCACCCAATCCTGCAACACCCGCAGCTCGGTGGCCGTGCGGTTCGTGTCCGTGGACCGCACCACGTAATGGAAAACCTCGCCCAAGCCGGTGGCAATCGGCCCAAGCTGCGGGCGCTCCAGCCCTTCCGGCAGTTCCACCGTTTGCAGTCGCTCCATGATCAGTTGCCGCGCTTTGAAGATGCTGATGCTGTCGTCGAACGTCGCCACCACTTGCGACAGTCCGAACTTCGAGATGGACCGTACGTTCTGCAGTCCCGGCAGGCCGCTGATGGCCAGTTCCACGGGGATGGTGATTTGCGCCTCGGTCTCCTGGGGATTCAGCGCCGCCGCCGTGGTGTTGAGTTGCACCTGCACCGGCGTGGTGTCCGGGAAGGCATCAATGGGGAGAATACTCAAGGTCCGCCCGCCAATCACAACCAACGCCAGCGCCAGCACGCACACCAGCAGGCGGTTCTTGAGCGAAAAGTTGATAATCCAGTTTAGCATCGGGATGACTCCCTTGGGTTGCTCTTAGTCATCCGCGCAGCCCGCGCCCAGGCGCGACATCAGCATGGCCGACTTCACTGCGAAGGTATGGCTCACCGCGATTTGCTCCTCTGGCTTCAGGCCCGCCAGGACTTCCAGCCGCCCGTTGAACTTCGCCCCCAGCGTCACCGCCCGGGCGTCGAACAAGTCTTCCCCCAGCTTCACGAACACAAACGGTTTGCCCCCCAGGTGTTGAATCGCCGACGACGGCACCAGCATCGCCCCTTCCACTTTCCGTGTCAGAATCCGCGCTGTGGCGAACATCTTGTCCTTGAGTAGGCAGTCCGGGTTGGCGAACTCCGCCCGCGCCCGCGCCATGCGTGTGCGTTCATCTACCGCCGGCCCAATCCAGGTCAGTTTCCCGGTGAACACCTTCCCCGGCCGCGAGTCCACCCGCAATTCCACGGCCTGCCTTAGCTGCACCCGGCCCAGGCTCGCTTCAGGCACTTGCAGCATCGCCCACACCGTCGAATGGTCCACCAGCGTAAACAGCGGCTTGCCCGCGTCCACCAGCGCCCCACGCACGGCCATCCGCTCCGAGATTTCACCGGCGAACGGCGCCCGGACCTCCATCAGCACCTGCTCCTGTGGCTTCCGGCCCATCTCATCAATCTGCTCTTCGGTGAAACCCAGCGTCCGCAACTGCTGGCACGCCGCCCGGTGGCTGGCTTCAGCCTCCTGCAGCGCCTGCTCCGAGGTCACTCGCTGCTCGCGCAGTTTGCGCTCCCGGTCGAGTGTCTGGTGGGAGAGCACCGCCTTGGCCACCGCTTCCGCAATCGAGGCGGACCAGATTTTGGCCACCGTCTGCTTTTCCTCGACCTTTGTCCCCAAGTCCACATCCACGGTCTGAATGATGCCGCTTACCGGCGCGGCGATTTGCGCCAGCTTGTTCTGATTGAAGCTCACCTCCGCCACACACTCCACCCCGTCGGCAATCGCTCCCGTCTCCGGCTTCGCCGTCTGGACGCCCACGATGGCCGTCGAGTTAGTTGAAGGCAGCCGCACCTTCATGCTTTCGCCCGGCTTGAGCTTCGTGGCCAGGTCGGGCTTGCACACGGCGCATTGCGCTTCCGGCACGCCATGTTCTGTGCACATCGCCACGCCGTCTTTGGCTACGACGTGGGCCTTGGCCTCGCCGGCCCCGTGCCCGTGTCCGTCATCTGCATCATGCGCGGTGGACTCGTTCTGTTTCGAGCAGGCTGACAGGAGGGCAACCGCCGCCACGAGCGGCAGAGCGGTATTCTTGAGAATCATCATTGGTTTCATAGTCAAATCCTCACCTGGATGTTGAAGGTTGATTCGCTTGGGGCCTCAGCAGGGCTTCCAGTTCCGCTTGGGCCACGTTCAGTTCCAGCAGCTTTTGTTGGTAGGCTAGGCGTGCTTCGGCGGTGGTCCGCTGTGTGTCCACCAGGTCAATGAAGTTGAACTTCCCCTGTTCAAACCCCGTTTGGACCAGCCGCAGCGCCTCAGCCGCTTTCGGCAGGATCTTCTCCCGGTAGCGGGCCACTTGTTCCGCCGCCGTCCGATACCTCTTTTGCGCGTTGGCCCACTCGCGCTGCAACTGCTGTTGCACCCCGTGCAGTTCCGCTTCCGCCACGTTCACATTCGCCCGCGCTTCCTGCTGCTTCCCCTTGCCCCGGTCAATCAGAGGCAGCGGCAGCGAGAATCCCAGTTGAATGATCGACTGGTCCATATCGCCAAGCCGTCCGCCCGACACGCCCACCTTCACATCGGGATACGGCTCCAGCCCTGCCCGCCGATAGGACAACTCCGCCCGGTCCAGGTTCGCTTGCGCCGCTGCCGCGCTCGGATGCCGCGCCATCCACCCATCGCCGTCCGCGCCCGTCAGCCCGGCGTCCGGTCCTTCCGCCAGCGCCCCCGAGAGCGCGGCGTCCTTCAGGTCCGGCCGGCCCAACAGTGTGGCGAACACCTGCCGTGCTGTGGCCAGCTCGCGCTGGAACCCATTCAACTCCGTCCGCGCCTGCTCCAATTGCACTTCCGCCCGCAACTGCTCTTGATATGCCGTGGCCCCCGCGTCCACTCGCTTCCGCGCTGTGGCTGCGGACGATTCCGCCACCGCCACCAGTTGCGTGGAAACCTCGACCAGCCTCTCCGACGCCAGCACCCGGAAGAATCCCGCCGTCACGTCCCGCACGATCTCCGTTCGGCGCACGGCCAATTCAGCTTCCGACAGCTTCACCCCCGCGCCCCCGATCTGCTTGTCCAGCGACTTCTTCCCCGGATACGGCAGCGTTTGGGCGATCCCAATGGTTTGCTTGGCGTCCGAAAAGCCGCGCCCGTTGCTCACCGGCCAGTCTTCGGCGCTCAACTCCAATTCCGGGTTGGTCCACTTCTTCGCTTGGTAAGCCCGTCCGGCAGCGGCCTCCACCCGCGCCCCGGAAGCCCGGACTTCCGGGTTGTTCGCCAGCGCCAGCCGCACCGCCTCTTCCAGCGTCAATGCATTCGTGTTCACCAACTCCGGGTCTTGGGCAGCCAATCCCAGGCCCGCGCCCCCGCCGACCAGGACCGCCAGGGCAGACAACCGACACCACCTCAAAATCAGATCTCGCTTCATAACTCGACAACAACAGACACAACAAACCGATCACTAAGCCAACAGGGGAGAACGCGGCGTCCAGGCACACCGCAGCCATCAGAAGAGTCCCGGACAGGAAGTGTCAGCCAAAACGACCCGAACGGGACCTTTTAGGCGATGAGGGAAGGAGCGCGTGGCGGCAGCGCCGTGCGGAAGGAGAATTGCCAGGACCGTGGAAGCTCTGGCGGGGGCTTGGCCGCGGTGAAGGGATGGGCCTCAAGCTCCGGCAGCAGGGCTTCAATGGCCGTCGAGAGCAGCGTCGCTACGAGGACGGGGTGTGGAGCGGAAGCGTTTTGTTCCTCAGCCCGGTACTTCCCGTCCTCAACCGCGCTGCACCCGTCGCTCTCGCAATCCGTGGGCCCGTGAGACGACGAGTCGGTAAAGCAGCAGCTCTTCAGGAACTCCATCCCCGGCACGGCTTCCAGCCGACAATGCATTGTGGCCAGGCCCCACAGGGCCAGGACCATCAGCGCAACGTATCTGGCGAGCTTGCTCACGGCCCTTTAGAATACACATCGGAACAAGATGTTCAACCAATCACGTGGAAATCCCGGAAGAACTCGGTTGCGGCACGCTGCGCGTGGCATGCCTCTCCAGGACCGCACCTTCAATGGTCAATCCGTCCGAGGATTTGTCCTGCCGCCCAGACAGAACGGCCACCGGTGTTTCCTGAAGCAGTTTCGTGCCTCCGGTCAAAGGAGTTGCTCCTGGACCGCCACCAGTCCCCCGACGGACTTTGCGCTCTCGTCGGCTCCCGGGAAAACGGGCTGAAAGTGTTGCCGACATTTACCGACATTAGGGGCCGCGAAACGCGGTCAAATCGTCCCGCCAGTCGATAATGGCCAACATGCGTTTGACCCTTGTAAACATTGGTCCCTGTGGCGTTTTGCCGGATCAGCGAAAGGGACGAGGATTGTATGTGCGGCACAACTCGGCCAGGTGCTGTGGCGCTTGTTCGGGCATTGCGAAAGTCGATGCGACATCCCGCGCGGCTCGAACCCGGTTACGGACACCGCGCGATTCAATGGCCAGCGTGACCGGGTTATCTTGTCGACCTTGCGCTGTGACGGCCGGCAGCGGGGATGACCCTGCGCGCAGAAGGTCAAGGACATCCAGTTGCGTGGGGGGGCCCCTCTCTGACCACTATTTGGCTTTTGTTTGACGATGGCCTGGGCTAAAGAACCAGCATGGTTGAGGAAGCGCGCTCGGGGTTGCCGGCGCCTGGGGGCCGGGAGTTCACGACGACGCACTGGAGCGTCGTGCTGGCGGCGGGCGGCGCGCCGTCGCCCCAAGCCGAGGCCGCCCTCGATCAGTTGTGCCGGATCTACTGGTATCCCCTGTATGCCTACGTGCGAAGCTCCGGACACTCGGCGGTTGATGCCGAGGACCTGACGCAGGAGTTTTTTGCCCGGTTACTGGCGAAGCATTACTTATCGGCCGTGCATCCGGAACGAGGCAAGTTCCGGTGGTTTCTGCTCTCGGCCGTCAAGCGGTTTCTCCTGAACGAGCGGGAGCGGGCCGGCGCGATCAAGCGCGGTGGGACCATCCGGCACATCCCCTTTGACGGCGAGAAGGCCGAGCGGCGCTATCGACTGGATGCCGCCGACACCAATTCGCCGGATCGCTTGTTCGATCGGGCCTGGGCAGCCGACCTGATCGAGACAACCTACCAGCGATTGCGGGAGGAGTCCGCACTTGAGGGTAAGAAGACTCTGTTCGAGCGACTCCAAGTGTTTCTCTCCGGCGACAAGGCGGACCTGACCTATGCCGAGGTTGGCGTTGGCCTGCGGATGACCGAGGGCGCCGTGAAAGTGGCCGTGCATCGCCTCCGCCGGCGATATCGGGACCTGCTGCGGGAACAGGTGGCGCAAACCGTGCACACGCCAGCCGATCTCGACGAGGAATTGCGCTGTCTTCAGGCGGCTTTCGCGGGCTATGTGTAACCTTCACCTGCTTTTCCGTATTTACCCGGCGTGGGATCGCGCGTGACCGGCAGCGCGCGATGCCTCCCTGAAATGCGATGACTCCCTCGGTGACATGTCCGCAATGCGGGACGCCGTTGCCCGCCGGGATGCCGGCGTGGCTTTGTCCCAAGTGCCTGCTTGGACAAGCCGCCGAGGCGGCGCCAGGAGAGGAGGCACATCCGACTGCGGACGATTTGTCCTCACCGGAGCCAGGAGCGCCCCAGGGTACGGCCAATAGATCGGCTGTTCCCGGCCGACTCCAGGCGAGCCGCACGTCCGCCGAAGGCCCCCCTAGGGAATCGGGGTGCGGTGGTCTGGCGGAAGGCGCCTTGCCGCGTCGATTGGGCGCCTACGAGTTGGTGGAGTTGATCGGCCGGGGCGGCATGGGGGTAGTATACAAGGCCCGGCAGGTCAGCCTGGATCGGTATGTGGCAGTGAAAGTCCTCTCGCTGAGCGCCCAGGTCGACAAGGAGACGCTGCATCGGTTCCGAACTGAAGCGGTCACGGCGGGCAGCTTGCAGCACCCGAACATCGTGGCGGTGCACGAGGTCGGCCTGGCTGAAGGCCAGCACTACCTGGTGATGGACTATGTGCCGGGGCGGACGCTAACCGATCTGGCCCGGGATGGACCTCTGCCAGCGAAACGCGCGGCGCAGTACCTGCGGACCATCGCCGAGGCGGTCCACTTCGCGCACGAGCGAAGCATTCTCCACCGCGATCTCAAACCGTCGAACGTCTTGATCGACCAGAGCGATCAGCCGCGGATCACCGATTTTGGGCTGGCCAAGCGGCTGGAGACGGGCGGCGAGGTCACGCTGAGCGGGCAAGTACTCGGCTCGCCAGCGTACATTCCGCCGGAGCAGGCGTCGGGTCAACGGGGACGAATCGGGCGTCGGAGCGATGTGTATGCGCTGGGGGCGATTCTGTACCAACTGCTCACAGGTCGGCCTCCGTTTGTAGGCGAGACGTTAGCCGATATCTTGCGCCAGGTGTTGAATGAGAACCCGCTCCGGCCCCGGCTGTTGAATCCCGCGGTGCCCCAGGACCTGGAGACCGTCTGCCTGAAGTGCCTCGAACATGAACCCGACCGGCGTTACCCCACCGCGCAGGCGCTGGCCGAGGAGCTTGGGCGATGGCTCGACCAGAAACCGATCCTGGCCCGACCGCTTGGTTCGACCGGCAGAATGTGGCGCTGGTGCCGACGCAAACCGGCGCTCGCCGGCCTGATCGCGGGGCTGGTGGTGGCGATTGTTGGAGGGTTCCTGGGCATCCTCAGCCAGTTGGAGCGAGCCAAGGCCGCCGAATTGACCGCCCGACGCCACGCCTATGCGGCCGACATGAACCTCGTGCAACAGGCGCTCGAAGACAACGACTTGGGACGGGCTCGGGAGTTACTCGGCCGCCACCGACCTTCGCCATCAACCATCAGCCATCGACCATCGACCGATCTGCGCGGCTGGGAATGGCGCTACCTCTGGGCGCGCTGCCGGGGCGAGGAACGCTTCACGCTGTGCCAATACTCGAACGCGGTCTCGGCCCTGGCCTTCTCGCCGGGTGGCAAATGGCTGGCAGTACGGTGGGAGAATGAGGTTGTGGCTCTCTGGGATACGACGGCGAAGCAGCAGGTGGCCGAACTCCCCGCCCCAATCGGCAAGACCTGGCGTTGGCGCAACAAGGCCCTGGCCTTCTCGCCCCAAGGCGACTTGCTGGCCTGGGGCAGCGCCGAGCCCAACGGCCTGCCTCTCGTCAGCCTCCTGGACTTGAGTTCGAAGCGGCAACCTCCGTCCCTTCCGCACACGAACGACGTGGTGTCGCTGGCGTTCTCGCCCGACGCGAAGCTGTTGGCCACCTTGTCCACCGACGGTGCCGTACTCGTCTGGGACCTCGCGTCGGGCCAGGTCGTGACCGACCTCATTTCGGCGTCAATCCGAGGCACCGGCGAGAAGCTGCCCGCGGCTAACCCGGTGGCCGCGACTGCGGTAGCCGAGGGAGCCGAAGGACCGGCAGAACCCGATTCACTATCCGCCCAAAAGAGCGTCATGAGGTCGCAAACGCTGACCGACCAATGCGGCTGCGTCCTGTTCTCTCCCGATGGCCACTGGCTGGCCGCCGGAGTACCCCAGCCCCGCGTCGGGTTGCGGGATCGCCGAATCCGGCTGTGGGATTGGACTGCCCGCAAGGAGGTGGAGCCTCTACCATTGCCGGCGACTGCCGAGGGGGTCATGGCGCTGGCTTTTTCGACCAACAGTGCGTGGCTCGCCGCCGGTGGTGCCTTTGAACACAATGAGGTGTATGTCTGGGATTTGGCGACGCGCACGGAGCGAAGGCTCCTCGGGCATCGCGGCTGGGTCACCAGCCTGGCCTTCTCGCCAGACGGGCGAACGCTCGCCTCGGTCAGCGTCGATCAGACCCTCCGCCTGTGGGATGTTGCGGGCGGGATCGAGCGGCGGTGTCTGGCCGGGAACACGGCAGAGGTTTGGGCCATCGCTTGGTCGCCCGATGGCCAAAACCTTGTGACGGGCGCCAGGGACGGCACGGTGCGGCTCTGGGATCCGGACGCGAAGCCCACTCCGGCGTACGCGGTCTTGCCCCCAACGATCTGGTACCTGGGTTTTGTTTTCTGGCCAGACAGCAAGACGCTCCTTCTCGTCAACCGGGGAATGGGGGGTGTGGTCGAGTCGTGGGACACGGCAACCCTGCAACGAGCAGCGGCTCTGCCGTTCGTGGGCGCCAATCACTGGGGCTTGGGCCTCTCGCCGGACGGTCATTGGCTGGCCCTCACCGATACGAACGGACACATCCAGGTTTGGGATTTCCCTGCCCAACGACTGGCAACCAATCTGGTGATCCCCGAAGCCCCGATCCTTGGCGTCATGTTTTCCCCGGGCGGCCGGTACATGAATGCCGGCGCCCTTACGCCAGATCGCGGCATTATTACCAGGTTCTGGGAGGTGCCAGTTTGGCGCGAGATCAACCTGCCGCGTCTCGACTCACCAAAACCCTGGGGATTCGATTACTCCCCTCGAGAAGGGACCGTGGCAATCGGATACAAGGACGGCACGGCGGCGTGGTGGAATCTCGCGACCGGAGCGAGGACGGCCATCTTCCCAGGCCTTTACGAGACCCAGATGAACGTCAGCTTCTCAGCCGACAACCAGTGGTTTGCGACGGTGGGGTTGAACGGGGTGATCACCCTGTGGGACGTGGCCACCGGGAGATCGACACTCATCGGCTCCAGCTACCCCACTGAGCTGCGCGCTCTGGTCTTTTCACCGGATGGACGGCGACTGGCCACCGCCGGGAGCAGCTCGGGAGACCTCTTCAGGCTCTGGGACGTGGCAAGCCGCCGTTGCCTGCTGACGCTTCCAGCCGCAGACAGAAGATTCTACACCCGCCTCGGCTTTTCGCCGGACGGCACTACGCTGCTCGCAACCAGCCTTGAGGGGTCCCTGCTTCTGTGGCGTACGCCATCCTGGGACGAGATCAAGGCGGCCGAGAGAGAACAGAAGACGCCATGATTCCTGACCGCCAAGGGGCGCGCAGGGCGGATGGGCGGTCGCTCCGAGCTGGGCGGACGATGTGGCGCTAGCGTTTGGAGTAGTGCGACCGATTCATCGGCGCTCTGCAATTGATGTGCGCGGTGACGCGTGCCGACAAAGCGGTGCTCAAGCATGCGCGCACAAAACGCCTCGCGCCGTCCAACTGCCAAGACAGGTCGAGGCCCCAAGACACACAGCCGCAGCAGGTTGCGCTGATCATGGTCTCGCGTCCTGTAACCTTTCGGAGTTTTTCCTGATTTCCTCCTATGCGGCCGGTGGACTGGACGCGCCGCCGACGCGGGCAGCGCCGGCGATAAAGCCAGCTCGTCCGCACCGAACAAAAACGCCGCGGAACAAAACCAAACAGACAGAAAGGCAGTAATCATGATCGCTAAGAAACCTCTCATCCTCATCGCCGTCGGGGCGTGCGTGCTTGGGCTGGTCGGCTTCGCCAGCCAGAAGAAGCAAGTGGAACGACCGCTGAAGGCCACCGTCCAAGTGACAGTCGTCATCACCCTTGATAGCGGGGGGATTCCGCTGAGCGCTGTCGCCGACGGGGCAGGAAAATGCGACCCACTCGGCCAGATGACTAGTCTTGGGATAGGCATCATGGCCGAGTCCGGCTATTTCTTCTTGACGGGGACTATGACGACCGCGAACGGAGACCAACTATTCTGGGAGTCAGCCGGCCCAGACCTAACGGTTTTCACTGGCGGCACGGGGCGCTTCGAAGGGGCATCCGGCGGTTACACTGTGGAGTATACTAAGTTCGAATATCGGGACGGCCCTTTCCCGGGGATTGTAATCCTCGACGCGGAGGGTCTTGCGGAAGGAACCATCGCCTATTGACATCCCCATCGCGGTGAGCGGGCGCGCCGATGCGGAGCCTGCCAGAGGTCAAGTGTCGGCGTCCCGCTGACCGTTTAGGCCAGTTTGGCGGTTTCGGTGGAAGGCAAAACCAACACTCGTCTGCGGCTGCGAACATCGCGCCCCATCCCCCGCCGACACCTACGTTCGAGGGCGGCGATAAATCGCGCGCGCTTCCCTCATCAAGACATTTCGCGGCCTTTCGACGCCCCCCCGCCCCGACAGGCTCGACGGCCAGGACCGGCCGTCTTCAAAGCACGACGGAGTGCACTGTAACCTTTTCCGGTTCTTCCTGATTTCTCCTCCAGCGGGCGATGCACCGACGCGCGGCGGACGCCAGGAAGCGGGGGATCAATCGCGCGTCGGCGCACCGGACAAACCGCGGCAGAACAAAAGAACCACGCGACCTGAAAGGAACAATGATGAAAGCAAACCTCATAAAGACAACCCTGCCTCGGTCGGCACTCGCCTTGGGCGCGGTGCTGGTCTGGGGCCTTGGCCTCAACTTATCAACCGCCCTGGCCGGCGAAGGCTCCTGGATCCGAAGGGCGAACATGCCCGTGGCCGTGGCCGTCGCTGCCTCCTGCGAATCCGAGGGAATTCTCTACGTCGCGGGAGGGGAGACTTCCTTCGGTCACCCGGTTCAGACTTTGTTCGCCTATGATCCCCGAAGCGACCGCTGGACGCGCAAGGCCGACATGCCGACGAAACGCGGTGTCGCCGTGGCGTGCGCGGTGGACGGGATCATCTATGTCATTGGCGGCGGCAGTGGCGACACGTACGTCATGACGAAAGCCGTCGAAGCCTACGATCCCAAGACGGACACTTGGACGGTCAAAGCGGCCATGCCCATCGCGCGGGGCGATATGGCGGCCTGTGCGGTAAATGGCCTCATCTATGTCATCGGGGGAGTGAACAATCCCGACGGATATTTTGCGGTGGTCCAATGCTACGACCCGAAGACCGACCAGTGGACAGACAAGGAGCCTCTCCCCCAAACGTCATTCGCTGCGGTCGCCCAGGCCGTGAACGGCATCATCTTCCTGTTCGATGGGAACAGTACGTTCGCCTACGACCCCACGACCGATCTTTGGACCCCCAAGGCTCCGATCACTGCCGCGGCTTTCAACTCCGGGAATTCGGCGGCGGGTTCGGTGGACGGCCTGGTCTATCTGTTCGGCGGCCGTGAGGTCCCAAGCCCCGGGTGTAGGACGAAAGAGTAACCGAATTTGAGAAAGCCTGTCTCTGCAGTGTTTTTTTGATTGCCATATTGTATCTGTATAGATACATTATTGGCATGGACGCAAACCTGACCCGCCCACTGG
>Ga0116154_10002123_pt1 | contig 15442 bp, 16 predicted proteins | sample AD_UKC030_MetaG_FD_89898 | JGI IMG/M metagenome (GOLD analysis project Ga0116154, IMG submission 89898) | Active sludge microbial communities of municipal wastewater-treating anaerobic digesters from USA - AD_UKC030_MetaG | ecosystem: Engineered > Bioreactor > Anaerobic > Digestate | place: USA...
CATCAAGCCGCCGGCGGGCGAGGCCTACGCCGCCGTCGAAGCGCCGAAGGGGGAGCTCGGCTTCCACCTCGTCGCGAGCGGCGGGAACAAGCCGTACCGCCTCCACGTGAGGCCCCCGAGCTTCATCAACCTGCAAGCCCTCCCCGAGATGGCGCAGGGCCACCTCGTGGGCGACCTCGTGGCCGTCATCGGGACGATCGACATCGTCCTCGGCGAAGTCGACCGGTAGGAACGCGATGTCCGAGAGCCTCGTCCACAACGTCCTCGTCCCCTTCGTGAAGGGGCTCCTGACCGTCATCCTGGTCGCGACCGCGGCCGGGATCCTGACCTGGATCGAGCGCCGCGGCCTCGGCCGGCTCCAGATCCGGAAGGGTCCGAACCGCGTCGGGCCCGCCGGCTTCTTCCAGTGGATCGCCGACGTCGTGAAGCTCGTCTTCAAGGAGGACGTCGTCCCGTCCCGGGCCGAGAAGGTGATCCACCTCCTCGGGCCGCTCCTCCTCTTCATGCCCGCGGTCGTCGTCCTCGGCCTCGTCCCCTGGGGCCCGGAGCTGACCCTCTTCGGCGTGACGACCCCGCTCCACGCCGCGGCGGACGTGAACGTCGCGCTCCTCCTGATCCTCGCGGTCTCCTCGATCGGCGTCTACGGGATCATCCTCGCGGGCTGGTCGTCGAACTCGAAGTACCCGCTCCTCGGCGGCCTCCGGTCCGCGGCGCAGCTGATCAGCTACGAGGTCCCGATGGGCTTCGCGGTGGTCGCCGCGGTCCTGATGGCGGGCTCGCTCTCGATGGTCGAGATCATCGAGGCGCAGAAGGAGGCCGGGGTCTGGTTCGTCTTCCCGGGCCTCGTCGCCTTCTTCCTCTACTTCGTCTCCGGCGTCGCCGAGACGAACCGGACCCCGTTCGACCTCCCGGAGGCCGAGAGCGAGCTCGTCGGCGGCTTCCACACCGAGTACTCGGGCTTCCGCTGGGCGATCTTCTTCATGTCCGAGTACGGGAACATGATCTCGATCGGCGCGGTCGCCACGACGCTCTTCTTCGGCGGCTGGCTCCGCCCCTTCCCGAACGTCGCCTGGCTCTCGTTCCTCGACGTCGTCCCCGCGTTCTTCTGGTTCGCGGGGAAGGTCTTCCTCTTCCTCCTCGTCTACATCTGGTTCCGGGCGACGTTCCCGCGCTACCGCTTCGACCAGCTCATGGCGCTCGGCTGGAAGGCGCTCATCCCGATCTCGCTCGGGAACCTCTTCCTCGTCGCGCTCGCGGCCCTCTGGGGAGCCGCCGGGCTGAAGGTCCTCGGGGCGGTCCTCGTCCTCCTCGTCGCCGCGGGCCTCGTCGCGGCCTGGAGGCGCCCGGCCCGGGCGTCCGTCACGACGCGGATGGCCGCGGAGAAGGTGGAGGTGCGCGCGTGAGCTTCCTCGACCGCGTCCTCCTCCTCGACATCTTCGCGGGGCTGCGCGTCACGGCCCGGCACGCGGGCCGCAAGGCCGACACCATCGAGTACCCGGAGCAGAGCAAGGAGCCCTCGGAGCGCTTCCGGGGGATGTTCCGCCTCGACGAGGAGCGCTGCATCAAGTGCACGCTCTGCGCGATCGAGTGCCCGATCAACATCATCTACATCGACTGGCACACCGAGAAGACGCCCGAGGGGAAGGCCGAGAAGAAGCTCGACCGTTTCGACCTCGACATGAAGCGGTGCATGTTCTGCGGCCTCTGCGAGGAGGCCTGCCCGACGAACCCGCGCTCCATCTGGCTCGCCACGAAGACCTACGAGCTCGGGGTCTACGAGCGCGACGAGGCCCTCTACCTCGACAAGGCGAAGCTGACGAAGTGGGACGGGAACGTGAAGCCGTACCCCGGCGTCGACCCCGACAAGGCGCCGGCGAACCCGGCCAAGGAGAAGTGACGTGGAACCGGGCCTCTTCTTCTTCTGGCTCTTCTCCGCGGTCGTCGTCGTCGGCGCCGTCGGCGTCGTCGTCATGCGCCAGCCGATCCACTCGGCGCTCTTCCTGCTCTTGTCGTTCCTCGGGGTCGCCTGCCTCTACGTCCAGGCGCGGGCCGAGCTCGTCGCCGCCGTCCAGGTCCTCGTCTACGCGGGCGGCGTCATGGTCCTCTTCCTCTACACGATCATGCTCGTGAACGTGAAGCGGCAGCGGACGGAGCGCTACCTCCACCGGCAGGCCGTCCCGGCCCTCGGGTTCGGCTTCCTCTTCCTCCTCGTCGTCGGCGGGGTCGTCGTGAACGAGGCGCGGGCGCTCGCGGGGAAGGCCCCGGCGGCCGACCCGGCCGCCCTCGCCACGACGGTCATCGGAAGCGAGACGGTCCTCGGGAACACGCAGGCGGTCGGCTGGGTCCTCTACCGCGACTACCTCCTGCCGTTCGAGATCGCCTCCCTCTTCCTCCTCGTCGCGATGATCGGCGCCGTCGTCCTCGGCAAGCGGACGATGGAGAGGTTCGACTAGATGATCACCCTGGCCCACTTCGTCGGACTCTCGTTCGTCGTCTTCACGATCGGCGTCGTCGGCGTCCTCGTGAGGAGGAACCTCCTGACCGTCCTGATGTCGATCGAGCTGATCCTGAACGCCGTGAACATCAACCTCGTCGCCTTCTCGCGCCAGCTCGGCGACCTGACGGGGCAGGTCTTCTCGGTCTTCGTCATCATCGTGGCGGCGGGGGAGGCGGCGATCGGCCTCGCGATCGTCCTCTCGCTCTACCGGCTGAAGTCGTCGGTGAACCTCGAGGACGCCGCGGAGATGAGGGGCTGAGCCGATGAGCGCCGAAACGCTCCTCCCCTGGATCCCGGTCTTCCCGCTCCTCGGATTCCTCGTCAACGGGCTCCTCTACCTCGTCGCCCACTCGAAGCTCGGGGGAAAAGACGCCCCGCTCGGCGCCCACGGGCACGGCGGCGGCCACGGGGACTCCCACGCCGCGCACGCGGCCGATCCCGACGACCACGGTCACGGCGGGCACGGCGACATTCCCTTCAAGGCGGTCCACACGTGGATCGGCCCCGTCGCCTCGGGCCTCTCGTTCGTCTTCGCCCTCCTCGCGATCCTCTCCTGGTGGAAGGAGACGGGCGGCCACCGCGAGGTCGTCGCGACCCTCTGGAGCTGGATTCCGATGGGGACGAACGCGGGCTGGTTCGGCGCCCCCGACTTCACGGTCGACGTCGCCTTCCGCCTCGACCCGCTCTCCGCCCTGATGCTCGGGTTCGTGACGTTCATCGGGACGCTCATCCACGTCTACTCCGTCGGCTACATGGGGCACGACGAGGGGTACGGACGGTTCTTCTCGTACCTGAACCTCTTCATGTTCTCGATGCTGACGCTCGTCCTCGGGGCGAACCTGGCGATCCTCTTCGTCGGCTGGGAGGGCGTCGGCCTCTGCTCGTACCTCCTCATCGGCTACTACTACACGAAGGACTTCGCGGCGGACGCCGGCAAGAAGGCCTTCATCATGAACCGCGTCGGCGACTGGGGCTTCCTGATGGGGCTCTTCGCGTGCGTCGCGATGTTCGGCACCGTCGACTTCGGGAAGATGTTCTCCGCGGCCGCCGCGACCCCGGCCACGTACGCGGCGGGCGGCCTCGTGACGTTCGCCTGCCTCGCCCTCTTCGTCGGGGCGACGGGCAAGAGCGCCCAGATTCCCCTCTACGTCTGGCTCCCCGACGCGATGGCCGGCCCGACGCCCGTCTCGGCCCTCATCCACGCCGCCACGATGGTCACCGCCGGCGTCTACATGGTCGTTCGCTGCAACGTCCTCTTCCGGATCTCCCACGAGTGGGCGCTGAAGACGCTCGGGGAGGGGGCTTCGGTCTGGGGGCTCCTGACGCACGACGCCTCGTTCGTCGTGGCGGTCGTCGGCGGCGTGACGGCATTCGTCGCAGCGACGATCGGCCTCGCGCAGACCGACATCAAGAAGGTCCTCGCCTACTCCACGGTCTCGCAGCTCGGCTACATGTTCCTCGGCTGCGGCGTCCTCGCGTTCGGGGCGGGGATGTTCCACGTCTTCACCCACGCCTTCTTCAAGGCCTGCCTCTTCCTCGGCTCGGGCTCCGTGATCCACGCCCTCTCGGGGGAGCAGGAGATGACGGCGATGGGCGGGCTCCGCTCGAAGATCCCGCACACGTATAGGACGATGCTCATCGCGACGCTCGCGATCTCGGGGGTGCCGCTCCTCTCCGGCTTCTTCTCGAAGGACCTGATCCTCGGCGAGACCTTCCTCCAGGGGCACCCGTGGCTCTGGGCGCTCGCGGCGCTCACCGCCGGCCTGACCGCCTTCTACATGTTCCGCCTGATCAAGATGACGTTCTTCGGCGAGTACCGGGGGCCGAAGGAGACCTGGGAGCACGTCCACGAGTCCCCGGCGACGATGACGGTCGTCCTCTGGATCCTCGCGGTCGGCGCGGTCGTCGTCGGGTACGTCGGCATCCCGAACTTCATCGTCCCGGGCGGGAACCGCTTCGAGGCGTTCCTCCACCCGGCCTTCCCGGCTCTGCCGCCCGACTGGACGCCGCACCCGCACCAGGCCTCGCACGCGCTCGAGTACGGCCTCATGCTCGGCTCGGTCGCGATCGCCGGCCTCGGCATCCTCCTGGCGACGACGTTCTTCTACAAGGGGTCGGCGCCCTGGGCGCTCCCGGCGAAGGTCGTCGCCGCGTTCCCGAACGCCTATCGCTGGGTGCGGAACAAGTACTTCGTCGACGAGGCGTACGAGGCGGTCTTCGTGAACGGGCTCGTCAAGAAGGGCGGGCGTCTCCTCTGGGAGATCGACGCCCGCGTCGTCGACGGCGTCGTGAACGGCACGCGCCACCTCACCGTGGGGCTCTCCCACGTTTCGAACTGGTTCGACAGGACGTTCGTCGACGGTGCGGTGAACGGCGTCGGCGACTCCTTCCAGGCGGCCTGGAAGGGCTACGGGAAGCTCCAGTCGGGCCAGACGCAGAACTACGCATTCGGGATGGCCGCGGGCGTCTTCGCCCTCGTCTGCATCTACATCATCTTCGCGTGACGTGTAAGGACGCCGAATGAACGGACTCCTCTCCCTCCTCATCCTCCTCCCGACGGCCGGGGCGCTGGCGATCCTCTTCCTCCCGCGGGAGAAGACGGGGCCGATCAAGGCCCTCGCGACGGCCGTCGCGGGGCTGACCTTCTTCGCCTCGCTCCCGCTCTGGTTCGCGCGCGGCTTCCGGGAATCGGCGGGCTTCCTCTTCCGCGAGGATCTCTCCTGGATCCCCTCGCTCGGCGTGAGGTACTCCCTCGGCGTCGACGGGATCGCGGCCCTCCTGATCCTCCTGACGACGCTCCTCAGCGTCATCTCGATCTACGCCTCGTACACGGCGGTGAAGACCCGGGAGAAGGAGTACTACATCTTCCTGCTCCTCCTGGAGACGGGGATGATCGGGGTCTTCTGCGCCCTCGACTTCTTCCTCTTCTACGTCTTCTGGGAGGTCATGCTCGTCCCGATGTACTTCCTCATCGGGGTCTGGGGCGGCCCGAGGAAGCTCTACGCGGCGATCAAGTTCTTCCTCTACACGCTCTTCGGGTCGGTGATCATGCTCGTCGGAATCATCGCCCTCTACTTCTTCAACACGACCGGGTTCCTCTGGTGGAAGGGGCTCGGGAACGCTCCGACGTTCGACATCCTCCACTTCCACGCGATCGCGCCGCAGATCCCGGCGGACCTCCAGCTCTGGCTCTTCTGGGCGTTCTTCCTCGGGTTCGCGATCAAGGTGCCGATGTTCCCGTTCCACACGTGGCTCCCCGACGCGCACGTCGAGGCCCCCACGGCGGGCTCGGTGATCCTCGCCGGCGTCCTCCTCAAGATGGGGACCTACGGGTTCCTCCGGTTCTCGCTCCCGATCTTCCCGTCGGCCGCATCCACGCGCTGGGTGCAGCTGACGGTCGTCGTCCTCGCGATCGTCGGAATCCTCTACGGCTCCCTCGTGGCGATGGTCCAGAAGGACATCAAGAAGCTGGTCGCCTACTCCTCGGTCGCCCACCTCGGATTCGTGATGCTCGGCTTCTTCGCGCTGAACAACGCGGGGATGCAGGGGGGCGTCCTCCAGTCGATCAACCACGGCCTTTCGACGGGCGGGCTCTTCCTCCTCGTCGGGATCATCTACGAGCGCCGCCACACGCGTCAGATCGCCGACTTCGGCGGCCTCTCGCAGGTGATGCCGATCTACGCGACGCTCTTCATGATCATCGCCCTCGCCTCGCTCGGGCTCCCCCTCCTGAACGGGTTCGTCGGCGAGTTCACGATCCTCGTCGGCGCGTTCCTCGCCGACTGGAAGTGGGCCCTGTTCGCCGGCGTCGGCGTCATCCTCGGCGCGGCGTATCTCCTCTGGCTCTACCAGCGGGTCTTCTTCGGGGAGCTGAAGCACGAGGAGAACAAGGGGCTCCAGGACGTGAACCTCCGCGAGGTCCTGACGCTGGCGCCGCTGATCGTCTGCTGCGTCTGGATCGGCGTCTATCCGAAGCCGTTCTTCGCGATGACCGCCCCCGCCTCGGCGAAGATCGTCGCGGCTCTCGACGCGGCGAAGGGGGCGCCGCCGGCCCTCTCTGCCGCGCTCTCCGCGGCGCCGGCGGCGCCGGTCCCGTCCGCCACCGCCGTCCTCCCGGCCGCCGCCGCCCTTCCCGAGGCCGCTCCCAGGGGGAACTGACCCGTGGCCCTCCCGTTCCCGCTCTCCGACCTCCTGGTCATCCTGCCCGAGCTGATCCTCTCCGAGCTGGCGCTCGGGATCCTGCTCTGGGCGGCCGTCGTCAAGAGGGAGCGGGAGAGGGCGCTCGCCTGGGCGTCGCTCGCGTCGCTCGCGATCGCAGCGGCCCTCCTGCCCGTCGCGGCGTCGTTCGCGGGGGAGCTGCCGCGGTCGGCGTTCGGCGGGATGATCGCGCTCGACGGCTTCTCGCTCTTCTTCAAGGCGCTGACGCTTCTGGCCGCCGCGGTCACGATCCTCTTCTCGCTCCGCTTCGTCGGGACCTCGCCCTATCCCGGGGGCGAGTACTACGCGCTCCTCCTCCTGACGACCGTCGGCATGATGTTCATGGCGTCGGGGACGCACCTCGTCTCGATCTACGTCGCTCTCGAGCTCATGGCGCTCTCGCAGTACGTCCTCGCCGGCTACTTCAAGCAGGAGACGAAGTCGGTCGAGGCCGCGGCGAAGTACTTCGTCCTCGGGGCGTTCTCCTCCGGCGTCCTCCTCTACGGCCTCTCCCTCGTCTACGGCGCGACCGGGACGCTCTCCCTCGGCGGCGTCTCCGCGGCCCTCGAGGCCGCGCCCCGCTCGACGCTCCTGATGGTCGGCGTCGTCCTCGTCGCGTGCGGGATGCTCTTCAAGGTCGCCTCGGCTCCGTTCCACGTCTGGGCGCCCGACGTGTACGAAGGCGCGCCGACGCCGGTCTCGGCCTTCTTCGCCGTCGGCCCGAAGCTCGCCGCCTACGCCATCTTCGCCCGCATCTTCTTCGACGGGTTCGGACCGCGTTCCGACGACTGGGCGCCGGTCCTCGCGGCCTCCGCGGCGCTGACGATGGTCGTCGGGAACGTCGGCGCGCTGATGCAGACGAACGTCAAGAGGCTCCTCGGCTACTCCTCGATCGGGCACGCGGGCTACGCGCTTCTCGGCCTCCTCGCCTACCGGGCGGGGGGCGCGGCGGGGCAGCCCGAGGCTTTCGGTCTCTGGGCGATCCTGTTCTACCTGACCGCCTACCTCCTGATGACGTTCGGGGCGTTCGGACTCGTCGTCCTCCTCGAGGCGAAGGGCTACGCGACGGAGAGCGTCGACGACTTCAACGGCCTCTGGAAGCGGAACCCGCTCGCCGCGGGCGCGATGGTCGTCTTCCTCCTCTCGCTCGCCGGCATCCCGCCGACGGCCGGCTTCGTCGGGAAGTACCTCCTCTTCTCCGCGGCGCTGAAGGCGGGCTGGCCCGCCCTCGTCGTCCTCGGCGTCCTGATGTCCGCCGTCTCGCTCTTCTACTATTTCCGGATCGTCCGGGCGATGTACCTCGTCGACGGCGAGGGAGAGGTCCGCTGGCGCGAGGAGCCCGCGGTGGCCGTCGCGGTCGGCCTCTGCTTCGCGGGGACGCTCGCGTTCGGAGTCCTCCCCCAGCCGCTCATCGCGCTGGCGAAGTCCTGCCTCCTGCCGTAGCGCCCCGATGCCCGAGCCGCGGAGGGAGCCCGACCCGAACCTCCGCCTCCTCGGCGACGTCCTGAGCTTCGGCTGGGTCCTCCCCGCCTGCCTCGCGGCGGGCGGGGGGCTCGGCTGGCTCCTCGACCGGTGGCTCGGGAGCTTCCCGGCGGCCACGGCCGTCCTCGGCCTCCTCGGCTTCGCGGGCGGCCTCCGGCAGCTCCTCCGCGAGGCGGAGCGGCTCGAGGGGCGCCGGAAGGGCCCTCCGGGGTCCGGGCCCGGCCCGGCCGGGGACGGGGCGTGAGCCTCGCGCTTCTCCCCCAGGAGCGGCGAGTCTTCCGGGTCGCGTCCCTGGCGGCTCTCCTCGCCGCGCTCGCCCTGGGAGCCCTCGGGAAGTTCCGGGAGGCCGCCGCCTTGACGGCCGGAGCGGCCGTGGCTATCGTCTCCGGCCTCTGGTTGTCGGACGTGGCCGGGAGACTGCTCGTTCCCCGTCCACGGGCGTCGACCCGGCTCGACTGGAAGTTCGCGCTCCGCGCCCTCCTCCGCTACGCCTTCCTGGGGCTCGCGGCGTACGGCTCGGTTCGCCTCTTCCCGGACGAGGTCCCGTGGCTCCTCGGAGGGCTCTCCGCGGTCGTCCTCGGGGTTCTCGCCGACGGGTTCCGGGGAGGCGCGGCCGGCCGGTCCGGGCCGGAGGAAGAGGAAGAAGGAACGAACCCGCGGGAGTGAGATGCAGCACCATCACTCGATCCTGTTCGGCCCCGTCAACGCGCTCCTGACGGCGATCTTCGGATCGCCCGAGAACGCGCCGTCGTGGTGGCTCCACGGTGTGACGATCGGCGGCGTCCACGTCGCGGGCGTCGCCCCGGTCGATCACGCGACCGGAGCCGTCCTCGGCTGGGTCCCCGACCACGTGATCATGGCGCTCGTCGTCCTCCTCGTCTTCGCGGTCGTCCTGCCGATCCTCGCCCGCCGCTTCCGGGACGGCGTACCGGGCGGGGCGCAGAACGTCCTCGAGGTCTTCGTCGACTTCCTGCGCGGCCTCATCAAGGAGAACATCCCTCACACCGGAGAAAAGTACCTTCCCGTGGTGGGGGCGTTCTTCTTCTTCATCACGGTCTCGAACCTGGTCGGCCAGCTCTTCTTCCTCCAGCCGCCGACCTCCAGCCTGAACACGACGTTCGCCCTGTCGCTCTCGTGCCTCGTCTTCTTCAACGCGGCCGGGATCAAGGCGCACGGTTTCTTCGGCTACCTGAAGACGTTCGCAGGGCCGAGCGCGGCGCTCGCGATTCTCGTCTTCCCGATCGAGATGATCGGCAACTTCGCCCGGGCGCTCTCCTTGGCGATGCGTCTCTTCGGGAACATCTACGGGGAGCACACCGCGACGAACCAGTTCGTCGAGCTCGTGCCGCTCCTCGTTCCGATGCCGATGAACGCCCTCGGAATCTTCGGGTCGTTCCTCCAGGCGTACGTCTTCACCCTCCTGACCACCGTCTACATCGGGGGCGCGATCGCCCACGAGCATTGAAACGCGGATCATCGAACCCGAAAGGAGCCCAAAGGAAATGATCAAGAAGCTTCTCCCCGCCGTCGCCGTCGCCGGCCTCGCCTTCCTGCTCCCGAACCTCGCCTTCGCGCAGGAGGCCGCGGAGGCCGCCAAGGCCACGAGCGGGGGCGCGGGCTGGGGCCACCTGTCGGCCGCGCTCGTCCTGGCGATCGGCGCGACCGCCGGCGCCACCGCCCAGGGCCGGACGGCCGTCGCGGCCTGCGACGGCATGGCCCGCAACCCCGGCGCCGCCGGCCAGATCCGCGGCATCGCGTTCCTGGGCCTCGTCCTGATCGAGTCGCTCGTCATCTACACGCTCGTCATCGCCTTCCTCCTCCAGGGGAAGTGACCCGGCGGGCCCGCGCGGCCCGGATCGGTGCGGAGGGCCCCGGCGCCTGCCGGGGCCTTGCCGTATCGGCCGGAATCCGGCGGGCGCGAGCCGTCGTTAAGGGAGGAAGATGGCCCTCTTCGGATTCCGCCGCGACCGGGCCCCGAACGCCTGGGACCTCCGATCGGGGGAGCTCCCGTACGCGGATGCCCTCTTCGGGACGGCCCTGCGCCTGACGAGGAACCGCCAGGACGCGGAGGACCTCCTCCAGGAGACCTACCTGCGGGCCTTCGCCCACTACGACGGCTTCCGCGAGGGGACGAACCTGAAGGCGTGGCTCTTCCGGATCCTGAAGAACGGGTTCATCAACCGCTACCGGCAGCTGAAGGCGGGGCCCCGGGAGGTCGACCTCGAGCGCGGGGGGGCGACCTTCGAGTCGGCCCTCGAGGACGCGGTCGCGCCGGCGGCGACGCCGGAAGACGAGCTCCTCGGCCGTTCGCTCGACGGGGACGTCGCCCGCGCGCTGGCGAGCCTCCCCGAAGACTTCCGGCTCGTCGTCGAGCTCGTTGACCTCCAGGACTTCTCCTACCGCGAGGTCGCGGACATCCTCGAGATCCCCCTGGGTACCGTCATGTCGCGGCTCTACCGGGGGCGCCGCCTGCTCGAGGAGACGCTCCTGGCCTACGGGAAGCGCCGGGGGTACTTCGGCCCGGGAACCTCGCCGGCGCGCTCCCGGCGTGCGGCCGGCGAGGGGACGGGGCCGGCGGAATACCCGGTGCGACGCCGGCGTTAGACCTCGCTGGAGAGGCCCCCACGCGGGCCGCGCGATGGACTGCGAGACCGCCACCCCGCTCATCGAGGCGCTCTGCGACGACGAGCTCGACGTCGCGACGGCAGCCCGCCTTCTCGCGCATCTCGACGCCTGCGAACCCTGCTCCGCGCTCCGTCGCGACGCCGAGACCCGGAACGCCGCCCTCCGCGAGGCACGTCCGGACGACCAGATCCCCGACGCGATCCGGACGCGCCTCGCCCGCGCCGTCGCGAAAGCTCCGCGGGCGCGCCGGACCCGGCGCAGGGGCGTCCTCGCGGGCGCGGCGGTCCTCGCCGCGGCCGGCGCGATCGGGGCGGCTCTCCTCGTGCGAGGCGCGCCGCCCCCGGTGCCGACGCTCGTCGAGGCCTCCGAGGTCCGCGAGCTGACCGGGGAGGTCTTCTGCCTGCGTTGCGCCCTGGCCCGACTCTTCCCGGAGACGCCGGTGCTCGACCCGCGCCATCTCCCGGTCCTCAGGACGGACGACGGGGAGGTCGTCACCCTCCTCGACGGCGCGGTGACGGAATCGGTCCTCGCCCGAAAGGGGTGCGCGGGACGGCGGGTGGCGCTGACCCTCCGCCTCTTCCCGCGGCAGGAGCTCGCCGAAGTCCTCGAGGCGCGCGAGCTGGGGCCCGCTTCGGGTCCGTTGCCGGGAGAGGTCGTCGCGACGGCGGTTCGCCAGTCCTCGTCCTCCCCGCCCTGAGCGGGCTGGTCTAGACTGCCCCCGTGGCGCACGAGGAGCCCGACCGCTTCATTCCGATCCTCTCCCTCGCCGCGGGGCTGTCGGCCTTCACGGCGGGCGGCGCGGCGTCCGTCGCGGCGGCGTGGGCGGCCGCCGGATTCGGAAACCCGCTCCGGCAGAGCCTCGTCCTCGACCTCGGCCTCGCCGCCTCGGCGGTCTCGGGCCTGCTCGCGGGGGCGGCGGTCGCGGTCTTCCTGCAGCGTCCCGCCGCGCGTTTCGGCCGGATCCTCGCCGCGGCCCGCCAGATGGCGGAAGGGGACCTCGCCTCGCGAGCTCCCGAAGGGACGGACCTGGCGGGACGGATCGGCCGTTTCCTGAACGCGGTCGCCGGGCGTGGCGCGCACCTCCTCTCGTCGGTCCGGCGGGAGCACGGGCAGCTCAACCGGCAGGTCGCGGTCCTGCGCGCCGCGTCAATCCGCAACCGCGAGAGGGCCGCCCAGGAACGCGTGCGGCTCTCGAGCGCGACCGCCGCCGTCGGCGGGCTGGACGGGACGATCCGCGCGATCGCCGAGAGCGTCGAGACTCTCGCGGCGGGCTCCGAGGAGACGGCCGCCGCCGTCGCGGAGGTGGACGGGTCGCTCACGCAGCTCCTCGCGCGGTCGGAGGGGCTCCTCGTCGACTCGACGGACGGGGCCGGGGCGGCCGCCTCCCTCGCGGAGGGCGCCGCGGTCCTCGACGCGACGCTCAGCGACCTCGCGCGGCGGGCCGACAACCTCGCGGAGGGCTCGGCGCAGGCCGAGAGGGCGCACGGCGCCGTCCTCGCGTCGGCGCGCGAGGCCGCGGAGCAGGCCGCGCACGCCGCCACGGAAGCCCGTTCGGGGCGGGCCGTCGTCGACGAGGCGCGCGCTTCCGTCGCGGCGATCCGCCTGTCGTCCGGGACCGTCCGCGAGGCGGTCGGGCGTGTCGAGGCTCGCTCCCGCGAGGTGGGCAGGATCCTCGAGATGCTCGAGGACATCGCCCGGCAGACGAACCTCCTCGCCCTGAACGCCTCCTTCCTCGCGACGCGCGCGGGGGAGCATGGTCGAGGCTTCTCCGTCGTCGCCGCGGAGATCCGACGCCTCTCCGAGCGGACCTCCGAGGGGGCCCGCGGGATCGGCGGCCAGGTCTCCGGGATGAGGGAGGAGGTCGACGCGGCGCGGGCGGCGGCCGAGGAGGAGACGCGGCTCGTCACCCGCGGCGTCGAGACGGCGACTCGCGCCGGCGAGGCGCTCGCCGGAATCGAGGCCGCGGCGGCCCGCGCGGAAGAGGCCGTCGCCGCGATCCGCGAGGTGTCGCGCGCCCAGGCCGCCACCGTGGCCGCGAGCGTCGTATCGGTCGGCGAGATGCGCGAGGGGCTCCGGGCGCTCGCCGAGGAGGGGCGGCGGAACACCCGCGAGGCGGAGCGGATCCGCGAGCTCGTCGGGCGGATCCGCGAGCTCGCCGGCTTCGTCGAGCGGACGGTCCAGGAGCAGAAGGGGGCCGCGGGGCAGATCGCGGTCGCGGCGGAGAGGTCGCTCGGCCTGATGCGGGACATCCAGGACGCCGTCGGCCGGCAGACGGCCGACAGCCACCGGATCCTCGGGCTCCTCTCCGAGGTCGAGGCGATGAGCCTCGACACTCTCGCGTCCGCCGCCTCCGTCGAGGACACGACGGCCGCCCTCGAGACGCTCGCCGGCTCGCTCGAGGACGAGGTCGGACGGTTCCGGGTCGACGCGGAGCTGCAGGCCACGTGACGCCTCGCCGCGTCGTCGCGTTCCGGGCGGCCGGCGTCGCGTGCGCCGCCGATCCGTCGGACGTCGAGCGGATCCTCCGCCCGGCGTCGCTCCTCCCGGCGCCGGGAGCGCCGTCCTGGATCGCGGGGCTCGCTTCGGGGCCCCGGGGCCTCCTCGCCGTCGTCGACGTCGGCCGGCGACTCTTCCCGGAGCGGGAGGCTCCTCCGCCGCGCGACCTCCTCGCCGGGACGTTCGACGGGATTCCCGCGGCGCTCGGGGCCGAGGTCGTGGAGGGGATCCTGACGGTGGAGGAGGCCGAGGGGCTTCCTCCCGAGGGCCTCGCGCCGGTCGTCGCGGAGTGCCTGAAGGGGGTCGTCGTGGCGGGCGGCGCACGCCGCCTCCTCCTCGACGTCCGCCGGCTCGTGACGGGAGAGCCGGCCCGCCTCGCGGCTCAGATCGCGAGCGACGCGACCGAGCGGCGCGACCAGTCTTCGTAGAGGAGGCCGAGGACGACGACGTCGTGCCTCTGGCCGTGGGCGAAGACGCGGCTGCGGAGCGTGCCCTCTTCCACGAATCCGAGGCGCTTGAGGACGCCGCGCGCGGCGACGTTCCCGGCGGCGACGAAGGCCTCGATCCGGAGCAGCCCGCGATGGAGGAACAGGTAGGAGACGAGGACGCGGTGCGCGTCCGTCCCGAGCCCCTTCCCGCGCTCGGCCGGCTCGAGGATCGTGGCGGTGATCCGGGCGACGCGGGAGTGGAGGTCGACGTCGTCGACCCCGGCGAGCCCGACGCGGCGGCCGGAGCGGTCCTCGACGACGAAGCGCGTCAGGTCCTCGGACAGGAGGCCGTCCTGCTCGAAGCGCCGCTTCAGGCTCTCCGCCTCCCCGACGAAGAACGGCTCGAACTCGCCGAAGGCGGAGGGCTTCCCGCAGGCGGCGACGAGCCAGTCGAGGTCGTCCGCCTTCACCGGCCGGAGGCGGACGGCGGCCCCGGCGAGCACTACATCCTCTCCGGAACCGGCACGCCGAGGACGCCGAGGACGTCGTCGAGCGTCCGCGCGACGAGCTGGAGCGCGGCCCGGCGGGCCCGGCGGCTCTCGTCGTTCTCGGCCTGCAGGATCGGGTGCGTGTGGTAGAGGTGGTGGAAGGCGGCGCCGACGGCGAGGGCGTGGCGCACGAGGAGCGACACCTCGAACGTCTCGGCGGCCTTCTCGAACGTCTCCTGCGTCCGCCCGCAGGTCCTCACGACGTCCCAGAGGCCGTCGTCCAGGTGCGCGGCGTCGAGCGATGCGACGGAGGCCGCCTCTTCCGCGTCGAGGAGGCCGGGGAGCCCCTTTTCCTCCAGCTTGCGGAAGATGTTCGCGGTCCGGACGGCGGCGTACTGCAGGTACGGCCCCGTGTCCCCTTCGAACGCGAGCGCCTCGTCGAAGTCGAACGCGATGACCTTGTTCCTCGAGTACCGCGTCATGTAGACGCGGAGCGCGCCGATCGCGATCGCCTCGGCACGGGAGAGGTCGGGACGCTCGCCCGGCTGCCGGTCGAGGATCTGCTCGAGCGCCTTCTCGACGAGCCGCTCGACGAGGTCGTCGGCCTTCACGCCGAGCCCCTTCCGGCCCGACATCTCGACGTACGCGCGGCCGCGGTCCTCGTCCGAGAGGGTCACGCCGAGGAGCTCGGCCGACGCCGGCGTCAGCGCGACCATCTCGTACGCGAAATGGACCGACCGGTCGGCCCCTTCGGGGAAGCCGGCCCGTCGGACCGCCTCCTTCACGACCTTCTGAGGATAGGACTGCCGCACGTCGATGACGTTGATGACGGAGTCGCCGCCGCCGAAGCGCCCGCGCGCCGAAGGGTCCGCCCCCTCCGCGTCGCGGCGCGTCCGGTACAGGGGTGTCACCCCGTCCGAGGCGACGAACTCCGCCTCGCCGAACGGGTTCACGTACGGGGCCTTCTCGTACTCGAAGTCGATGCCGAGCTCGCCGAGCTTCCAGAGCTGGTAGGCGACGTCCTTGCCCGTGTAGGTGACGGTGCCGTTCGAGCGGACGAGGACCTTGTCGGCGTCCTCCATCCCTTCGAACTCCTTCGCCCCCTCGAGCTTCATGACCCAGCAGCCCGCGTTCTTCCCCTCCGTCTCGAGCTGCGTGGCGCCCGCGTCCTTCAGCAGGTCGAACGCCTTCTGCCAGAAGCGGCGGCCGAGGATGTCGCTCTCGCGCGG
>Ga0116154_10002127_pt1 | contig 15425 bp, 29 predicted proteins | sample AD_UKC030_MetaG_FD_89898 | JGI IMG/M metagenome (GOLD analysis project Ga0116154, IMG submission 89898) | Active sludge microbial communities of municipal wastewater-treating anaerobic digesters from USA - AD_UKC030_MetaG | ecosystem: Engineered > Bioreactor > Anaerobic > Digestate | place: USA...
AGCAAGCACTTTCTCAGAATATTTTGCTATTTTTGGCGTATTTGGTATGTTAGTTAGATTATCCGCACTTGCTACTACCACAAGAAGTACATTTTTTACAGCCTTCTTGATAAATTATTGTTTCTGATCCACATTCCATACACTTTTCTCCAACAATTTTTTCTCCATCTTTAATAAAGGTTGCAAGATATTTAGTAATTTGAAATAAAAATGATCCTACAAAAACATTATCTACTTTATTAAGAACATTTACGATATTTTTAATTGCTACACCATGCCTTAATAGTAAACTAATTATTCTAGTAATTTTAGTAGCATTATTATCATTGTCTATTTTTTCTTTAGCGCCTTCAATAAAATTGAGGGGAATATTTTTTTCTACTGCTAATTCTAATAATTTTTCTACACCATCATGAGTCGTAACTGTTTTTTCGTGATGATTAGTATGAACAAATAATGCAAAAGGTCTTTTTTTTGTTTCATTCCATACAATTGTAAGATACCATTTTCTTCCCTCTGCTTTTAATACTTTCATAGTAGCATCTGTAGAAGTGGGCATTTTAACATTATCTAAAATGATTTCCTCATCATACCCATTATTTTCCGTTTCTTTAGAAGATAATACTGTAGCCATTGTGCCACTTCTGTACGATGTTGCACCTTTTACATGTCCAGATTCATAAGCGGTTAAATAAATATCCTTAAAATCTTCATACTTATATTCATTAGGTAAATTTATTGTTTTACTTACCGCCGAATCTATATACTTAGTGAATCCGATTAAATCGTTTAGATGGTCCTCTGCGGTTAATCCATTTAATGCAGTGACAGCATAATCGGCATTAGAATTCCATTCCCCTTTATTCATTAAATACCTTACGCCATAATCTACACACGCTACTTCTTTCAATAAACCACGATTTTTATCAATTTTGTATGTGATTCCATTATATACTCCTCTAAGCATATCTTCATCACCTTCTTTCACAAACTTAAATAATTCCGTTTCATACCACTCTCCTTCATACCATTTAGGAGTTTTATCTGCAATTTCTTCAGGAGCAACAGGAACAATTACGGTTCTAATATATTCTGGCATAAATATTGGTTCTAATCCCCCAGAAACCATATTAGCAAAAATTCCCGTGCTTCCAGTTGGTTGAATTGATAATAATGAACTATTTCTAATTCCTGTAGTTCTAAGTTTATCCATATATTCTTCAGATAAACCAATAGAATTTACAAATTTACCATTAGAATGTTTAATAGGATCGCAATAGGTAAACATTCCTTTCTCAATAGCTAAATCTATAGATGATTCATATGCCGTGGTTGCTAAGGTGCTCATTACCTTTTCTCTAAGTTCCGCAGATTTTTTGGAACCAAATCGAACTTTTAACATAAACAAAGAAGAACCCCAACCAAGAATTCCTACTCCTATTCTTCTCTTATTTCTCATAGAATCAACGTATTCTGGTAAAGGAGCATTAGAATATTGATTAACATTGTCTAAAAATCTTACCATATAACTAATATATTTTTTTAATTTATCATAATCGAAATCTGTTCCTTCGTTATTAATGAATTGTGTAAGATTCATACTGCCTAAACAACACACGCCACCAGGCGCCAAAACCTGTTCCCCGCAGTTTCCAGTATAACACCATTGCGCAGGAAAAACGTGTTGATTATGATATACAGAAATATCCCAAACCCTTTCTGATTTTGTTTCGGAAATACCCGTAATTTTAATATAGTCATCAAACTTGTTTACTGGTTTGGTTTTTTTATACGCTACTAAATTTCTAAGTTTTTCTTGTTTATCTTCATTAGAAATAGTAAACACATTATTAAATTTTACTACATTAAAACCACCAATACGAACTGAGTAAATACTATAAGAACGATCATAAGTTTTGCCATTAGGAAATTTAGGTGATTCTATAGTGTTATAATAAATGTTAGAATTTATCCCAGCAAAACTTAATAATTTACTAAAATCAATTGCTAATTCTTTTCTTGAAGTAGTTAAAGATATTCTGATATCTTTAATATCTTTAGAAACATGCCCATCTGCACTTAATAACCCATCAACAAATCCTTTAATATATTCGTCATTACTAACCCAAACACTATCTGGAATAGTTTTTGAATTTGGGTTTATACCATATCGAGTGAATAACTTTTCAATAAACCCTCTATCTGAGAATTGCGCAACATACTCTACATTTCGTCCAACTCGATATTGTTCGCATAAATTGGTTTTATTTACTTTTAATGTGTTCAATATCCTAACAACCTTTTCACCAATAATCTTATTTGGGAAAGTGATACCACAATTATATTGGTCTACATTTTTTCTCTTTGAGATAACACCATTCCCAACAAAATACCCAACAAAAAATCCTTCATCACGGGTTAAACTCATGTCACCACAAATTCCAATATCTTCATTACGATTTAGAGGAATATAATCCCCAACTTTTAGATCACTTGTTGCTACTCGATTAATTGTATTAGTAGTAATATCTAATACTGGCCATTTATGTTTAGGGGTAGATTTTACGGTTCTATATTTCCCACCTAAAGATAATTCCAATAGTTTTTCGTGTTCCCCTGACAAAAAGCAATTAGCGTTTGCCCAAGTTCCATCTAAAGATTTTACTAAGAATTTTTTGCCTTCTAATTCTTCAATTGGAAATACCCCATTATAAGTATGAACCAAAGTTCCCGCTGGCATACTTGGGTTGGTTGCCGCAATATGTTCCCCATAATAAAAGGGATTATATTCATTAGCACGATCTAAGAATAATATACCAGGTTCAGCACGATTATAAGTAGATTCCATAATAAGATTCCACAAACTTTTAATAGAAACCGTGTTATATGTTTTTACTGGATAATTTTTATAAACCCATGATTGAATATTACCATCCCATTCTTCTTTATATTTTTCATGAGTAGTATCAGGAAATATTAAATCCCATTTATCTAATTCTGCTATTTCTAATTCATCAGTACTATTTTCAATATCAATAACACGTTTCATAAATTCATCAGAGCAATTAACACTCATATTAAATTTAGTTAATCGTCCTTGTTGTTGTTTAGCAGTAATAAATTCGATAATGTCTGGGTGCCAAACATCCAAGACACCCATCATAGCCCCTTTTCTAATTTTCCCTTTGGCTTTTTTATTATTTGATTTTTTTCCAGAACCGGAAGTAATAATTTCAGACACTTTATCATAAACTTCCATATATTTAACCGCGCCAGGAGATTCTACCCCAATACCATGAATAAATGATCCTCTAGGTCTAATCCAGCTAAAATTTTGACCCCAACCACCTTCACTTTTCAACGTAAGTGCTTGCCGTTTAACATCATCAACAATTTGATCGAGACTATCTAAATCATTAATATTCCTGGATGCTACAAAACAATTTATAAGCGTAGTTCCCTTGAAATCTGTTCCAGCATTAGCATAAATTCTTCCGCCGCTAGTTCCTTTGAAATCAGATAATAAATCAGTAAATTTCTCCTCCCATTCTTGTTGTTTTTCTGGTGTATTCTCTACGGTAGCAATAGCCTTAGCCACTCTTCTAAAAGTGTCATCTACTGTAATATCATTATGGTCTTTATATGTTTGTTCCCAAATATCTTCAGAAAACGCATCCACAAACTCTGTCATAAAATTCTCCTGTTTTTTTTATTTAATTACACCATAATTTTCTAATAAATTAATTGTCGCCAAAAAATTATGATGGTGAATTCCGATACTACCCTTTTCTTCCCAATTTATAATATTTTTATACTGATCATCTACTAATATATCATTAGCATTAGTAGCAAAATTCGCTTTTTCTCGCCAATTGATTACACAATGAGTAATGACATTTTCTGATAAATAATCATTAACCCATTGCATTTTATCATTACTAGCAGTTCTAAGATATTTGGCAGGAGAAGGTAATGCAGTTAAAATTTCTACTGGTACTAAAGCATTGTTATAAATATAATCAAAACTTTCTTTAGCATTACCCATTAATTCTAAACTATAATAAAAATTTGGAACTAATTGAACACTTTTCCAGAGAGTTTTACGATCAATTTCACCAGGATATTTACCAATCAATTCTTTTACTGCTAAATTAAAATTGGCAAATACTCCATCTAAATCTAAATATATCATCTGTTTACTATTCTTTTCAAATTATAATAAAATCGTTCAATAGGGATAGTAGATAATCCAGACATTTGACCATCATTAATTTCTACTACCCACCATTTTCCATTAATATCTTTAGCAATATCAATAACATAAAAATTAGTATGTTCTTTAATAATTTGTGCTACTGAATAGGCAAGATATAGGCCGGTTTCCTCAAAATCTTTAGAATTTATTTTATCAAGGTCATCGAGGCAGGCCCAATAATAGCCATAATCTACTAAAATTCCCTTATAGAAAAAACAGCGCCATTCATTAGTCATTGGTATACTATTTATACCAATTTCATAAGTTTCTAGGGGAACATATTGTCGATAAACCAATCCCTGAGTTCCAATAAGAGGATCATTTAACAATTCAGAAGTAATATTATACACTTCTTTTTTATCTTTTGCAAACATTTTTGTATCCCATTCGAATTTACGGGAATTAGTTTTTCCTTTAATTACTAGAGGATAGGCAGATTCGGGGATATCAATAATATTAAAATAGGTAGGAAAGGTATATAGTTTAATATCATCATACCATTCCATACCGGCGATATAATAATGTTCATATACATTATTAATAGGTGATAATTTTAGATTGTGTAAATCTTCTGATAATTCTTTATTAAAGGGTAATGCTGAATATCTACAAATAACAGTATCATTATTAGGTAATAATTTAGTTCTGCAATCTACTGTTAGGAAATGTTTACCACATTCATCAAATTCATCAATATTATCGTTATTTTTTCTAAAATATACTTGCATTAAATATTACCTTTGTTTAATTTTAGCAATAAATTCTTCAGTTTTAATTTGTATTCCTGCAATATAATAACATATTACAAACCCATAGTCTTCGATTTTCTTATTAAAAATAATATACCAATGAGATTTTTTAATTTTCTCTAGCATTAAATATTACCTTTTAATCCATTCAAAATTACCGTTAGTTGGATTATACTGAGCACAACTATTTTCTATAGCTTGTTTTTTGAAAGTTTCTACTCCAGTATTTGAAAAATATAGACCACCCATATAAAAACCAAACCCCACATAACCAAGTACTAGAAATATAATGGGTATCATAAAAGAGCCAAACCAATCCCAATCACTATTCATTTTTTATTCTTCAACCTCATATACAATCCAATCTGTTAGCCATTTTACAAAATTTGGTGAATTTTCTAAATCTTCAGTCCCATAACCATCATCATTTGCGGTATAGTAGAAACCTGCTTTAAGTTCTTTTAATAAGGCTACTCGATATTTCCTAGTTTCTGGTTTAATTCTCCAATTAACGTGTGGTGTTTCAAAATTAGGTGATTCTCCTTCCTCAAGATCGAACCAATTAAGGTAATTTTGATATTGAATAGGTTTACCCTCAGCCCATGCCATAATTTCATTATAAAATTTATGTTTCATTCTTCTACCTCATGATCAATCCAATCGGAAACCCATTTTACAAAATATGGTAGATTATTAAATTCACTTAAAAATTTTTCAGAATTATTAAAAACAGCCATATAATAGTCTACTGATCGATGGCGCATCAATGCTAATCGATATTTAATAATTTTAGTCGTTGGTTTAATACGCCACTCAACATTTTCAGCATCAAAATTTGGAGATTTTTTATCAAAAGAACACTCGTTTAGATCAACCCAAGGACTTCTAAGACCATCGTTCAAAATAACTCGATATTGAATACACTTGTCTTCAGCCCATGCCATAATTACATCATAATATCTGTGCTTCATTCTTACACCTTATATTGGTCACTGATTGAATTAAAAACTTCTCGAATAATAATACTAGACGGTACATCATCACCCATATAAGTGAAACCTTCAAGTGCGTCTGTTCTTATAACTTCTTGTCGTTTTTGAACGTACTCAACAAACTCCACCATAAAGTTTTCAAATTCAATTTTTGAAAACTTTACAATATCATCCACAACCGTTCCGCCAGCCTTCAAAACCAAATTGTAAATTTCTTGATTAAAATGTTTCATTCTTACACCTCAACCTCATAGTCCACCCAATTAGTAAGATATTTCACAAACCCGATTGAATTTTCAAAATTCTCATAATGGTCCTCGGTTTTAGTATATAGAAACCCATCACGATGACTAAACAACGCTACTCGATATTTTCTAATAGTAACTTCTGGTTTAACACGCCATTCAACATTTTCTGCATCAAAATTAGGATACTTTTTATCAAAAGGTATCTCATCCAAAGTTACCCATTGACTTCTAAGACCATCGTTCAAAATCACTCGATATTGAATAGATTTACCGTCAGCCCATGCCATAATTACATTATAATATTTGTGCTTCATTGTAGTTCCTCTATTTGTTGATAGAATTTATTATAACAAAGTTCTGGGGGAAAAGCAAATATTCGTTGGGCAACCGCTAGGGCAACCTTCGGGCAATTTTTATACCGCCATCTCCATTTTAATATTAGGCCATGGATCATAATTTTCGATATGAGTCCAACTATCAATAGGTAATTCAGTAGTTTCTAGGAAATTCAAATCAGTTACACAGTCATCTAAAATTAATATAGGAGTTTCTTTCCATTTTCTAGTTAATAATTCTTTCAATGGTTCGATATGATTAATATAGATATGATAATTCATAGCAAAATAAAGTAATTTACCAGGAGTATGGTTAGTAATTTTTGCCATTAGATGAAGTAACCAAGCATATTGAGCAACATTAAAAGGCATACCTAATCCAACATCATTACTTCTGACATAGATAAACAAATCTAGTGTGGTTTTATTATTTCTTAATGAAAATTGAAGAGATTTATGGCATACTGGTAATGCTTGCATATCTAATTCTGCTGGATGCCAACCCTCAATAATTAATCGTCTATCATCGTAATTAGATTTAATCTTTGCATACACTTCTTTAACTTGATCTACTTTAGAATAAGATACAAACTCATTAACATACTCGAAAGTATAACCTTTAGATTGATGCTGTGTCTTATTTAGACAATTTTGTATAAGTGAAATATTATTTTCAAGTAGTTCAGATATAGGTCTTACACCTTTAGCCAAAAAATACCCCCCAGCAGAATTAGAAATTTTAATTGTTGCGCAATTAGATGAATTTATCATTTGTTCACTATTAGTGCTCCAACGGCATGTACCAGGACCATAATATTTACCCCCCAAATAATCCTTATCAAGTGTATACATTTTTGGTTCTAATATTTTCAAATGCCATCTTGGTAATTTTTGAGCATCTTCTGCAAAATTTTCAAATTCTAACCAACGATTACACACCCACGTATTTATATACCAATTATTGCACTTTTGTTGGCTAGGGGCATAACATCTATTTAACATCTGGCGCCATGTTGGTAATAATAGTTCTGTTAATTCTTCGGATGTTTTCTCACCCTGTATTCCAATATTTGCCCAAGTTGGATAATATGGGTCTTTAATACGACATCGGTTGATATTAGTAGTTAATTCAGATGAACCCACTTCTTTAACATATCCAGATCGTATAAATTGAATTTTGTATCTCCCTTTTTCAATAAGATATTCAATTACCCGCAGTTCTCCACACGTTTTTGTCTTATATACATTACCAACTTTAGTGGCGTATGGACTTGTGGAAAAAATTATTGGTAATTGCTCTGATACAACAACATGTGGAGGAATTTGAACGGGTTTTTCTTCTTTTCGGGGAACAATTTCTGTCCAATTATGCCAATTTCTCCATCTGTACCCGTATATGCGCTGAAGATCATCAATTCCTTTTCTATTAGGATTATTCAACCATTCTGTATTTTCATTAGCATTAGCATTCCAGACATTACACCCCAATTTTCTGAAATCTGCTGCATTAGTATAACCACGAATAAAACCTAACATTTCACCGAAGGCACTTTTCCAGGGTACTTTTTTAGTAGTTAATAATGGAAAACCCTCTGCCATATCAAATTCCATATATAATCCATTTTTATATAGAGTATCAATACCAGTCCTATTAGATGATACTTCACCAGTAGTTAGAACATCATATACTAAATTAAAATAATATTCATCAAACGTCATTATATAGCCTCTCTAATTTCTCTTGTATATCATAGAACTTAAACATTAAATTTTCCCATTCCTCTAATAATTCTTCTGATATTAATGTTTTTTTGCCGCTAGAAAGATCATCTTTATCATTTATTTCGTAAGTAGGCCACCATTGAGTTTCAGAAATCTTTACTTCAACCATTTTTTGGGTCATTATATAATGATTCTATTTTATCTTGCATGTTATCAAATTTTTGAGATATTTCAGTATATTCTTGTATAAGATATTCTGGAACTTCTACTATTTTGCCGGTAGGATTAGGAGGGTGTAATACAAAAACAGGAAACAGTTCTACCTCATAAACAGACATTTTACTCATTTTTTGCTCCATTATATAATGATTCTATTTTATCTTGTATTTTATAAAATTCTACAAATATTTCTGAATATTCTTTTATAATAGACTCTGGAACGTCTACTACTCTCTCAATAGAATTAGTTTCTAAATATAATATATAAACAGGGTACAATTCAGTTTTACTAATTGACACTTTCATTTTTTAATATTCCTTACTCAATTGCTTCTCATTAAAAATATGTAATAAACCTGCTGGATTATCAAATCGAAATACATATCTAGGACTACCATCATCCGCTAAAAATCTGGCTTTAATAATACCAGTTGCTTGATAACTACCACCAATTTTCATTACATTATCATTAATATCAAATCGATATTCATTCATTTTTTATTCTCCTTTCCTATGCATTTCTTTATATAATTCGCTGAGTTCGTCTTGACATAAAAGGAATTTTTTTGCGGCTGTTGTATATTTCTTATAGAGAGATTCTGATATTTCGACATATCTATCAACATCAACACGAGTATCTAAAGAATAAACAGGATACCACTCATCTTTATAAACGGTCACTTTAACCATTTTTATTCTCCTTTTTGTTCATTTTATCGATTGCTTCATCATACAATTTAGCAAGTGTATCTTGACAATCAACAAATTCCCCCATAACTTTTGCATATTTTTTATAAAAAGACTTTGATACTTCAATACGTATATCGTTATTATCAGTTAGATTAAGATAATAAACAGGAAACCATTCATCCTTATATACGCCCATGTTAATCATTTTTTATTCTACCTTAGCATACATTTTTCTACTTAATTCATAAAGTTCATTTTGAAATTCTTTGAATTTTTTAGCAGTCTTTTTATATTCAGTATAAAACTCTTCTGATACTTCAACAAAAAGTAAATCATCATCAGTATCAGATAAATAATAAACTGGGTCTAATTCGTCTTCGTAAATAGCCACTTTAACCATATCAAAATCTCCAATAAAAAATGTTATATTACTTTTTTGTTTCGATAACTGTTCCGGGAAAATAATAGTTTTTAGCCCCTATAAATTCTGCAAGTCTTTTCTGAACATTAGCAAAATTATTAATTGCTAAACAATATTCATCTAATAAATCTTTGGGAATTTTGTATCGAATTTCTGATAATTCATCATCATTATCAGGATATTGTATTTCATATACAGGAAAATATTCCTCAGCAAAAATATAAACACCAATCTTTTTCACACTGACATTCCCATATACATTGCCGCAAAATCATACCATTCCTCCAAAGAATTACATGAATTAATATAATCCAAAATATGGTTGGCATATTCAGGAGACAATTCGGCAGCACCACTAAAAAAAGCATCAAAGTCAGTCTTCACTTTAGTTTATTCCTATATTTAACCTAAGATCATTATACTACCCAGAACTACCCATGTCAACCAAAATTATAAAAAGATTCTGTAATTTTTTCATACTTATTACTAATATAAGGCTCAATAGTAAAATAGGCATTATTCTGTATTTCACCTAATATAATAGGTTTTAACTCTAATAATAAAGTTTTATATTCTTTAGTCATTAAATTTCTTGCATAATTTTTAGGTTTTTTAGAAATCTTTTAATTCTATCATCTAGGCCGTGTTCTCCACCATTAATTACTCTAGTCATATTAATGATGTCTTTTTTATCTGCTAAACTATTCAAATTATTATCTTCCCAAAAAGAAAAGGCTGATAATAACGCACCCTCAGGAGTTAATAGATAATCACATACATCACATAGATCATCTAATGGATCATTTAATGGTATATTGTATTTCTTTGCAAATTTAGTTTGGTTTTCTTTACCAGTTAATTGAATTATTCCTTTACCGGCATATTTCCAGCCATCACCAGAAGATTCAGGACCATTGCCCATTCTATTAGCATAAACATAATTAGCAATTTTCTCTGGTTGTCTGGCGTATTGTTTAGCAGTACTATTATTAAATCTTTTTGGCCAAGTTTTTAATAATCCCTCGGCACTATAATTAAGATTCTCTTTAATAACAGTAAAATCTAAACTTTCGTGACCACATTGAGCCATAAACGCGGCTATTCTATTAGCAGTATTTAATCCATAATATTGATATTTTTCGACAAACTCACTATACCAAATTAATGGATTTTTATTGGTCGGAATCATACGCCCAAATTTTGTATAAGTTAGATTCATATAAATTTATCTCCATTAGAATTTTTATGTGCTAAGAATAAAGAACCTCCATTTTCATGAAATTCTTTAACATGATCTTCAAAGGAACCATTAGATAATTCAGGATTACGGAATCCATTATTATGCAATACTTTTAATGATGCTAGAGAAGAAACTTGGCCACCTAAATCATTATGTTTAGCAATAGCCTTCTTAATAAGTGTATCACCAATACCCTGATTACGCCTATCCTCTGGAACTACAAAATCAATAATAGATTGTTTTCTGGGAGCATATTGGGGATTGGTATGAATATCAATATAACCTCCATTATGTTCTAAAACATCTCCCTCTGATCCTGCTAATGATTTTCTGTTATTAATAAATTCTTTGTATGATTGCATATCTTTTTTCCTGCTTAACATTTTTTCCAATGAGTAAATCTTAATTTTGCCTCTATTCCTGATACAATATTACTATCAATAATATTAATTATATCCTCTACTAACATTCCACCAATAATAGCATCATTAATATCTTTATATTGGAAATTATCAGGAAATAACGAAATATTGAATCCTAAGCCAATGATATTATTGATTAATTTAACGAGAATTGGTGATCTTGGTTCATTATCAGGAATAATCACTAAATTGTGTTTTAATTGAGTTAATAGTGGTTTATTGAATGAAGTACCTGAGGTTGCAATACAATTAGGTAAAAATAGACTATCAATTGGTCCTTCCACACAATAGATACGTTTATTTATATCAACAGTATTTAATCCATAAATTAATTCTTCATTCTCATCAAACTTCATATTATAATATTTAGGTAACTCTTTACCAAAGGCTCTGGCACTAATACCAAAACATTCATTCTTACTATTATAATAAGGAATAATTAATCTAGGATAGTCATTACTTAAATCAGTGATAGTAACATCTATTTTACTAATATAATCCTTGAATTTATCAGTATAAAATAATTGTTTCCAATAATTACGTGGAATTTTTCTTTTAATTAAATAAGAAATTGCTGGATGAGTTACTGGTAAAGTATCAACTCTATTTAACCCTAATAACAGTTGATCTTTAATGATAATAGGTTTTGATAATATTTGTTCTAATCTATCGATGACGATTGGTTTATTTTCTACTAGAGTATCCAATAGATATTCATTAAATAAATTATTATCAACTATTTTAATAAAATTATTTAATGTAGAACTATAACCACAATTATGACATTTTACATTAAGACAGTCTTTAAGTTTATAGATATAACCCCTACTTTTATATTTACTTTTTTTTGAATCTCCGCAAATAGGACACCGAAAATTAAAAAGGTAATTATCTAGTTTTTTATATTGTTCTAAATAATTACCCAGCAAATTAGCATATTTAATATCAACCCATAATGACATATTTTATTCCTATTTATTTAATTCTTTTGCTCTTTGAGCTATTTTAATAAATGAATCTAAAGCATCAGAATCAGTTAATTGTTTGGTTTCTAAAAGGTCTAATACCCCCTCTAATTCATTACTGAGAGTTCTTAATTTATATACATGATTTATATATCCAGAATAAACATATCTACATTCTGGATTTGTGCAATAGAAATTTGCAGCGTCCCAACTAACACCAATTAAATAAACATCTTTTCTACGAATATTTGCCTTAGAAAATTGATGCTCAAGTTCTCCAGGAGCAGAAATAGTAGCATCAACATCCATTCTAGTAGGACTATTACATTTAGGACAATTCATTATTACACCTCATACATATATTCTTTGTATAGATCATCATAATAATCACTCATGAACTCATCTTCATAATGATCAATATACCTATTATTATAACCGAATTTTCGTTCAATGGGTAATTTATCCCAGGGAACTTCTAACAAACTCGGCATTAAGTCATTAACCAAGAAATTATAATCTAAATACTCATTCTTAGTATGTTCATTTTCATACCCTACAGAAATATTAGTACATTCTGAAATAAAATCTATATAATTTGCGGTATCAGTAAAGATTCCATTATCTGAAATGGCATAATTTAATCCAATATATTTTGCTAACGAATTACCAAAAGTATCAGAGCAGCATCTTCCATTATATTGATGCGTAATTACTTCATGTTGTCCTTTACGATCAAATGCAATGGCTTTATTAATATCCATTATGTAATTAGGTCTATGTTTAGCAATCCATCTACTACCCAATCCACCAATTTCCTCATCTTTATGAAAAACATACAGCCCTGAGATATTGTTTTCAATTAAATTAAGCATGATCCAGACACCCGCAGTATTATCCGCCCCTAATACTTCTCCGTCATCCTTATAAATAACACCAAAAACGGTATCATCAACATAACCCTGAATACCGTGTTTTCTATGCACAGTATCAGTGTGGCAGGAAAATAAGGTATCACTTTTACCTAATGATAGATAGAGATTACCATGAGAATCTTCTTTCATATTCTTAATGGGTCTAATAAACTTATTAATGAATTCCTTTTCAGTATTACTCCTAGAAGGTCTTCGATAAGTCAACATTTCTTTTAATTTATTCATTTTTCTTATAGTTACCATTATAGTATGGTGTAAAATAGTTATAGTGTTGTGGTCTTTCACTAGGAACATCATCAGTTGCTAGTGTACTATGATTACCTTCTCGTTTAATTTCGTGTATCATAAATACCACACCATCCAAGGTATTTCTTAATGCTTCTTTTACATAGGTTTGATTCTCTACACTAAGATTCATATAGAGAAGTAGAATAATAATCACTGCTATGATTCTGTTCATTGTATTGCCCTTTCGTCTTGTTGTCATAACCATTATACTCTAAATAATCATCTAATTCATAATATTCATCCAAAAATTCCTCTGGTATGTAATATTCATAATCGTGTTTACACATGTCTTTTCTCCTTTCATATATAACATTATATAGTGTTATTTTAGAAAAGCCAATAGAATTTTTTAATGACTAATGTATGTTTAGTGTAGATGATACTAACTGAAAATAATGCTTGACAAGGGGTCTAAAAAGGAGTATTATTTATCTGTTGTCCGGTTCAAGAGGTACTATATTAATAAATATTAAGTATTTAATAATATAAATTCATTATAAAGATGCTCTAAATAAATTCTATATACATTCTATCTACATATCCTTTAAGATATTAAGAAGTAATTAAAGAGTATCAATAAAAGGAATAACTACTAATTAACTATTTTAACTTTATTATTGTTTTTTAGGACAAATTGTTTAGAGGGATTATTTTTAGAAAAGTTATAAAGCATTTTTTCTTCATAAGATTCTAAGTTCATTCCTCCTAATATTGATCGTGAAGATTTACCTGATAACTTATTAAACAAATTATCATTAACTTCAAAGGAAGGATATCGGTTTTTATATTTATTAACATCACTGGTAGATATTTTAGGAGTATCGGTACTTACCATTGGACCAGATACATTAGCAATTTCTTCATTTATTTCCTCATGTAAAGAACTAATAAAATCTTTTAATATTAATTCTTCCTCCACAAAAATAGTATCATTAACTATTTTCCTTACTTTATAAAAATTACCAACAGTAATATTATCTTCTATTAATAAAGCAGTAATAAGATCATTTTTATTTTCTATTAATGGTTTAATAGTATTTAATTTATCTAATATAGGATAATTTTCAGATGATGCTAATTTATTAGTAAGATAAGCCAGCGTAATAAAGGATTGGTGATTATTCATAATTTTTTAAGCAGTCTTTAAGTTTTTTAATAAATGTTTATCAATTTCTAATTCATGTCTATATACATGTAAATCTGGAATTTGTTCAGGTAATAGATTAAGATATAATAAAAAGGTTGCTAATATATTCCAATATTCTTTATCGATTTTATAGAATAATAAATCTGGAGTAACTATACCAAATAAATTATGTAGAGTAATGATATGATTAAGTATCAGGCGTTCATTAATATCATTATTTCTTTTTGCTCTAAAGAATAATTTTTTAAGGTATATAAATTTATTAAGATCGTCAGTAAATTCCTCTACATTAACACATTGCGGATTATCATAATATTTCATGGCTAATGAGAGGAACATACTTTCTTTCATTTATATTTTAAGAATCTGCTAATACTGAATCATCAGAGGCATCACCAGCATCACTTGCAGTAGCAGATAAAGCCACTAATTGATAGGCAACTGGGCGAGTAACACCACCAACTGTTTTAGTTTTATAATACCACCAACCAGGAGAAGTTAATCCACGACCTTTGTTAGCGGCTAATGATGCTTCAGTATTATCTACAAAATATACGTTAGCATTATCATACATACCTTCTTTAATAACAGTTGTTAAAGACGCTCCAGAACCAGTACTTCTAACAGCAGTTAAAGTAGCACCTGAACCACCACCTGTAGCAGTAATAGTAGCAGTAGGAGCACTGGTATAACCGGTTCCATAATTGGTCATTACTACCGCAGTAATGACGCCACCCACTACGGTTAAAGTAGCAGCAGCACCGGTTCCACCACCCCCTGTAAACGCGACAGTGGGAGTA
>Ga0116154_10002130_pt1 | contig 15409 bp, 11 predicted proteins | sample AD_UKC030_MetaG_FD_89898 | JGI IMG/M metagenome (GOLD analysis project Ga0116154, IMG submission 89898) | Active sludge microbial communities of municipal wastewater-treating anaerobic digesters from USA - AD_UKC030_MetaG | ecosystem: Engineered > Bioreactor > Anaerobic > Digestate | place: USA...
CCTCGTCGAGGCCGCGAACGGCGAGGATCCCAACGTCCAGGCCAAGGCCGTCAAGGCCCTGGCCTCATTCGAGTCCGAGGCCGCCGAGGCCGCCCTCGTCGAGGCCCTGCGCTACTCCAACGTCAAGTCGCGCATCGCGGCCTGCAAGGGCATCGCCGCGAGGAGGATACGCTCGGCCGAGCCCTTCCTCCGCTACAAGGCGGCCAACGATCCGGAGAAGGCGGTCAAGACCGAGGCCTATCGGGCCCTCGCCGCGTTGGGCGGCTCCTCCTTCGGCTTCCTCCTCGAGCGTATGGGCGACAAGAAGGTGGAGCTCCAGTTCCGGAGCCTCTGCTTCGGCCTCCTTATGAGGAAGGACGCCTCGGGTTCCATGAAGGAGCTCGCCGCGGCCCTGGCGGCCGAGGCGGAGCAGAAGGAACGGAGCCTCTACACGGCCTACGCGCGCGAGATCGCCAACGCCTTCGACGCGCCGGACGCGGCTCCCCTCGCGCGCGTCCTCCTCGCCGACAAGGACCCCCTCATGCGCGTGGGCGCGATCGAGTGGGCGCGCAAGAGCAAGGCCGCGGGCTTCAAGCCGGAGCTCGAGCGCCTGGCGAAGGAGGACCCCTCCGAGATGATCCGCAAGCGGGCGGCCGACACAGCGGAGCAGCTGAGGTAGCTTTACCGGGAAGAGCGAGTAATGGGCTCAGAAAAGCGCGGAGGGCGCGGGGTTGGGAAGGGGAGAGCGTACGAGCGGTGTCCACCTACCCGCGCTCGGCTTTCCTCTTTCTGTACGTGGCTCCGAGCCCTCTGCGGTCAGCCGCTCCGATTCATGCGTCGAGGTCGCGCACGAGGCCCGGGGTCTCGATGCAGTGGAGGAGCCGGTTGATCTTGTCGGCCGGCCGCTCGTAGACGGAGAAGCGCAGCACCAGGGGATAGCCGTTCTTGCCGAGCATGAGGATCTCCTGGCCGAGGCAATCCTCGACCGAGCCCTCGACGCCGGGGAAGAGCTCGGGCTTCAGGGGCAGGAAGGTGAGGCGCTCCCCGTCGAAGTGGAGCTCCGCGGCGCGGCGAGCCGCCGGCACCAGGAACACGAGGAAATCGCTGCGGCCCCCGCCGACGCTTTTCGAGGCGCCGGCGTGGATCGTGTGCACGTTGCGCATCCCGATATTCGCGTTCTGGTCCTCGACCCGCATCTCGACGCGGATGGTGCCGGGCCTCCGGACGGGAGGGGCCTCGGTCGCTGGCCGCGAGGCCGGCGCCTCGGGCTTGGCCTTCGCCTTGGCCGCCTCGCGGGTCTTCTCGCGCTCGCGGCGCTCCTTGAAGGCCGCTAGCTTCTCGAGGGCGAGGGAGGAGGGGCGCGAGGCCGCCTCTCCGAGGACCGAGGCGGCGCGGGTGGAGTCCTCGCGAGCGGCCTTGGCCAGCTCTTCGGCCTCCCGGGCGATGGCCGTCTCGTGCTCGTCGGGGACAGGGCCTTGGCCGGCGAGGGAGGCTGCCTCGCCGCGGGATGCCGCGGCTCCGCGGGCCTTGGAGGCGAGAGGCAGGCCTTCGTGCGGCGGACGCGAGGCGGCGGCGAGGACGTCGGCGGCCTCGGAGCGGGGGCTGCCCGTAGCTGTGGTCGCCGCGGTCGCCGGCGTCGTCGGCCGAGGCGAAGCCGCCCGCTCCGAGCGCCCGGGGGCGCCGCGCGCGGCGGTAGGCGTCGCGCTGTCGAGCACGGCGTCCACGACGGGGGCCTCGGCGCGGCGGGAAACGCGGCGGAGGGTCAGGACGACGAAGAGAACGGCGGCGAGGCCGAGGACGAGGAGGATGGCGAAGAGGAGGAAGCGCAGGCTCGAGCGGAAGATGGAGGCGAGGGCGGAGGGATGGAGGCTGAGGGCGAGGATCCCGTTCTGGGGGCTCACCCGGACGCCGCCGGCGAAGCGCGGCTCGACGACGAGGGAGAGCTCGCCGGGCTCGAGCGAATCGGGCAGGGAGACGCGGATATCCAGGACTCCCGACTTGCCCGAACCGAGCTTCAGGAAGGATTTCTTGGCGAGTATGTCTGAGGAGCCGAGGGCGAGGGCCTCGAGCTCGAGCCCGAGCTCGGCGTCGGAGTCGTTCGTCACCTTGAGGGGGAAGCTGAAGTCGTAGCCGCGCTTGCCCAGATGGGGCGGATACTCGACGGAGGGAAGCGAGAGGCTCGTGCGGGCCAGCGATTCCTTGCTTCCCGGCTCGAAGCTGGAGACCTTCGCGCCGAGGGCCGAGGCCGCCACGTCGAGATAGGACTCCCCCGCGGGCTCGGCGGAGCCCGCCGCGGCCGCGCCGGGTCCGGAAGCCCCGGCCACGGCGCCCTGGGCGGTTCCCCCGGCGGCGCCGGGGGCCCCCGCCGTACCGGCGGGGACGAAGGGCAGCCTGATGATCCGGAGGTCCCAGCCCCTGGCCCTGATGGCCGAGCACTCCGACTCGATCCCCGAGCCGAGGGCGACCCGGTCCAGGGAGGAGCTGGTGCTTCCCGGGGGGGAGTTCTGGACCCCGTCGGTTATCACGACGACCACCTTGCGGCGGCTCTCGGGAAGGTCCACGAGGTACTGGCGGAGGTAGCCCAGGCCCCCGAGGAAGTCGGAGTGCCGCGCGAGGGGGTAGAGGAGGTAGAGCCTCCCGAGCACCGACTTCACGTCGCGCTCGTCGCCCATGCGCTGGGCTATCTCGGTCTGGGCCGAGTCGCCGAAGGTGAGGAGGTGGAAGGTGTCGCCGAAGCGGAGGAAGTCGCGCACGACCGAGGAGAGGACGTAGTCGGTGACGTCCTGGAAATAGGGCAGGACGCTCTGCGAGGAGTCGAGGAGGACGACGACGTCGGCCGCGTCGGACTCGACCGCGCCGGGCGCGGCGAGGGCCGAGCCGGCGGCGAGGAGGGCGAACAGGGCGAACAGGGCCGCGAGGACGGTTGCTTTTCTCATGGCTCCCTTCTTTCTGGCCTTTTCCCGGTCTCGGTCAGAGCTTGGCCGCCTCGATCTTGTCGACGCGGTACTGGAATTTCCGGTCGTGGATGAGGAAGGAGAGGCGCTCGCCCGCCTTGTGGTTGAGGAGCTTCTTGCCGAGGGGAGAGAGGTAGGAGATAACGTTGTTCGCGGGGTCGGACTCCCAGGGCCCGAGTATGGTGTAGACCTCGCTCTCGCTCGTGAGCTCGTTGGCGAGGGTGACGACGGTGCCGAAGTTCACCTTGTTCGTGGTGATCGTCGACTTGTCGAAGAGCTGGGCCCGCTCGATCTCGTTCTTGAGCTTGGCGACCTTGGCGTTGAGCTCGTCCTGCTTCTCCTTGGCGGCCTTGTACTCGGCGTTCTCGCGGAGGTCGCCGAGGGAGAGGGCGTAGGCGATCTCCTTCTGGTTCGCGGGGACCTCGACCTCGAGGATCTCGCCGAGGAGGCGCTGCTTCTCCTCGTACTTCTCGGCGGTGACCATGAGGCCGCGGGAGACGACCTGCTTCTCCTCCTCGCCGCCGAACTTGAACTCGGGCCACTTCTCCATGATCTTGCGGCGCATCGAGAGCTTGATGGCGGGATCGAGGTCCTTGACCTCGCCGACGAGGGTGTACACGCGCTCTATGGTCTCGGGCTGGGACTCGAGGAGGAAGGTCTCGAGAGCGGCGTCCTTGAAGAGGATCGATTGGACCTGCTTGTTGATCTTGCGGTTCTCGGTCGTGTCGCGGTGGTTCTCGATCTCCTTGAAGGAGATGTCGAGGATGTGGACCAAGGTGATGAGGATCTTCTCGTAGGAGATGCCGAGGGAGGAGAACCAGGGCTCGTCCCGGAGGTTCTTCACGACCCAGATGAAGGCCTCGCGGTGGTCGCGGTAGTTCTCGATGACGTCGAGGGCCATCTTCTTGAGCAGGTCCTCGTGGCCCGCCGCCTTGAGGGTCTCGAGCATGCCCGCGTTCAGCGAGTAGGGGAATATCCGGACGTAGACCTCAGGCCAGTCGGGCACGAAGTTCTTGATGTGCTGGAGGAAGGCGCGGCGGAGCTCGGCGTCCTTGATGCCGTCGTAGACGGCGACGGGATCCTCGATCTCCTCGAAGAGCTCGGAGAAGCCCACGGTGACGACGCCCTTCAGGTGCGTATACTTGGCCGCGAGCTCCTTCAGGAGGAGGTAGGAGGAGACGACCGTCTCGTTGGCGCTCTGGTAGGAGCGGACGAAGCCGGTGAAGAAGCCGAGCATCTCGGTGAAGAACTCGGAGTCGGGCTCGCCGGCCTCGAGGAAGTCGCGGAGGTACTGGACGCGGGCGAAGAAGCTCTTCTCGGCCTTGAACTGGTTGTAGACCTTCTCCTCGAAGGAGAGGGGCCGGTCGCGGACGATGAAGACGCCGATGTCGTCGGTCGCGTTGCCGAAGAGGGAGTCCGTCTTGAGGATCTCGCGCGCCTTGGCGCTCCAGGAATTCCACTCGCTCGCCGTGAGGACCGAGGGGACGAGCTCGGACTTGATGCGCTTCAGGTCGGAGCGGTTGTCGAAGCTCTTGATGATGATCTTGAGGGCCCAGGCGGGCTCGGCCTTGACCTTCTCGCGGAGCTTGTCCTTGGACCAGACCGCCTTGAGGACCCAGATGTGGTCCTTGGAGAGGGTGGTGAGGCTGTCGATGGCCATCTTGAGGGACATCTTGTGGCCGCGGCTCTTGGCGAAGTCGATCTCGATCTCGTCGCCCTTGATGCTCTTGATCCGGCCGATGTTCCAGGTCCGGTGGTAGACGAAGTTGCCCGCGTCGAAGGCTATGTGCTTCTCGAAGTCGGCCATGGCCTCGTGGATGGAGCGGTAGGACTGGGCGATGTTCGAGAGACGGACATAGTCGTCGAGGTGGGAGTGGTCCTTGTACTTGCCCTTGTAGCACTCGACGACCTCCTTGCGGAGGCTCGGATTCTTCTCGTCGTAGCCGATGACAAGCTTGAGGAGGTCGAGGGCGGTGTTCCAGTCCTCGATCCCCTTGTAGTGGCGGTACAGGTCCAAAAGGAGGCCGGCGGCCTTGTCCTCGGATATCTGCTTGGCGATCTTGCGCTGGACGTGGATGAAGAAGTCGATGTCCTCGGGGCAGTGCTCGAGGAGCTTGGCCCAGATCTCCTTGACGTTGGCCGACAGCCCCTTGTTGATGTAGCGGTGGAGGGCCTTCTTGTAGAAGTCGAGGGCCTCCTCAGCCTTGCCCTCCTTCTCGCGGCGCTCGGCGAGGGCCTTGACGATGTCCGCTTCCTCGTAGTCGACCTTGATCAGGCGCTCCCAGGCCGCGTACATCTCCTCGGGCTTCCCGTCGGACTCGTAGCAGTCGGCCAGGCGGCGGAGGGCGGTGCGGTTCTCGCCGTAGTCGAGGATGCGCTGGCAGACGAACTCGACGACGTTCCACCGCTTCGCGTCGGCGAAGATGTCCAGGAGGCCGACCATGGCGGAGTCGTCGATCTGCTGCCGCATGAGCGATATCACGCCCGAGAGGTAGAGGGCGATGACGCTCGACTTGTTCTTGGCGAGATGCTCGTCGCAGGCGGCCTTGAGCTCGTCGACGGCCTTTTCGCGCGCGGCCTCCTCGAGCAGGGCGTCGAGCTCCTTGAGGTTGGAGGCGGTATACGCGCTGATGGCGGCGCGGGTCCACTTCTCCTCGTTGAGCATCCCCTGGACCTTCTGAACGAGCTGCGAATCGGCCATATTGGACTCCTCTCTAGGCTATGTACTGCTTGTATATCGCCGGCTCCAGGATGCGGACCTTGAGGAGGACCTCGTCGATCCTCGAGCGGTCTTCCTTGGACGCCAGGTAGTGGTCAATGAGCCAGAAGTAGCGGTTGATGAGCCGGGGCACGAGGAGGGCGCGCTCGTCGCCTCCCTCCTTGGCCTCGTTCTCGAGCTGGTAGATGGACTGCTTGAGCTTGCCGACCTCCACGGCCTTGAGCTCGCGCTTTACGGTGAAGACCCCGAGGACGGAGCCGTAGACGGGGATCCACTCGGCCAGCTCGGCTCCCGTGTAGCCGAGCTCGGCGACCCGGGCGGCGAGGCGGCGTATCATCTCGGACTCGAGCAGCTCGATGTCGATGCGCTGGGCCCCGACGTAGAAGGCCTCCCGGAAGAGGGCCTTCGAGGCGCGCTGCTCCCCCGAAAGGGCGTAGGTGTCGGCGAGCTCGGCGAGGGTCTCGGCGTCCTCCCGGCGGTCGCGGGCGGCCGTCTCGAGGAGGCGGAGCGCCGAGTCGTAGTCCCCGGCGCCCTTGTGGCAACGGCCCACGCGGAGGGCGAGCTCGGCCTCGTGGGAGCTCTGCTCCTCCTGGGGCAGGGCGCCGTACTGCTCGATGGCCAGCGCGAAGGCGAAGCGCTTGAAGGCGTAGTAGCCGCGCTCGAAGGAGGGCCCGAGCTTGGCGGAGAAGGCGACGAAGGACTTCCACTGGGCGACCACGTACTCCCCGCGCTCGAAGGGGTTGGGCATCGAGCCGAGCCTGGCCGTCCGCTCGGCCCAGAAATTGGCGCACTTGAGGGACCAGAGGACCTCGGGCTGCTCGAAGTCCACGCCCAAGGCGCTCTCGAGGAGGCCGGTCGCGCCGGCAAGGTCGACTCCCCTGAGACTTTCGTAGGCGTTCGATAAAAGTGCAGCTACGCTTTCCTGGTCGGCCATGCTCTTCCGGGTTCTTGTGTCAAGGATATATCGATTTGATACTATCCGATACGCGACCCCTCGTCAATCGGAGGCCTCATCCGGGAGACCGCTTTCGCCCGCTAAAAAAGGGCTCGCGGAGCCCGCCGACCCATAGCCCCGCGGGCGCTCTTATGATATCATCCGGCCCCATGAAAGCCCCCTTGGTAGCGCCCTCCCTCCTCTCCTGCGATTTCTCCGACATGCGCGGCGGGCTTTCGCGCATCGCGGCCGCGGGGGCGGACTGGGTCCACCTCGACGTGATGGACGGGCGCTTCGTGCCGAACCTGACCTTCGGGCCCAAGATGGCGGCCGACCTGCGCCCCCACACCCGGCTGCCCCTCGACGTCCACCTCATGACCGAGGAGCCCGAGCGCCTCGCCCCGGCCTTCGTCGAGGCGGGGGCCGACTTCGTCACCTTCCACGCCGAGGCCTGCGTCCATGCCCATCGCCTCGTCGAGTCGATCCGCGGCTCGGGGGCGAGGCCCGGGATATCGATCGTCCCCTCGACCCCCCTCTCGGCCATCGAGGAGCTCATGCCCTTCGTCGACCTCGTCCTCGTCATGACCGTCGACCCCGGCTTCGGGGGCCAGTCCCTGATCCCGGCCTGCCTGGCCAAGGCCGCCAGGCTCGCCGCCGCCCGGTCGGAGGCGGGGCTCGGCTTCCTCATCTCGGTGGACGGGGGGGTCAACCGCTCGACCCTGGACGCGGTCGCGGCTTCGGGCGTCGACGTCCTGGTAATGGGCAGCGCCTTCTTCTCGGCCGAGGATCCCGCCGCCGAGGTGGCGGCCGCGCGCGCGGCCTTCTCGCGCCGCCGCGCGGATTGAGTTTTAGGCCCGACGCGCCGATAATCAATCGGAGGCATACCCCATGCGAAGGCAGGCATCCATCCTTCTCGTCGCCCTCCTCGCGGCGGCCCCGCTCGTCGCCCAGCGGGCCTCGCCCCCGGCGGCCGAGGACCCGAAGGCCCTCCTCGCGGGCGGCATCGAGCTTTTCGGCCAGGACCGCTACCGCGAGGCCCTCGACGCCTTCGGCAAGGTCCTCGCGGACCCCCGCTCGGGCGAGTCGCGCCCCGAGGCGGCCTACTGGTCCGTCCTCGCCTACATAGCGGCTGGCGAGCGCGAGACGGCCTTCGCCTCCATCGACGCCTTCATGGCGGCCTATCCGGCCAGCCCCCGCCTCCCCGACCTCCTGTATCAGCGGGGCAGGCTCCTGTACGCCAAGGGCGACTACGAGGCGGCCCTCAAGGCCTTCGCCGCCTTCGCCGAGGCCGCTCCCAAGAGCGACCTCCTCCCCTCGGCCCTCTATTGGTGCGGCGAGTGCCTCTATTCGCTCGGCCGCCTCGAGGAGGCCGAGCGGGCCTTCGTCGCGGTGGTGGAAAAGTACCCCGCGAGCGTCAAGGTCGAGGCCGCCTCCTATCGCCGCTCCCTCATCGGCCTGGAGTATCGGGAGCGCGAGCTGCTCAAGCTCCTGACCTGGAGCCACGAGGAGTCCCTCCGCGCGGTCGAGGATTTCCGCCGGCGCGAGCGGGCCTACGAGCAGTCCATAGCCATCTACCAGAAGCAGCTCGCCGACGGGAAGCGCGGCGCGGCCAACGACAGCGAGAAGACGATGGCCGAGCTCCGGGCCCAGGCCGCCGATCTCGGCTCGCGGCTAGCCTCCGCCCAGGCCGAGCTCGCTTCCTCCAAGGCCGAGGCCGAGTCGCTCCGAGCGGCCCTCGAGGCGGCCAGGACGGGCGCGAAGCCCGCTCCCGCCGCGGCCAGGCCGGCCCCGGCCGCCATGCCGGGCGAAGCCAGGTCCGAGGCCCTGGCCGCCAAGGCTCGGGCCCTCGACCTCCTGGCCTTCTATCTCGAGACCATCGCGCAGGAGGACGCCAAATGAAAGCCCCACGGAAGCTCCTCGCGCCCCTCCTCGCCGCCTGCGCCCTCTCCCTCGCCCCGAGCCCGGCCCTGGCCCTCGAGGCCAAGGAAGGCCTGGTCAAGATACTCGTCAACGAGTCCAACGCCCGCGTCTCGCTCTACAAGCTCGTTGACATAGCCCGCGGGCGATACGAGAGCTTCCTCTTCGGCCAGGAAGCCACCACGAGCTTCGCGACCCTGGGCATAGACGGCAAGCAGGTCAAGCTCGGCGACGCCTTCGACTACCGCTTCTCCGCGCGGCGGAGCGATACGGGCGTGGTCCTGGAATTCCGCTCCTCCTTCTGCGTCGTGCGCGAATCGGTCGACTTCGCCAAGTCCGAGGGCGCGGCCCTGGCCGACGGGGTCCGCATCGGCTTCGAGATCGAGAACGTCTCGGAGCGGGACGAGGTGGTCGGGCTCCGCTACCTCCTGGATACCTTCCTGGCCGAGAAGTCGGGCATCCACTTCGCCACCGACAAGGCAGAGAAGCTCCCCGTCGAAACCGAGCTCCTCCCCGGAGGGGGCGAGGCCTGGATCGCCACGCCGGGAGAGAAGCTGGGCTTCATGATCCAGCTCGCCGGCAAGGGAGTGGACCGGCCCGACCGGGTCCTCCTCGCCAACTGGAAGCGCCTCTCCGAGGCGCCCTGGGGCTTCGAGGCCAACGGCCAGCGCAATTTCACCCTGGTTCCCTACTCGATCAACGATTCGGCCGCCGCCCTGTTCTGGGAGCCCACGCCCCTGCCACGGGGCGGGACGAGGAAGATCGGCTTCGCCCTGGGCAGCTTCAGCGAGAAGGGCTATTCCGCCCCCGAGGCGGCCTCGGTCACCGAGCAGCTCTTCGGGGCCACGGTCCTCGAGGGCCGGCCGGCCGATCCCCGGACCGCCCTCGCGGCCGACCTCGTGGCGGTGCGGGACCTCCTTACGCGCATCGACCGGGCGATCGAGACGGGCGACGCCAAGCCCGAGGAGATCACCGCCTGGAAGAGCATCCTCGAGCGGCTCGAGGCGCGGAAGAAAGGCTACTAGCCAGCCATGGCGCGTACGGCCCTCGACCGCGCCGAGCGGCTCTTTTCGGCCGGCCGCTACGCCGAGGTCGTCTCGCTCCTCGAGCCCCAGGTTCCCGTCTACCGGGAGTCCCAGCGCTTCTACTACCTCCTCGGCATGGCCTGCCTCCGCTCGGGAGACCAGAGCGGGGCCAACGCCTACCTCAGGCGGGCCGAGCAGCTCGATCCCGCGGACCTCGACTCGCGCCTCGCCCTGGCCGCCCTCGACCTGCGCAAGGGCGAGAGCGAGAAGGCCATAGCGACCTACCTGCGGATCCTCGACGAGCGCCCGGAGCAGCGCCTCGCCAAATGGGCCCTCGCGGCGTTGCGCAAGGAGGGCTCCCCGGAGGCCCTCTCGGCCCTGGTCAAATCGGGCGGCATAGCGAGGTTCTACCCCGGCGAGAGGCGCCTGCCGAGGAAGCTCGCGCGGCTCGCCGCGGCGGCGGCCGCCATCCTCCTCCTCGCAGTCGCCGCGCCCCTCGCCTGGAGGTCGGCTCGCGGCCTCCTGCGGGGCGGCGAGCGGCGTCCCGAGGTCGCGGCGATCGCCTTGAGCGAGCGCGAGCGCGAGGCGCCCGTGACCACGGGAGGCAGCTTCCGCTACGTCCTGACTGAGGACCAGGCCCTCGCCGTCTTCGAGAGGGCCAAGGCCTTCTTCCAGGAGTACCGGGACAACGCCGCCCTTGTGGAGATCAATCGCCTAACGCAGTCGAACGCCAGCGCCGCCCTCAAGCAGAAGGCCCAGAGCCTCAAGTCCTTCGTAGGCGCGCCCGACTTCCGGACCGTCCGCGACGCCCCCTCCTTCGCCGACCTGGCCAGGGAGGCGGCCCTCTACGACGGATGCTCCGTCGTCTGGAAGGGCATGGCCGCCAACGTGCGCGAGGGGGCCCAGGGCATCGACTTCGACTTCCTGGTCGGCTACCAGGAGAAGAAGCGCCTCGAAGGCATCATCCCCGCCTCGATCGGGCAGGGGCCCGTCCCCCTCGACCGCTCCCTCGAGCTGCTCGCCGTCATCAGGAGCGAGGGCGGCGCGCCGCGCCTGGAGTGCGCGGCCATCCACGAGCTCCTCGCGGAGGGCGCGAGATGAGGGCCGTCGTCCAGCGGGTCTCCGGCGCCCGGGTCGAGGTCGGCGGCCAGCTCGTCGGCTCCATCGACTCCGGCCTCCTGGCCTACATCGGCGTGGCCAAGGGAGACGGCCGGGAGGACGCGGCCTGGATGGCAGACAAGATCGCCAACCTGCGCGTCTTCATGGACGCCGAGGAGAAGATGAACCGCTCGGTCGTCGACGAGGGAGCCTCCGTCCTCGCGATATCCCAGTTCACCCTCCTCGCCGACGCGAGGAAGGGGCGGCGCCCTTCCTATTCAGACGCCGCCCCTCCCGACGAGGCGAAGGCCCTCTTCGAGGATTTCACGGCCCTCCTCCGCACCCTCGTCGCCCGCGTCGAGACCGGGCGCTTCCAAGCGGTGATGCGGGTCGCCTACGTCAACGAGGGGCCGATCACCATACTCCTTGACTCGAGGAAGGCCTTCTAGCCGAGGCTTGCCGCCCCTAGGCCTTCCGCTCGATCCGCCGGTACTCGCTCTTCCCGAAGGCGAGGATGCAGTAGCCGACGAGGCTGAGGAGGATGAGGAGGAAGAAGCTGAAGGCGCCTCCCTTGCCGAAGGACTTCCCGAGGTCGAAGGTGACGATGAAGAGGATGACGATGTTGACGAAGGGGATCAGCATGAGGAGGAGCCACCACCAGGGCCTGTTGACCACCTGCAAGAGCACGATGACGTTGTAGATGGGCACGATGGCCGCCCAGCCCGGCTTCCCCGCCTTGCTGAAGATCCTCCACATCGCGATGATGGCGACGATTCCGACAACGCCGCCGACGGCGTAGGTCCACACCAGCGCGCCCATGGCGCTCTCGAGCGATGCCTCGTCCATGATACAGCCCCCCTTGGCTAGGTCGAATGGCGATCCGCGCCAAGCGCGCGGCCGCTACCTCGATTCTAGTGGAGGCGGAAGGGGGGGGCAAGGCCGGAGGGCGAAGCGAAGCGACGGGATTGCCGCGACCGAGCCCCTGCGCCTATAGTAATGGCATATCGGAGGGATGATGGCGGTTCGACGCGGTACATATAAGGCCTTGGGAGATTACCTGAACGACACCTTCTCCTTCGTACCTCGCCTCTGGAGGGAAGGGCTCGCCGTGGGAACCGCCTCGGCCCTTCCCGGGGCCATACTCTGGATACTCTCCTTCAAGGCCCTCTCGCCTCTCTTCGACCAGCTCTCCGAGGATTTCGGCGAGGGGATGGAGGGAGCCGCCCGGCTTTTCGCCCTGCTCGGAACCCCCGCCATCCTCTGGACAGCCGCGGCTATCCTCCAATACCTGGGAGCCTCCTACCAAAAGGCCTTCATGTGCCTGAGGGCCGGCTCCGAGCTCGAGCGGGGCTCCCCGCGCTTCCTCGACCTGGCCCGGGCCGCCTTCGGGCGCCCCATCCTGAAAGTCATCGTGCAGGACATGCTCACGGGCGCGGTCGCCGCCTTCCTCGCCATGACGGTCGGCGGCTTGGTTTCCCTGCCCCTCCTCGTCCTCGGAATAGGCCGACTCGTCAGGGAAGGCGACCCGAGCTCCCTGTCGACCTTCCTCCCCCTCATCTGGGCCTACGTCCTGTTCATCCTCGCCGCCCTCGCGGCAAGCTGGTACCTGAAGGTTAGGACCGGCGTCTCGGCCCCCGCGGCCATCCTCGAGGGGCGGAATTCCATCGAAGGCATCGGCCGCTCGGTCCACCTGACGGCGAGGGGGTTCTGGCGCATCTTCGGCTCCATCTTCGTCGTCGAGCTCGTCATTTCCTTCGGGCTCGGGATCCTGACCGGCCCCATAACCTTCGGCTTCGCCCTGCCCGGCTTCCTCTCCTTCTTCCGATCCTCGGCGGGGGGGGGCGAGCCATCCCTCGCGGCCCTCGCCTCGCTCTATTCCTCGCTCGGCTGGGCGATCGGCATCGGCCTCCTCCTCTCCGCCATCGTCCAAGGCACGCTGTGGCCGGTCTTCCTTACCATCCTGTACGCCGATCTCCGGACGAGGTCCGGCGAGATCCAGGGGCTCTCCCTCGGCTGCCCGGAGCCGCGCGGGGCGAGGCGCCTGCGATCCTTCCTCTACGGAGGGCGCGGCTCGGGAGGAAGAGCCTCGCGCTTCGGCGACGCCCGCCGAGTTCGGGGCCGGGGGATGCCGGCGGCGGGCAGGCGATGAGCCGCGGAACGGGAAGAAAGGGCTTCTGGGAGTTGCCGGGCAAGAATCCGGCCCTGGGAGCCTTCCTCGGGACGACCCTCATCGTCGCCCTCTACGGCCTGGCGGGGAGCTCCGTCCTCGGCGCCTACCTCCTCGCCGACCTCAGCTTCCTCGAGGGAGGCGATTGGAAGGAGCTCGGCTCCAAGCTCCTGGCGCGCTACCGCGTCCCCATACTCGCCTCGACGGCCCTCTTCCAATTCCTCTTCTTCGGGGGCATGACCTACCTCCTCTTCCGCCGCTGGCACGCCGCGGATCTCCGCGAGCGTTTCCGCCTGAGGAGACCAGGAGCCCCGAGCCTTATCCTAGCCGTCCTCGGCGCGGCCGGACTCCTACCCCTGGCCCTCGGAGCCGGGGAGCTCTTCATGCGCGCCTTCCCCTTCCTCAAGGAGCTCTCCGCCCAGAGCGAGAACCTCCTCGAGGCTTCCGGAACGGGCTCCTGGCTCCTCCTGGTCTTCTCGATCTGCCTTACCCCGGCCCTCTGCGAGGAATTCCTCTTCCGCGGCTACCTCCAGGGCAGCGCGAGCCTCCGGCTCAAGGGCCTCCTCGCCTGGCTCCTGCCCGGGGCCTACTTCGCGCTGATCCACCAGAACTACTTCGGGCTCGGGGCGCTTCTGGTGATCGGCGTCTATCTCGCCTTCCTCTTCGAGGTCACGGGGAGCATCTTCCCGGGGGCCCTCGTGCATTTCCTATACAACGGCTCGATCATCCTCCTCGTCAACGCGGAATCCAAGCCCTCCTGGGCCTACGGGAGCGAGGGCTTCGTATTCCCCTCCCTGGTCCTCGCCTCCCTTCCGCTCGCGGTCCTCGCCGTCGGTCTCCTCCTCGCCCTCAAGGCCCGGACGAAGAAGGCGGCGTAGGGCCGACGCTTTCGCCGGGAGCTCCATGCCGTAGCCCCGCATCCAGGACCTTGGAAAATAAAAAGGCCCGCGCGGTAAAGCGCGGGCCTTTTTATTGTAGGAGATAAACTTACTTCTTAGCCTTGGCCTTGGAGGCCGCCTTCTTAACGACCGGCTTCTTGGCCGCAGGGGCCTTCTTGGCCGGCGCTTTCTTGGCCGGCGCCTTCTTGGCCGCGGCCTTGCGAGCGGCGACGGGCGCCTTCTTCTCGGCCTTGGGCTTGGCCTTCGAGGCGGAAGCCTTCTTGGCCGCCGGCTTGGCGGCGGCCTTGGCGGCCTTATCCTCGATTACGGCCTGGGCCGCGGCGAGGCGGGCGATGGGCACGCGGTAGGGAGAGCAGGAGACGTAGTTCATGCCGACGGCGTGGCAGAACTTGACGGACCTGGACTCGCCGCCGTGCTCGCCGCAGATGCCGACCTTGAGGTTCTTGCGGGTCGACCTTCCCTTCTCGATGGCCATCTTCACGAGCTGGCCGACGCCGGACTGGTCGATGCTGACGAAGGGGTCCTGGGCGAAGATGGCCTTGCCGCCCTCCTTCTCGGAGCGGACGTAGTCGGGGAGGAAGCGGCCGGCGTCGTCGCGCGAGAGGCCGAGGGTCATCTGGGTGAGGTCGTTCGTGCCGCAGGAGAAGAACTCCGCGACCTCGGCGATCTCGTCGGCGAGGAGGGCGGCGCGGGGGATCTCGATCATGGTGCCCATCAGGTAGCTCACCTTCGAGCCCGAGCGCTTGATGATGGCGTCGGCGAGCTTGCGAGCGTCGTCGACGAGGATCTTGAGCTCCTTGCGGTCGATCGTGAGGGGGATCATGATCTCGGGGAGGACCTTGACGCCCTTCTTGTCCATCTCGACCGCGGCCTCGATGATGGCGGTCACCTGCATCTCGAGGATCTCGGGGTAGGTGATGCACAGGCGGCAGCCGCGGTGGCCGAGCATGGGGTTGGACTCGTGGAGCTGCTCGCAGCGGAGGACGATCTTCTCGGGGCTCATGCCGGTGACGGCCGAAAGCTTCTTGACGCCCGCGTCGTCCTTGGGGGTGAACTCGTGCAGGGGGGGGTCGATGAGGCGGATGGTGACGGGCTTGCCGTCCATCGCCTTGAAGATGCCCTTGAAGTCCTCGCGCTGGAAGGGGAGGAGCTTGGCGAGGGCCTTCTTCCTGGCCTCGACGGTGTCGGCGATGATCATCTCCTGGATGGCGAGCTGGCGCTTCTCGGAGTCGGCGGGATTCTTGAAGTCCTTGAAGAACATGTGCTCGGTGCGGCACAGGCCGATGCCCTCGGCGCCGAACTCCACGCCCTGCTTGGTGTCGCGGGGGGTATCGGCGTTGGTGCGGACCTTCAGGGTGCGGGCCTTGTCAGCCCAGCTCATCAGCTTGGCAAAGTCGCCGGTCACAGCAGTCTCAACAGTGGCCACCATGCCTTCGTAGACATTGCCGGTGGTGCCGTCCATCGACACCTTATCGCCTTCGCGGTAAGTCTTACCGTTCACGGTGACGCTCTTTGTATGCTCATCGATATGCAGGGCGCCTGCGCCGACGACGGCGGGACGGCCCATGCCGCGGGCAACCACGGCCGCGTGGCTGGTCATGCCGCCGCGGGCGGTCAGGATGCCGCGGGCCATGTCCATGCCCTCGATATCTTCAGGGGTGGTTTCTTCGCGGATCAGGATGACAGCCTTGCCTTCCTTGCCGGCCTTGGCGGCATC
>Ga0116154_10002133_pt1 | contig 15395 bp, 11 predicted proteins | sample AD_UKC030_MetaG_FD_89898 | JGI IMG/M metagenome (GOLD analysis project Ga0116154, IMG submission 89898) | Active sludge microbial communities of municipal wastewater-treating anaerobic digesters from USA - AD_UKC030_MetaG | ecosystem: Engineered > Bioreactor > Anaerobic > Digestate | place: USA...
CCGGCTATATCGGGGGCGCCACGATGATCGATGTCCTGCCCGTGGCGAGTTGCTACCTCATCCTTCTGGCCCTCTTCAGCGTGGCTCTCGCCCTCAATGCCTGCATGGCGGCCACGCCCTCTCACCCAGAGCCGCGGATCGGGCGCAGCCTGGACGAGTTCTTCTCGAACTTCGGTCGTCTCCTCCAAAACCGCCGCCTCGTCCGGGTTCTCTGCGGCACGGGCCTTTTCTGGACATGCGGCGCGGTGATCAAGATGAACTTCCAGCCCTGGGGCCTCGACGTCCTCGAACTCGAGACGAATCGGCAGATCGCACTGCTCGGTCTCTGGCTCAGCCTCGGCATCATGGGCGGCGCGATGCTCGCCGGCCAACTGCATCGCGTCGGCGATCTGCGCCACACACGGCGGTACGGATGGATCCTCGCCGCCACCATCGCCCTCCTGGGCTGCGTCGAGTTCTTCCGGGACACCGGCCTCATTCGCGGGCGGCTGTCGGTGATCGGCATTCTCCTGGCGGTCGGAGGCATTGCCGGTCTGTTTCTCATCCCGCTCAACGCCGCGCTGCAGTCCGAGTCCGATCAGGGCAAGCTCGGCAAGACGATCGCCACCCAGAACTTCATCGATAATCTCGGCATGCTCGGGGCCGGAGCGATCGTGTTCATGGGCAACCAGGCAGGCCTCACCGCATCAGGGCTTTTCCTCCTCCTCAGCGCGCTGGTGGCGCTGGCGGTGATCGCGCTCAAGGTCCCGCCCAGGCGCCCGGCCCATGAGACGCCGGTGCGGTCCACGCCCACTCTCGCAGCGAATAACAACGGCGTCCGGGCGGATTCGGTCCGCGGCGCTTCATGACACCCTCTGCCCATCTCTGTTCTCCATGCGCACGATCCTTCGTTTCCTGCTGAGGCTCTGTTTCGGTTTTCGCGCCTACAATACGGAGGTGCTCGAGACGCCGGGCCCCGTGCTCCTCATACCGAACCACGTCTCCTGGCTCGATTGGCTCTATCTCTACGTGCTGTTGGACCTGGATTGGAAGTGCGTCGTGTCGAACGTCGCCGCCCAGTACAGTTGGGTCCATCGCAAGATCATGCTCAACCGCCGGACGTTTCCCGTCGATACCAACTCGCCCTACGCGGCCAAGCGCATGGCCGAGTGCCTCGAACGAGGGGGACGCCTGGTGCTCTTTGCCGAAGGCCAAATCACCCGCACCGGTTCGCTCATGAAAATCTATGAAGGGACCGGTTTCCTGATGCACAAGACGCGCGCCCGGCTCATCACGTGCTACATCCGGGGAGCCAACCGGCTGCGCTGGTCCAGGCAGCCCGGGTGGCGGCGCTGGTGGCCCGCGATCACGGTCCATTTCAGCCCTCTGCTCGCACCGCCTCAGCGCCAGTACCAGAACACCGCCGAGGCGCGCGCGTTTCTCAGCAACTGGCTCCGCGACCAGATGCTGCTGCAGCAGTTCGAGACTGAGATGGCGTTTGGACCAAAGCATGTCCTCGACGCCGTCCTCGAAGCTGCCCGGGCACAGCCGGGCATGACCGTTCTTCAGGACGCGACCGCCCAGTCTCTGACGTACCGGCGTCTCCTGGCCGGCGCGCACCTGTTGGCCCGCAAGCTCCAAGCCGAACTCCCGCCCAACACCGACAGGGTGGGGGTGCTGCTGCCAAACGCCAACGCCATGCCCACCCTTCTGCTCGGGCTTTGGTCGCTGGGCAAAGTGCCCGCGATTCTGAATTTCTCAACCGGCGTACCGGTCATGCTGGCGTGCGCCCGGCTGGCCGGGCTCGAGGCGCTGGTGACCGCGCGCGCTTTTCTGACGCGCGCGAAGCTGAGCGCCGACCCGTTTGTCGCCGCCGGTCTGAAGGTGATCTGCCTCGAGGACGTGCGGAAGAGCGTCTCGCGGGGCGACCGGCTGCTGGGGTTGGCGCGCGTGGTCCTGGCGCCGGCGTCGACGCTCCGGCCCGCACGCGGGCCCGATCGGCCCACCCCGCGCGAATCCAGCGCCTCGGACCGTCCCGCGGTGATTTTGTTCACGAGCGGATCCGAGGGGGCTCCCAAGGGGGTCGAGCTGACCCATGGCAATGTCCTGGCGAATATCCGACAGATGCTGGCCGTGATCGATCTCGAAGACCGGGACCGTGTCTTCAACGCCCTGCCTTCCTTCCACAGCTTCGGATTGACCGTCGGGACTTTGCTCGGCCTTGTGCGCGGCCTCTACGTGTTCATGTACCCCTCGCCGCTGCATTACCGCGTCATCCCCAATGTCCTCTACGATCGCTATTGCACCGTGTTCCTCGCCACGAACACGTTCCTCAATGGCTACGCCCGCCGCGCCCATCCGTACGACTTTCGCGCCCTGCGCTATCTCTTCGCCGGGGCCGAGAAGGTCCAGGACGAGACGGCGCGCCTCTGGATGCAGCGGTTCGGCGTGCGGATCCTCGAGGGGTATGGCGCCACCGAATGCAGCCCGGTCATCAGCGTCAACCTGCCCCAGGCGCCCCGGCACGGATCGGCCGGACGCCTCCTGCCCGGCCTCGAATACAAACTCGAATCCGTCGAGGGCGTTAGCGATGGCGGACGCCTGCTGGTGCGCGGCCCCAACGTCATGCGCGGCTACCTGAACCCCGACGCGAACGCCAGATTCAAGAGCCTCGGCGGCTGGTACGATACGGGCGACATCGTCAACGTGGATGCCGACGGATTCGTCCACATCCTCGGACGCCTGAAGCGCTTCGCCAAGGTCAGTGGCGAAATGGTCAGCCTGGCGGCCGTCGAGGATGCCCTCGCCGGCGCATTCCCCCAGTACGGCATCCGGTTCGAAGTCGCCATCGTCGCCCGCCCGGACGCCGAGAAAGGCGAAACGCTCATTGCCGCCACCAACGAAGCCCGGCTCACCCTGGACGAGATCCGCGCGGTGATCCGCGCCAAGGGCTTCACCAACCTGTGCGTGCCGCGGGAGGTCCGATTCCTCCGCGAGATCCCGAAACTCGGCACCGGCAAGGTCAGTCACATGGAGTTGTCCAAAAGGGTGCAAGACCTGCCCCCCCATCGCCGGGCTTGAAACTGCCCACGCCGTCCTCTCTAATCCGGGCATGCGAAGCCGGACCTGGGCGGATGCGATTGCGGGATGCGCCGACCCGAGGCGGGCGGAGCACTCCCTGGGGTTGCTCTGGGCGACGGAGGCGAAACCCGCGCTTCAAACGGCCAAGGCCGAGTCGGCTCGGATGCTGGCGGCGCTGCTGAGCGGTTCGCAGGCCTTGAGCGAGACGCTCATCGCCCATCCGGATTGGGTTCCCCCCCTGCTCGATGCGAGAAGTCTGAGCGCCGCCCGCCCCATGCCGCGTCTGAGGGCAGACCTCCAAAGAGCCATTGGCCCGCTGATCAAGAGGGCCGACGACTCGGCCGCTTTTGCCCAGCTCAGGCTCTTCAAACAACGGGAGACATTGCGGATAGCCATTCGCGATCTGTCCGGGCCGGGCCAGGCTGCGTTGATCACACGCGAGCTTTCCGATCTCGCCGACCTTTGTCTCGAGACGGTATACGCGTTGTGCCGGCGCCAGATCGAGGAGCGCCTGGGGAAGCCGTGGCACACGGATGCCGGGGGCGGTTGGCGTCCGACGACCTTCTGCATGCTTGGCCTGGGGAAGCTCGGCGGCCAGGAACTCAATTACAGCTCGGACGTCGATCTGGTGTTCCTCTACAGCGACGAGGGATTCGTCTTTCGCGAGCCGCCCGCCCCCGGCGAGACGGGCAAGGGAGTTGCCAACCACCTCTATTTCCAGCGCCTGGCCGAGGCCATCGTGGCCGAGGTCGCCCGCATGACGCCGGAGGGAACGCTCTATCGCATCGACCTGCGGGTGCGGCCAGAGGGCGACCGGGGGCCGTTGGCGCGCTCCCTGGCCAGTTGCGAGAACTACTACTGGCAGTGGGGCCAGACCTGGGAGCGCATGATGCTGATCAAGGCGCGCCGCGTGGCGGGCGACGCCGCGTTGGCGGGCGAATTCCTCGAGATGATCCAGCCGTTTCGCTACCCGCGGTCGCTCAGCCGGCAGGCGCTGGACGATGTGGCAAACATGAAACAGCGCATCGAGAACGAAATCGTCCGCGCGGGCGAGATCGATCGGAACGTCAAGCTCGGGCGGGGCGGCATCCGGGAGATCGAGTTCGTGGCTCAAACGCTGCAGATGATGCACGCCGGACGACATCCGTTTCTGGCGCACTCGCAGACACTGCCGGCGCTGGCCAAGCTGGCCGAGTACCAGTTGCTTCCCACCGAGGACGCGCAGGCGCTCGAAGCGGCTTATCTGTTCCTGCGTGACATCGAGCACCGGCTGCAGATGGACAACAACCTGCAGACCCACACCATCCCGACCGAACGCGAGAAACGGGAACGGCTCGCCCGGCTTTTGGGCTATGACACCCTGGCCGCCTTCGAAACCGCCCTGCTCGATCATCGGGAACGCGTCCGCGCGATCTACGAGCGCCTTCTCAACACTGACGCCCCTCAGCCATCCCTCCTGCTCCCCGACTTGACCGCGCAGGAAGATCAGTGGAAGAAGCTCCTCCACGACCTCTCGTTCCGCGATCCCGAGAAGGCGCTCCGCCTGGCCCGCGCCCTCGTCCAAGGACCCGGCTTCGGGCATCTGTCGGCCCGGACCGAGAAGTTCGGACGCCAACTGCTCGCTCAGTTCCTCAACCTTTGCCCGGCGCCCGGCGCCGCCGATTCGCAGGACGCCGTCCGCTTCCCGGATGGCGACCCGCACTCGAAACGCCTCTCGGATCCCGACCGCGTCCTCGCGCGCCTGGACACCTTCGTCGCCGCCTACGGCGGGCGGGCCCTGCTGTTCGAGACGTGGGCGACGAATCCCTCCCTGTTCGAGCTCATCGTCCTCCTGTTCGATCGCTCCGAGTTCCTGGCCGAGACCGCCATCCGCACCCCCGATCTGGTCGACGAACTCGAACTGAGCGGCTACCTGCGCCGCGCCAAGAACGCCGCCCGAATTCTCAAAGACCTGCGCCACGGACTGGACGACCCCGACCAGAAACTCTGGCTCAGGCGCTACCACCAGACCGAACTGATGCGCATCGGTCTGCGCGATATTCTCGGCCTGGCAGATTTCGAGCAGAATCTCGTCGAGTTGTCGGCCCTGGCCGATGCCTGTCTCGACTACGCGCTCGAAGTGGCGCTGCGCAAACACCGCCTCCGCCCCGAATCCATCGCGATCATCGGCCTGGGCAAGCTGGGCGGGGCCGAGCTGAACTATGGCTCAGACCTCGATGTCGTGTTTGTCGCCGACCCGAAGACCCGAGACCTGCCCGGCTTGCAGCGCGCGGCCGTCGAGGTGATGGATCTGCTGGGCAGCCCCACCGAGCTGGGCGTGGCTTTCGAGGTGGACGCCCGCCTGCGGCCCGATGGCGAGAAGGGCCTCCTCGTCAACACGCTCGATGCGTACGGGGATTACTACCGGCAACGCGCTCGCCTCTGGGAAATCCAGGCCATCTCCAGATCCCGCCCCGTCGCCGGCTCGCGCGAGGTCGGCACGCGCTACCGCCAGATGGTCGCGACACTGGCCGATTTCAGCCGCCCGGACACCGCCGCGGCGCCCGCGCGCGACCCCGATTGGAAAGGGGAGATTGCCCGGATGCGCCTGCGGATCGAACAGGAAAGAACGCCCAAGGGCAAAGAGCATCTGGCGATCAAGACAGGCGCGGGCGGCCTGGTCGATGCGGAGTTTATCGCCCAGATGCTCTGTCTGGCGCGCGGCTGGCAGCAGCCCAACACCCTCGAAGCCCTCCGCCAGGCCCGCGGTCAGGGCGCGCTCGACCCCGGCGCCGCCCAGCAACTCATCGAGAATTACCGCCGCTTGCGGCGCGTCGAGGGGATCTTGCGGCGCTGGAGTTACGCGGGCGAAACCGAACTCCCCGACGACCCGGCGCCGCAGTATCGGGTCGCTGTCCGTTGCGGCTTCACCAATGCCGACGATTTCCTTGCCGCCGTCGGCCGCTACCGTCAGAATATCCGGGCCGTCTACCAGGGCGTGTTCAGCAACGGCTGAGCGTCCGCATTCTCCCCGAGTGGTGACACGGGCGTTCCCGGTTCTGTTTCCTCGCGAAGCGTGTACCACTCTCGGTCAACTTCTTTTCTCTTTGAAAGAAGTCTCATGCCGCAAAGGCCGTCAGTTGTTGCACATTTTGGTTGCGGCTAAGCCGCGCTAAGAAATGCAGGCTAGTCGCCCGCCAGCCTGCACCGCATCCAGTACGCCGCGTTGCGCTTGATCACGCGCCACCTGACTCGCGCTTCGTAGACCAGCCCCCCCTTGTCCTCCATGAGGCTCTCATCCACGCCGGACTCCGCGGCGGGCAGCACGGCCATCCACGACGCGTCTCTCTCATAGCCGTGACGAATCAGAATGTCGGCTGCCTTGGGGAACTTCCGGAATTGCGCCGCCACACGGGCCAGATCGTTTCGCCAACGACCGACGCTCCTGGCGTCGGGCGGCCGCACCCCGTTGAGCGCCTGAGACGATTCCTCAGAGACCCGCGCGTGCAGATGGAACTCGGAAAACGGGTGTCTCTTCTCGAGGAAAGGGCATCTCCGCATCAGCTCGTCCTGCACTGCATCGGGCCGGGTCACAAGATCCTCATAACGGACAACGAGAAAACGGGGGTGATCGATCACGGCCCTCGCATACCGATCCGCGCGCACATAGAAACTCAGGCTCGTGAAATACCGGGCGGGATTCTTTGCGTGGCGGCTCACGATCACATCGCGCGGATCGCGGACGATGTAGATCAGGAAGAGATTCCGATTCGCGTTCAGCGCGCCCTTCGCATACAGGACCTCGCGCGGATGCTTCGTGCAACGGACGCCCTCGTGGCTGAGCTGCTCCTTGAACAGGCTGCGCTCGTGCTCGCAGGATTGATCGATCCGAAAGCAGGCCACCATCATCTCCTGCATCAGTGTCGTCCCGCTTCTCGGCGAACAGCCGACGATATGTAAGTGTTGTCCTTGGTTGTCGGACATGGGTTGACCATCCACACCTCCGCCTCACCCCGGACCCGAAATCCAATCCCTAGTCGAGCGTTCGGCTCCCCCCCGAGCACGGCCGGAGTTGTGTGGCCCGGATCCATCCTGAGGGCTGTGCCCCCCGCAGTCAAGGCGATGTCATGCGATCATCATAAGCCCGTCGGCAATTCCCGTTTTGACCCCTCTTCGGAATGCGCGCACAATCGCGCGTCGCCCGCAAACCGGAAAGCCAAACAATGAAAACCACTCGACGTCGCTTCCTGGGGCTCGTCGCCGGCTCGATCGCAGTCCCGCCGTGTCTCCCGGCCGCCAGCCCGTCCAAACGCCTGCCCATCGCCTTCTCGACCCTCGGCTGCCCGCGCTGGGATTGGACCACCATCCTGAAACGGGCCGCCGAATACGGCTATGCGGCCATCGAGCTGCGCGGCATTCAGGGGACCATGGATTTGACCAAACGCCCCGAATTCAGCGGCGCGTGTCTCGAATCACGCCTGAGGGAGCTCGAGTCCGCGGGACTGCGCCTGGCCGGTCTCGGGGCGTCGGCGCGCCTGCACGATGCCGAGCCCGCCGTCCGCACCACCCAACTCGACGAGGCCCGCCGCTTCATCGATCTGGCCCACCGGCTCCAAGCGCCTTTCGTTCGCGTGTTCGGCGACAGGATCGTCGCCGGCCAGCCCAGGCAGGCAACCGTCGACCGCGTCGCCGCCGGACTGCGCGCATTGGGCGAACACGCCAAGGGCAGCGGCGTGACCGTCCTGATCGAGTCCCACGGGGATTTCTGCGATTCGGCGACCCTGCTCGAGATTCTGACCGCCTCCCCAATGGAGACGGTGGGCCTGCTCTGGGACTCGCATCATACGGTCGTGGCCGCAAAAGAACCGCCCGAGCGCACCCTCGAACACTTGGGACGCTACGTCCGGCACGTGCATCTCAAAGACTCGAAGCCCGAAGGAAACGGCGTGCGCTATGTGCTGACCGGGTCTGGCACCGTGCCGGTGCGCGACATCGTGCGGCTCCTGGTCGAGCGAAAATACCCCGGCTACTTCAGCTTCGAATGGGAAAAGGCGTGGCACCCGGAAATCGAGGAGCCGGAAGAGGCCTTCCCCCACTTCGCTCGCGTGCTCGGCCAGTACCTCTAGCCCGGTTATTTCTTAGCGCGGCAAAGTCGCGCCAAGTCTCGAGTTTGGACCTGATTCGGATTGGACTTCATCGCACACTTCATCGCACACTTCATCGGACCCTTCGTCGTCCGACAGGCTCTGTTCGATCGGCCCGAGACCAAGCCGCGCAGCAGCGATGCGATTCGGTCCAGTACGGCCATGGCGCACGCTTTCTCTTCGGGATCAAGCCAATGGCATAGCAGACACCCCCAAAACCAGTCTCAACAAGCCCCTCAATCGCCTCAGCCGTTGAAAACCGATCCACATAACAAAACTGTCATGAAAAGCGAGGGGCGCTGTTCATCTTCGTGGTGTCTGTTGTCTGTGGAACGGCGCAACAGATCGCGCCGGATCCGAAACAGAAACAAAAACGGTTAACAGAAAGAGACAGTCATGAAGATCAATATCCTCGCAGCGATCGCGGTGGCCACCCTCCTGGCCGCCGGCACCACTCTCGCCCAAAATGCCCCCGGCAACGGCCCGCGCGGCCAGGGCAGGGGTTTTGGCGGCCCGCCCCGCTCGGCGGAAGAGCGGGCGGCGCGTCAGGCGGACTGCCTCGATCGGAACAACGGCGTCTGCCCGCAGGGCGGTCCCGGGCTGGGTCAGCGCAAGGGCCAGCGCATGGGCAAAGGCCAGGGCCTGCGCCAGGGGTTGCGCGACGGCACCGGCCCGCGCAGCGTCGATGGCACCTGTCCGATGGGCAATGCCCCGCAGCGCCGTGGGCGCCAGTAATGGCACGGCTGCCCCCACCAGCGGCCTGGCCACCGCTGGTGGGTTCCTGGCCCGCATGTTCTTCATGGAGTTGTGACCAGGGCGAAGCCGCCTTTGTCGACCCGGGGCCCGACCGCCATGCTTGGGTCCTGTCCTGTTATGGCTTACGACACGCGTGATTTTGAGAAGGAGGTTCTGCTGCGCAGCAGACAGATTCCCGTGCTGGACGAGTTCGCTGGCGCCCTGCCAGAGGCTGAAATACGGCGCTGGCATCCGGTGGTCGAGAAGGACAACCGCGCCTTGACCAGCGCGCTTCATTCGTAAGCGCGGCTTCGACTCTCGAAGCCGCGGTTCCCCGACGCGGCGGGCGTGCACAGATTGCGCAGGGAGGGGCCGTGGAGATGCGCAAACTTTGCGCAAAGGGAGAGGAGGATCAGCGTAAGCCGTTGATGATTAGGTGTTGGCGCGACACTTGCTACAGCCAATGTGTCACGGGGCTGGGGCGCGCTGGCGCTCGGCAAACCGAGAACCAAAACCACTACACAAGTTGGAGATTGTTATGAAGAGAATGCTCAAGAGAGTTGTCCTGACCGGGGCTGTCACACTGCTGTGTCTCAATGTTGGCCAAGCGCTGGCCCAGCAGGGCGGAGGCGGCATGGGGGGCGGACGCGGCAATTTCGATCCGGAACAGATGCGGCAGCGGATGATGGAACGGTACAAGGAATCGTTCGGTGTGACGGACAACAGCGAATGGAAGATCATCGAGGAACGGATCAACAAGGTGAACGAGGCCCGGCGTGAAGTCGGCTTTGGCGGCATGGGGATGATGGGCATGGGCCGGCGTCCGGGCCAGGGCGGAGACCAGGCGCGAGCCGGCCAGGATCGTCAGCGGCGGTTTGGACCGGAGCCTGATCCCGCGGCTGACGAGCTGGTGAAGGCGATCGAGGACAAGGCCTCGAACGATGTGCTCAAGGCGAAGATGACTGCGTATCGCGACTCGCTCAAAGCGAAGGAAGCGAAACTGCAGGCCGCTCAGGAAGATCTGCGCAAGGTGCTCTCCGTTCGGCAGGAGGCCCTGGCGCTGCAGTTGGGTTTGATCAAGTAATATCGGGTGGGTTACGGACGGGCCATGCTCCCGGCCCAGTCCAGGAGCGTGGCCCGGCTTCTCAGGGCTCCGCACCATGGTTGTCTCCGAAACAGAAACGACGGCATTGCGCGAGTTGCTCGACCGCATGGTGGCGGCCAAGCAACTCTCGCCCGTCGACGCCCAGCTCATCGCCAGCGAGCCCACCCGCGAGGATGGCTCGCCGGTCCGATCCGAGGAGGATGTGCTGCGCTGGCTCGGCGAGGAGTACGATGTCCCGTTCACCCCGCTCGATGAGGTCGAGCCGGACAAACAGGTGCTCTCGCTCTTTCCCGCGCGCATCCTGCTCCGGGACGGCCTCCTGCCGCTGCGGCGTGTGAACGGGTGCGTCGAGGTCGCGACAAGCCGGCTCTTTGCCACGCAGGGACTCGATACCCTGCGGACGATGACGGGGCTGCGGCTCAAGGCGGTGCTGGCGCCCAGCGAGGCGATCCAGCGCGAGATGAAGAAGCGGCTGGGCGTCGGGGCCGACACCATCGACACCCTCGACGAGGAGACGAGCTTCCAGGTCGTCGAGGAAGGCGACGAGGAGGACACGAATCTCGACACCGCCGCCGAGGACGCGTCGATCATTCGTTTCGTCAACCAGGTGTTGCGGGATGCGATCGAGCTGCGCGCCTCGGACATTCACCTCGAACCGTTCGAGGACGAGCTGCGCATCCGGTACCGGATCGACGGCGTGTTGCAGGAAGTGCCCGTGCCGGCCCAGGTCAAGCGGTTCCAGCCGGCGATCGTGTCGCGCGTCAAGATTCTCAGCCACCTCAACATCGCCGAGAAACGCCTCCCCCAGGACGGGCGCATCAAGATCCGCGTCGACGAGAGCGAGGTGGACATCCGGGTCTCGGTCATTCCGATGCTGCACGGCGAGGCTGTCGTGCTGCGTCTGCTGCGCCAGAGCGCCACGCTGCGCGGAATGCAGGAATTGGGCATGGACACCTACGAAGCGCGCAGCTTCCGGCGCGTCCTGGGCCTCCCGCACGGGATCGTCCTGGTGACAGGCCCGACCGGCAGCGGCAAGACCTCGACCCTTTACACCGCGCTCCAGGAGATCAACGACTCGGTCCGCAAGATCATCACGATCGAGGATCCGATCGAGTACCAGCTCCGGGGCGTGAACCAGATCCAGGTTTCCGAGAAGGCCGGTCTGACCTTCGCCCGCGGGTTGCGCTCGATTCTGCGTCACGACCCCGACGTGATCCTGGTGGGTGAGATCCGGGACCAGGAGACGGCGCAAATTGCGGTGCAGGCCTCGCTCACCGGGCATTTGGTCTTCTCGACCCTGCACACGAACGACGCCCCGGGCGCCTTGACGCGCCTGGTCGACATGGGTGTCGAGCCCTATCTGGTGGCTTCGTCGCTCGAAGCCGTGGTGGCCCAGCGCCTCGTGCGCGTCCTCTGCACACAGTGCAAGCAGCCCGACACCTCCGAGACCGCCCAGGCCCTCAAGGCCCAGCTCGGGTTCCCTCCCGACACGATCATCTATCGCCCGGTCGGGTGCGGCGCCTGCCGCAATACCGGCTACCATGGGCGCCGGGCGATCTTCGAGTGGATGGACACCAATCAGGAGATCCGCCGGATGGTCCTCAACAACCGGTCGAGCGACGAAATCCGCGAGGCGGCGCGGCGCGGAGGCATGCGGACGCTTGCGGAGGACGGCTGGCGTCTGGTGCGGCTCGGAGTCACACCGCCCGAGGAGGTCCTCCGCGTCACCAAGGAACAATCCCCGGCGGGCGAGGTCGAAGCCGATGCGCCGGTCGCTCCCGCCCCGGCGGAGGCGGCGGCGTGATCCGGCGCTGCATCGTCGGTGTCACTCTGTAGAGCCCCAGCCCAACGCCATGCCGACCTATTCCTATCGCGCGATGACGCCGAGCGGCACGATCACCGAGGGGCAGATCGAGGCGGGCGGACGCCACGACGCTTTTCGCCAAATGGAAGGGCGCGCGCTGCGCCCCATCAGCCTCACCGAGCGCGCCGGCGGACCCAATGGCAAGCCCAACGGCAAGATGTCGCCGTCCGCGGCCGCCCCCCCCGCGTCCGGCGCGCTCTGGGGCGGGGGCCAGCGGATCACGCCCCGGATCCTCGAAAACTTCACACGCCTGCTCTCGAGCTTGCTGGCCGCGGGCGTGCCCCTGAGCCGCGCCCTGGTGATCCTCCACAAGGAGACCTCGTCGCCGGCCGCCCGCGCCAAGTGGAAGGAAGTGTACGACCTCGTCGTCGATGGCATGTCGCTGGCCGACGCGATGGCGAAGTCGCCGGACACCTTCCCGCGCGTCTATGTGGCGATGGTCGAGGCGGGTGAAACCGGCGGTTTTCTGGACGTGGTGCTCGGCCAGATTGCCGATTTCCAGTCGCGCGAGAAGGAACTGCGGGCGAAGGTCATGGCCGCCCTGTTGTACCCGACCATCCTGCTGGTGCTGGCGATGGCGGTCCTGACGTTCCTCCTGGTCTTCTTCATCCCCCGTTTTCAACTGATCTTCACCGGCTTCGGCGCGCAGTTGCCGCTTCTGACCCAACTGATCGTCTCGGCAAGCGACCTCCTCCGCGGCTACGGCCCGATCCTCGCCGTGGGCGTGGTGCTGGGCGTCTACTGGATGCGAAGCTGGCTGGTGTCCGAGCAGGGCCGCCGGGCGTGGGAAGGTTGGATTCTGCGCATGCCGGTGATCGGGCCGCTGGTGGCGCGCTTCGCAATGGCCCGGTTCTGCCGAATGCTCGGCACGTTGCTGGGCGCGGGTGTCCCGCTCATCAACGGCCTGAATGTCGCGCGCCGCTCGATCGGCAACCAGGTTCTCGTGGACGCCGTGGCGACGTCGATCGACCGCGTGAAGGAAGGCAAACAGCTCGGGCCAAGCCTCAGCGATTGCCGTCATTTGTTCCCGGGCTCGGTGCTCGAGATGATCTCCGTGGCCGAAGAGAGCGCCAAACTCGATCAGGAGCTGGTTCGCATTGCCGACGTGACGGAGGCCGACCTCGATCGCCAGCTCAAGACCGCCGTGGCCATGGCCGAACCGCTGATGCTTTTCGGCATCGCGGCGCTCATCGGCACGATCTTCATCGGGATGGTCATTCCGATCTTCACCTTGCAGGACTACATCAAATAAACCTCAACTCGCACCTCCATGATATTGCCAACTCGAAATGCTTCCCGCAGACGTCCCCTGGGCGCGCGCGCACCCTCGCCCGCCGGCGACGTCGGCGATCTCTGCTCGCCCCCCCGGCAGTTCACTGTGCCTTCCCATGCGCAAACAGGCGCCCAAGGGTCCCGGACCGGGGCCTGTGAGGCCGGACCGGGCGAACAGGGGGGCGCCGGGACGGCCCACGCGCTGGGGCAGCGGGCGTTCACGCTCATCGAGCTGCTGCTGGTCCTGGTGATTCTGGGCATTCTCGCAGCGATCGTGGTGCCCAAGTTCTCCGGCCGCACCGAGCAGGCGCGAGAGACGGCCGCCCGGTCGCAGCTCGCCACGTTCGGAACCGCGCTCGATGCCTTCGAGGTGGACAACGGATACTACCCCAAAGGCCGCGACGGCCTGCAGGACCTGGTCGTGCAGCCGCGCGACGCGAAGAACTGGCGCGGGCCGTACCTCAAGAGCGAGGTCCCGGTGGATCCGTGGGGCAATGCCTACATCTACGAATGCCCCGGCCGTCAGAACCCCAGCGGCTACGACCTGATGTCGCTGGGACCCGACGGCCGCGAGGGCGGCGACGATGACATCGGCAACTGGCTCCGGGCCGACCAGCGGCAACGCTAGACACGAGACGATTTGCGCGATGCACACGCATGGTCAACTCCAACGCCGGGCCCCGGCTGCGATCGGATCGCAGGCCTCCGGGCGCGCCTTCACGTTGCTCGAGTTGATTCTCGTGATGGCCCTGTTGTTGATCGTCCTCTCGGTGGCGGCGCCGTCCCTGGCCCAGTTCTTCCGCGGGCGCTTCCTCGATGGCGAGGCGCGGCGCCTGCTGGCCATGACGCGCTACGGCCAAAGCCGGGCGGTGTCCGAGGGCGTGCCCGTTGTGTTGTGGCTCAACGCCGAATCGAATCAGTATGGACTGCGGATCGATCCGCGGTTCCGCATCGAAGACACCAACGCGCTCTGTTTCGACTGGAGCGAGCAGATCGAGATCGAGGCCGGTGTCGCCGAATTCGCCACCAATGTTATGCCGTGGCAGGCCTCCACCATGCTGTCGGATCGGATGGTCAGGATCTACTTCCTCCCCGACGGCTCGATCAGCGACATCAGCCCTTCGCGGCTGCGCCTGCGTGAGCAGGACGAGCAGGGCCGGCCACGCCGGCCGGAGGAAGGCGAGATCTGGATTGTGCAGAGCCTCAATCGGCTGCGCTATGAGATTCCCCAAGAACCGCCGCCCGCTGTCCGGCGCTAAGCGACGCTGCGCCGGCTTCACGCTGGCGGAAGTTCTCGCCGCGCTCGTGTTCATGGCCATCGTGATCCCGGTGGCGGTCGAGGGGCTGCGCCTGGCCAGCCAGGTTGGGCAGGTCGCCCACCGCAAGGCGATCGCCCTGCGCCTGGCCGAGAACATCCTCAACGAGCTGATTGTCAGCGGACAATGGCAGCAGACTTCGCAGCAGGGTGCGATCGAGGAGGGCCCGCTCGAGTTCTTCTGGCGGGTCCGGGCCGAGACATGGACCGACGGGGTCCTGCAGCTCGTCTCCGTGCAGGTCATCTTCCCGGTGCAAGGCCAGGAGTACGACGTCCAGTTGAGCACCCTGGCTGACAACTCGATACCCGTCGAGACCGCCACCTCGACCCCGACCTCGACCTCCACATCCGGCCAGACGCGATGAGAACCCGCCGTCCATCCTCCAGCAGCCGAGGGGGCGCCTTCACCCTGATCGAGGTGCTCATCGCGACGGCGGTGTTCGCCGTTGTGCTGGTGTCGATGCACGGCGTGTTCTATGGCGCCCTGCGCCTGCGAAACAAGACGACCGCCGAGGTCGAGAAGGTCATGCCGCTCCAGCATGCCCTCGCCATCATCAAACGCGATCTCGAGGGGTTGGCCCCGCCCGGCGGTACCCTGACCGGCGCACTCCAGACTTCGCCGACCAATGCCGTTGCCCCCCGGGGACGCGTCATGAGCGGCCCTCCTCTCTGCACCGCCACAGGCCAGCTCTACGACACGCTGCCGTGGGCCGAGCTTCAGAAAGTCACCTACTATCTCGCCGAGCCGACCAACCGCACCTCCGGGCTCGGTCTCGATCTGCACCGCGCCGTGACTCGCAACCTGGTGCCCGTCCTGGTCGAAGACGAGCCCGAGGACCAATGGCTGATGGGCGGAGTCGAGCGCATCGAGTTCTGGTTCCACGACGGCAGCGCATGGCGCACAACGTGGGACTCGACAAC
>Ga0116154_10002140_pt1 | contig 15370 bp, 10 predicted proteins | sample AD_UKC030_MetaG_FD_89898 | JGI IMG/M metagenome (GOLD analysis project Ga0116154, IMG submission 89898) | Active sludge microbial communities of municipal wastewater-treating anaerobic digesters from USA - AD_UKC030_MetaG | ecosystem: Engineered > Bioreactor > Anaerobic > Digestate | place: USA...
GCATTACAGCCAATGAAGACGGGCATACTATTGATTTTAAAGGCTAGCATCGATTTTCGTATTACACCCCCATGTAACGGGTTCAACTCCCGCCGCCTCCACCAGCCTTCGCCCGGGCATAGCGAGGGAGAAGGCGGGCGACCATTACGATCTGGACACGAGCATCGGCTCGGCTAGCCAGGAAGGCACTATGGCATTTTATTACGTCTATCTACTCCAAAGCGAAGATCGGCAGCATCATTACACCGGTTCCACATCCGACCTTCACAAGCGCCTTCGTAAACACAACGACGGATCGGGCGTTTGCCAGGAATCATCTCTGATGCTGGCAGCTTCTTATTCAACCACAGAAGCAGGAGGAACATCACCGCAAGGTGACGTTTCAGGACGAGTTCCGGAAATTCCTGGAGCGATACAAGGTCGCGTATGACGAACGGTATGTGTGGGATTGAAGTCATGACGATGCGTGCAGCCATATCGGTCCGGCGAGTGTTGGCAGGGCGTGAAAAGGAATTGCGGCCGATGCAATTGGTGGACCGCGTTCTGCCCCTTCAGGGCGGAGGCGATCGGTATGGGCCGGGTTCCCAGGGCGTTGCCCTGGGCTGGAGAGTCGTTGCGCCTTTGGCGCGAAGCGCAGGCACGCCGCAACCATTTGGCCGACGCAACAACGACATGCTGCAATCTATCTCCCAGCCCGAAGGGCTTCAACTCGTCAGCCCAGGGCAACGCCCTGGGAACTCGTCCGCCCACACATTCATTCGCCCTGAACGGGCGATACCCGATCTGCCTCAATCTCTCGAAAGTGCTGGTTCAACGGGCTGTTCACCACTTCGAACGGCTCCGACAACATTATCGGCGAGGTGGAGGATTTTGACCTACGGCCCAGAGGTGACGGGGAACATCGAGATCCGGAACTTGGTGCATCCGTAGGGGACGAGCGTGATGGGTTGTGTTGGTTTTGATCGATCAGCGGGCTCGAGAGGCAACTGGGGGGCTTTAGGATCGGGAGTCCAAGTGACCTCGATCGCATTCGCCCGCAGTTTCAGCGGCGCCGCCAGCGGCCAATCCCATCGGGGGGGCATTGGGCCGCGTTCAACCGTCAAGCCGGGTTGCTGCACGTCCAAGGCATAGTTCCACTTGGCGGCCGCATCGGGTGTGTTGCCGTCGGCACCGTCCGGGATGGGCAAGGCGAACAGCAGTGGGCCATAGGAGACGGAGGCGTAGGGGGCGTCTTGCGCATTACGGTCGCGGCCTGTGATCACACTTGCAGACATTGGCAGTCGTAAGCGAATCGTGTCACCCGGCACCCAGAGTCGCTCGACACGCACGAAGCCCTTTGCGTCTGGCATTGCATTGAGCGCGGTCCCGTTCACGCTTAGCATGGGATGCTTGCACCAGCCGGGAATACGGAATGTGAGCGGGAATGTTGCCCCGCGCTCCGGCTTTACGCTCATGCTGATCAAGTCGTCGAAGGGGTAATCGGTCCGGCAAACAATCTCGACCGGCACACGGTCGGCGACCAGGGCGGAGACTTTGCAGGGACTGTAGTGTGTGGCGGCCAGGCCGTTTTCATAGGTGGCCATCCAAAGGTGCGAGACATACCACGGCACAATGCGGTTGAGCGCAGCGGTGCAGCACAGCGGGTAATGAGTCCGCTTGTAGGAGTTCCCTTCGGCTTGTGGGCCGTGCGGATGTGGAGGGGACTTATCCACGAACCGGTTGGGACACTGGAAATAGACGTGCGTCTTAAAGTCGCGCGCCACGGTGGCCGGGCCGGCGTTGAAGAAGGCCCTCTCAGCCCGGTCTGCCAAGCGCCCCTGGCCGCTGACCGTCAGCAACGCGATCTGGCTCCATAGGTAGGCGGCCACGTCGCACGTCTCGGTTCCTCGAAATGCGCCGGTTGGGCCGTAATACTCGTCGGCGACGGGTACTCCCGAGGGCTGCATGGCCTCGCGTTCGAGGAGGTCGTGCCACGCGAGGGTTGCATCGAGAAACTCGCGATTGCCCGTCCACAGGTAACCCAGCGCCCACGGGGTTGTGCTTTCGAGGAAATGCACGACATGATCTTTCTTCTCGGCGCTCGGTTTTTCGTCGGGCCGCTGCCGGTAGCGGTTCCAGGAGGTCCCGCCGGGATTCATGCCGCCGCCGTCCTTCGAGAAAAGCGCCGTGAGCGCCGCGGCGATCTCCGGGTTTCCCGTCCACGTGTAAGTGTCAAACGCCGGCCAGGGATTGGACATGGCCCATCCGAGCCGCAGCCAATCGCGGTCGCCGCTGTAACTCGATTCCAGCGTCCGCAGCACGCGTAGATCCCGGGAAGCATCGTAGTAGCCTGCCAGGGCACGTCCCAAAAGACCATTCGCCCACATCGGCCACGCTTCGCTGACGATGCTTCCTTGGCGGTCCTCGGGTTTGTTTCGGTTGAGCCACCACAGAAACAGGATGGCGTCGGAGTTCATGTTGGTCACAACGACATCGAGGCGCCGCTTCGCTTGTTGAATGAGGGTTTCGTCCCGCAGCATGTAGCCCAGGCGCACGAGGCCGTCGAACCAGTAACCCCCGCCTTCATACGGCCATCCGCCCTTGGGCCAGTCGAGGCGCTCACCGGTCATTTTGTGGTCGGGCGACCAGGCTCGCTTGAACTCGGCGTCATACTCGTCCATGTGGCCGGTGAAACCGTCCCGGGCCGCCAGGCACCAGTCGCGCAGCCAGCCTGCGGGTTCGACTGCACCGGCAGGCAGCGGAATGAACGCTCGACGGGTTGTCGACTCGAAAGGCCGCGCGTAGTTGACCTGGGCTGGCGCGGCTGGGGCTGCTGACAGATCGGCTGGCCACGCGCACAACGCTGCCATCGAGCCGAATGTAATGAGTGCCGAGTTCAGATAGGAGGTCTTCATTTCCATCTCTTTTACTTTGCGTGGCCCTGGCAGCAAGCCCCAATCGCCGTCGAGTGTAGTGCCGGCCCACTGTCGCCTAAGCAAGTGTCATGGGGAGAAATAGATCCGTAAAAAACAGCTCCCTATTGAGCCGTCACGGCCGTTTTTAAGGCCTGTTATTTGACTGTAATAGACCGGACACGCCGGGAGGATTTGGGTAGTGCATGCGCCAACCAATCACTGCTTTTGTCCCGCAAACAAAGCGAGATGGTGGAGTCTGCTGGCGACGGCGTGTGGTCGTGACAGGAAGAACCGGTGGCATACGGGCAAAAAAGGGGCATGAAAACAGGCGCTGAGGCCTATTAATGAACTGATTATTTACGCATCCATCTGCCATGAAATCAGTTGTCTTGGCGACAGTTGGCTATGTTGTCCACAAAGTTACCGAAGAAATCCCTGAGGCCCGTGCGGTCTTGAGAATCGGGGGCGAAACTCAAGTGTAATGAAATAAAAAAATAATAATACAATAATAAAATAATAATCAATATTGATAATAATAAATAAATCTACCTTGGCAATCGCATCAGGATTAAGTAGGCTACAGCTCATGATCACGCCCGTATCGTCCCCGTCTACAACTCGCCGCTTTCACGTCTGTTTGGGAGAAACACCTTATGTCTGAGCACACTCATGTTCCCCAGTGCCATGCTCGATGTTGTCCTTGTGGCGATGCTGAGCTCGGCGAAATCGACGGCATCTCGCGCCGCAGTTTTTTGGGCGGCGTCGCGCTTGGCGGTATTGCGCTCACCTGGATGTCCTGGGCTGAGGCAGCCGGGGCGGAAAACCAGTTGCCGGGCCCGGCCGCCCGAAAGCCGATCGTGGTCAAGCCAGTCTTGACGTATGCCGTGCCGCAGCGCGCGCGGCAGACCAGCTGGCGTTCGTGGGGTGGCATTCAGACCGAGCAGGACGCCAAAGCGGAAACGGCGCGCATCGAGGAGGAGGTGAAGCAGGTGCAGGCGATGGCCGACTTTCCACTCCAATTCCTCCCCGTAACGGCCATCCGGGACGCAAAACAACTGGAGGGAGCCAACGATCTGGCCAGCGCCGACGTTGTCCTGCTGTATGCGGCGGGCGGGCCGGCAGACGTGTTCCAGCGATTTCGCGACCAGGGCAAGGATGTCATCTACTTCGTGCGGCACAAGTCCGGCCCGGTGTCCTTGTGGTATGAGATTGTCAGTCCTATCCACTTGCGGGGGGGGCAGTCGGACCAGCGCGTCACGAAGGCCTTCGACGAGGAGGACGTGGTGGTGGACGACCTGAAGGCTGTGCTCTGGCGGTTGCGGGCGTTGTGCGGTCTGAAGAACACGATGAACAGCCGCATTGTCGCCGTCGGTGGCGCCAGCGGATGGGGACAGCCGAAGGCGCCGGAGTTGGCGAAGGAACGATTCAAACTCGACATCCAACCGCTCTCGTATCCGGAGCTGGGGGAGTTGATCAAAGCGGCCCGAGCCGACCAGGCCGCCGTGGCTTTGGCGCGGAGGCGCGCCGAGGCTTACCTGAAACTGCCCGGCACCTCGTTGGAGACCGACGCCAAGTTCGTCGAGAACGCCATGCTGCTGGACCAGATCTTCCGCGCCATCATGCTCAAGGCCGAGTGCCGCGCGATCACCGTCAACGGTTGCATGGCCACCATCATGCCGATGGCCGAGACCACCGCCTGCTTGACGCTGAGCACGCTCAACGACGACGGCTACCTCGCCTTCTGCGAATCGGATTTCGTCGTCGTTCCGTCCGGCATCCTCCTCTCCAACATCTCCGGCCTCCCGATGTTCTTGAACGATCCGACTTACCCCCATGACGGCGTGATCACATTGGCCCACTGCACCGGCCCCCGGAAGATGGACGGCAAGACCCTCGAACCGGCGCGAATTCTGACACATTTCGAGTCCGACTACGGCGCGGCTCCGAAGGTCGAAATGCGCAAAGGTCAGATGACCACGAACATCCTGCCCGACTTCAAGGCGGAACGGTGGGTGGGCGTGTTGGGTGAGATCGTCGATGCCCCGTTTCTCGACATCTGCCGCGACCAGATCGATGTCCGCTTCACCTGCGACAGCCTGCGGTTGGCCCAACGCATGCCCGGCTTCCACTGGATGACCGGCTATGGTGATTACTCGAAGGAACTCGGCTACGCGCTCAAACGCGTCGGTATCCAGTGGGAATGGCTCACGTAGCGGGCGGCACGAGCCTGCTGCTACGGTTTTCCTGGAAAGCGATGGAGCGGTGTTCGTTCCGACCGTGGAAGGATTGCTTGGCGACAAGCTAACCGCCTTTGCGCTGACACCCACGTAAAGTGTAAGCTTGTCCTTACACTGGCACGATTGCTTTTAATTTCCTTGAATCACAGGAACTTACGAGAACTATTGGGCAATTCGTTGTCGAGCTTCTTTACAGGTCTGCCGGTGACATGCTTCTGGCTGGCTCGATAGTTTTCCTATTCGGGGTGGCCAGGAAAAGGTGATCAAGGTCTTAATGCTGCCTGCTGAATGAATTAGCGTTGGGGAGTATTTCCGTTTTGCGGGCCAATCCCTTTCCGGTAATACGCAGCCGTATTTTGAAAGCTCCCAATCTGTTTGCGGTCAACCCAAACCTCGAAGGGCTGATCGCGCCAGATGAATTTGGGCTGGCGCGGGTTTGATTGGTCAAAACCCAAGGTGAGCGGCCGGCCATCGGCACCGGCCAAGCCATACTCGATCCCTCCGACCGGCAAGTGGAGACCTCTGACGAATGCTGTGGTGGTGTTGCTCACTGTCATGGTGGCGCCTTTGACCATGATGTAAGGCATGGGAATGGGTTGACCTACTTGGAGCGTGAAAGGCCAGACGGGTCCGGTTTTTCCGGCGTCGCGGTAATCCTTCGACAGGCTGGTTTGGCCAGGGAGAGGTTCATATCTTGCAAGGAAATCATCAAACTGCCGGGAGCGATCTGAATAGGCATTCTCGTTTATACACGCGAAGGCAAGGACGTGGAGTCTTCGATGAGCGTATACGAAAACCGCGCGGCAATGGGCGTTGGGTGTGTTTTGGATATATTCCATTGCATAGGCAGGCTGGGTTGCGACCGTGCATTTCTCCTGCTTGATCAAGTGCCCCTTGGAGGATGGAAACAATTGGGATCCTTGGTCCCGGAGGAAATCGTCCACCGCCAGCGACTCAGCCTTTCCCTGTCCCCGAGGGATTCGGACCCGGATTTCGGCATCGGAGGTGAGGAACATCACCCGGCGATTTTGGCTGTCGTCCATTTCTCGAACAGCCCACTTGGCGGGATAGGCGCATGAGAAAAGGCCTTGCTGAGAATCACGGTAGGTCTTCGTGCTTGCCGATATGGTCGGTCGGCTTACGGCTGCGCCGGGGGCGGTTGATCCAGAGGCAGAGTCGGATCGCGCTCCGACATGATCGGCCCCAGGGGCGAGGGCCTGAGTGGCTTCAGTTGAATCAGTTGATGCACTTTTGCTGTATTGGATTAGGAACCACGCGCTCGCGGCCAGGATCAGCAAGCAGATCGACGCACTGGCCAGAATCCGCTTTCGGTTTGCAGCTTTGCGATGCGCCGAGGGCTCAGCCGAGGTATCCTGACGTGCGATAACCGTGCTGCCGCAGACCGGGCAGATCAGGCCTTCTCCAGGGCGTGCGTTCCGGACTGCAAACTCGGCGTGGCACCGTGGACAGGTATGCGCCAATGTCTCCACTCCAGGGAAGTTTTTTGAGGAGTCCCCTGAGGAGTTCGTCGAAGTTAGCGATGGAGCGTTGGATGCGTTACGATCGTCGCCGGCTGGAGACAATTCCTGGGTGACTTGGCTGGCAACGGCTTGTCGCGGGCCGGTTTTTGAAGAAAACCGTGCGGGCAAAAGCCGAATGACGTTCCAAACGATAAAACATACTCCGTATGGGAGCCATCTCTTGGTCTCCGGGGACCAGTGCTCGCCGTACGTGGTGAGAATGAGAGCGCTCAATCCAATGCCCAGGGGCACGCTTATGATGAATGCGGCGCACCCCGCCGGCGTTGCCAAAGCCCCGACAAACGAACCATCCGTCTCCGGGTTCAGCAGGGCTTCGAGGTCCATAGCTTTCTTTCTGTGATACCACTCTCGCAAGGGATTCCCCACAAACCGGCTGCCTGATAACTCCTTTTTTAACGCTTTTGATTCAGAGTTCGGTACCCACAATTCCAGGGTTTCCGTCGGAGTCTTAATGAGGAGTCTCATTTTCTTCAATCCCTCCGACAAAGTGATGGCGCCAGAAATTTCTTCGCGGCTAATGCAAAGTTGCCTCAAGCCTTCGACCATTCGAATACGAACCCCCTCAAAGTCAGCCGTGACCTGGTAATGGCCGGTGTGGTTGTTGAAGAATCCTCGCGTGAAGGCAGCGAACACCAAGGGCCGAGGTTCGACGCGCTGAGCCAGGTGACAGGCTGGACACGCAATTTGTTCCCCTAAAAGGGAGAGTGGTACTTCGATATGCTGCCCGCAGTCCCGGCATTCAATCTTCAGGACAGAAGCGGCTGATTCAGTGACTACTGGTTCATTACCGGGATGCCAATCCAACTCATCCAGCGGCTTCCATTTGGCATCGTCCAGCCGGTGCTCGGCCACAGCCAATGTTCCCACCGTTGCCTTGCCTGAGTTCAGCAAGTCTTCGATTTCCGCACCTGTAAATGGACCAACCTTGCCGCCGCCCATCCAGAGATACCACCTCGGCATGGTTGACGAGGTGATCGACGGGGCTTCCTGTGGAAAGCACGATAGACCACACCCTGAGCAATTGGAGTCGTCAGGTGAATTCTCTCTGCCACACTTCTCGCATACCCACATACACCAAAAGGCCCGCGTAGGTTGATGGCGATTGAACCTTGTTAAGCTACTGAACGATCGACAGGGAAACGGGGTTGATATTCTTGCCGAAAAGAAGGGATGACCTTCGGGTTGGCTTCATTGAGTTTAACTTTAAATCTAGCATCAGGGAAAAGCAAGCTGCCCGCAGCCGCGGGCGAGTTCTTCGGATTGGCCTCAATTCGTGGTTCGAGGCTTGTGGGTCAACCCAAGTAAATTAAACTTCGAGTGAACGCCGATCCGTGCGCAGGATCTTTACCGATGAATTCCAAAACGCGGAAGATTAGGTGGGGTTATATTATAAATTATTCAATGCCAAATAAAAAGACTGATTTCAATCATTGCGTTGCCTTGGGTGGAGTGCTACAAGGGGTATTGATCCTCAGGTTCCTTACCATGTGTCTTGGAGAAAAACCGTTCGAATGCCTATGAAACCACACTCATCCATTCTCGTTGCCTTTGGCTTGCTGGCGGCTTTGGCTGCCGCGGAAGGCAAGATTATCACGGTCACGACCGTTGACAACGTCAGCCCGGGTGCCGGGCAAACCTCACTTCTTCAGGCCATTCAGTCGTTGGCGGCGGGGGATACAATCAAGTTTGAAATTCCGGGGAACGGACCTCATGTGATTGTGACTCCAATGGGGGGATATCCCTTGATCACCGCGGATAATGTGACGATTGACGGTTACAGCCAGCCGGGGGCTTCCGCCAATGCCAATCCGATCCTGGGCGGCAACAATGCGAGTATCAAGATTGTGCTGGATTCGACGGGGAGCGAGTCGCAGGGCAGCGCGGACAAGCCCAACCGTCGTTCCACGCGATTGCCTTATCCGGGATATGGGGATTCCGAGAACGCGATCCTGGGGATTTACGAGGCTGATAATGTCACGATTCGGGGCCTCAGTTTTCTGGGGCGGCACACCGAGGGCAGTGACGCGGATCCGAGCATTTATTGTGTCGCGTTAGTGAAGGAGGCGAAGAACGCGAAGGTGCAAGGCTGCTGGTTCGGCCTGGCGCCAGACGGGACGACGGTCAAGCCGTGCGGCTCGGCGGTCGCGGGCTTCCGTCATCGGGTGTCGGTGGAGGGCGTCAATGAGGACACTTACTCGGGCGGGTTGGTTTTCGGGACCGACGGAGATGGCACGGCGGATGTTGCCGAGTTCAACATCGCCATGGGGATGCACATCGCCTTGGCCTTGGAATTGCCGGATGCCCGGGTATCGGGGAACTACTTCAATGTTTTTCCCGATGGAAAGACCTTTTTAGATCTCGAAACCCTCTATATGGAAGTCAGCGGTCTGGGCATTGACACCCTCGAAACCTTTGAAAACGGCCGGGTCACGGACAATACCGTGATTGGCACGAATGGCGACGGAGTGAGCGATGCCAACGAGCGGAACATTTTCGCGCACTCCATATACGATCACGACATTGAATTCTACTCCGCCGCGAATAACGTTGTCATTGCCGGGAATTACTTCGGAGTGGGCGTGGATGGCACGACGACCCAGCCCGCTCTGATGAGCGCAATGCCGGACTTTGCGGAATTGCCGGGTTCCGGGAGTGTCCGGGTCGGATCCAACGGCGACGGGGTGAGCGACGATCTGGAAGGCAACTTGATTGCGGCGATGCCCGGCAGCCGGTTTGTGGTCGCGGGGGCTGGCCTTCCCATTGTTGCCCGTCGGAACAAGCTGGTGGGGAATTCATTCGCCGCCTTTCCGTTTGCCGACGGAGACAACTCCAGGCCGTATGAAACCTATTATGCCGAGGCTCTGGTGAATACCGCGGCGGGAACCATCCCTGTTTTAGCGAGTGTTCAGGACGGGATTATGACGGGAACGGTGCCCGCGCCTAACGTCGACAACTACGCGTGGCATGTCATTGATATTTATGTGGTGGATTCCGCCTCGATGCAGTTGGGCTTTTACCTGCCTGGAACCTATGCCGGCTCGTTTGTGGAAGGATCGTCAAAGGATACTGATCCGGCCCCGAACGCCTTTAAGGTGAGCTTGATTGGCATGCCCATCTCCCCGGGCGCTCAGGTGGCGATTGCCGTGACCTACACCAAATCGACCAACGGAACGCCGGCGGGAGAGTCGATTACGGGACCGCTCTCGAATCCCGTCGAGGCCCAGATTCCCGCGTTCACTCCCGGCAGTATCGAGTCGGTTGGATTGGCGCGCGTCGTGCCGGACACTCCAATTATTAATCCCGGTCTGGACGCCTTGGGGAATTGGGAGCCTTACAGCAGCGTGATGGGAACGACCACATTCCTGATCGAAGGCAATACCTTTGCCGACGGCACGACGGACAAGCAGCGTTATGTTGTTGCGCTTCAGCCGTCCGATGGCAAGCCCATGAAACTGGCCGAGGCGTTCTATGCCGACAATGGTTCTCCATTCAAGGGGCCGATCAACGCATCGCGTCAAAACGGGAATCCCGGTCGTGTTGCGGGTGATCCGCGGCCTGGCGCCGTTCATTACATTACAGGGGCCGAGGCCTCGCCCCATACGCTGGCCGAATTCAAATCGGATAATCGCTGGAATCTTGGCTACGATCGATCGAACGTGGCCGATCCAACGGTGGAAAGCCGGTATGGGACTGTGCAAGGCTTCGAACTCGATCCGGTGACGTTGGTTTCCACCCCGGTGGGTAAGGCGATTGATATTGCCAATGGCCGTCTCACGACCGGCCAGGCCCAAAGTGACCAAAACACGAGGTTCGGCGGCGAAATCGTCGGCCTCAGCGATGGCAACTTCGTTTCGGTGGTCGAGGATCGCTCGAAGGTCCGCCGTCCGGATGGCAACTGTGCAGTGGCGACCATCATCGCCCCGGATGGCACCATCGTCAAAGAGACCTTCAAAGTGGCGGATGGCGATATTTGGGCCAATGCCGCAGCTTACCAGGGCGGTTTTGTTGTGCGTGTTGCGGGCAAGTTCTACTTCTACGATAATGCGGGTAACGAGAAGGGATCGATCAGCCAGGACACCTCGGGAGAGAGTTTTGACACGGGGCGCGGCGATGGCACGCGCATTGCCGCCCATGTCAACAGTCCGTATGTGTTCCTCGCTGGCAAAGTGAAGACGGCGGATACGGTGAAGGTCGCCGCGTGGGACACGCGGGATCACAGTTACGTGGGTGTTGCCGACGTCAGTGAGCCGGCCTTTCCTGGCACGCCGGATCGCGTCAACCTGGCGGTAGACGCCCTGAACCGGGTGGTGGTGGCGTGGGAATCGTTGCCTGCCGAATACGAGGTCAACCAGGTGGCGGCTCGAGTCTTGGCGCTCAATCCAACGGCGAAGACCATAACGCCGCTCACCTCGAGCTTCTTCCCGTTCGTGAACTTCGCCAAGACGGGTGGCATCCATACCTATCGCATGACCGTGGCGATGACCACGCGCCAGATCTGCGTGGGGGCTAAGGGCGAGATCAACACCTCGAACAAGCCCGCCCAGGGTGCGGACAGCCCGAAGGAGCTCAACTTCTTCACGGTGTTCACCCATCCGGATCCGAAAGATGATCCGACTCCGCCCGCCGGGGGGCCTGTTGAAGGACCCGAATTGAAAATCACCGCTTCGGCGGGCAGCGTCACAATCAGCTGGGCGCCCAGCACCCCTGGATTCCTGCTCGAATCGACCGACAGCCTGACCTCTCCCGTCTGGACCGCGGCGCCCGCCGGAAATCCCGTCACCATCCCGATCTCAGGCACCACGAAGTTCTATCGTCTGAAGAAGTGATCCGCGCCTGAGGGGCTTGCTGGAGCCAGCAGGCTCCGGCTCATTGAATCGGGGCAGCCTCCAAGCCTATCTTGGGGCTGCCCATTTTTGTTGATCGGATTTCCGGGAAACATTTGACTATTCACATCTATTCGTGCCTATTCAAGCGCGAATAGACATCGAATAGCGTCGAATAGAGCTTCTCCCTTCATTTTTAGTGTCCCTATTCCTCATGGGATATTGCCTCGCGTCCAGGTAATTACCGAGAGATCTGCCTGGTTCTCGATTCGGCCGTTGTCGTTGGCATACCAGATGCCTACTGCTGTTTTGGCCAGAAGAGTGAGCGCGTATTCTCATGACGGAGAGGCGGCGGATTCTGGCGTGAATCATAGTCGCGTCAGGTGGGAGGTGTTATGCCGGCTTGGACGCGCGAGAGGAACTAACCATGAAGACAAGGATTCTGATCAACATTCACAGATTTGTTTACAGGCATCATGTCCGAAATCGGACCGTCACATTGCTCCTCGGCGTTATTCTGCTCATCCTGGGCGCACCGGGGCATTCTCTGGGAGTGGAAATCCTCTATAGCCAGACTTTTGACAAGGACCCCCTTTGGACTCGAGGCGGGGGTGGCGGAGGCACAATGATTGTGACCAATGGACAAGCCGCGATGCGGTATGCCGGGGCGTTTGCCACAGCTCGGGACAGCATCTCAGGCTCTTGGACAGCATTTCAGCCAAACCAAACCTTCACGCTCAAAGAGGGCGGCACTATGGAAGTCCGGACCGACGTTCTTAACGCCAATCAGGACGATGCCTTTGTCGGACTTGGCGTGTCGAGTGGAATGGACGCATACTTGGTCTTCCTGGACCGCAACGAACTCACGATGCTCAAGGTCGGTGACGCTCCGACCAAGTATTTCTTTTCGTATTATTTCTGGGATCAGTCGACGCTTCCTACTCCCCCTTTCACGCTGTCACTTGGATTCACCTGGCTTGGAGAAGATCTCAAGATTGTGATTAGTGTTCTTAACCAGACGAAGCCTGACGTTGTGATGTATAGAAAAACGGTATACGACACTGCGGGTCAGGAGGAAATGCTTCCCAATCGCTCGGTCAAAGGCCTTTTGATGCACCCAGAGGAACTCATTAAGCCTTACACAGGGCGGGGCTGGATGCCTTTTACGGGTGTCGCGTATATTAATACCGACCAGGCGCCAACGGTCCCCGTGGAGGTGACCATTGATAACTTTCTGGTGTTGGCATACCCGGCGCCCGACTTGGCGATCGAGAGAGCTGTCTGTCTATCCTGGCCGGAGGACACCAAAGAGGAACAGATCGTTGTTGGGGCGGCTTCGGTTGAAGGCCCATGGACGCCCTGGCCCGAGCCCATCTTCAAGCGGAGCGGCCAAATCTGCATGGACGTTCCGATCACCGCTTCAGAGCGGTATTTCAAGCTCATGCCGGGCACGCAGTACAGCGATGACTTCAATCCCCCTCAGCCGCCGTATACAAAGAAGGATTCATGGATTCCTGCATTCGTCGAGTCCGGCGATGCCTCTCGGATTCTCATTACCAACTTGGATGGCACGTTACAGTTCCATGGAGTTAGCACCCCGATCGATGGTCGCTTCGGACTCACCATTCCTGGGCCCAGTATAGTTGTCCGTGATTTTTCGGCCTCACTGGATATCCTCGACTGGGATCCGAATGGCGTCGAACAAGCTGCCAGTATTGGAGCCCGGCTGTTGGGATCGAATGGATACTATGGGATAGTGAATTTCAATGAGTGGAGCCAGGGTACGGGAACCCTCCACCTTTTTCCCGTCGGGGGGACTGCGGCTGTTGGATCCATGATTACTTTCACCCGAGGCAAGAACTACCGCCTGTGTTTTTCGGGAGTGGGCAGCATATTGTCAGTGCGGCTGTATGATCTTGAGAATCTAGCAGAACCGATTTCCCGGGTGCAACTGACAAATAACACTTCAAGTCAAGGTTCTGTGGCGGTCGCCACAGCCGTTTATGGCATCTCCGGCCCAATGACCCTGGACAACTTCCTCGTGACAGGAACAAAGCCTTAGCGCGTATGAGCCTCAAACTTGTTTAACGGCAATTGGCATTCCGGCAAAGCGCTTGTCTGAGGCTCATCCGCGCTTGACCAAACCGCTGCGCGGTTTGGATGTTTAATATAATTTAGAAAGTCAATGACAGAATCAAGAGCATTTACTGCAATTCGCGGCCGTTCAGGGGGGGGCGCCTTGCAGTAACTCATACAAAACCAATCCTCCTGAATGAAAAGGTATATCACAATGAAAAAAAAACTTCTATTGGCAGTTTTGCTTGCCGTAATGACACCACTCTTGTGGCTGGGCTCGGGTGGGAGCCCGAGCTGGGCGGATCATAGCCAAGCTATGGGCCAGAAGGTGGCTGGAGGTTGGCTGGCTACCCTGAAGATGGGTGACACACTGATTGCGGAAATTTTGTTTAATCTCAATGCTGATGGCTGTGTGATTGTCAACGGCCAACTTCTTGGAGACACTGAGGGGAAGGTCGTTGGGATGAACACGACCGCCCACGGGACCTGGAAGCGGACTGGACCCGACGAAATCGAGGCCTTCATCCTGCTATTTGAACAGGATACCAAAGGCAAAACCTTTCTCTACGAAACAGGTCGGTCCTGCCTCACCCTGATGGAGCGAGGGACGAAATTGCTGGGCACGATGGATATCCAGTTAATCAAGGCTACTGCCGATCCCCTTAATCCCGATTCCGAGGCTGGCGACATCGTATATGAGACTACCTTTGATTTAGCCGCCCGACCACTCAGGTAACCAATCCAAAGACAATCAGTCCCGGCCATGGCCGAATGCTCAAATGGGGAAGGCCGCTCGGAATGGATGGACTTCCTGGCGTGGCACACAGACTCGAAATGCGACACATCCCGGGTCCGGTTTTAGTGATATTGAGGATGGATCGCTCACGATATAAAAACGCCAGGGAGTCTCTCGAGTCGTGTGCCACGCCACTGTCGACCGGAGCTTGATCTCTTTAAGCGCAACGGATTCGTCGTGAGCGAACGGATCAGCAGCCAGAGTGATCCGGGTGCTGATTCGACTGGGTGAGCTTGGTTCTCGTCGCCTTGAAACCGTTACCCAGCTTACCCCAATGCCTTTTCGTAGTTCGGTCAAAGGAGACTAGCCTGGAATGAAATGTCCATGAGAACTCGGTTCCAAGGAGCAGTGGTCGTCATGCTGGAGATGCTCACGACGGGCTTCTGCCTGCCAGCTGAATGGTATCCGGTTTTGCAGGACACCGAGGTTCGCTCGATGGGCCGCTCGAGCATGCCGACGGCCCTTTCACTGAGCGAAACTAATCTATTGAACTGGGTTTATGACGGAAGGCTGGTTCGGCTGGAGTCGAGGCTGGTGGACATGAGGACCAAAGGGGACGATCTGATTCTGGTGCTGCAGACCGGATCATGCATTTATGAGGCGCGGCTCGCTGCCACCACCGGTTTTATTCCTTCCTTACCGCCGGGCAGCCGGTTGGCCCTCACTGGGATCTACTCCGGCAAACCCGGACGCAAAACAGCCGCCGGACCTGAGCTCGCTGGCTTTGAACTCCTGCTTAATTCGGCAACGAACATCGTCGTGCTGGAACGTCCACCCTGGTGGACCCTTAGTGCGCTTGAGAGTTAGCGTGCATAGGAGGGTGAAAGTCCCTCTCTGGCGGAGCTTCACGCCAGTAACGGAAAGTAACTGCGTCACCGCAAGGTGAGGTGGAGAGCAACTGGAAGTGAACGGATAGTCCGTAGAACTGATGGATCCAATGGCGATCCACGCAACGAACTCGATACGGCCTTATGCGACTGACGAGACTGCTAGGGATGAGCGA
>Ga0116154_10002147_pt1 | contig 15350 bp, 12 predicted proteins | sample AD_UKC030_MetaG_FD_89898 | JGI IMG/M metagenome (GOLD analysis project Ga0116154, IMG submission 89898) | Active sludge microbial communities of municipal wastewater-treating anaerobic digesters from USA - AD_UKC030_MetaG | ecosystem: Engineered > Bioreactor > Anaerobic > Digestate | place: USA...
CTGCTCCTTGATGAAACCCTTGGACGTGGTGGAACCGAAGCTCGCCCCGACGATCGTTGCCCCTGTGAAGTCCGCGTTGGTGAGCGTGGAGGACTGCATGGCCGCCGACGTGAGGTTCTGGCCGGCCAGGTTCCAGCCGGTCAGGTCATTGCCCCAGAGCGCGATGCCGTGCAGATCATGGGCCTGGTAGCTGGCCGTCGAGTAAAGCTGCTCCTTGATGAAACCCTTGGACGTGGTGGAACCGAAGCTCGCCCCGACGATCGTTGCCCCTGTGAAGTCCGCGTTGGTGAGCGTGGAGGACTGCATGGCCACCGACGTGAGGTTCTGGCCAGCCAGATTCCAGCCGGTCAGGTCACTGCCGTTTAGATCGATGCCATGGAGGTCTCCGGCCTGATAGCTGGCCGTGGAATAGAGTTGCTGTTTCGTGAAGCCTAGGGACGTGGCGGAACCGAAGCGCACCCCGACGATCGTTGCCCCTGTGAAGTCCGCGTTGGTGAGCGTGGAGGACCCCATTTCCGCCGACGTGAGGTTCTGGCCGGCCAGGTTCCAGCCGGTCAGGTCATTGCCCCAGAGCGCGATGCCGTGCAGATCATGGGCCTGGTAGCTGGCCGTCGAGTAAAGCTGCTCCTTGGTGAAACCCTTGGACGTGGTGGAACCGAAGCTCGCCCCGACGATCGTTGCCCCTGTGAAGTTCGCGTTGGCGAGCGTGGAGTACCGCATCTCCGCCGACGTGAGGTTTGCCCCGCTCAGATCGGCGTTGGTCAACGTGGAGGACTCCAGGTACGCCGAGGTGAGGTTTGCCCCTGTGAAAGTCGCGTCGGTTAGGGTAGCGGCCGAGAACGACGCTTCGCTGAGGTTGGCACTGGTAAACTGGGCGCTGTCGAGCCAACTGGAACTGAAGTAACTCCCGTGAAGATCCAATCCGCCGGACAGGTCGGCGCACCGCAGGTTGTGCGGGTCCGTGTTCCAGTACGAAAGATATACCCCCGGTCCCGGCGTGATGGTCTCCGTTCCAGGGATCACCTCGCCGGTCTGCCAATTGTAGATCTGGGCGTTGGCGGGAAGAGTGGGCAAGGCTATCACGATGAGCATTATGGCCGGCAGGGCAAACGGCGGTCGTCGAACTGATCGATGGGGTATCATTTCCACCTCCTACTTGTCTTATCGAGATGCTGAGCCATCATTGTACTTCCGGCGACCGGCCAAGAGAATGCCGATTACCCGCTAGGAGCCTCTCCAAACGGTCTGGCTGCCGGCCTCCTGGCCGCGGTTGAAGGCCCGATAAACCGAGGTATCTCCTCGCCTCGTCGTGGATGCCCCGGGTACGATGGCCTCCAATGATTCAGATGGGAAACAGGTTCTGCAGTCACGGGGAGCCTTCGGAATTTCTGTCGCTTCGATCCGCCGAGGAAGCTGTGATGTCGGTCACAGAATGGATTAGGACCGAATTAGTACGATAAAGCAGGTCGCCAGCACGGCGAGCCTGAGAAACCCACGCGATCACATCAAACCGTTGGAGCCCAAGGTGCCGAAGCTTATGCTATAGGCTGGCTTGTGGCAGGTTGCGGCCTATGGGCTCAAGGCAATGAACGACGCAGAGCATGTTATCGACAAGGCCCGCCAGGGTGATCGCAATGCCCTATCTGCGCTCCTGCGGGAGCACGGCCCGGCCGCCCGGGCGGCTGTTCGGGGCAACATCCCCGCCAAGTGGCGGTCCATGCTCTCTGAGGATGACGTCATCCAGCAAACCTACGCCGACGCGATCGTCGGTATCCGACAGTTCCGGTCAGACGAGCCGGGGGCCTTCTCCACTTGGCTGGCCAAGCTGGCCCGGAACAACCTTCTGGCCGCGATCGGGATGCTGGAAACCGCCAAGCGCGGCGGCGACCGGCGACGGATGGAACTGGGAGGCTCGGATGAGTCTTGCGTCGAGCTCTACCTGTCGGTCACGGCCGGTGGGGCAACCCCGAGTCGCCAAGTAGCCCGGGAAGAGGCGAAGTCGGCGGTCTTGAAAGCCCTCGATCAGCTTCCAAGTTTCTACGCGACGGTCGTGCGGATGTATGATATCGAAGGACGCGAGGTGCAGGAGGTCGGCGAGCAACTCAAACGTTCGCCCGGCGCCGTGTACATGCTTCGGGCCCGAGCGCACAGGGAGCTAGCCAGACTCATGGGCAGCGCGTCGGATTTTCTGACGTATAAAGGCTGAGTCCGCAGCCCGTAATAAAGTCGGTCAAGTGAGTTTCGGTCATGTCGACTGAACCAAAGCCATCAAGTGACCGCGAGAACGAGTTGATTGATGCGGCGTTTGAACAAGTCTCGGGAGTTCGTGGTTCAGGGGATCCTCTCTTTCCATCCCTGCCCACAGAAGACCTTCAGATTCACACGTCGGCATTGCAGGATTCGCTCGACGCCCAATCGTCTCCAGACAAGCCGTTGACCGACAGTATCCCGGGTTACGAGATCCTTCGCGAGATCCACCGTGGCGGCCAGGGGGTCGTGTATCAGGCCATCCAGAAGAGCACGAAGCGGCGTGTCGCCATCAAGGTGATGCGGGAAGGTCCGTTTGCCGGCCGTCATGACCAGATTCGCTTCGAACGCGAAGTGCAGGTTCTCGGTGCTCTGAACCACCCACACATTGTGTCCATCCACGACAGCGGAACGGCGGCCGGCAGCTTTTACTATGTGATGGACTACATCTCAGGCCAGCCGCTGGATGTCTGGATGGCCAGCCGCCAACGGAGCGTCGATGAGATCCTCCGCATGTTCGCCCGGATCTGCGAAGCGGTGAACGCGGCCCACCTGCGAGGCGTGATTCACCGGGATCTCAAGCCGGGCAATATCCGCATCGACGCAGAGGACAACCCTTACATTCTCGACTTCGGCCTGGCCAAAATGGCGACTGGCCAGGTCACCGATGAGAGCCGGCCGCAGGTCATGACCATCACCGGCCAATTCGTGGGCAGCCTACCATGGGCTTCGCCGGAACAGGCCGAGGGCATCCCAACCAAGATCGACACGAGGACCGACGTGTATGCTCTTGGGGTGATCCTCTACCAGATGCTTACCAGCCAGTTCCCCTACCAGGTGGTAGGGAACATGCGCGATGTGCTCGACAACATCATCCGCGCTGAGCCGGCCCGGCCAAGCACGATCCGCAAACAGATCAACGACGAGGTCGAGACGATTGTCCTGAAGTGCCTGAGTAAGGAGCGCGAGCGTCGCTATCAGACTGCCGGCGAACTGGCCCGGGATGTCGGCCGCTATCTGGTCGGCGAACCGATCGATGCGAAACGCGATTCGTTCGGGTACATGCTGCAGAAGCAGTTCCGCCGGTACAGGTTGCCGGTCGCGCTGGCGGCTGGGTTTGTGGGGCTCCTCGTCATAGGGCTCGCGATCACATCAAGCCTGTATTTCCGTGCAGATCGCGCCCAGCGGGCCGAAGCTCAAGCGCGGCTTAGTGCGGACCAGAACGCGCGCAAAGCCCTACGCGAGAAACAAGCAGCCGACGAACAACGAATCTTGGCCGAACAACGGGAAGTGGTCGCACGACGAAACCTATACGTGGCCAACATGAACATAGCTCAAGTGGCTTGGAACTCAGGCCAAATCCGCCGTGTGCTGGACCTCCTGCAGGCTAATCGCCCTGCTGACGGCAGGGAAGACCTGCGAGGATTTGAATGGTACTATTTGTGGCGGCTGTGTCATCGAGAGCAGCGCAAGCTACACGGGGGGTGCTTCTACGGGACCCGGTTTTCGCCGGACGGCAATGTGCTTGCAACCAGCGGTATTGACTACACGGCGCGGCTCTGGGACCCCGTCACGGGGCGCGAGCTGAGGGTATTGCGAGGGCACACGGCCCAGATGGTTTACGATGTAGTCTTTCTGAACGGCGGCGCAACGGTCGCAACGTGCGGGTCCGATGCGACGGTCAGGTTCTGGGATGCCGCAACGGGTGAGCTAGCGGCTACAACTTACCTCAACGGCACTTGGGCCTATGCCCTAGCTGCAAGCTCCAATGGCCGGACTTTAGCCGCAGCCAAAGATGATGGAAGCGTGGGGCTGCTGGACACTGCCACGCGTCGCGAGAAGGCAAGCCTCCGGGGCCATGAACGCTTGGTGCATGGTGTGGCGTTTTCGCCCGCCGGCGAGACGCTGGTTTCTGCGAGCTTTGATGGGAACGTTAAGCTCTGGGACCTGGCTTCGGGCCTGGAGAAAAGGACGATAGGGTCGGGATTGGGTGAGGTGTGGTGTGTGGCCTTCTCCCCGGACGGCAAGGTGCTGGCCTCCGGAGTGGATCAAGAAATGAGTGTGCGCCTTTGGGACACCTCTACATGGGAGATCATCGGGGACCTGCGAGGCCACACGGACCGGGTATACGCGTTGGCGTTCGGTCCTGACGGGCGGACGTTGGCCAGTGGAAGTCGCGGCGGCACCGTGAGATTCTGGGATGTGGCGACAAGACAGCCGATCGGCATGATTCATGGGCATTCTTCGTATATTCGAGGAATGACCTTTTCGCCAGATGGTGCAACACTTGCCACCGCTGGCGGCGATCAAGTAACAAAACTGTGGCATTGGCGCTCGAACGCTGAGGCCCCAGTCTTGTCCAAGACCCCCGACGACGCACCCGTACTTTCCATTGCGTTCGCGCCAAGCGGCCGCGTTCTGGCGTCAGGCGGCGTTGATGGCGAGGTGGCGTTCGGGGATTTCATCGACGGTCGCCGACTCAGAAGCGCCGCGCCGCATGCCGGTCGAATCCACAACATCGCTTTCTCTCCCGATGGGGAGTCCCTAGCAATTGCCTGTGCGGACGGCACTGTGAGAATCCTGGAAGCGCACACCGCCCGCGAGGTCGCGATCTTTCGCGGGCACCCGAATCAGACTGCGCAGCCTTCCGATCTGTATTTCGACACGGACCGCGGTAGCGTAACCGTATCCGCCGTCGCGTTCTCACCAGACGGCAGGGTTCTCGCTTCGTGCGGCAAGGACGGCACGGTCAGGCTCCAAGACCCGCTGAAGATTCGTGAACCGCTGGTCCTGACAGGCCATGCAAACTCGGTAACGGCCGTGGCGTTCTCACCTGACGGCAAACTCCTGGCTACCGCGAGCTACGACAAGACCGTGCGGCTTTGGCACCCCAGCACAGGCAAGGCCCGGTCCGTGTTGCAAGGCAGCCAACAAGAACTTCAGTGCGTCGCCTTCTCCCCGGACGGTCAGACAGTCGTTGCAGGGAGCGGCGTCTACAACAACTCTCCAGGCCAGACCATACTTTGGGACTTAGCAACTGATCAACAACGAGTTGTTCTCGCCGGGCACGATGCGGCAGTGTTCTCTGTGGCATTCACCCCGGACGGGAGAGTACTGGCTACAGCTAGCATGGATGGCAGCATCCGCCTGTGGGATACGGCGGTCTATCAGGAGCGTGCCGTCTTCCGGGTGCCGGGCGGAGCGGTCAACCAAGTGGCTTTTTCTCCCGATGGCACCACGCTTGCCGCTGCAACAGGAGGGGGTAATGTCACTGTCTGGCGCTCTGCGACACCCCAAGAGGCGGATCGCGAAGACGTGTTCTGGTATTGCCACCGGAGCATGGATACCGCTTCAGCCGCCGGCAGACAACCAGACGAGTATCAGCAAAGCCTTCGGTACGCCGAACGCGCTTTCAGAGAGTCTGCTCCATCAAGTGTCGTTTTCACGGCTTTGGCATTTGCGCAGTATCGGATGAATGAATGGGACAAAGCCCTCAACAGTATAAACCAAGCAATGGCGATCGATCCCAGCAACCCATTCATCGTTGCCATTAAGACGATGACCTTGGTTCACTTGGGACAAGGAAGTGAGGCCAAGAACGGATTTGCGATGACCCGTGCACTGCTGCAGAATCCGTGTTGGGCTGAAGACTGGAGAGCACAAAGTCTCTACAAGGAAATGCTGGTGGTACTCGGCGAGCCACCGGACACACAACCTTTCATCAGACCGGTGCAGCGTCCCGGGAGCGCCCTTGCGTCACTTCCCGTGAAAGAATCCGCGATCTCGCTGCTCGGCCGCAAGTCTGCGGAGGGCGTGAGCAAGGCTGTTGCTATGGCCCGTGCGCTCGACCTTGATCGCTGTGAATCCGAGGATCTCCTCCCAGCTGCCGAGTACCGGCTGCTGGGCGATAACGCAAACGGTGCCATCGACGCCTTGCGGGAAGCCTGTCAGCGCGAACCGGAGGAAAACGTAGAACGGCAGCTTGTCGTGGGCTGGGCTTTGCTCCACAGCGGTCGGCCAGACGAGGCGAAAGCGGTACTCGAAAAGACAGTCGCCGCACTCGGGCCCTGGTCGCCGATGCCGCCAAAGAAGGCATATGTCGGGCACTGGAAGGCCGCGTACTTCCTTGGGCTGGTCAGTGCTGAACAGTACGCAAGCAACTACCGCAACCACGTGGGGCTGAAAGAGGCTTATGCCTGTTATCCATGGTTCTATATTGGCCAGCGGATGGAGATTGAAGGCAGGCGGGAGGAAGCTATCGCAGCATACCGTACGTCGGTCGAACTGGGCAAGCTCCCGGACGCCCACTTCATCCACAACTGGTCGGCGTATCGACTGGGAATTCTGACGGGAACAATCTCCCCGTCTGCTTCGGGGGCTGCGGAGCCACTGGTTCCTGTGGAATCCACCCAGCCGGCGTCGTCCAAGCCTGCGATGCAGCCCAATCGCGAGCCGGCCCAATTGGCAGACGCGACTGAGTTTGGAGGGCTGAGCTTTGAGACGGTTACCGCGCCCGGCCACAGCGAAGAGGAGTATCGCAAGGCCTTTGAGCAGGCAGCCGCGGCTCATCGTATGGCCCCAGACAATCCATACTATCTGAGAACAGAGGGCATCGGCTTATATCGTTTTGGCCGATATGCCGAAGCGGTTGAAGCCCTGGAGGAATCGAATCGCATGACCGGTGGGCTTCCCAGCACAACGTCATTTCTTGCGATGTGCTATCACCGCCTGAATCAGCCGGCTGAGGCTGATGCCGCCATGAAGCGTCTGCGCAAACTCATGCTGTATCCACAGTGGTTGTGCCGCTCTGATGTGAAGGCTTTCTACGATCAGGCCCTTGACGAGCTGGGCCAGCCTTCAGAGAAATCATGGCCCGGACTGACACAGGGCGACTGGCATATCAGATTCTTTGTGTGGGACAAGCAGCGACCGGTCATGCACGAGGATAACTGGAAGACGGTCCTCGCGACCGCCCCCGTGGCGGAAATGGAGGCCGAATGCCTATGCCTGAGCCCCGGCTACGAATCACCCTGCGCGAATGTCCCTGCTGATTACTTTGGGACCGTAGCGACCGCCTTGCTGGAGATGAAGGACGCCGGCCGGTACCGTATCTGCGCTCGTGCCGATGACGGCGTGCGTGTGTGGATAGATGACCAGCTCGTGATCGACAAATGGGTCCCGCAGGCTGCGAACCTCATCAGCGTGGAACTGGACCTGCCCTCCGGCCAGCATCCCGTTCGCATTGAGCACTTCGAGGAACAATGGGGTGCAGTCCTAGTCTTCTGGATCGAACCTGCCTCAGGGCTCGACACCCCGGGCAAGTAACGCATTCGACTGCCGGGGTGACTCTTCTTACCGAAGGCGAGAGGCCGGTGGTGCATGAGTGCCTCTCGAAAAACCGTTCACAATCCAATATCCGGCCGTGGCAGCTATACCGCCAGGGCCAGCAGTGACGATGCCCGCTCGTCGGCTTCCGTGCGGTCGCCGGCGTTGGGCAGCTTGCCGGCGAGCCGGGTGAGCGCATCGACCAGAGCGAAGACAGTGAATCTTCCCTGCTGGCGGGCGATCTCCAGGGCCTCGTCGGCCACCTTGCGGCGGATGCCGTGCTGGCTCAGGACTTTCAGCACCTCGTCGGCTTCGTCTCCGATCTTGGTGACCATAGCCTTGCGGATGGTCTGAACGAATCCGTCGCGACGCTGATCGCGCTTCTCGACCAGGCCTTCGATGATCCGCCGGATCTCCCCGAGCGAATCGTGGACGTTGGCGGTGTGCTTGCGGGTGAACTCGACGATGTCCACCGCGTCCCAGACGATGTGGTTCTGGCAGATCGCCTGGAACCAGAACGTCTGGATACCCACCGTTCGCCGGCCCACCTCCGAGTTCCAGAGGAAGAAACCCGGAGCGAAGGGCTCGCCGTCGATGTCCGTCCAGCCCATCGGGTCGATGAGGAAGCAGAACATGTCCTGCTCGCCGCAGTAGAGCCCCGTTCCTCCCCTGGGCCGGGCCGGCTGCTCCGGCTCTTCCCAGGGCGCGGTGTCCTCCGGGCTGGCCAGCTCCGTCGGCGGGGCGGCAGCTTCCTGCGGTGGCCGGAAGTCCGTGGCGAACTCGCGGACGATGTTCAGCAGGTCCACGTTGTGCAGCCGGGTGTAGCTGGTACCGTGAATCGACCGAATCGTCGAGCCGGACGTGAGCACCTGGGCCGGCTTGTCGCCGCCGGGCATGGTCTCCTGGAGCGCCCGGGCCGCCGTCTCCGGCGACAGTCGATTCAGCGTATCCTTGCTGACGTTGGCCAGACGGCACAACTGCGAGAACGACCAGTCGTTCATGAAGAATTCCTGATCGTCGAATCCCAGCACCACGGTGCCGGGTTGAGAAAGCGGCCGAAGCCGCTGGGTGGCGGGCCAGTGTTCGACCGACCGCTCGCGGTCTTCCTGGCAGTGCTGCCAGAGTTCCACGAGCGTGCCGAATCGTTCATCTTCCGTCCGCCGGAACATTTCTTCGCTTGCGCGTGTGAGATTGGGCATGGATGTCTCCTTGCATTCAATGAGGACAAGCGTTTCCGCCTGCCGAGTAACCTGTGTTGCACCACCGGTCTCTCATGGGGAGGACCAGGCCGTCAGCACAATGGAAATGCCGATCCTCTCGATCAGGGTTATGCGACGGCCGGCGTGAAGCGTGACGTGGAGAAGCGAGAAACTTCTGGACTTGCCCGCTACCGCCGATTCTTGGTCAGGCAGAAGAACATGGCGTTGATGAGCATGAACATCCGCCACCGCGAGGGCAAACGATACTCGGGAAAAATCGCCTTGGCCGGGCATTCACTCACGCACAGCCCGCAGTCGATGCACAATTCGGGGTCGATGTAGAGCATGGCCGCTCGCGACCAGGCGGGTTCCGCCGGCGTGGGGCCGATGCAATCTACCGGACAGACCGCCAGGCACGCGGCGCAGCGGGGTCCCCGGCAGGGTTGGGTAATGACATGGGTCATCTGGGCATCCTCACTTCAAGGGGCCAGGTGGAGACATGACCCGCGTATAAAACCTCTGCGTGTGGGCCGACGCCGGCCCAATGGTAACCGTCGGTCAGCTTGCCTCGGATGCAATCGCCTGCTGGTCCAGAATCCACGTGTGGACCTGGTCGATGGTCTTGGCCAGGAGCAGCAGGTCGTCGCGGCCGAAGCTGGACGTTTCCTTCCACTCCTCGCCATCCTTGTAGATGCGGACGAGGGTCACGTTGAAACGCGTCCCGTTGCTCGTCTCGTTGGCCCATACCAAGGCCTTGATGTGGCCGTGGCGGACTTCCTGAACGGGTCGATTGACTGGCTTGGACATAAAGCACCTCCTTCATAACTTTGGCAAGGTCATCGTCTCCCACCTGACACGTGGGTTATGCTCTCGCCGCGGGGGAATGTGACGTGGGACCACGCCGCCCGGCAGAAGACGGGGCCTGGCCGGTATGGGCACGACACCCGTAGGAGTCACGAAGACGTTGAAAACTCTTCCGGCCGAAAGCAGAATCGCCCTGGGGATCATGGGAGGTGCTGACCATGCGGAAACGCCCCAGACGGCCCGTGTAGGCGTTGCGGTCAACGACGGCGCGCAAAGAGTATCGCGAGATAGCCAAGGAGGGCGACGGTCGCGGCGTCGGGGTGGGCAAACGCGAAGGCGCCCAACATCAGCACCAGAGTGAAGCCTGCGTCCATGATCGCTTATATGCCACATTCCGCCAAGAATGTCACGCCCGCCGCGCTGATCGCGCTTTGCCCACCCACCGCATGAATATGCGGCGTGCCGTCCGCGAGCTGGCCTTGCCGGAGATCCGGGCGGTTCGCGCGGAGATCGAAGGCCTCCGGGGAGAGGTCCGGGCGTCGCCGGCCAGGGTGTCGGAACAGACTGGGCGGTGACCATTCAACCAGAGGGGCCATTGAACCACGCCGGCCGCGGCGGGGAATCCGGACGCTCATGACGTGTCGGCGGGCTCCTTCTTCAATGGACCGCCCCAGTTGGCGACCGACCCGATGCTGTAGCCCCGCCGGTTGCACCAAGCCTCGTGCGACCCACCATCCAGCAGGTGTTCGATGAGTCCCAGGGCGGAATCCACGACCGCCCGAATGTCGTGGAGTTCCTGGCCCTTGGCCACAAAGAGGGTCTCCACGCGGGTGGTTTCCGGGCAACTGCGGTGGATGGCGAGCGAGTAGCCGAGCCCGTGGTCGGAAGCGACCTCCAGCACTTCGGCGGTCACCTGTCCTGACCAGAACATGTGAATGGTTTTGATCATGTGATTTCTCCGTGGTTGACGGTGTTGCCAGACTCCACCGGGCTGCCTGACCCCCGACGCTTGCGCATACCGGCATCTCTGCTGCTTATCACAGCCGGGGGGTGGCCGGCGAGCGGTTTTCGTTCCGCTACCCGTGGTCGGCCAATCACCCTCAGGATGCGAGACCTTTCGCCGGGGGTGCTCCCGCCCACCCGCCGCAGGTGGGTGGCCTGCATCCCCTGCCGTCTACGGCCGTCGCCCTCGGGTCCTCACCCAGAAGGGCCGCCAGGCCTTCGGGACCCGAGGGCGACGGGCCGGCGGCAGAACCGGTCCGCAGACCGGTTAAGCATCCCTGCCCCTCTGCCGGTACGGTCCCGAGCCCGAGGGCTCCTCGACGGACCGGCTGCGCGGTAACATGGTGCCGCTGATAACCGGGCGTGGACCATGGCCGGTTGCCAGCAGCCCGGGTCCCCGGGCTGCTCACGTCAAACGTCCGCCCGGCATCAGCCCCCGAAAGCGATGCAGTCAAGGAGAACTGATATCGAATCGATCCGCGCAAATCTGTTATGGAGGAGGTGCAACCTTGCCAGCGAAACCACGATGGCTTCGACGGGTGCTGGTTCTGGCCAGCCTGATGCTGCCGATCACTGCCTTGGCGGAGGATAAACCAACACCGGTAGCCGAGCAGGGCGCGCTCCTGGATGCATCGAACATGCCCTACGAACGCGTGCTCGACTCACTTGCCAGCCAGCAGCAGAAGGACTTCACGGTCAAGGTGCTGCGTTTCGCCCTGACGGGGAGCGTGAAGGACTTTGAGGCGATCGCCCCTGTCATCGACAAGGACTACAAGTCCGTGCTCGATACGGGCCAATCCACGCTGCACCTGGCCGTGACCGGTGGATACAACGAGACGCGGGCAGAGATGTACGAGAAGATCTACCATATGGCCTGGGATCAACGACAACCCGCAGAGGCGTTGGATGCCGTTGTCCGGGCGATCTTCTATGACTCGAACGACTGGGTCTACTGGGCCTTCGCGTCCACCGTTCATGATGCACACTGGGCGGAGAAACCGACCAGAAACTTCGTCAAGGCCGAGATGTATGGCAAGATCGCCTTGTGCCTCCAGCCGCGTGACCCGGGACCCTACTACTGCGTCATCCGGGCCTACTACGCTCAGGGCAAGCAAGCCGAGATCAGCCCTTTGGCGTCCCGGGCCCTGGAAGTGGCCAAATTCGACAAGGCCTACGCCCAGTTCCTGAGGAACGATTACGGACGCGGTTACTTCATGGAGCATAAAGGGCGAGCCCTGGTCGCCACGGGAGACAAGGCGCGGGGCGAGGATTACTTGAAGATGGCCGTATCAGTTGGCTTTCCGCTGTCTTCTTTGAAGCTGCACGAGATGGAAGAGGGGACAATCTATTCGACCGTCACGGCCAAGCGGCTCAAGCTCGGGGACGCACCTGACTTTGGCCTTCACTACAGGGTGGTCAAGGAGCGGCTGCAGGTCACTTATATCCGCAGTGGTTCACCTGCGGCCGCCGCCGGCCTTCAGGTGGGCGACGTGATCGAGAGCTTCAACGGGCACCCGATCCGGTGCGACTACTGGACCGAAGCGAAGCTCGAAGATGTCTTGAACGCCGTTGCCACCGGCGCGACCGCCCAGGCACTCCTGCACGTCAGGCGGGGAAACACGGACCTGATCGTGTGTAAATAGGCACACCGCCGTGACCGCCACCCGGCGGACATCGGGACGGGTGGGGCCGTAGGGTCGCATTGGGGCGTTGCTTGCCGGCTCAGGCCACCTCTGGTGGGGTCGTGAACCGTGGTCGGCGGGTGGATACAATACAGAAAGGGAGTATCCGTGTCGGGGCAACGAGGCTGCCCCCGGATGCGACCCGTCGAACGTGATTTTTTCCCCCCCCACCGTCATGGGTCAAAACTGACGGTTTGTGTGTCGGGCATGAGGTCCCCGACGAAGGGCGAGACTTATCGGAGCGGCATTACCCGTTGCCTCGATGACCCCAAGGGTCGTCGGGGGAGCGCGTGATGAACGAGCGGGTCAGCTCCACGCCAGGGTGTAGCCCTGGTGGGACCTGTTCTAACGATGGAGTGAAACATCGTGATTAAGGTAAGAATCGCCGATTTTCCGGGCATGCGCCCGGGAAACCACAATGTCGACATGATTCTGGTCGTTGATTACCGTGGCAACCTCAAGCAGGTAATCAAGTCGGATGACGTCGACATGGAAGTCAGTTTCGAGGTGAGGCGCCGTGGCAGGGTGCTGGTCTTCCTCGAACACCGGAAACCCAGTGGTAGTGTCCTTGTGGGAGAACCGGTGGTGACTGGTCGGGACCTCGCGATGATGCTGCTCGGTGGCGGGATCACTTTCGGTGGTCTCGTACTCACAGCATTCGTCTAATGGCCCATCTGTAAGTTCTGAGTGTAAGCCGCGGACCGTTGGGTCCGCGGCTTACGCCGCTTTTTACCCAGTATTGCACGATTTGGAAGGCCGCGCAATCGTCGGCTCTTGGTTTCGAGGCACTCGAAGACGGTGGGCGGCGGGGCGGACGCCGGCAACCCGAACGCCGTCGCGTGGCCAGGAACGTTCATGTGCCACACGGCGGACCAGTCGCCAAACCTCGGGGTCATGCGGGGGAGCCACGTCCGGTGCCAGCATCCCGCTCGTTAAACCGCGAAGCCGCCGCCGGGCTCGCTCTTCGTCACGTTCGGCGCTGAACCGCCAGAGTCCTTGCCGGACAGTCTGGGCAAACAGTCCGCACGGATTCGCGTGACCGACGCGAAGGGCGTGTTCGGCGGCGGCGAAGAACCGTAAGCGGTCGGCTTCGCATGCCCGCACGTGGCCACGTGCTACCGCCTGCTGGAACAGGCTCGTCAGCCGGCCGGAATCCCGAAGGTCGGCCATCACGATGCGGGCCAGCGTCGGCGGGACTGGTACTTCTGCGGATGAGTGCTTCTTAGCCACCACATCGGGTTTTCTGGTTTCGATCTCCGAATGGAGTTCCTGTTTGATTATGGGGGGTGGCGGTTCGGTGTGATTGGGCATGAACCGGGGTGAAGACTTGGTGTTGGACGGAGACCACGCCATGTTGACCTGGAAACGTCCTCCAAACCGCTGGACGTGCCAAGGATCTGCCGGAATGGCGACGAGCCAGCAGGCCTGGCGCAGTTGCATTCGGGCCGCCTTGACGGTTCGAACGTGCAGGCCGAAGGCGTTCGCCAGAAGTCGGGCGGAACACGAACCTGCAGTTGAACATTGTCCCTCGTCGTGACGGTAGAGACAGCGCATCGCGGTGCCAAGCATGACCGCGGCTTCGGCCGCAGAGCATTCGCGGGCGATCTGCCGCAGTGTTCGGCGCGGAAACGGTACGCGGCCTCGCCGCCCCAGGCGGCGCTCCATCGATCGGGCGGCTTGTTGCAATACAGGGGATGCGTTGGCGGGGCTACGGACCAGGCCGCAACGGCTTCCATCCAACCCGACCAGGCCTACCGAGACCAGTTGGCGCAGGGCCGCCCGCACCTGAGAGGGACGGGCACAGCCCACGAGTTGATAGAGTTCCGGTACGGGATCGGTCAGCCAATCGGATGGGCTCGCAGGCGAAGGTCGCTTGTGGCCTCGGAATCCGTCGGCGTGTCGGCGCTCGGCGACCTCGTGCAAGGCCAGATACACCCGCAGGCCAAGCAGTGAGATCATCCTGGTCCGGTACGCGGACCACACCGTGTAGATGTGGCGAGCAGGAATGACGCGATATCCGCCTTCTGGTTTGTGGAAACGTTGTGCGGTGTGGTCGTCGTGTCGGCCCATATTCCCCTCCGAATTGACGTTTCGTAGTGAGGTGGTCGGGAATGGGCATGCTCAGGGCAGTGATCCATCCGCGAGCGGATGGTTTTCCGATTGACGAATTCAACAGGCGTGCTATGGTTCGGATTGAATCAGCCGAACGTAGTACACCCACGATTGCCATCCCAGGCAGGGGCGACCGATGCCAGGTCGCACCCTTGCCTGCCGAGCCTGCTTCCACAACTGCCCCGACCCACCTTTCAGCTCAGCGGCCAGACATGCCGTGCCGCTCCCCTAAGCATACGTCGCTTTCACAGGAGCGCAAGCCCTTTCTTTGCCGCTGGGAATCGCCGCCACCACCACCCACAGGCTCGGCAGAGCCTCACCTTCCCGCCGGCTGAGGAGAGCGGCGCGGGCCACCGGCCCGCCCCGCCCCAAAGATCGTGCCAGGGCCGGCGCTGCTCCCTGCTTCAAGTTGGTTGAATCTGTTCGGCCCTGTCACGCTCTTTGCGTAGCTCCACCCCGCCGCCGGTTTCCCTTCCGCTCGATGTTGTCTTGAAAAGCCTGCCGCCGTTCGCCATGAGGGGCGAACGAACGGCGTCAGGCTTTTCAATGCGGCCCAGGCCGCCTCACGAGAGTCGGGCGTCGACAACACGTGCATAGAAACCCGGTCGGTGGTCGAAACCGTCGGCCTTTGATGATTGGAGGGAATATGGACCTCGTGTGCATTCGCTGTGGTGAACCGTGGGACATGGATTATGTGCTGCATGAAGACCCAGGCGGTTTCAAGCGGCGCGGGGGACGGATTGAACACTGTCCGTGCTGCCCGAAGCAACCGCCGAAGCACTCGACGCGGGAGCAAGGCCGGCTCGAAACGGTAGCCGCGCTGGCCGACCTGCTCGGGGATGACGTCGACGGCTTGGCCGCGACGCTGGAGGACCTGGAATTGGTGTGATGCAAACCGCGGCCGGCGGACCACCGCCGGCCCGCACAACGGGAGGGAAAGCCATGCAGTTACTCACGAAGGAAATCAAGGAACGTTTAC
>Ga0116154_10002152_pt1 | contig 15313 bp, 20 predicted proteins | sample AD_UKC030_MetaG_FD_89898 | JGI IMG/M metagenome (GOLD analysis project Ga0116154, IMG submission 89898) | Active sludge microbial communities of municipal wastewater-treating anaerobic digesters from USA - AD_UKC030_MetaG | ecosystem: Engineered > Bioreactor > Anaerobic > Digestate | place: USA...
CCGTTGATATCGTTGAACTCTTTCAGCGCCGCCTCCTTCCCGTGCTCCTTCGCGTACGCGGCAGCGTTTTCCACGAATTGGGTGAGGTCCGCGTACCGGGCCTCCGTTGCGAGGCCGGCCGGAGCGGCAGGCGTCGCAGCCGCTGCGGTCGCCATGCTCCTGCCCTCACCAGTCCCCGCCTCCTTTGTCACGACCACGCGCCATTCGGTCCCGGCGATCCCGGCCGTCTCCCAGGCCGCGATCTTGGTGATGGTCCGGTTCCAGTCCCGGTCGTAAAAGGAGTATGTCCCGGTGCCGTTCTGATCAGCAGCGATCCGTACAAGGACCGCGTGCAGCGCGGGATCGGCGTACATCGGGTCGGTTACGATGTTCTTCCCGATCTCCTCGCCGTTGACATCGTAGATCTGGGTCCCGTCAGCCTGGGCCACCCAGACGTCGTACCCGTCCGGGACCGTCACGCCGGCGATCTGCCGTGCGAGGAAGACCCGGGGTTCGTAGGTGATATCATTGTACCCGAGGTACTCGCCGGACGGGGAGAAGACCGGGGAACTCTGGGAGACGCCGGTGAACCCTTCCACCATCGCAAAGACGTCCGAGACCACCGTATCCTTTTGTTCGTTCGCGTGCCGGACCTGCGGCTGCCAGCTCAGGTTTTCGCCGACTGACCCGGCATAGTTTTCCGGTACGGCGGATGCGACGATGCCGTCCTTTGTGATCGAAAACGACGAGACGGCAAACGGGTACTTCAGGAGGTTATCAGAAAGAGCCGCTTCTGCTTCCTTCCCGGCAAGGCCGGTTTTTGAGAGCTTTGCCGATGTGTCCTGCAGGCCGGACTGGAGATCAGCAAGCCCGGCATTGACGGATGCAGCGATCGACCGTGCGACCGCTTTCTGTCCGGAGAGCCCTGCATCCGGTGCCGGGATCTGCCCTGCGGTCGTTGCCGGGGTGGCCGCGCCCGGGGACGTCCCGGTACAACCCGAGGATGCAAGGGACAGTGCGAGAAGGAGGAGAACGAGAACGCCAGAGACCTTCATGCACTACCTGTTGCCGGCGGATTCCCTAAAAGGTTGCCACATGCCGGGCAGACAGGAGGTGTCTTCGCCCGCGAACGATCACGCGGGGGATGGTGAACGCCTCACGGTTCCCTGCACCGGACTGGCCGGTCCCGAACCTTTAATGCCTTGTACGGAAAAGTCCCCGGAAAAAGACGGTGAGAGATGATGGCAAAGAAACTCATGGACTACTTCAACAAGGCCCCGAGGATCGGGACCCTCAGTACTGCCGACAAGACGGGGAAGGTCGACTCGGCGGTCCTGGGATCGCCCCGGATGACCGACGAGAAGACCGTTATCGCCGGTCTGGGAAAGAACCGCTCGCTCATCAACCTCCAGCAGAACCCGCATGCGGTATTCCTTGTCATGGAGCCGGGAACAACGCTTGCCGACTGGAAAGGGGTCCGGCTCTACCTGCGGGTGAAGTCGATTGCAACAACCGGCCCGGCACTTGCTGCCTACAAGGCAGAGGTTGCGAAGATTGCCGGGCAGCAGGCTGCCGACATGATGGCCGCGGCCGTGACATTCTCGGTCGAGGAGATCCGCCCCCTCGTTGACATGGGGCAGGGCTGGGAGAAGTCGATCTAGGGAGAGCCGGACGTTCCCGTATCTTTTTTTTCGTCAGATCTCTTTCTGGTAGATCACGACATCGAGCACGTTGCCGAACTTCTCGCCGACGTTCCGCAGGTGGGCAGCCTTTGTATACCCCGCTTTCTCCATAAGCCGGATACTTGCACAATTCTCCCCGCAGAGGGTCCCGATGAGAATGTGGATTCCCGATCGTTGTGCAGCCGTCTCAAGGCAGCTGAGTGCGGCAGGGCCGATCCCCTTTCCCGTGCACTCGGGTCGCAGGTAGATGGAGAGTTCGGCGGTCCGGTCATATGCCTGCCGGTTCTTGTACCGGGCAAGGAAGCAGTAGCCGATGATCCTCCCGTCCTTGCGGATCGTGAACGACGGGTATTTCGGGTTGTCGATGAAGAGGATCTCCCGCAACCCCATGATGGTGATCGGGATGGAATGGAATGTCGCGGTGGAATTCAGGATATAATAGTCGTAGATCTCCTTGATTACGGGAAGGTCGGCTTCCGCGACCGGCGCGAATTCAGCCATGATCAGTACAATCTTGGAGTGATCCGACGTATTGGTTCCGCAGTACCGGACGGGACAATCCACCGGGGGATGGGGATGGTCATTCCGGCGGCCTTTACGGTCAGGGGGATCGTTGGCCCGGGGTCCCCGGGGGGAGACCGCCGCCTCCCATGAAATAGCCGCCGAGGCCCGTCAGCCAGAAGATGATCGGGTACGCGATCCAGCGTTCTGCACCGCCATCCCCCAGGACCGGCAGGAGAACGGAAAGCCCGAGCAGGGAGAGGAGCGTGATGCACCCGAGGAGTGCCGCGAAATACCGGAACGGCCCGGTAAGTGCCCGCGAGGAGACAACCGCCGCGATCCCGCCAAAAACAAACGTTATCATGGCGCACAGGCCATGCCAGAGACGGACATTGCCGGGAAAGATCCCGACGCCGAGGATCCCCGCCCCCACGATGCCCAGCAGGAACGCGGACCACCGGTCCCAGCCGGCACGGTACGCGAGGAAGGCTCCTGCCAGCGCCAGGATCCCGGTTGCGATCATCGCGCTGTTGAAGATCGTCGCCGAGGGCTGGAAGATGAGCGATTCCGGCGGCCGTGTCGAGCCGAGGTCGCTGATCTCGGAATGCGCGGTCGAGTACTCCGCCGGATAGAATATCTCGCCGGTGATGATGCCCATGAGGGCGATGAAGCCTGCGAGGAAGAGGAAGGCCCCCGCAGCCTTAGTGCCGGATACCTGCATGGCAGGTTATGGGCATCCTTCTGGCTTATTCTTCACGATGTTTTCCGACCACAAACCACTTTTCGTTCGGAAATCCAATCTTTGGTCACTCAAGGTTCAGGTTTTTTCATGGACTCTCCCCGGAAAGGATGCGGGGGACCGCATCCCCTTACCCTCAACGAGCTCGGCTGGACAGAAGAATACGCACAGGCCTTTTCGAAATATTCCGGTCCCTACCGAGCCGGCCGCATCTCCTGCCGGCAGAAGACGGTGTGGGAGGTCCTGACCGGAGGGGATGAGGTCATGGCCGGCATCTCCGGATCGCTCCGGAAGCTCGGCCGGTTCCCCGCGGTCGGCGATTTTGTCGTGCTGCTGGAGGATGCTTCCGGCACGCTTACGATCGTGGATATCCTGCCGCGGAGGACGGTATTCTCCCGGGGCACCCCGGGGCGGGACGGCACCGACCAGGTGATCGCGGCAAACATCGACACCGTCTTCATCGTCACCGCTGCAGGAAGCGACCTGAGTGCCCGGCGGACCGAGCGGTACCTCGCGATCGCCCATGCGTCCGGGGCACGGCCCGTTGTCGTCATCAACAAGGCCGATCTCGCGGATGACCCGGCATCGCTCGAGGAGGAGATCGCCGGCGTATCGCCCGGCATTGCGGCGGTCGCGGTCAGTGCTGCTACCGGCGCAGGGGTCGAACGGCTCGATCCCTTCCTTACGCCCGGCACGACCATCGTCCTTATCGGTCCCTCGGGGGTGGGCAAGTCCACGCTCATCAACCGGCTGCTGGGCCGGCCCGTGCAGGAGACTTCGGGCACCCGGGATTACGACGGGAAGGGCCGGCACACGACGACGGTACGCCAGCTCTTCATCCTCCATAACGGCGCGCTCATGATCGACAATCCCGGGATCCGTGAGGTCGGGATCGGCACGGCGTCTGCGGGAATCGCGGAGACGTTTCCGGATATCCTCTCGCTCGCACCGGGCTGCCGGTTCTCCGACTGCCGGCACGAGCAGGAGCCGGGCTGCGCTGTGCGAACAGCAGTGGAGGAGGGGAAGATCACCGCTTCACGGCTCGAAAACTACCACCGGCTCGTGCGCGAGCGTGCCTTTGAGCAGGAGAAGGCAGAGATCGGGCTTGTCCGGCTCGAGAAGAAGCGGTGGAAAGGGATCGCAAAACGCGTAAAGGAGATCACGAAGAAGGGCGGGAATTTTTAAGGGGGACAGACACGACGGAGGTTGCTGAAACCCGCAATCAATGGTTTTCTTTTAGAACCCGCGACCCTGTCTGCCGTACCCCGACAGCCATCACACCGTAAAGGTTGGTTCAACCGGGACAGGGATTTGCAGGGAGGGAATATTCGCACCTTTGGAATCGCCACGATCCCGGCAAAAACCCCGGTCTACCGCACACTCTCAAGTCTCTCTTCGAGGACGTCGAGCCCTCGCCGGATCTCCCCGATGGTCCTGCCCCCGGTGAGGATGATCTTTCCCGACGAGAAGATGAGGACGACGATCTTCGGGTCCTGGACCCGGTACACGAGGCCGGGGAACTGTTCGGGTTCATACTCGATGTTTTCGAGGTTGAGGGTGACACTCAGCTTGTTGAGGTTGATGTACCGGTTCAGGTTGTAGGAGCAGACCATGTTGGTGACGGCGACCCGGGGCTTATCGAGGGGCTCCATGCCCGCCTTGCGCAACGCTGCGGTAACACGGGCGATGCCGGTATCGAGCGCCGCAAGGTCGCGGATCCCGGTGAGGACGATCTTTCCCGAGGAAAAGACAAGGCAGGCGATCTTCGGATCCGCAATCCGGAACACGGCACCCGGGAACCGTTTCTTGTTGAGATCGCAGTTCCCGGCAGATTCCGAGAACCGTACGAGATCGATGGATTCGGCGATCGTGCCGGATGCAACGATATTCTCGACATGCAGTGATTCGTAGTTTTTCTCAGCCATCTTCCATCCTAGTGAAGCCCTCAGGGGCATAAGGCTATGGACGCGGGCATATGCCAGGGGGAACAATTTCCCGGTGATTTCGTGTTCAAAGCCACTCCCGCGCCGGACAACCACGATGAACGGATGAATTGTGGCGGGGGGTGGGGGGGGGGGGGTGGAACTGCACAGCGGCGCGATAATCCCCCTGCGCGGCGCCCCGAAATCAGGGTTCAGGGGATCGCGGGGCAGGGAGAACGAAAATCGGCGCGGGCAGCGGGACCAAAACTGCTGTCGCCTGCTCCGCGGGAACGCTTCTCTTTAGTATTCGTATTTATGGCGGTCCCTGCGGACCCTTTTGATCGTCCCCGGTTGTCTCGGTTTTTCCCGGAGTTTCGATTTTTCCCGGATGTAGATGATCTTTCCGCGCTGGTCTTTGGACTGGCGTTCATCGACGTCAACGAGATCCAGCGACTGGATCAGGTCGAAGAATTTTTTGAACCCGTAGTTGCGCGAATCGAACTCCGGGCTCTTTTTTTGGAGGTTGTTCCCGACGAGCCCCAGCTCCGCCCAGCCCTGGTCATCCGAAGAATCCTCGATACTGTCCTTTAAGAGCTTGAGAAAATGCCGGTCGTTTTTCACGGTCGTTATATCGGAGGGTTGCGGCTGAACCACCCCTTTTGCCCCTGCCGCTTCGTCAGAGCGCAGGATCTCCGTGTAGATGAACTTGTCGCAGGCATCGACGAAGGGCTTGGGCGTCTTCTTCTCCCCGAACCCATAGACAATCCGGCCCGACTCCCGGATCCTGGATGCGAGCCGGGTAAAATCGCTGTCGCTGGAGACGAGGCAGAAGCCGTCCAGGTTCCCGGCGTGGAGCAGGTCCATCGCATCGATGATAAGCGCGCTGTCCGTCGCATTCTTTCCCGAGGAATAGGTAAACTGCTGGATCGGGACAATGGAGTTCGAGAGCAGGACATCCTTCCACGGCTGGAGCTGCGGGGTCGTCCAGTTCCCGTAGATCCTTTTTACCGAGGCGATCCCGTACTTGGCAACTTCATCCAGCAGGTTCTTGATGATCCCTGCCTGGGCATTTTCAGCGTCGATAAGCACCGCAAGCCTCTTCTGGTGTTCGGCGGTCAGAGAGATGTAGTCCATTCCTGCATCATATCCTTTCGACAAGGTATTTGTTGTTGTCGGTTGCGGCTGACGGCCCGCATCCTCTCCCATCCCGGTTACAGCACCCGTGTTATCGCAAACACGATGACAAAGAACCCCCACGCGAGGTACAGGTGCCGGATCTGCCGGCGCCCTTCCCCGATATCCCCGCTCCGCACGAGAATTAACGAGGAGTGGATCATGAAAAGGTCCATGAGCGCGACGAGCAGGAGGTAGTCGTAGGAGAACCAGCCCGCAAGAAACGGGAGCAGGGTTACTAGAAAGAAGGCGAGGTACATGATCCCGGCGACCTGCATTGCCCGGGCCTTGCCCCAGAGTTTCGCAAGGCTCTGCGAGGGACGCGCCTCGTCTCCCTTAAGGTCCATCGCGTCGGATGCGATCTCTTCGCCGAGGTCGAAGAAGAACGCGAGCGCGGCAAACGTCACGACGATCCCGCTGATGTTGTTGGCAATCAGGCCGCCGGTAATGAAGATCATCCCGAGGCAGGTCGCGACAACGACGTTGCCGAAGAACCCGTACTCCTTGAGCCGGAAGTTGTAGAGGACCGAGATCGCCCAGAAGACGGCGACCAGCACGAGCACTGGCCCCGAGAGGAGCGCTGCGGCAAGGAGCCCGGCCGCGGAGAAGAGGAGGAAGAGCGCCCAGAGGCCCCGGGCCGTGATCCGCCCGGACGGGAGGGGACGGGACGGCAGGTTGATCCGGTCGACCTCGCGGTCGAAGTAATCGTTGGAGATGTTTGCGGACCCGGCGATAAAGAAGAGGGATGCAAACCCGAGGACCACCTCGTCCAGCGGCGGCAGTCCCTGGTATGCAACGATCTCCCCGGCGACGAGGAATGCCCCGGCGCCCAGCGCCAGGTCCATCCGGATGAGATCGGCACAGGCACGAAGGGTCGTCCGGAGGTCCTGTTCCATGATGGGGAATGGCACCTGATATTATTTGGAGTATTTCCTTTCTCCCGGGTTTCAATGATCCCGCGCAGCAGGTGGCTGAAGTGTGCATTCCGGGTATATGAGCACGCCTGATTATCCCGAACCGGAACCCTGCTGCCCCTATCCCCATGATTATCCCCTGTGAAGGTCCAACCGTTGCGGCATGGGAAAGGTGATCGTGTACATCGCTGCAAGCATCGACGGGTTTATCGCCCGGAAGGACGACGACGTCTCCTGGCTCTTTCCCTACAGTTCCGGGGCGGAAGACTACGGCTACGCGGAGTTCATGAACGGGATTGGCACCGCAGTCATGGGAGCACGGACGTACGAAGAGTCGCTCCTCCACCCGGAGCGCCTTCTGAGGCAGGTGAAGAACTACGTGATCTCCAAACGAAAGCTCCCCGTCGCACCTGGCCTCGATTTGGAGGTGTGGCAGGGGGATCCTGCTGAACTTGTCGTACGGGTACGGGGGGAATCGGACAAGGACATCTATGTCGTGGGGGGCGGGCAGATCGTCTCCCGGTTCCTTGCAGATAAGCTTGTCGATGACATCCGGATCTTCGTTGTCCCGGTTCTTCTCGCGGAAGGGATCCCGCTCTTCACCGGTCTTGGGAAAGAGATTGAGCTGAAACTCACGGGCGCCATACCGTACCCGTCCGGCATCGTTGAGCTCCGGTACGTGCCCCGGAAATGACACCGGAAAAAGCTCACGGGAAGAATCCTGGTTGATCGCCGGGTCTTTCCCGTCCCAGATCCGGGGCCTGAAACGGGAATCATACCGGAAATTCACGGACGGGGATGGGTGTCCCGCAGGGAGAATGGGCAGTGAGGGCGGACCTGCACGGTGAAAAGAAGAGAGAGGGGATCTTCGGTGACCCCTTCCGCGATCAGACCGACGACCGGGTCGTGACCCTGACTGCCCGGGTCGCCGTCGCTCCTCCCTTCAGCCAGTCGGAGTTCTCGATGACGATGAAGTACGTGTCGTCCTTTGGCGACGTGAACGTAAACGACTTCGAGACGACGCCGGGGTGCGTGACGATGGTGGATACCCTCCCGTCGCCTCCTCCCGAGAAGATTTTCTGGAAGACTTCAAAGTTCGCCCGGTCCAGGACCAGCACATCCACCGGCGCGCCGTCCGTATCCAGCGAGAACATCACTTCAGTCTCTTTCGGCATCTCAAACGAATAGGAATACATGAACCCCTTCTCGATGGTGACCGTCTCGGACTTTCCCCCGATACAGCCCGAAGAAACGACCAGGGCCAGTGCACAAAGAACAATGACAAAAAAATTTTTCGTCCATTCCATGGAAAGTTCATGATTATTGATTTATTTATTGTTTTTCCAGAGCGGGTATGTTGATTTTACGTTGAACGCGACAGATGCGCACGTTTCGCGTTTCATGAGCCATTCGCTCGCAGGACAGACAGTTCTTCCTCGAGAATCCGGATCAGGACCTCGCGTTCCGGCGCGTTGTCCGGGTACTCCGTGCTCCAGCGCCGCCAGTGCGGCCGCTTGTGGGCGACCTTGTACTTGGTGCCCTCCATCACCGTCGCGTAGGTGTCCGCATCCAGCTTCTCCACCCGCTGGTGGGCGAGGATGAACCAGTGGTACCGTGTCCCGGGGAGGGCGCCCGAGCCCGCCGGGGCTTTCCGTACCCGCTTCTTTTCGGATGTGAAGGAGAACGTCCAACGATCGGGCGCCACCTTCCGCTCTTCCCAGATGCCGCCGGGGTACTCCCAGAGATGGGTCCCCCCGACCGGCATGCCGGAGTAGACCTGCCCGTGGAACTTTTTGATGTCGTCGAATGCCACGCTCCACGGTATGACACCTCCCCCCATCTGCCTTGGGGAAACGGGGGGTGAAAGTGCGGCCCTGCAGGGCGGAGAAGCAGGCCGCAGGAAAAAAGCCGGATCTCTGATCAGGAAACCAGAACCGCACTATCCGTTCTTCCACCGCTTCAGCTTCGGCAGGATCGTTTCGGCCATGTGCCGCGCCGTCTCTTCCGGCATCCCCATCTTCACGCCGATCTTCACGTTTTTCTCGATCTTCTCCTGCACGGTTATGCAATCATCCAGGAACCTGCCGCCCTGGAAACAATGGCGGCAATACCCGGTGTTTCTGCTCCCGTCCCTGTTCGTGCCGTAGTCTTCCGGTTTCGTACAGGGCATACCACAGCTCTGGCACAAGGGCCCCTGAGGAAATTCCATAGTCACCATTCATTGCCGGTGGTGGATATAATGGGTTGTATAATGGGTTGTCTCCAGCCTTATCCCTGGCCGTTCCTTTCCGGCTCTCTTTCTCCGGTTACCCTTTTCAAAAATCCCCTTCTCTCGTTCATTCCGGAAGGATTTTTCCGATTTTTCCGCCTCTGCCGGACAAGAAAACCGGAAGATCTATTACCCCGGATCATCCACCTCATTGAACATGCTGGATTCGAATAAGCCGGTTGTCGAAGATACCGAAGAGAACCGGCAGATCTGCCGGAAGTACTGCGCGAACTGCCAGAATTACCGGAAGCACGCGCTCGGAGACCACCAGCCGACCGGGCTCTTCTGTGCTCTCGGGAAGTCTTCAGCCCCCAATATGAGGGAGATCGGGTGCTTCTGCCCGGCCTGCGAGCTCTTCACGAAGTACCATTCCCGCGGCGGATACTTCTGCGTACGACGGTAGAGGGGATCACTTTTTTTCGGGACGCAGAAGCGCACCCGGATCCTTCCCGGTCTTTCCGGACCGGACGACGGATAAAAAAAATATCAGAAGCGTTTTTTGGTGTTGACTTTCCGGGTGATATAGCCCGCGATCCGGTTCCGGACCCGCTTGCTGGGAATTGCGGCCGACGATCCCAGCTGCGCCTTGTTCTCATCAAAGTTGTTTGAGAAGTTGTCCCGCTGCGTCTTCATAAGTTCGTTTCCGATGGTCTTGATATAGGACGGTTTGATTCCCATGATGGCTCCGTTCTGGTGTATGGTTAAGATGCGGTCTGGGCTGATAATGATATGGTTGGCATTCACCTGGACCGGATCGCCCGGGGTCCGGTGTGCGGCATCCCTGGGGGATCGTGACGGGGCGGTCCGGCCGGTGACGTCTCCGGATGGGAAGACCTGCCCCAGGACGGGGGAGAAAATCAACTGCCCGGATTCCTGCCGAAAGCCCGTGGGGGAACGCATCAGCGGGCGGCGTTTTTTCGCCAAGCGCGAATCGCAGGCCATCCTGTCGCGCGGAACTAGGTGCGCGGCTCGTGATTGTCAACCCGTTTTGCGGTGAAGCGGGGGCGGATCTTCTCGGAAAAATATTTGTACATCTCGTCGGATTTCATGAGATTCGTGTAGAATTTCTTCGGGACCCTCAGGTAGTGGTAGATCGCCCCGGTCTGGAATTCGAGCTCCAGGATCTTCGTTGTCTCATCATACCCCACCGAGCGCAGGATCCGTGACGGGACGGGCAGTCGTTTCAGGTGTACCACCACACTCTAACACGTTCGATGAATGGTTAATGATTGTTCTGCAATCGCCGGCATCCGGGAACTCCGGCCCCGAACAGGTTCAACGGAAAAATGGAATTTGTTAAAAAAGAGTTCAAAAAGAGAGATCATCAGTACCGGCGAATGTCCGGCAGCCTCTCCGGAAAATTCCCTTACGTTTTGCCAGCAACAATGTCCCGGACGATCTCCTTCAGCAGGTCCCGGATCTCCGGGTCATGCAGCAGCAGTTCGCGCAGCACGTCGCGTTCTTTCTGTACCCGCTCTTCACCGGACTCGTCGCTGGTGTCGAATTTTTCCTTGTCGATCAGCCCCTGCAGGGCGGCGCGCGCGCGTGGGAGGGGGAGGCTGACCGCGCCGGCGAGCCGGTGCAGGAACCCTTCGAACAATTCGGGCGGGATCTGGTTGGGCTCGACGTCGAGGCGCAGCAGTTCCCTGAATACCAGGTCCTCATCCGGGGTCAGGGCATCGTCCATAGGTATCCCTCTCGCTGTCCATTGGGAAAAACCTGCCACATCCGCACTGGAACCTGTGCCGGGCAGGACACCGGGAGGTTTTATCGTTGCCGGGATTCCATGCGATGTCATGCCCGTCACAGATGCAGGCGCCGTTGACAGGGAATCCCTTGCGCAGTTCTTCGACTCCCATGCCGTTGACGAGTTCGCGGTCGTCCCGTCTTCAGCGATAGCCGCCCCGCCCGGCCGGCGCCCCGCCGACCTCCTCCCTGCATGCCGGACCATGATCGTCTTCGGGAAGGTGATGGGCGACGAGCTGTTCGAAGGAAGTGTTGCGGAGACGGCGCCACGAATCGCTGCATTCAAACAGCACCTTGCCGGTATCTCCCATAACCTTTCCCGCATGCTGGAGGAGTCAGGGGCTGCTGCAATGCCGGTAACTTCGGTGGCGGTGAAGGACGGGCGACTTGTGGGCGGGCTCTCCTTCAAACACTGCGCAGCCGATGCCGGGCTCGGGGAGATCGGCGACAACGGCCTGCTCCTCTCACCGCGCTACGGGATCCGCCTCGGTCTCGGCGCTGTCCTCACCGATCGTGAGATCCCGGCAATGACCCCTGCCCGTAATCCCGTCCGGCTCTGCACCCACTGCGGGCTCTGCATCAGGGCATGCCCAACCCGGGCCCTCACCACTGACGGCATCGATTCGTTCCGCTGCCTTAACATCACCGGTGCACTCCCCGGCCCCGTCGCTTCCCTTTTTGAGCGGCTCATGGGAGTGAAGGCGCTGGAGGAGCCCCTGACACGGCTTGCCAACCGGGTCGCTGCAAAGAGTGCGGCGCGGTGCAGCGAGTGTCTTGTGGCCTGCCCGCTGTTCCGGAAATCCGGTGGGAACCAGGTTCCGGTCCGCCCGGAAGAACCGGATGGTTAATACCGATCCGGCACGGACTTCATGCCATGGCTGATCCGGAGATCATCGATCTCACCCCGGATACGATCGCAGAGTACGGGGTCTGCGGGTACAAGGATACCAGAAAGCACGCAGAACTGCGGCGGAAGATCGCCTGGTTCGGGGAGTACTACAAAAAAGGCCTGCGGATCAAGGTCCTCTTCTCTGAAAAAGGCGGCTACCAGGGAATGCTCGAGTACATCCCCGGGGAATACGCCCACCGCCCGGTCGATGCTGCCGGGTACCTGTTCATCCATTGCGTCTTCGTGGGGTTCAACAACGCGTTCAAGGGAAAAGGGTATGCCACCTCGATGATCGGGGAATGCATTGCCGAAGCACGGGAAGCGGGCATGAAGGGTGTCGCCGTCGTGACGAGAAGAGGGTCATTCATGGTAAAACGGGATATCTTCATCAGGATGGGTTTTGTCCCGGTCGATGCGGCGGACCCGGATTTTGAACTGCTCGCCCTGAAATTCAATCCTAAAACGGACAGCCCGAAATTTAAACCGGATCTCAAAAAAAAGCAGGAACGGTATCCCGACGGCCTCACCATCCTCCGCTCGCCCCAGTGCCCGTACTCGGAGAAGAATGTCAACGCTATCATGAAGACCGCGAAGGAAAAATACGGCATCCAGGCGCACCTTGTCGAACTGGATACGGCGGAAGCGGCACAGGACTCCCCCTGCGCATTCGGCACCTTCTGCATCGTGTATAACGGGAAGGTCATCAGCCACCACCCGATCAGCAATGGCCGGTTCGTCAACATCATGGATGGGATCCGGAAATAACCGCCGAGTCCATAGTTCTTTTTTATAACCAGCAGGACCTCCCCGTGTTTTTACCAGCGTTCTGAAGAGATGATCCGGAGGAGGGATTCTCTCCGGACGAATGCCACCGAGGATCGCATGCTGCCCATAAAGGGGCTAAAAAAAAGGCAAGCCTCCCGCTCCTGGACGAACAGGCCCTCCCCCGGCCGACCTTCAACCAGGAACCAACAGAAAATCCCCCGTGACTTTTTATTCACTCCCCGGTGAACGAGAGGAGCGTCGTCCCGTTCGCATCGGCAAGGCTGAGCCGGTTGCCGGCGATAGAAAATCCTCCGGTCTTTTCGAGGGCCGCGAGATACTGCATCTCCTGGAGCATGATGCCCTCGCCGGTGCAGTGCATCTTGGTGGATCCTAATGATCCGATCGAGAGCGAGCTTCCGGTCGTTGTGTATGATCCGAAGTACCGGTTGCACCCGGCCGAGCCGGACACCTTCCCGTCATCGGAAAAGATCGCGGTGATACTCGTGCCGCTGATGACCGAGGAGACGGCGTCGCCTTTGTAGAACGAGTCAAGCGTCCAGTTTGTCCCCACAAGTGGCTGAGGTGCGGGCGGGACCTCGCGGGTGAATGCCAGGATTGTCGTCCCTGCGGAGTCCGAAAACGTGAGGGTGTCGCCGGCAATCGCAACGGTGGCGGCCCGGGGGAGGGTCGTCAGGTACGCGCTCTCCTGTTCCATCACGCCCGGCTCCATACAGGCCATCTCCGTGGAGCCGGCCGGCCCGACGGTGATTGCCGTGCCCCGGAGCCGGTAATCGGCGAAGTAATGGTTGCAGCCGGCCGAACCGCTGATGGTCTCTCCGGTAAATTCCAGCGTGATCGTGGTGCCCGCAAGCGGCGGCGCCAGCGTGCCGTTGGACAGGGAGCCTGAAAGCACCCATTTTGTCCCGTCCAGCACCATATCATTCCCCGTGCACCCCGCGACAACGAGGACGGGGATGACGATCATCAGGCCCGCGAGCACGGGGAGGTGGGGGATCTTCCGGGATCTCTCGATCGGTTCCATGCAGTCCGGATGTGCTGCACGGGGTAATAAAAAGAACTTTGACTTCGAAAAAATTCGGAGTTATGGGTTAGGGGTTATGGGAGATGGAGAGGGATCCGGGTCTGGCAGTACCGGATCTCCCCGTCAGTATCCCGCACCGCGGCGACCGCCATAATTTCACCCCGGATTTATATGATGAACGTGCATATCCCGGTTCATGGTAAAGTTCACCTGGGAAACGAAGCTCGCCATCCTTCTTGTGGCTTTAAGCGTCTGTATCTATACGTTCAAGCTGACGGTGCTGAAAAATCCCGGAGATACCGCGAATTATATCTTCAATGCCCTCGGGTTCCTGCCCATCAATGTCCTCCTCGTCACCATCGTGCTCAACAAACTCCTCGCAATCCGCGCGAAACGTGAACGGATGGAGAAGATGAACATGGTGATCGGCACGTTCTTCACCGAGGTCGGGAACCAGTTGATCCGGGACATCGCGAAGAGTGATCCCGACATCCGCCGGCTGCAGGACTCCCTGATGGTGGGGGATAAATGGGATGCGGAAATGTTCGCGGCGGTCAGGAAGAAGATCGCAGCGCACGACTATGGTGTCGATACCGCGAAGCTTGACCTGTGCCATTTCCATGAGTTCCTCGCATCGCACCGGGATTTCATGCTCCGGCTGCTCGAGAACCCGGTCCTGCTGGAGCACGAATCCTTCACCGACCTGCTGCGGGCCGTCTTCCACCTCACCGAAGAACTGAAGCGCCGGGGCGATTTCAGCTGCCTTCCGGCAAGCGACACCACCCACCTCTCCGGCGATATCCGGCGCGTCTACGGGAACCTCATCGTCCAGTGGCTCGACTACATGCAGTACCTGAAAACCAGCTACCCGTACCTCTACTCTCTCGAGATTCGGACCAATCCCTTCGATACAACGGCATCCCCGTTCGTGCGGGCATAACCCGGCACGATACGTTTTTCTTCCTACCCGGTCCCGGAGTCTTCCGGCCGGGAATTTTCCATCGTCTTCTTCCACCGCGTGAGCCGTCGCTGGAATTTCACCCCTGCGATGAGGAAGATCATAAGCCCCAGGGCAACGATGAGCGTTCCGATGTTGAGAAAGCCCTGTTGGACGCCGAAGTATACCATCAGGAAAAAACCGATCAGGAAGGTTGCGATGCCGAGCAGGAGGATCTTCCATAATCCCAGGAGGATGAAGAGGATAAGAAGGACGCCCTCGAAACTGTCCAGCCGGATACCGGTAAACTCTGCCCGCGCCTTCTTCCGGTATTCGTCCCAGACATCCTGCGGCATACAGCGGAGGGCGAGGGCGATCCCCAGGGGGATGATGACAAGGTCGTCGAGAAACCCGATCCCGGGGATGAAATCCGGCACCAGATCGATGGGACTCAGTGCATAAACCACGGTCAGCACGATGATGGCTTTTGCGTACCACGGGATCCGCGGGTCGTTCCGGGCGAGGTAGAGCGCATGGACATCGCACATCAGCGCCTCCGCCCGCTGCTGGAAGGATGCAAACGAGGCCATGGTTCCCTGCCGGTCCTGCTCCTGTGTGCAGGTTGATCTGCAAGGAGAAAAAGCCGGGCATGCAGGTCCCTGTCCTGCTGAAAAAATCTGCGCCCCTGCGGAAAAATTACCGGTACTGTTGCGGTGTGGGCATCAGGAAATCATAGAGCGTGACCTCGATGTCCA
>Ga0116154_10002155_pt1 | contig 15294 bp, 9 predicted proteins | sample AD_UKC030_MetaG_FD_89898 | JGI IMG/M metagenome (GOLD analysis project Ga0116154, IMG submission 89898) | Active sludge microbial communities of municipal wastewater-treating anaerobic digesters from USA - AD_UKC030_MetaG | ecosystem: Engineered > Bioreactor > Anaerobic > Digestate | place: USA...
GGATTTTATCCGGTAACTCCGGGAAGTACAACTTATGCAATCGGTAGTCCGATGTTCGGAGAGGTAATCATCAATACCGGTAATGGCAATAAATTCAGGATAAAGGCAGTAAATAATTCTGATACCAATATTTATATTCAGTCGGCCACTTTGAACGGAGCTCCGATGAATAATCTCTTTATTGATCATAAAGATATTATGGCCGGAGGTGAGCTGGTATTCGTAATGGGTCCTGAACCTCTCATAAAATGGGGAACTGCTTCTCCTCCCCCATCACTCTCCGATTGATATTTCAATATCTGAAAGAGAAATCAGGACAATAAATCTAAATATCTTAAAAGCTCATTAAACCGGGGTTATTGTTAATAACTTCGATCTGATGTTGACTAAATAATTTAGATGTGGAGTCATTTCTGTTTTATTTTTGTGTCTGTTTGATCTGCAACTGTACTGATTAATTGTTCCTGCTAATGAAACAAAAATTAACGTATTGCGTTAAACGACGTTAACTATAAATACTGCAAAACGATGTCTATTGTCTAATTAATATGAAAAAAGTATGAAAAAACTATTTGCGTTAGGGATTATGATCTGTATGTTTACTGCTGTCGGATTTTCTCAATCATCAGCAACAGCATCTGCTGCTGCAACCATCTTTACCCCGATATCTATAACAAAGGCCGTGGGAGATGACATGAACTTTGGTACGCTGGCATCAAGCGGATCAGGAGGAACCTGTGTCCTGGCTGCGGATGCTGTAGGGACCCGGACACCTTCAGCAGGTATTACACTTATGGGTGGCACACCACAGGCTGCAACTTTTACCGTGACGGGTATTGCCGGTCAGAGTTATGCAATTACTCTTCCTTCCGCTGCTACAACAGTTTCAGATGGAGCAGCCACTCCTCACACCATGACAATTGACTCCTGGACTTCCGATTATACAGGTACAATTACAGGTGGTAGTATCACTCTGCATGTAGGTGCAACACTTAATATAGGAGCACTTCAGGAAGCAGGAGTTTATACTACGGCTAATTCTGGAGGTAGTGGTGATTTTACAGTTACTGTAAATTATAATTAATTGTAACCCATGTAAAGTAGTAACATCGTCATAAACGATGAAGAGGTTATTAAGAAATTATTTAAGCCTGTTAATACTATTTATGTGCGCCGTTGCTGATGTCTTTCCGCAGACTTCAGCAACAGGCCATGTTATTGCTGAGATAATCCCGGTCTTTACTGCAACCGAAACATCACAGCTTAATTTCGGGCGTTTTGCCCCGGGCCCGGAGGGAGGTAAGATAATTCTCAATCCTCAAGGCTCCGTTTCTGTTCTGGGAAGTGTTTATAAGGGAACGGGGATGCATAATGCAGCTTGCTTTTATGTAACAGGTGACCAGGATGCGTCCTTTTCAATCACACTTCCCGATAAGCCTGTAATTCTTAAGCATTTAAACTCCCCGAAAACCATGATAGTTGACGAATGGGTCTCAATACCGGCGCCTGGCGCCGGTACAGGCAGCCTTCAGAACGGATCTCAGACAGTATATGTTGGGGCAACATTAAATGTGGGAACTCTTCACGATAACCCTGCAGGGATTTATAGCGGAACATATGAAATCTCATTTGATTTCAACTAGCAGGGATAATAAACCTAAATCCAATGTCAAAAAAAAGATTAAACTTTTTCAGGAAATCCAGAGACTCTGCGGGTCATTTTAGATTTCTGATATTTTTTGCGGGAATAAGTGCTTTTACGGCACTTTTTCCTGTTAATGGGATTGCCCAGGGCGATCTGCTTATAACACCCAGAAGAGTAGTATTTGAGGGATCGAAAAGGTCCGTAGACCTTAATCTTGCAAATACCGGAAAAGATACTGCAACATATATGATATCCCTCGTCCAGATAAGGATGAAAGAAGACGGTGGATTTGAAACTATCACTGAACCTGATCCGGGACAGAGATTTGCAGATAAATTCATTCGCTATTTCCCCAGAACGGTTACACTGGGTCCGAATGAAGCACAGGTTGTAAAAGTCCAGCTGACAAGAACAAGTGAATTGCAGGATGGAGAATATCGTTCTCACTTTTATTTCAGGGCTACCCTGAATAATGCTCCGCTGGGTGAGGAAGACAAATCAAGAGATACAACGTCGATTTCGGTGAGGATAACACCTGTTTTTGGTATAACAATTCCTGTAATTGTAAGAAAGGGAGTATCAACTGCAGAAGTAACGTTGTCAGACCTTAAATTCAATCTTATAAATGATTCTGAACCGGCAATAAGTTTTGTATTTAAAAGAACCGGGAATATGTCTGTTTTCGGTGATATTGCTGTTGATCATATCTCATCACAGGGAAAGATAACCCGGGTTGGCATTGCAAATGGAGTTGCAATATATACTCCCAATGCAGTGAGGAGATTCCAGTTGAATCTCAATAAAGTCGGGGACCTTGATTTTACTTCCGGAAAGCTGCGCGTGACTTATTCTGCACCTACGGATGTAAAACCTGAAAAATATGCGGAAGCTGAGCTTCCACTGGCAAAATAATTTACCCTGTTATATAAAACCTTCCCTTATCCCTGAGAAAATGAAATCAACAAAACTTCTCCGGCAATTTTCAGTAATGGTTCTGGTGTTACTTTTTTCCATTTATGTAAGTATGGGACAAAGCCAGACATTTACTTCAAGCGGTACTTTTACAGTGCCTCCCGGAATTACAACTATTATTGTCGAATGCTGGGGTGGAGGGGGAGCTGGAGGTGGAAGCTCAGCAAGTTCTGTCAGAGGCGGTGGTGGTGGAGCCGGAGGAGCTTACGCAAAGAAATCTATTACTGTCACACCAGGGACAAGCTATACTGTTACTGTCGGTGGAACGACAACAGGAACTAATTCAGCAGGAGCAGAAGGAAGTCCTTCATGGTTTGGAACAACCAGTACAGTATATGCCCAGGGCGGAGGTGGAGGCGAAGCACCAAACGGTGGAACTGTTTTAGGAGGTATCGGCTCTGCAGCATTAAGTATTGGAGATTTAGTATATGCAGGAGGAAATGGAGCTGATGGCGGCTCATCTGCCAGCGGTGGCGGAGGTGGTGGAGCAGGGTCAACCGGAACCGGTGGAAATGCATCAGGTACAACAGGTGGCACTGGAACGCCCTTAAATGGTGGTAATGGCGGAGCAGGCAGAACTAACGGAGGTAATGGAACTGCCGGCCAAAATTATGGTGGCGGCGGTAGTGGCGCTTATGTCAATAATACTAATGATCGAAATGGTGGAAATGGAGCAGCGGGAGCAGTGATTATTTCTTGGTCTGGAACTTTTACTACAAGTGGTACATTTAAAGTACCTGCAGGAGTTACATCAATAACCGTTGAATGCTGGGGAGGTGGAGGTGCGGGTGGTGCAGCCACAGGAAATCCTGCAGCCGGTGGCGGTGGAGCCGGAGGTGCTTATGCAACCAAAACTTTAACTGTTGTTACCGGTACTGAATATACCGTCACAGTCGGTTCCGGAGGTACAGGAGGCAGTGGTAATGGGGCAGCCGGAAATCCCTCATGGTTTGGTACTGCAGGAACTGTTTATGCTCAGGGTGGTGCCGGTGGAGCTTTAGCAAGCGCTAACAACTCAAATGGAGCCGGAGGAACCGCCTCAGCATCCTCCTCAATAGGCGATTTGACCTATAAGGGTGGAAATGGAGCGACTGGCATCTATACCAGTGGCTCCCCGGGAGGTGCAGGAGGTGGAGGCGCCGGGTCGACCGGAGACGGAAATAATGCAGTAACAGGAACCGGAGGAGAAAGTAAAGACAATTATGGGGGAGCAGGGGCAAATGGCGTCTCAAATTCAACACAGGGGGCAAACGGGAATGTTTATGGAGGTGGCGGATCCGGCGGCAAAGCAAATACTACCACCGACAGAAACGGCGGGAATGGTGCCAACGGACTTGTAATTATAACATGCTGTTATACAGTTGCTATGGATTATGATTATGAAAGGAATATTACAATCGATCATACAAAAGTGGCCGGTGGCGAAGATCTTTATAATTTTCCTGCTTTGATATCTCTTACCGGCCAGAATTTCCTTAAAACTTCACCAACAGGTCATATAAAAAATCCATACGGATATGATATTGTTTTTACTGATGTGAATTATAATAAACTTGATCATCAGATTGAATATTATAGCGATACTAACGGTGATCTCATAGCCTGGGTACGAATCCCGGTTATTTCAAGTTCAACAAATACCATCATCAAAATACTTTACGGCAATTATTATAAAACCACAGATCCTTCAGTAACTTCTGTCTGGGACAGCCATTATAAGGGGGTCTGGCATCTGGACAACAACAGCCTTAATGATTTTACATCTTATAATAAATCCGCAACTCCCAACAATTCACCTTCATATTCCCCGGGTCAGATAAATAATTCCCTGGAGCTTAACGGATCCAATCAATATGCAACTGTACTCAATGCCCCTAATACCAATTTCGCGGGTAATATAACTGTATCTGCATGGGTTTACATGGACACGAGAACCCGTGACCAGAAGATTGCCGGGAACCAAAATAATTCAGGCGGAGGCTACAAGTTTGGCATATATACAAACAACAAGGTTGAATTTGAGATAAGGAATTCTGCAAATACACCTTCCCTGAACCGTGATGTGACAGGAGGAACTGTACTTAATACCGGACATTGGTATTATCTCGCCGGAATAAGTTCCGACGTTCTTGACTCAATAAAAACTTTTGTAAATGGCATACCTGAAAGACCTTTCAAAAAAACAGGGGTTCTGGGAACATCTTCAAACGATCTTACAATCGGCAAAGAGCCTTTTTTATCAGACTACTATTTCGATGGAAAATTTGATGAATTAAGGATCTCCGATAAAGTGAGATCAAACGGATGGATGAGAACCGAATACAATAACCAGTCATCACCTATAACCTTTTATTCAATCGATACAGAAGATACTTCACTAAGGCTCCTTTCTGCAGGTCTCTGTTCCAGCCCTATTACACTTACATTCGGATATCCGGCCGGTGGTACATATTCGGGAAATCCATATATCTCCGGAAATATATTTACACCTCCTGCTGCGGGAACTTATTCAATTACATATACATACGCAGGCAGCTGTGGTCCTTCAAGTGTTACTAAAGAGATTTTAATAACTGATATACCATCAGCCCCGGCAGCTCCCGATAAAGAATATTGTTCAAATCAGATCACGTACCTGGAAGCGACCTCAGGTGAGAATTTCCGCTGGTATAGTGGTGGTACTCTTGTAAGTACAGCAAATCCGTTTTCGACCGGACAAACTGCTCCGGGAACATATAATTATACTGTCACACAGACCATAAATGGTTGTGAAAGTCCGGCAACTAATGTCAGACTTACGATTTATGGCGGAATTACGATAGCTACCCAGCCTCAGCCTCAGACAATATGCCCCGGTGATAATGCAACTTTTTCTGTAACCGCTTCTGGTTATAATACTACATACCAATGGCAGGAAAATGGTGTAAATATTTCAAACGGAGGTATTTACAGTGGTGCTACTTCTTCCACTTTAGTACTTACAAATCCCGACAATTCGAAAAACGGAAAATCCTACCGCTGTGTAATTTCAAGCAGCTGTGGTACTTCCCCGGTTAACAGTTCTGCAGCTATACTTACAATAAATCCGGGATTTGCATGGAACGGTAGTGTGAGTACAGACTGGAACGATCCGGATAACTGGTCGTGCGGACATGTCCCCGGCCAGACTAATTCAGTCCTGGTAACAAATACTGCCAACCAGCCTGTTCTCAGCAGCGGTGGAGCAGGTATTGTAAAAGATCTTACGATTGACAACGGAGCCTCACTGATAGTTAATGGTAATACAATACAAGTTTCCGGATCAATAAACAACAACGGAATATTAGATGCTTCAAACGGGACTATTGAATTTAACGGATCAGTAGCCCAGTCAATTGGAAGTAATGTGTTTGAAAACAACACAATAAGAAATTTCATCATCACCAACAGTACAGGTGTAACTCTTAATGATACGCTGAAAGTTTCAGGCATTGTAACCGTAAACACCGGAAACCTGGTCTCAGACGGACATCTTGTCCTTCTGTCAGGCCCTTCACAGACAGCTCTGATAAACGGTACTGGTGCCGGTGAAGTTACCGGCCTTGTAACAATGCAAAGGTATCTTCCTTCGGGGTTTGGTTATAAATATTTCAGCTCACCTTTTCAGGATTCCAGGGTCAGCCAGTTTGGTGATGATATGGATCTTGGAGCTGCATTTCCGTCTGTTTTCAGGTATGATGAGAACAGGAAGCTGGCAGGAGTACCGGCCTCGGGATGGATCAAATATTCATATCCTGACAGCCTGTTAAGGCCTATGCGCGGCTATTCCGTCAATTTTGGATCAGTTTCAGTGCCGGATACGGCAGATGTAACAGGGATTGTGAATAACGGAAGCATGTCGCTTACTTTATATAACCATAATAATCCATATACACTTGGTTTCAACCTTGTGGGAAATCCATATCCTTCTCCTATTGACTGGGATGCAGCGGGATGGACCAAAACTAACATCGAAAATGCCATCCATTTCTTCAAAGCCAGTCCCTCCGACCAGTATGGTGGAACCTACAGCAGCTATGTCGGAGGGGTTTCAACTGACCCGGGCGTGGCAACCAACATAATCCCCTCGATGCAGGGTTTCTTTGTCCATGTCTCGAATGGTGCATTTCCGGTAACAGGTACTCTCGGTCTTGATAATAGTGTAAGAATATCTGATCTTACTCATTCATTTATCAAATCGGCACAGGATGAATCAAGTCCTTTACTACGATTATCTGCCGGTTTTTCAGAAGATCCTGAAGCATTGGATAAAGCTGTTATATATTTTGATGATAATGCATCAACAACATTCGACAGTAAGTTTGATGCGCTAAAGCTTATGAATACCGATCTGAACGTACCGAATTTCTATTCTGAAGGATCTGACGGATCAAAGCTCTCAATCAATGCCCTTCCGTCATCCCTGATTACTGGATGCACTATCCCTCTTGGAATAAAAATATCAAGGGCAGGAAATGTAGTCTTTAAAATCCCCTTCGTCAGCAGCCAGCTTCCGGTAACTACTCTTTACCTTGCCGACATGACTGCAGGAATCAATCAGGATATGCTTTCAGGAAATGAATATTCTGTACCCCTGGTATCCGGCGATTATCCAGGAAGGTTCTTTTTGTACTTAAATTCATCTCCGACAGGGATTACAAACCTGCAAAACAATGAGTTGGGTTTTAAAGCATACTTCTTTGAAGGAAGAATAGTTGCTGATGTTGATCTTCAGGGAAGTAATGAAGGAATAATTGTCATCACCAGCCTCACCGGAAAACAATTATTCAACACAAAAATATTTGATTCAGGACATTATGAATTTAATCCGGAAATAAAACCCGGTCTATACATAATAACATTCAGCACAGGAAATAACAGAATTTCGAGAAAGATAATAGCAGAATAATGATACCCCATAAAAAGACAAAAGAATGTTTTAATAACCGCATTTTATATACAGGTATAATTATAATTCTTCTGTTCGCAGGTCCTGTGGAACTGAAAGCACAGGAAGACCCTCCGCGTCCACCCTCGATCTCGGTAACGGGTAATCTTAGCTTCGGGGCATTTTATCATGGTGCAGCAGGTGGTACTGTAATAATATCACCTTCCGGAGGCCGGACATCAACGGGAGATGTTGTTCTGCTTAGCATGGGATATTCTTATTCACCGGCACGGTTTAACATTAATTCAAATGCCGGTACAATTATCAATATTCTTAATGGCCCGGACGTCCAGCTGATCTGGAGCGGATTTTCAATGAACCTTCACATCGGGACATCACTTCCGGCTTCGCCGTTCGTTAATACAAATCCTTATTCCGTACCCACTGAACTGACTGTCGGGGCAACACTCACTGTTGGAAACTCAGCATCAAATCCACCCGGAACTTATACAGGATCATTTAATATTACACTGGTCGTCGAATAAAGACAACCTAAAATAAAATGACAGATTAAATGGAAGTAAATAAAGCATACACCGGTTCAATCCTATCAGGGAGTATGCTTTCAGTCCGGTTAATCTGCTTTGTATTGTTTGTTCTGTCTATCCTTACCATTAAAACTTCCAACCTGTCCGCGCAGGAATTACCGGAATATGATGAGATATCAATTTTCCTTGAGGTTCCGCATATAGGCGGAACTGAAATTGATGCAGTAATACGGGATGAAGAGCTCTATCTTCCGATAACAGGATTATTTGATTTTTTAAAGATCCGTAATACTCCGGCTTCAGATCAGGAATCAATTTCCGGTTTTTTTATTAATCCCGAAGCAACATATCTGATTGAAAGATCCACAAATGAAATAGTGTACCAGGGTAAAAATATTAAACTGAACCCGGGCGATCTGATCAGGACTGAATCAAATCTTTATCTGAAATCAAAATACTTTGGTCAGATTTTCGGTCTTGACTGTGTTTTTGATTTCCGTAATCTTTCAGTTAAAGTAAGCAGTAAGGTTGAATTGCCTTATATACGTGAGCTGAGGCTTGAAGAAATGAGGCGTAATCTTACAAGGCTTAAGGGTGAGATGAAAGCTGATACAAATATAGGCAGGACACATCCGATGTTCAGATTTGGAACTGCCGACTGGTCGGCAATTGCCACCGAAGAGACCGGAGCCGGCTCTGATACCAGACTGAATCTGGCACTTGGCGCAATGATTGCGGGCGGAGAAGCAACTGCATCATTATACTACAATAGTATGAATCCCTTCAGTGAGAAGCAGCAGCAATACCTGTGGCGCTATGTGAACAACGACTTTAAGCTGTTAAGGCAGGTAATGGCAGGAAAAATTGCCACCCAGGCTACATCATCTTTGTATAGTCCTGTGGTTGGGGTTCAGTTTACAAATACTCCCACTACTTTCCGGCGATCATTCGGAACTTATACCCTCAGCGACAGAACAGAACCGGGGTGGATAGTTGAATTGTATGTTAATAATGTGCTTGTTGATTATGTGAAAGCCGATGCTTCCGGGTTTTTTAAATTTGAAGTGCCTCTTGTTTACGGCAACTCGATGGTAAAGCTTAAGTTTTTCGGTCCATGGGGAGAAGAAAGAACCCAGGAACAAAATATCAGCATCCCATTTAATTTCCTTCCGCCGAAAATAATGGAATATACAATAAGTGCCGGGATAGTCGAAGATTCATTGTGGAGCAGGTTTTCACGGGCCAGTTTAAATTATGGCGCCACAAAAAATATTACAATTGGCGGGGGAATGGAGTATCTGTCATCATTGCCCTCAAACCAGTTTATGCCTTTTACAAACATCTCCTTCAGATTAACAAACAACCTTCTTGTAACAGGGGATTATACCCACGGGGTAAGAGCAAAAGGAACTATTACATACAGGCTGCCATCAAATATGCAGTTCGATCTTAACTATACATGGTACAAGAAAGATCAGAAGGCTCTCTTCTACAATTACAGGGAAGAAAGAAAGGCAACAATTTCAATGCCTCTCAAAATAGGACAGTTATCATCATACCAGAGACTTTCGGCTTACCAGATAATACTTCCCGCCGGTAATCAGTACTTAACCGGTGAATGGATGTTCTCAGGATCGGTTTCAGGAATCAGTACAAACCTCTCTACTTATGCAATGTTCGTCGAAGATGCTGACCCGGTCCTCTACAGTAACCTGTCTCTGGCTTTCAGGCTCCCGGGAGGATTTATAATTATGCCCCAGTCCCAGTTTGGTTATACCCCGGGAGAGTTTATTTCAGCAAAGATCCGGCTTGAAAAATACCTTTTCAAACATGCTCATCTTAATCTTACTTATGAACAGAATTTCAGAAACGATCTGAAACTGGCAGAAATGGGATTCCGTTACGATTTTTCATTTGCTCAAACCGGATTTTCCGTCAGACAAGCTGACAAGACCACCTCGATGGTACAGTATGCAAGAGGAAGCCTTATAAATGACAGAAAATCCCGGTATCTCGGTGTCGATAACCGGACAAATGTAGGGAGGGGTGGAATATCAATCGTCCCTTATCTCGACCTGAATTCAAACAAAAAGAAAGATCCCGGAGAGCCCAAAGCATACGGTCTCAACCTCCGTACAAACAGTGGAAGAATAGAAAAAAATGAAAAAGATACCACTATCCATATCCTCGGCCTTGAATCATATACTGACTGTTTCATCGAACTCGATGCCAACAGCTTTGAAAATATCTCATGGAGGCTCGAAAAGAAGAGTTTGAGCGTTGCCGTAGACCCCAATATTCTGAAGCTTATTGAGATCCCGGTCATTGTTGCAGGTGAAGCAACCGGCACTATAGTACTGGAACAGCAAGGTATACGGGAGGGTATTGGAAGGATTATTGTAAGTTTCTTTACTTCAAAAGGAAAATCAGCCGGAAAAGTACTTTCGGAAGAAGATGGCTACTTTAGTTTCTTCGGATTATCTCCGGGTGCCTACCTTGTAAGAATTGACACTTCCCAGCTAAGGAAACTCGGTTTTACAGCAGACCCGGATACACTCAGTTTTACTGTTGACGGAGGGACTGAAGGAGATATTGTTGACGGGCTTGATTTTACACTCAGAAAGATATTAGTGGATACTATCCGTATCACCGATGTTACAGAACCCGGCAAACCATATACAAGAAAAGATACCACATTCATGGTGGTCCACGAAGTTGTCGAGGAACTCATTACTATTACCGAAGATTCATGGGCTATTCAGCTGGGAGCATTCAGGGTGAGATCGAACGCAGAAAAATACCGGAGAACTCTTGAAAAACTGCTCAACAGAAAAGTCGATATTGTAATCGAAGATAATTTCTGGAAAGTAAGGATCCCTGACCTTAAATCCAGAGAGGAGGTTGACCGGAGCCTTGATATACTGAAGAAAAATGGCGTAACCGAAGTATGGGTAGTACAACTGAAAGCAAAACAACAGCAGGTGATACTTACAGAAAGACAGGATACGGTTCTTACAATTACCGAGACAAATGAAGTGATCGAAGAACCGGGATTTGACCGTGCCAGTTCTGTAGAGGTTGGATCTTTTGATAATGTTAAGAGCGCCATAAGCCTTAAGGATACTCTCTTTAAAACAATCCGCAAACCTGTCCTGATAATACGGGAAGAGGGAGCCTATAAAGTCAGAATAACAGGCTTCAGGAACAACAACGATCTGATGGAATTCCTTAATTCCCTTAGATCAATGAAGCTGAAAGAACTAAAAGTTCATTCCACAGGGAAGCCCGATGATAAGGATAAAGAGGTCAAAAAACCTCAGGAAACGAAACCTGAAACAACCAGGAGTGAAATTCCGGAACCGCTTCCGGAAGAAAAAGCTGGAGTACGAAAAGAACCTTCAGTTGCCCTTCAGGTCGGTATCTTCAACAAGAAAAAACAGGCATTACGCGCACAGAAAAAAATTACTTCAAAACTGAATCTCCCGGTTGAGGTAGTCCTTCAGTGGAACTACTACCATGTACTGGTGACTGGTTTCTATACAAGGGAAGAAACCTTCAGATACTATCCCGAACTGGCCGGTCTCGGTTTCCCGGGAGTTACTGTGATCGAAAACTACGTGAAACAGGAACAGTAGGTATAATATGTCATTTTTCAGACCATATGACCCTTTGCATTAAATGATCCATGCTCATTGACAGCCGAAATATTGAAAGCAGATCCGGTGCGCAGGCTGAAACAGATAAAGCCCGGAATCGATCGTCATCTTTACTGAAAATATTCTGTTTCATTTCAGCTATCATTTTAATATTCTCGTCATCAGCTTTTAGAAGAAGCTTTGTAAGTGGAGATAATCCTGCAAATATAACAGGGCAAAATAAAGAAGCCAACCTTGTTCTTCAGGTCGGAGCTTTCAGGAAAGAAACAAACGCTACCGTTTTCAAGGAAAAACTATCCGCCCTTATCGATAAAAAGGTAATACTCGTAGTTGAAGACGGATATTACAAGGTTCAGCTGAGTGGATTTAAAACTATTGAAGATATAGAAAAAATTATCCCGGCCCTCGGTCTGATAGGAATAAAGGATTTCTGGATACCACCTGACAGAAATGACTCATCTGTACCGGATAGCACTGATTTACAGTCTGACACCACGCAGACACTACCCGGGGAAATGGCAATAAACCCGGTAATTCCGGTGGAATCTGACATCCAGGTTTTTGAGGACACCACTTCTGTGACCAACACTGCTTTTGCACTTGAAATTGGTTCTTTCAGTAAAAAGGAAAAGGCCCGGAAAGTTCAAAGGAAAATTATGTCCAGGTTCAATCACCCGGTTGAGATAATCACCCAGTGGGATCGTCATCATGTAATAATGTCAGGATTTACCGAAAAATCAGAAATAAACAGAATTATTCCCGAGCTTGCCAAACTTGGTTACGATGAAATATTAGTGATCAGGAATTATGATTCTCAAAAATGACTTCTGCCTCCTTTGCCGGGAACCGTTTGGCATATTCTTTAATAAGTCAATTCATATTTATAATTTTGTATAAGATTCAGAATTTTCTAATACCGAATTGTGAGGTTTTCAAATGAAGATCCCTGCACATGAATTCAGGAAGATTTACACCACGATCGAGGTTCAGGAGCTTTAAATTTGCATTCAGAGGTCTCAGGTCTTTACTGATCTTTGAGCATAATTCCAGAATCCACCTGGCCGCAGCCATAATAGTCGTTGCCCTTGGATTTATCCTCGGGATCAGCATTGCGGAATGGGCTCTGCTCACCCTGACTATTGGGCTTGTTTTTGTTTCGGAACTGATCAATTCTTCACTCGAAGAAATTTCGGATGTTGTAAAACCCGAGTGGAATGAAAAGATAATGAGAGCAAAGGACTACGCTGCTGCTGCTGTCCTTGTAACTGCTGGCATTTCTGTTATTATCGGAGGAATAATTTTCATTCCCCGATTATTACTTTTAATTTAGAAGTGATTTTAAACATTAAGTTTCTTTTTATCAAAAGTGTCATTTTAACATCAACTTCCGAATGCTTATGTAATCATTAAATAATTCACCTATGGCAACAAAAAAAATATCACGAAGACAGGCAATCACTGCAGCATCAGCAGGAGCCTTAGGTACATTTGTTAACTGGTCATTCCCTTCATTCACAATCAACAACACGGTCCAGCAGAAACTGGCGGTCAATGGAGGAGAAAAGGTTCATACCGGTCCCTGGCCTGAGTGGCCTGTCTGGGATCAGGCTGCTGAAAAAAATATTACTGAAATGCTTCGCACCGGCAGATGGTGGAGAGGCAATGGCGAACATGTTGCAGATTTTGAACAGAGATATGCAGAGCTTATGGGCGTAAAAAGATGTCTGGCAACAGCCAGTGGCACAACTGCGCTTATTACGGCTCTTAAAGCAGTTGGCGTTGATGCCGGAGATGAAGTGTTGGTTTCTCCCTTTACATTCATTGCCAGCTATAACGTTATTTTCATGAATAAAGCGCTTCCGGTTTTTGTTGATTCGGATCCTGACACTTTCCTCATGGATCCTGCAAAAATCGAATCCCGTATAACGGACCGCACTACAGCAATATTGCCAGTTCATATTTACGGACTTCCGGTTGATATGGACAAGATCGTTGCGATAGCTGCAAAACACAATCTTAAAGTTATTGAAGATGCATGCCAGGGATGGCTTGGTGAATATAAAGGCAAAATGCTGGGATCGCTTGGTGATGCGGGATGCTTCAGCTTCCAGAACTCAAAAAATTTGCCTGCCGGAGAAGGTGGCGCCATTATCAGCAATAATGATGCATTGATGGATAAATGCACTTCACTTCATAACTGCGGAAGACCCTATGGTTCAGTATCCGGAAAATCATCATATCCGATATCCGGTACTAATTTCAGAATGCAACAGTTCCAGGCACTCATTTTAATGTCTCAGATGAACCGGATACGGAAAGATGCTGATATAAGACTGGCAAATGCCTTGTATCTCGATGCAAATCTGAAAGATATTCCGGGTATAATTCCGGCAAAACTTGTTGATGGCAACTGCCGGTCAGCCTATCATCTTTATGCTTTCAGATATATAAGCAAAGAATTCAATAATGTACCCAAAGAAAGATTCATCAGGGCTCTGGCTGCCGAAGGCATACCCTGCAGCGGAGGCTATGGTCCGCAGAACAAAGATGAACTGATCGAAGAACAACTTGGTTCAAAGGGATTTAAAAGATTGTTCTCCGAAGCCCGTCTGAAACAGTGGCGCGAAGAAAATATCTTACCGGGAAATGATAAACTCTGCAGCGAAGCTGTTACATTTTACCAGAGCATACTTCTGGGAAGCCGCAGCGATATGGAAGATATTGTCAGGGCAATCAGAAAGATCTATCAGAACAGAGATACTCTGAAAGCATAGCCGGTTGCAGGGAGCAGGGTGCGGGGGGCGGAGTGCAGGGAGCAGGGGGCGGAGTGCAGGGGGCGGAGTGCAGGATGGGGAACAAAGTGACAAAGTCCCTCATACCGGGAATACTTGGTACCACAAATAGTATAATACATAAGCTTGTTAAGATGAAAAAGATTTTTGATTACCTGATAAGGTTAATATTTGCTATTCTTATTTCTTCATGCTCAGGGAATAAGCCGGTATCTGAACCTGCTGATATACAGTCTAATAATATCCGTGATTACCTCGTAAAAGCTGCAAAGGATATAACGGATAATTCCGGTACTGATGTTATTTCTGAAGAAGAGTGGAAAAGGCAAAAGCCGGAAAGATATGCTGAATTCATCGAAATGATCAGTATGCAGGACATGCCTCTGAGCGGTGAACGTTCACCTTTAAATGTCAGAATAACCGGAACAATTCAGAGAGACGGTTACAGAATAGAAAAGCTTTATTATGAATCACTGCCCGGTCTGTATGTACCTGCAAACCTCTATATTCCGGATAATATAAATGGAAAGGCTCCTGCAATAATCTACCTTTGCGGCCACTCATTAACACAGAAAGTTCATTATCAGGCACACCCGGCAAAATTCGCAAAACTGGGATTTGTCTGCCTTATCGTGGAAACTATCCAGTACGGGGAAGTCCGCGGCCAGCATCACGGATGTTATGCACGGGGCTGGTTTAACTGGTACAGCCGGGGCTATACTCCTGCCGGAGTGGAAGTCTGGAATGCTATCCGGGGACTGGATCTGCTTGCAGA